>ODAK010004748.1_pt1 | contig 13898 bp, 9 predicted proteins | sample 1539591 | NCBI WGS metagenome assembly ODAK01 (sample SAMEA3539303, study PRJEB22396) | soil metagenome | biome: tundra; feature: field; material: soil | place: USA | collected 2010-05 | depth 0.15 m | reverse complement strand
GACTTTCGGGTGGAGGCGAAGGGACTCGAACCCTCGAACCTCCTGACTGCCAGTCAGGCGCTCTACCAACTGAGCTACGCCCCCGAGGACGCCAGCACTCTATCCGACCTGGCCGATGCTGGCCTCCCGGCTGGGCGCCGCTTCCACGAATGCAGGCTGGGCGTGGTCCGCGTTCGGCTCTGACCGGGCGCATCGGGCCACCTCAGCTTCGCCTGTCCCTGCACGCAGCTCCTCCGAGAGGTCCACACCGGCCAACTAACCTGTTCCCGTGGCGGAATACGACTTTCGCGAGGTTGAAGAGCGCTGGCAGCGCCGTTGGGACGAGGATGGCACGTACCGGGTCGACCTCGACGACCCTCGACCGCCTTACTACGTGCTGTGCATGTACCCCTACCCGAGCGGGCCCGCCCACCAGGGCCACATCCGCAACTACACCTTCGGCGACGTCTTGGTCCGGCACAGAACGATGCAGGGCCACGCCGTACTGAGCCCCTTCGGCTTCGACTCGTTCGGCCTGCCTGCGGAGAACGCCGCCATAAAGGGCGGAGACCACCCGCGCGTGTACACCGAGGCACGCATCGCGGAGCTCACGGCGTCGGTAAGACGGCTGGGAGCGGTCTACGACTGGCGGCGCGAGCTGCGCAGCCACGACCCCGACTACATCCGCTGGAACCAGGTCATCTTCCTCGAATTGCTCCGCGCGGGCCTCGCCTACCGAGCCGAGGCGCCGGTCAACTGGTGCCCCGGGTGCCACACGGTCCTCGCAAACGAGCAGGTCCTTGCCGACGGTACCTGCGAGCGCTCCGCAGACGTCGTCGAACGCCGCAACCTCGAGCAGTGGTTCCTCCGGATCACCCAGTACGCCGAGGAGCTGCTGGATGCTCTCGACGGCCTGGACTGGCCCGAGCGCGTCAAGACGATGCAGCGCAACTGGATCGGTCGATCCGAAGGTGCTCAGTTCCGTATGGCCGTTGCCGGGCGGCCGGGGATCGAGATCGAGGTTTTCACCACGCGCCCGGATACCAGCTTCGGCATGACCTACGCCGTGCTCGCACCGGAGCACCCGCTCGTGGCTGAGCTCGTGACCGACGCCCACGAGGACGAGGTCGCCGGGCTGTGTGCCCGTGCCCAGCGGGCCACCGACATCGAGCGCCAATCGTCCGAAGGATCGCTCGAAAAGCGAGGCGCCTTCACGGGCAGCTACTGCGTGAATCCCTTCAACGACGAGCTCGTGCCGATCTACGTGGCGGACTACGTGCTCATGGGTTACGGCACCGGGGCAATCATGGCTGTGCCCGCCGAGGACGAGCGTGACTTCGCGTTCGCCGAGGCGTACGGCCTGCCTATAGTGCGCACCGTCGAACCGCCCGATGGCTTCACCGGGGGTGCCTACTCGGGTGACGGCCTCAAGATCAACAGTGGCTTCCTCGATGGGTTTGACGTCCCGACCGCGAAGCGATTGGCAATCGAGTTCCTCGAGCAGCTCGGAATCGGCTCAGGCAAGGTCAACTACCGGCTGCGCGACTGGCTTATCAGCCGGCAGCGATACTGGGGCTGCCCGATCCCGGTGATGTACTGCCCCACTCACGGAATCGTGCCGGTTCCCGCCGAGGAGCTCCCGATCCTTCTCCCCGACGATGTCGAGTTCCGGCCTACAGGCGAGTCCCCACTCCGTTTCGACGAGGGGTTCCTGCAAACTACCTGCCCCACTTGTGGGGGCCCGGCGCTCCGGGAGACCGACACGATGGACACCTTTGTGGACTCGTCGTGGTACTTCCTGCGCTTTTGCAATCCCCGCGATGAGACAGGACCCGTCGACGTCGGAGCGGCCCGCCACTTCATGCCGGTCGACCAGTACATCGGTGGGATCACCCATGCGATCTTGCACTTGCTGTACGCCCGTTTCTTCACGCGGGCTCTCGCCGACACCGGCCTCGGCCCGAAGGAGGTGCGCGAGCCTTTCGCGCAGTTGTTCTGCCAGGGCATGATCCGCCTCGGCGGCCGGGCGATGTCGAAATCCAAGGGCAACGTCGTGTCCCCCGACGATTACTTCGCGAAGGTCGGGGCTGACTCGCTGCGGCTGCTTCACTTGTTCATCGGCCCACCCGTTGACGACGTCGACTGGAATGAGCAGACCGAGGAGATCCTCGAAGGTTGCTCCCGCTACCTCGGCAGGGTCTGGCGACTCGCGACCGACGCTCCGGAACAGCCAGATCATCCAGCGAAAGACAACGCGGCCGGTGACAGCCACGAACTGAAGCGGGCCGTTCACCACACCATTGCGCGCGTGACCGCCGACATCGAGCGCTACTCGTTCAACACTGCGGTCGCGGCGTGCATGGAGCTGAGCAACACCATCTCCCGCCACGCTCGATCAGGTACGGACCGGGCTGTCATCGAAGAGTCGACCGACACACTTCTCGAGCTTCTGGCCCCATTTGCCCCGCACCTCGCGGCCGAGGCCTACGAACGCCGCCACGGTGACAATGTGCACACCCGACCATGGCCGGTCGCGGACGTGCGCCTGCTGACCGAGCGGAAGATGACGATGGTCGTGCAGGTAAGTGGCAAGTTGAAGGACCGGATCGAGGTCGAGCGCGACATCTCGGAGAAAGCTGCCACCGAGATGGCCCTGGCGTCACCGAGAGTCCAGGAGGCCCTGGGCGGCGCCTTGCCGGCACGAGTCATCGCAAAGCCCCCGCGGCTCGTCAACATCATCCCCTGACCGGCGGCCCGCAGTCGGTTCTCCGCCACCCAGGAACCCGCTCCGGTGCTCATCAAGCCCAACGTCGTCTGCCGACCCAGCGCCGAGGTCTGCCGGTGATCGCGTTCATGGCGCAGGCCTTCTGCGGTATGGCTTCGGCCGCCGCGAACTCTCGGATGCCGCATGCCTTGAGCCGGGGCCGAGCCAGGCCACCGTCTGGGGCGCCACATCAATCTGTGTGCGAGGACACCAGCGGGCGACATATGGTTCTAGGTCGTGTTCGCCTTCAACCTTGCCGCCCCTTCCTCGTTGTTCATGCTGCCAACCGTCACCTCGGTCAACGGCGACTCGTTCAAGTACGCCGAGTTCACCAACGGCGTGCATGAATTGGGGGAGATCAGTTGAGCGACGCCTCGCCAGGCCTTACGGTCGACCGGCTGGCGAAGCTTGTCGCTTCCCGCGACATCGACACGGTGGTCGTAGGGATCACCGACATGCAGGGACGACTGCAGGGAAAACGGTTCGCTGGCGCCCACTTCCTGGACGAAGTGGTGACCCGCGGAACCGAGGGGTGCAACTACCTGCTCGCAGTCGATGTCGAGATGAACACCGTCGCTGGCTACGCGATGGCCTCGTGGGAGCGCGGTTACGGCGACTTCGTCATGGCGCCCGATCTGTCGACGATACGGCTGCTTCCATGGCATCCCGGCACGGCTTTTTGTGTGGCTGACGTGGAGTGGGCCGACGGCACTCCAGTGGTCGTGTCACCGCGCCAAATCCTCCAGCGCCAGTCCGAGCGCCTGGAGGTGCACGGCTGGCACGCTCTGGCCGCCACCGAGCTCGAGTTCATCGTCTTCAACGACACTTTCGAAGATGCCTGGCAGGCTGGATATCGGAACCTCACCCCGGCGAACCTGTACAACGTCGACTACTCGCTCCTCGGCACGGGCCGGGTGGAGCCGCTCTTGCGACGGATCCGCAACGAGATGGGCGGGGCGGGCATGTGGGTTGAGTCCGCAAAGGGAGAATGCAACCTCGGCCAGCACGAGATCGCGTTCCGGTACACGGGTCTCGTCTCCAAGGCCGACGAGCACTCCCTGTTCAGGACGGGAGCCAAGGAGATCGCGGCCCAGGAGGGCTGCAGTCTCACCTTCATGGCGAAGTACGACGCCCGGGAGGGCAGCTCCTGCCACATCCACATCTCGCTCCGGGACGATTCGGATCAACCCGTGTTCTCCGGTGACAAGAGCCACGGGTTCTCGAAGGTATTCGAGCAGTTCATCGCAGGACTGCTGGCCTCGCTGCGCGAGTTGACCCTGTTGGTCGCGCCGAACGTCAACAGCTACAAGCGCTTTACCCCCGGGTTGTTTGCACCGACCGCACTAGCCTGGGGCCGTGACAACCGGTCCTGCGCGCTCCGCGTCGTCGGCCATGAGCCGTCCGCACTGCGCGTCGAGTGCCGAGTGCCCGGTGGGGACGTGAACCCCTACCTGGCACTGGCTGCGATCGTCGCGGGCGGCCTGTACGGGATCGAGGAGGGCCTGGAGCTCGAGCCCGAGTTCGTTGGCAACGCCTATGACTCGGACAAGCCGCGGCTGCCGACCACGCTCCGGGAGGCAGCCGACCTGTTCGCCACGAGCCCCGTCGCCCGCGACGCCTTCGGTGCCGAGGTCGTCGACCACTACACGAACATGGCACGAGTCGAGCTCGACGCGTTCGACTCGGCCGTCACCGACTGGGAGCGCTACAGGGGGTTCGAACGCCTGTGAACACCGAACGTGCGGTTGTCAACCCCGCCACCGAGGAGATAATCGCGACCATCACCCAGATCGGCGGGGAAGCCGCCGACGAAGCGATCGCCCGCTCTGCGGCCGTGCTGCCGGCCTGGCGGGCCGTCTCACCAGGCGATCGCGCCCGTCTGCTCCGGCGTTTTGCCGAGGCCGTGGACGGGGCCAACGAGGAACTGGCACGGCTCGAGGTCGCGAACTCGGGTCACACGATCTCGAACGCCCGCTGGGAGGCGGGCAACGTCCGCGACGTGCTTGCGTACTACGCAGGAGCACCCGAGCGGCTGTTCGGGCGTCAGATCCCAGTGCCCGGTGGCGTGGATGTCACCTTCCGTGAGCCGATCGGGGTCGTGGGGATCATCGTGCCCTGGAACTTCCCGATGCCGATCGCCTCCTGGGGCTTCGCCCCGGCACTTGCCGCAGGCAACACGGTCGTTCTGAAGCCGGCCGACCTAACTCCGCTCACGGCGATCCGCGTCGGCGAATTGGCCCTCGAAGCCGGAATCCCGGAGCACGTGTTCCAGGTCTTGCCAGGCCGCGGCTCGGTCGTAGGTTGGCGCTTCGTCACCCATCCTGTTGTCGGCAAGATCTGCTTCACGGGCTCGACCGAGGTCGGCCAGGCGATCATGGCCGGTTGCTCCGAGCAGGTAAAGCGGGTGACCCTCGAGCTTGGCGGCAAGAGTGCCAACATCATCTTCGCCGACTCCGACCTCGAGGCCGCGGCGGCAGCGGCGCCCTACGCGGTATTCGACAACGCGGGCCAGGACTGCTGCGCGCGTTCGCGCATCCTCGTGGAGGCAAGCGCGTACGAGCGCTTCATGGAGCACTTCGAAGCAGCGGTCAAAGCCGTGCGTGTCATCGATCCCTCCGATGAAAAGAGCGAGATGGGGCCGCTCATCAGTGCCGAGCAACGGGCGACCGTATCCGCCTTCGTGCCCGACGACGCCCCGGTCGCCTTCCGGGGAAGCGCACCGGAGGGTGCCGGTTTCTGGTATCCGCCGACTGTCCTGGTGCCGGTTTCGCCGGATTCGCCAGCGGTCCGAGAGGAGATCTTCGGCCCAGTGGTCGCGGTGCTGCGGTTCGAAGACGAGGCGGATGCGATCCGTATCGCGAACGACACGCCATACGGTCTCTCGGGCTCGATCTGGACCCGCGACGTCGGGCGCGCCTTCCGGGTCGCGCGGGCGGTCGAGACCGGCGCGATCTCCGTGAACTCGAACTCCTCTGTCCGCTACTGGACACCGTTCGGCGGCTTCAAGCGCTCCGGCATCGGGCGCGAGCTCGGACCCGACGCTCTCGAGGCGTTCACCGAGCTGAAGAACGTTTTCATCGCGACCGGGAGCTGATCGTCGCAGCTCCCACCCCTGCTAAGCACCTAAGGATCGGGGAAAGACAATGTCGGGAAGGCTCGACGGCAAGGTAGCCGTCATCACGGGTGCGGCGAGCGGCATCGGCCGCGCGAGTGCCATCAGGTTCGCGCGAGAAGGGGCTCACGTCGTTGTGGCCGACCTCGCCGACATTCCGGGCAACGCCGTCGCGGACGAGGTCGGTGGGCTGTACGTCCACGCGGACGTGACCGATCCCGGCAGCGTGGCTGGGATGTACAAGGCTGCACTCGACCGGTTCGGCACGCTCGACATCTGCTTCAACAACGCCGGGATCTCACCTCCCGACGACGACTCGATCCTCGAGACAGAGCTCGACGCCTGGCGCCGCGTGCAAGACGTGAACCTGACCAGCGTCTACCTGTGCTGCAAGGCAGCGATCCCGATACTGCTCGAACACGGTGGCGGGAGCATCGTCAACACCGCGTCGTTCGTCGCGCTCATGGGCGCCGCGACATCCCAGATCTCCTACACCGCATCGAAAGGCGGCGTGCTCTCGCTGTCGCGCGAGCTCGGCGTGCAGTTCGCCCGCCAGTCAATCCGTGTCAACGCCCTGTGCCCCGGACCGGTGAACACGCCGCTCCTCCAGGAGCTGTTCGCCAAGGACGCCGAGCGCGCTGCGCGCCGTCTCGTGCACATCCCGATGGGCCGTTTCGCAGAGCCGGAAGAGATCGCGGCAGCCGCATGCTTCCTCGCGTCCGATGACGCGTCGTTCATCACGGCCAGCACCTTCCTCGTCGACGGAGGCATCAGCGCCGCGTACGTGACGCCGCTGTGACGAGCTCCGCGGGCCGCGAACGCCCCGTGATCGGGATAACCGCTTACCACGAGAAGGCGTCGTGGGGCTCGTGGCACACGGAGGCCTCGCTGGTTCCGGCCGATTACGTGCGGTCCCTTGCCGAAGCGGGCGCGAACCCGGTCATCCTCCCGGTCCACGAGCAGCCCGAAGACACTCTCGACTCGCTCGTTCGGCGCCTCGACGGCCTGCTGCTCACAGGTGGCCCCGATGTCGACCCAGCGCGTTACGGCGCCGAACCGCATCCTCGATCCCAGCCGCCGCGCTTTCAGCGCGACGAACGTGAGGTCGCACTTCTCAGCGCGGCGGAAGGTTCAGGTTTGCCGGTGCTCGCCATCTGCAGAGGAATGCAACTGCTGAATGTCGCTCACGGCGGCACGCTCATCCAGCACCTCCCTGACGTCGTCGGCCATGAGGAGCACAGCCCGACGCCGGGCGCGATGTCCAAGCATCTTGTCCGAGTCGCGGAGGGCAGCTTGCTCCACAAGGTGCTCGGCTGGGACGAACGATACGTGCCGACCCATCATCACCAGGCCATCGAGCGTCTCGCCGGTGACCTTTCGGCAGTCGCGTGGACCGATGACGGCACGATCGAGGCGGTCGAGAGCCCGGCAAGGTCCTTCCTTGTCGGCGTGCAGTGGCACGCCGAAGCAGACGACGACACGTCCGTGTTCGAAGCCCTCGTCCGCGCAGCCGCGTCGGTGCTTACCGCACGGGAGGGCATGCACCGATCGGTGCCGTGAGCCGCCCGACAGGCGGAAGCCCGGCCTTCCCGGCGGCCGGACCCGAGCACGGACTCCCAGAAGCTCGCAATGGATGCGGGATCGCGGGCATCGACGCACAAACACTGGATGCGAAGGTCCTTTGTCCTCCCCTTGTGATCCAGTCTTGGAAGCGGCCTCGTCGAGTCCTTCCCGGTCTCGACGAGGCCGGCGCTTGCCAGATACCCACCACCTCAGCCCTAGATGACTTCACGCAGCCTCCCGTTCGACACGTCGTAGACGAATCCCCGAACCGAGTGCTTCTTCGGAATGAACGGGCTCGCCTTGATGCGGGCGATCGACTGGCGAACGTCCTCGTCGAGATCCCCGAAAGCTTCGACCGCCCACGGCGGCTTGATGCCGGTCTCGTCCTGGATCTGCTTCTTGAACTGGTCGTCGGTGAAGGTGAGCATTCCGCAGTCGGTGTGATGGACGAGGATGATCTCCTCTGTACCGAGCAGCCGCTGGGAGATCGCCAACGAGCGGATCTCGTCATCTGTGACGACGCCACCGGCGTTGCGGATTACGTGGGCATCGCCCTCTTTCAGGCCGAGCACCCCGTAGGGGTTCAACCTCGCGTCCATGCAGGCCAGCACCGCCACCTTCTTGCCCGGCGGCAGAGGCAGGGCGCCCTTGTCGAACGACGAGGCGTAGGCCTCGTTGTTGCGCAGAAGCTCGTCGGTCACATTCATCGCAGTCCCCCATCGTCGCGAACAGCACTAATGATGACTTATGTCATCAGCTTTCGTAACTTAGCGCAACAGCACGGCCGCCGTGCCCTCACTGGCCACGCAGGTACCGCTCGAGCTCTGCTGCGATCTCGTCTCCTGAGGGGACGACCCGGTCGTCGAGCACCACGGGAGTCCCCTCGAGCTCGTCGATCTGCAGCTCGAGCTGGCGAACCATCTCCAGGTGTTCGCTGCTCTGGGCAATCAGCTCGTCGACCTTCTTGCGTGCCGCGTCGGCAGCTTCGTCAAGTTGGTGGGAATCGATCACGAGGCCTGTCAGGATCGCGAGACCATCCAGCAAGGCGGCCGACGCCGCGGGAAACGGCATCGCAGCGACATAGTGCGGCACACGTGCCCACAGTCCGACAGAGGGGATCCCTGCTTTCGAGCATGCACGCTCGATGACCGCCTGAATCCCAGCCGGGACATCGATGGCGCCCGGGATGAACCCGATCTTCTGGGCCAACTGGCCGCTGGAGGCTGTCGCCGCGAGCTTCACCGGCCGCGTGTGCGGAGCAGCGGCGGGAAAGCCGCCGAATCCCACCATCAGCCTGACCTCGAGGGCGGTAGAGAGCTCGGCGACGGCATCGGAGAACGACCGCCAGTGCATGTCAGGTTCGGGACCGGCAAGCATCGCAATGCCCGAGCCGAGTCGGTCGGCCCCGACGCTGAGGATCACTTGCGGCCATTCGATCCCGTCGTTGATGCCATCGACGATCTTGAGCTTCGGCCTGCGGGCACGTTGGTCGAGCAGCTCCTCGGAGTCGAACACCGCGTACGGCCAAGTCTCGACGGCCTCGAGCAGGCTCGCCATGGCAGTCCCACCGGCGAGACCGGCATCGACCCATCCATCGAGCGCGACTACGAGCACCGGGGAGGGCGGAGCCGGCTCGCCGGTGAGCCGGTAGAGGGACGATGGGACAGTCATTGACGTTTCCTTCCCACGTCGGTGCCTTGCATAACCGCAGGTTATCGGTCCGCTCCTGCGGTCGGATGACAACGACACACGCTCAGAGGGCGAGAGACTCCCCGCCGTCGACGACGATCCTCGCGCCCTTCACGTTGGCGGCCGCCTGCGAGCACAGGAAAGCCACCACCTTGCCGAAGTCGGCCGGATCGCCGCCGGGCGCCCGCTGCTGGTGAAGCCGAGCTCGATCATGCGATCTGTTGCGTGATACCCGGGACAGGCCAGGTTGAAGGTGACGACCGCACGAAACAGACACTCGTGAGCAGGTTCGCCTGGATCGCCTTCAAGACGGCGTCGTGCTCGGGCAGGGAAGCGAGCCGACGCCCGGCTCGCCACGAGCGAACTGACCGTTCGAGCGGACCACTACTCGCTCAGGCCTCGACCACCGCCAGGCGATGGTCGGCTTGATTGCAGGCAAGCGGACCGTCGTCGGTCGCGATCACGACGTCCTCGATGCGGGCCCCGAAACGTCCGTTCAGGTAGATGCCCGGCTCGACCGAGAAGGCGTGGCCGGCAACGAGCGGCGTCGGGTTCCCGGCGACGATGTAGGGGTCCTCGTGCTCCTCGATCCCGATCCCGTGCCCGATGCGGTGGATGAAGGACTTGCCGTAGCCGGCGGCGGCGATCAATTCCCGCCCGGCATGATCGACCTGCTCGCACGGCGTGCCGACCACCGCGGCCGCCACCGCGGCCGCTTGCGCGAAGTGCAGAACCTCGAACAGCTCGAGGAATTCCGCTTCAGGCTCTCCCGTCACCACCGTGCGGGTGATGTCCGAGCAGTAGCCGACACCGTCGCCGAGGCGGAGAGAACCACCGAAATCGCACACGACGACCTCGCCCCTGCCGATGACGCGCGGGCCAGGCTCGTGGTGCGGGCTGGCGGAGTTGGGGCCACTCCCGACGATGGCGAAATTGACACGCTCATGGCCTTCATCGCGGAGCCGGGTCGAGATATCAGCGGAGACCTCGGCCTCGGTTCTCCCGATGAGGGCGATCTCGCCGCCCAACAGCGCCGCCGCCACGGCGTCCGCAGCCGTCCCCGCGGCGCGCAGCGCGGCGACCTCGTGGGCGTCCTTCACCGCCCGTAGCAGGCCGACAACCTCTCTCGCGCTGCGCCAATGCGCGCGTGGGATCGAACGCTCCAGCTCGAGCAGGTGCGAAGCCCAGCAGCGGTCCGAGACGGCGAGCCGCGTCCTGCGACCGACCAGTGCCGCCACGACTTCGGTGGGTTGTTCGTGCTCTGCCCAAGGGCGCATCTCGAACAAACGCGGATCGTGGTCCACGCGTGACGCCTCGAGCTCGGGAACGACGAGGGTCGCTTGGTCGTCGACCGGAAGAACGAGCATCGTCAACCGCTCGAGCGGCATGGCCTCGTAGCCCGTCAGCCACGGAAGGTCAGCCCCGAGCGAGAGGAGAAGGGCGTCAACATCCATTTCCCTCATGCGGTCCCGCACGCGCGCCAAACGCGCCGCCCTCGCGAGGCAAGCGTCCATCGGTGGATCGAGCGGGCTGGCGACGCTCACGACACCTGCGCTGTCTTCGGCACTGCAGCCGCAACGTTCGATGCGACGACCGCGCGCTTTGCGTGGTAGCTCGAGCGTGTCAGCGGCGACGCTTCGACGTGCGCAATGCCCATCGCCCGGGCCGTCGCCGCCAGCTCGTCGAACTCGGCCGGGGCCCACCAGCGGGCCACCGGCAGGTGCGCTGCGGTCGGGCGCAGGTACTGGCCCAGCGTCACGATCTCGACTCCCACGGCACGAAGATCGCCGAGCGCTGCCACCACCTCGGACACGGTCTCACCCATGCCGAGGATGATGCCCGACTTCGTCGTACATCCGGCCAATGCCGAGCGGGCGAGCACCGACAGGCTTCGCGCGTAGGAAGCCGAGGGGCGGACCGCACGCTGGAGCCGGTTGACGGTCTCGAGGTTGTGGTTCAGTACGTCAGGACGGGAATCGAAGATGACGTTGAGGGCTGCCTCGTCGCCCTTGCAGTCTGGGATGAGGACCTCGACAGTGGTACCAGGACTGCGGCGACGAACGGCGGCGATCGTCTCGGCGAAGGCCAGCGCCCCGCCATCGGCGAGGTCGTCGCGCGCCACGGCCGTGACGACTGCGTGTGTCAGCTTCATGCGGGCGACCGCCTCGGCAACGCGATCGGGCTCGCCCGGATCGAGGGGAAGCGGCCGCCTCGTGTCGATCAGGCAGAAACCACAAGCTCTCGTACAGCGCTCACCGTTGATCATGAACGTCGCGGTGCCGTCAGCCCAACACTCGAAGATGTTCGGGCACCCGGCTTCCTCACAGACGGTCACCAGGTCGAGCTCGCGCATCGTCGAGCGAAGTCGAATCAGCTCTGGGCCGATTCGGGCTTGAGCGCGCGCCCACTCGGGCTTGGGACTCGAGATCGCCACCCCTTGTTCGAGATCGACTCCCGCGTCGAGCAGCCGGCGATCGAGCGCGCGCGTCGAGCGCGGCCCTCCGTCCGCGGCCCCAAGGTGTGGCACGGTCCGCGCAGGGCCCGGCCACCAAGACGCATCCTGACGCTCGATGGACGCGCCTGGGACGAGCTGATCGGGCGCACGGCGCACGATCGCCTCGACGACGTCGCGCATCGACACGTTCACGCCCTCAGCGGCGAGCGAGGTCACACCCAGATCGGCCAGGCCGCAAGGGACGATGTGCCCGAACATGGAAAGGTCAGGCTCGACGTTCAAGGCGAAGCCGTGCATCGACCGTCCCCGGTCGATCCTCACCCCGACGGCACAGAGCTTCTTCGGTTCGGGTCCGTCGGGATCCATCCAGACTCCTGGATAGCCCTCGAGCCGTCCCGCTCCCCGAAGCCCGAGGTCACCGATGGCATCGATGACGAGCTGCTCGATCGCGTGCACATGCGCAGGCACGGCGCGCAGCCCCATCGGGACATTGAGGATCGGGTAGCCGACTAGCTGACCGGGCCCGTGGTAGGTGACGTCGCCGCCACGATCGGCGTGCACGAGCTCCGCGCCGACCGACTCCGGATCCACGAGGACGTGCCCGGCCACCGCGCGCACGCCGAGGGTGTACACGTGTGGGTGCTCGAGGAGGAGCAGGTACTCCGCTCCGCACGCCTTGTACAAGGCTTGCTGCAGGACATGGGCATCCCGATACCGGACACGCCCGAGCCAGCGGACGCGCAGCTCCCGGCCGCTAGCGCTCAAAGCTCGGCTTCCCAGTCGCGCGACTCGATGACCCGGGCCAGCTCGTGAAGGAATGCCGACGCGTACGCTCCGTCGACGGCGCGGTGGTCGAAAGAGAGCGCGAGCAGGCCCACCGAATGAATCCCGACCGCCTCGGTCCCATCGGGCGCGGTGATCACGACAGGGCGGCGCTTGATCCCATCGGTCGAGAGGATCGCCACCTGTGGTTGGTTGATGATCGGCGCAGTCAAGAACGTGCCAAACGGGCCTGGATTCGTGATGGTGAACGTCCCACCGACGATGTCGTCGGCCGCGAGCTTGCGCGTGCGGGCTCGCTCGGCGAGATCAGCCATGGCGCGGGCGAGCCCCCGGAGCGACTGACCCTCGGCGTGGCGGACTACGGGCACGATGAGCCCCCGCTGTCCCAGATCGACTGCGATGCCGAGGTGGACGTCCCGGTGGATGACGAGCGCGTCGTCACCGACGGACGCGTTCAACTGCGGGTAGTCGCGCAACGTCTCGACCAGGGCGCGAGCGATGAAGGCAAGGTAGGTGAGACCGATCCCCTCCTCGTCGCGGAACCGGTCCTTGTGCGCCTTGCGAACCCGCTCGATCCCCTCGTAATCGGCTTCGATCACTGCAAGGGTGTGAGCCGACGTCGCCTTCGACCGGACCATGTGCTCGGCGGTGAGGCGCCGGATGTTCGTGAACGGCACGACCTCGTCGCGTGCTCCCGCGACGGACGTGTACGAATGGGTCGCTGGCGCGCCGGCCGCGACTGGCGCCGATCCTGGCGTGCTCGCTGGCGCCCCGTCGCGAGCCGGTGCGCTCGCCTCATCGACCGTCGCCCCGCCTCCGGCCGCGCGACGGTCGATGAACGCGAGCACGTCCGCCCGGGTGATCCGGCCACCCTTGCCGGTGCCAGGCACCGAGGCCGGGTCGATGCCGTACTCGCCGACCAGTTGCCGGACGACGGGAGACAGCACCAGCCCCTTTCCGTTCGACTTGGTCCCGACAGATTCAGTCGCCTCTTCCGGCGAGGGAGAAGGCTCGGGCTCTGGCTCGCGTTGTGCAGTCGCAGGCGCAGGCTCGGGCTCGGGCTCGCGCTGTGCGGTCGCAGGCGCTGGTGCCGGCGCCAAGGCAGCCGGGGCACCGGCCGAATCTGCCGGGACGCTGCCCGAGGGAGCCTCGTCGGTGACGACGGCGAGCTTGGTGCCGACGTCCACCGTCGCACCCTCAGCTACGAGGATCTCTGCGAGGTAGCCCGACGCCGGCGAGGGGACCTCGGAGTCGACCTTGTCGGTCGAGACCTCGAAAAGCGGCTCGTCGTAGGCGATCTCGTCGCCGACCTTCTTCATCCAGCGGATGATCGTCCCCTCTGTGACCGTCTCGCCGAGCTGCGGCATCGTGATGTCAGGCAACGTGGAGACCCCTTCCCGTGAGAGCCAGAACAGTCTCGCCGAAGGCTTCGGACAGCGACGGATGTGGTTGCAGGAACGGCGAGATCTCCTCTGGTGTGGCTTCCCAGTTCACTGAGAGATAGGCCTGCCCCAGCTGCTCTGTCACCCACGGGCCGGCCATGTGCACGCCGA
>ODAK010004747.1_pt1 | contig 13899 bp, 16 predicted proteins | sample 1539591 | NCBI WGS metagenome assembly ODAK01 (sample SAMEA3539303, study PRJEB22396) | soil metagenome | biome: tundra; feature: field; material: soil | place: USA | collected 2010-05 | depth 0.15 m | reverse complement strand
CGGGAATCGACAGCGACCGCCTCTACCCGCTCACCCAGCAGGAGCACCTCGCGGCCGGCATCCCCGGGGCGGGGAGCGTGCGCGTCATCACGTCGCCGTATGGCCACGATGCCTTTCTCATCGAGGCTAAGCAGGTCGGGGCCTGCCTCGGCGAGCTTCTGGCCGCCATCCCAGGGCACGCGCCGGGCGGCGCCACGGCTCCCGTCATGGGGCGAGAGCGCTAGAACGCAGCTTTCCGTTCCGTTTTTGCGGAACAGGGAACATCGCCGATCCTGTCCCACGACCACCAGCGGGCGTTCCTGGCCGCCCTGGATGCAAGGATGATCTCCTCCGGGCTCGCCACCAGCGAGGAGGCCATCTTCGAACCTGATGTCCTCGAACCGCTCGTCGAGGCTCAGGGCGAGTTTACGGGCCTGCTGCACCGTCCACTCCCCGGTCGGGTTCGCTGTGACGCCGCCGAGGTGCATCCGGCGAGCGCCATGCTCGATGAAGATCAGGACTACAGTCTCTTCAGCAGCACGGTGTCCACGTGCAGGAAGGCCGGCCGCCAGGATCCCGGCGGTCTGGGCGTGCAGAAACTGCCGCCAGGCTGGGCCTGAGCGCCGCGGCGCCGGATCGATGCCCGCGGCACGCAGGATCTCCCACACGGTGGACGGCGCGACCGTCACGCCGAGTTTCGTCGGTTTGCCGTGGATCCGGCGGTATCCCCACGGCGGATTCTCCTTCGCCAGGCGAACGACAAGGCGGGCAATGCCCGGGACCGTCGGCGAGCGGCCGGGCTTGCGCCGCTTGCTCGTGTCGTACCTTGGCGCGGCCAGCCTGCAGTGCCAGGCCAGCAGTGTCGCTGGCGTAACGGGCAGGATTTCGGTCCAGAGCCTGCGGGGTATGAGCCGTGCCAGCGCGGCGAGCCACACCCGGTCGGCCGGCTCGTACAGGACCCGGCCGACGTGCCGGCGCAGCACCGCCTTCTCGTGGCGCAAAACCAGCAGCTCAGCATCCTTGGCCCAGCCGCCGCGGAACACCAGGACGGCCAGGCCGAGTATCCGGCACGTCAGCAGGTAGACGATCTTGAGCAGCACCCGCCCAGCCAGCCATCACCCCGTCCAAGCCTGCTGGCAACAGTGCAGGTCAACCATCCAATCGAGTATTCGAGCGTCACAGGGTAGGCTGGCCGCCGGCAACGTCGCGGCGAATGCGGTTGCCCCTGACCCGCGCCGTCGCCGAGTCACAGCAACCAGGAAGCGGACTGGTCGGCATAGCGCCTGGCATCTTAATGACGTTGGGCTGCTTCAGTTTGGGTCAGGTGGTTTGCGAGGCGAAGCGCCAGCGCGGCGAGGGTGAGGCTCGGGTTGCCGGCCGGTGAGACGGGGAAGACCGAGTTGTCGCAGGCGTAGAGGTTCTGGTACCCGAGGAACTTCAGGTCGGCATCGACCACGCCGGTCCCGTCGTCCGCCATGCGCAGCGTGCCGACTTCGTGGGCGACCCCGCCGATGGTGGCCGTCTGCAGGGCCATTGACGGGTCCTCGCCGCTCACAGGGAGGGCGCCGAACGCGGCGAACACGCTCTGGGCGATCTGGTCGGCCTCGGCGAGCAGCGCTGGGGTCGGGGTGGCGGGCGCCATGTAGAGGTTGACGGGGTTGGCCGGGTCAGGCGGGTCGCCGACCGCGGCGATGTAGTTGCCGTCGAGGAGCGGTGAGTAATACTGAAATACAATCTCGCAGAGCATGTACCCGTTGCGGATGTTCTCGTCCTGGGCCAGATGGACGGGGTCGATATAGCGGCCCTGGTTGAACTCGGCGCCCAGCTCAACGACGATGTCAAATGCATGCTGGTCCGCCGTGGCCGCAGGGTTCTGAAGCAGCAATTTAGCCGAGTCCGTGGTGCTCGCATCCGTCTGGCCAGGCGGGACGACGAAGTGCCGGTAACGGATCATGTGATCCGTGATGCCCTGGCCGATCTTTCCGGCAGGGTCGCTGAGACCCGACTGCAAGGCGATCTTCGCCGACTCGATCGTGCCCGCACAGAGCACGACGTTTGCCGCCTGATAGCTCCGCTTCTCCTGCGCGAGCAGATCGAAGCACTGAACGCCGGTGATCCGGGTGGCATCGTTCGGGTCGAACGTGACGTTCCAGACGGCGTGGTTGAGGTTGACCCTCACCGGAACTCGCCCCGTCGGGTTGAGCTGCGGCGGCTCCTGCACCAGGACGTCCTCGAGAAGCAGATCAGCCGTGGAGAAGATACCGACCGGGATCGACCAGTTCGTTGCCCCCGCGTACTGGACGGCTACCGGGCCGTCCGCAGCGTTCCAGCCCGGCACGGTGGTATCCAGGAAGGCCCGGGAGGAATTCTGGAAGTTGCTGTCCGGGAGCTGGTCGGCGTTGAACGTCTTGAGGGCCGCTGTGTACCCGCCCTGGTTGAGCAGATAATCGCTCACTGCCGTCGGCCACGCCGCGAGCTGCCAGGGAGTCAGCTGCGGGATCAGGCTTCCCCAGAAGATGGACCGGCCGCCCAGGTTGAACCCCTGCGCCCCTTGGTAGTTCGACCCGTCCACGTTGGTGTAGTTGGTCACCCCGAAGTATTGCCACAGTGACCAGATCTGCTTCTGGAACTGTCCGATGAGCAGGCGACGAGGAAGGTTGCCGACGTGAGTCGGGAAAAGTAACGAGCCGGCCTCCAGCACCAGGACCTGGGCGCCGGCATCTGCCAGCGTGCTCGCCAGCACACCGCCGCCCATCCCCGAGCCGACGACGATCACGTCGTAGACGATGGCGGGGTCCACGTTCCGGTTGAGCAGCGTCCGTGCCACCACCCCGTTCTCGGTGACGAGCGCGGCGAGGAAGGGGAACTGAACCTGCGCGTCCGTGTACGTCAGGACTGCCCCGGCGGCCTGGGCACCGACCGTGAGGTTATTGCCGCGCATCCACTGGCCGGGCGGGACAACGAACTTGAACTGCATCCCGGCCGGGAACGCCTGCTCATCGAGGACAAACTGCCAGGTCCCGTCGACGTACTCGCCGCCCCGGTCCACCCAGTTATCAACTGATGTCCGCAAGACAACCGTGGTATCTGGGATGACCGTGTCTGTCACGAACTGGACAGTAAACATCGTCTCCCTCGCGGACGAACCAGACCAGTGAGATACGAATCGTAGTCACTACAACGCACTGGGACCAGTCACCGCTCGCTCTACCCGCCACAGGGGATCTTGCCCGTGTCGTGCGCCCGGCTGCCGGAAGTCCGATCCGCGGCTAGAACCGGGCGGACCATCCCTTTTCGGGAGGCCAGGGCGGACCGGGCCAGCAGCTCATGCCGCCCTGCGCGCTCATGCTCGCCGTGCCTCCTGGCCGCTGCCGCCTCGGCGTCCGCACGGGCAGCGGCTACCGCCTGGTCTTGCCGCCATGTCGTGTCGGTGTGCCGTTCCGGTGCCGGCGGCATTTTCAGTTGTCTCAGGAGGCGGATCGTGGACGCGCTGATCCGCTGTAGCGAGGCTGAATGCGACCGGGCAGCCTGGCGCGAATCTGGTCCCTGCGCGAGGTGCTCCGCGGAAAACACACCGGGAGGCTGCTGTATTGGCAGTACGGGCCGGGGAAGGCGAATGAGCACATCGATCCGCATCTGGTCGCCGGGTTCGCTGATCCGGGGGAGCTGGAGCCGGAACGCCACCCGGACTGATCGCGGGATTTCCGGAGGCTCGCCGGGCTGCTGGCGCAGCCGATCGCCGCTGGCCGGACCCGGCTATGCGAAGGCGGTGTGGCATTGCGCGGTCCGCGCCCCGCCCGATGACCGGATGCTGTCCGATGCGGAGTGACCGCAGGTAACCGCCGGTCGCCTCGATTTGTGCGCCGGTATCGACCGCCTGAGGCCGGCTGCCTCGGTGCGCTCGGGCATACTCAGCGCCTGTCTGCGCCCGCCGGCAGCTGCCATGGAAATTGTCGGTGCACGGTGACCACACAAGGTCGGTGCACGGTGACCACACAAGTATGAGATCGGTTGGCGTCGCTGACCGCCAGCGGTGGCACCGCCCGCCGGAGGCTACCCCGGCGTCGGTCAGCGCAGCGGCGCGAACCGTGCGGTGAAGTGCCGGAGCTGCCTGGGCTGGGACACGATGCGCATCCCGGGAAGCTCGGCGGCCCGGCTGGCCACCCGGGTGACGACCTCGATCACGTAGTCGATGTGGCTTTGGGTGTAGGTGCGCCGGGGAATGGCGAGGCGCACCAGGTCCATGGCGGCTGGGGCCTCGGTGCCGTCCGGGTGCAGTCCGAACATGACGGTTCCGATCTCGCTGGCCCGCACCCCGCCCTCGTCGTAGAGCGCGCATGCCAGTGCCTGGCCCGGGTAGTGCAGCGGGTCGAGGTGCGCCAGCATGGCGCGCGCGTCGATGAAGACGGCGTGGCCGCCGAAGGGGACAACGACCGGGATCCCCGCCGACTCGAGCGCCTCGCCGAGGTAGGCGACGGAGCGCACCCGGTAATGCAGGTAGTCGTGGTCGGTGCACTCGCGCAGTCCCTGGGCGATGGCCTCCAGGTCACGGCCGGCGAGCCCGCCGTAGGTGGGGAAGCCCTCGGTGAGGATCTCCAGGTTGCGGCACCGTTCGGCCAGGCTGTCGTCGTCGAGAGCAAGCCAGCCGCCGATGTTGGCGAGCGGGTCCTTCTTCGCCGACATCGTCATCCCGTCAGCGAGGGCGGCCATCTCCCGGACTATGCCGGTGACCAGGACGTCGGCGTAGCCGGGCTCCCGGGTCCTGATGAACCACGCGTTCTCCGCGAAACGGCACGCATCCAGGAACAGCGGCTTGCCGAAGCGGTCACAGACCTCGCGGACCGCCCGGATGTTGGCCAGGCTGACCGGCTGGCCGCCGCCGGAGTTATTCGTGATGGTCAGCATCACCAGCGGGACCGCATCGGCCCGCGCGGTGAGCAGCCGCTCGAGCGCTCCGACGTCCATGTTGCCCTTGAACGGGTGCCGCAGCGCTGGCTGGAGCCCCTCCGGGATGGGCAGGTCGACGGCCTGCGCGCCGGTGAACTCGATGTTGGCCCGCGTGGTGTCGAAGTGGGTGTTGTTCGGGATAACCCGGCCCGGCCCGGCGGCCGCGGTGAACAGGATCTTCTCGGCAGCACGGCCCTGGTGGACGGGCAAGACGTACCGGAACGGGAACAGGCCGGTCACCGCCTCGCGGAACCGGTAGAACGAGGGAGCTCCCGCGTAGGCTTCGCTGCCCCGCTGGATGCCGGCCCACTGCTCGGCCGACATCGCGCCGGTCCCTGAGTCGGTGAGCAGGTCGATCAGCACGTACTCGGCCCGCAGCTCGAACAGGTTGTACCCCGCGGCGGCCAGAGCCTCCGTCCGCTCCGCCCGGGTGGTCAGCCGCATCGGCTCCACCGAGTGGATCCGGAACGGCTCAATAATCGTGCGGAACGGCACGTCTGTCATCGGCCGGCGCCCTCCTCGAGCCGAATGAGCGTCAGGAATTCCTCGCGACATCGCCAACCCGCCGATCCGCGTTGCCCCAGGGAACCCGGCACTCGATGTGCGCTGCTGAGCCAATAGATCGTACGCCCTCGCGGTGCGCCAGCGCCGTCACGCGGCCCGGGCTGCCGATCTCGCATACGTGCTCTCCGGGCCTCTGCGAGCCGCCGCTCAAGGTTCCCGGGTCACCCAAGCATTGTGGCGTGTAGCACAACCCCTCAACGGCCAGCCCAGTCAGCCTACGCGCGGCATAGAGCAAGAGTGCGGCGCGGTCGCATCCCAAGGGCGGCCGGTAACTGGAACCGGCCGGTGTCGTGGGGTGTGGCTACTGGACGAACACGTAGATGTCTGCGTTTGCCATGACCTCCATTAAGGTCAGGTATTCCGCAATGGTCACGTCGTCGAAGGCCAGGTCGGACCTCGCTACCCTGAAGTGCTGCATCGATGGTCCGCAGAGATGGAGGCGGGCGCCGGGCGTCTGCAGCTGGCTGGATCCTTTCCGGTGCCGGAATGTGCCCGGCCTTGGCGAGCCCGGTCCGGGCGAACCGGCCGAAGGGCCGGCGTCGGCCCGTGCAGTTTCCCCGTGCAGTTTCTCCGTGCAGTTTCTCCGTGCGGTCTTTGGTCAGGACGCGTACCGCCGGTCCCTGGAAATACAGCGAGCGACTGCGTCGCGATCACGTATCGGCAGGTGCTGTCGCTGCGCTCGGTACTCACAAGCTCCTGCCGGGTGGCCCGGTACCAGGCGCGGATGTCGTTGTCGATGGCATCGCCGGCATCGGTGAGCAGTTGCAGCGCCTCGCCTTCGGCCACTTCGGCGAGCCGCCGCGCGGCTGTGCAGGCGATGAACGTCGTGATGGCCTTGCCCCGCATGTCGACGGCACTATAACGATCAGCGCTCATCGGGCCCTGTCTCTTCGCCCGCCGGTGCGCGATCCCCGCGAGGTGATCGACATGACTGCCCGGATCCAGGGCAGTGGCCACGTGGATCGGCGCCCTCGCCACACCCGGGCTCCTCATCGGCGCCGGCATCACCCCTGGTACGCCAAGAAATGTGAGCGTGGCGGCAGCGTACGATGCGGCGCTGGTTATGGCTGCTGTTCCTGGAGGTCGCCGTCTGGTCTGCGCTGCCATCTGTCTCCGGCTGCGTCGGTGAACCGCATGACTGCGCCGCTGGCGTCGAGGCTGGTGCCTCGGGTGAATCGGCGGGATGCCTCCGCTGTCGTCTGCGGCATGACCGGCGGCAGAGGCTCGGGGTTGGGTTCGCCCCAGGGCGCGGTTCCCCTGTGCCATCTGATCTCTACGTCGTAGATGGGCTGGCCGCTTGAGTTGTGCACTTGTGCGGCGATGACGGGCGGCAGGTCGGTGCGCTCCGCCGGGCGTTCCGTTATATCGGCGTACCGGGCTTGGGGCCGGATCTCCTGCGTGATGAACACCTGAGACGCCTGGGTACGGCGGCGCTCTTTGGCGTCGCGTTTCCGCTCCTCGAGGGATGCCTGCAGCTCTGCGGCCTGGAGCTCGAGGACGCCGGCCTGCTGGCGGCTGATGTCCTGCTGGTCGCTGAACTGCTGCCGCTGGAGGTCTATCTGGTTTGCCTGGAGCCTGATGGCCTCGGCTTGCTGCTCGATGAGCGCCTGCTGGTCTGCGGCCCCCTGCTGGAGCAGGCGGACCTCGAGAGACTGCTTGCGGAACGCCAGGATCGCGAAGATGGCAGTTACGATCGCGCCTGCACCAAGGATCACGGTGGCGACCGCGGTGATCCAGGTCGGGGCGGTGAGCGGCATGGTGGCAGCCTAGGCCGGCTGGGGCAGGCTGGCCGGAATTGCGGTTAAGGCGCCCGGAGCAGGCGAACGGTGACCGCTGGGTGAGTCCCTGCTCCGGGTGGTCCTGCCCGGCGGACAGGTCGTCAACGGATGAAGGGCCCGCGGCCGAACCTGCCCGCAGCGCGGAGGATCTCGGCGCCGGACTGGTTCTCGCTGCTCGGCGTCGGGATCGTCGTCGAGGACGACGAACTCGGACTGCTCGAGCAGGAACCGGCGGTCGGTTTCCAGCGTCCGCCGGGCCGCATCACCCGCCGCGGCCACCTCTCGGACCCCGGATCGGACCCCGGACCGAGTGCACCGGCGGCCGGCCGCGGCATCATCCCTGCGGTACCCCCATCCGGGGTTCTCGCGGGCCAGCCGGAGGACCAGGGCCCTGATGTTCCGGCTGGTCGCCGGGCCGGTCTTGCCGCGCACGGACCTGACGGCCCGGCGGTGGCGGACGATGTCGCGGTGCCAGCGCAGGATCGTGTCCGGGGTGACCGGCAGCCGCAGCCCCTGGCGCCGCGCTTTCGGTACCAGGCCGGGCAGGGTCGCGGGCAGGGCCCGGCCCGCCCAGTTCAGGTTCGGGCGGCGCGGCTGCCGCCGTTGTGCTCGGGGTGATGTCAGGCCGGGCCATGGTGTCCACGCTCAGTCGGTGACTTCCAGCACCACGGCCGCCCCGGTGTCGCCCGCAGCGCAACCGGTGAACAGACCCAGTCCGCCGCCGCGCAGCCGGAGCGTTTCGACGAGCTCGGCGATGGAGCGCAGACCAGTGGGGCCCTGGGGGTGACCGAACACCAGGCTGCAGCCGTGGGTGTTCATCGCCTCGACGGCGATCCCGGTCTGGGCGGCGAGATATAGGTCGTTGACTGCGAACGGATTGTGGGTTGTCACGGCGGCAATGTCGCCGACATCCTTACCCGCCGCGGCGAGCGCCGAGCGTGCGGCGGGGACGGGAGCCTGAGGCATCCGGCTCTTGGCGACCCTGGCGAAACCGACCCCGAGAATCCGGACGATGCCTTCGCCGGCCGAGATCTCCCGGGCTTGTTCCACGCTGGCAACCACGGCACCTGCGCAGCCGTCGGCCGGGTGGGTTTGGGAGGCGAAGGTGTGCACACCTTCGCGGGATGCGGGTGCCAGCTTGGAGATGGACTGCAGTTCCTTGGCTCGGACCCCTTCGTCTGCGTCGAGGGTCAGCGGCGGGCCTTTGCGGCGGGGGATCTCCACGGGGACCATGTACCGTCGCTGGAACGCGCGGTCATCGGCAAGAGATTGGCTGTACTGCTCCCAGCGCAAAGCTGTCAGCTCGTCGATCTCTTGCCGGGTGACGCCCATCTCCGCGGCCACGGCCTCACCGGCGGAGATCATCGAGGCTCCGGCCCACGGGTCGCGGGCGAAGCTGTCGAGCACCCAGTGCTCGGTGACCGGTGCCCCGCCCGGCCGGGACGGAGCCGGGTAGGACAACGTTGGGCCGTTGGACGTCCGGTCAGTGGCGATGACGAGCTGGATGCCTGCGCCTGCTGTCACGGCGCCGGCCGCGGCGTGCAGAGCGGCAACGCTCGTGGCGCATGCCTGGCTGATCATCGGGCCCGAGACGCCGGTGGCGCCCAGCCGCGCCGCTACGGTCGGCGCTCCGTAGAACACCTCGGGCTGGGGTACGGTCCATCCCAGGACCACCCCGTCGACTTGCCCGGGTTCCACGGCCCGGTCTTTGAGGGCCCGGGAGCTTACTGCTACGGCAAGATCGAGGCTGGAGGTCTCGGCGAGCGATCCCTGCCACCTGGCGAACGGCGAGGACCACAAGTGGCCCAAGGGGATGGCGACATCGGCGTATTTCACGGAGACTGCTTCCTTCCATCTCTGGTATCTGGGAGGACGGGGGACCTAGCTCTGGGTGTCGTCGGGCACCTCGCCGTCGGTCAGGACGAGTCCGGTCTTCGCTACAGCAGTGTCGAGCGGGGCCACCTGGGCGAGTGCGTCCGCACGGGCACCGCTGGGCGCTGACCCGGAAACGGTCGCGCACCCGGAAGCGGACGAGCGGGACGCACCTGGGATGCAGGTGCGTGGCCAGCAGCTCGCCCTCGGCGCCATCGACCTATTCGAGCGGTTCGAGCGAGTCCGGGATGACGAGCCCGAGGAGCAGCTGGTCCTCGGCACGAAGGTGGAGGCCGTCTTGTTCTGGGCAGCTCGCCAGATAGACCGGGAAACGCCGGCGTCGCCCGGCGCCGACCCGCCTCAAAGGTGGCCCGTGCGTCGCTACCGGAGAGCGGAAACCGCTGAACGGCAGATGCTGTCATATGCCACCTCGGTTGCCTGCGTGCTAAGCACCACCGAGGTCCAGAGCAGCTGGAATCGCCGTCTCGTGTGCGCGGGAGCCAAGCGACCACGACTTCCTGATCAGGACGCTACGCCCAATTGGCCGGGGAGACAATGAGCCGGGAGCCAAGCGCGCGGCGGCCGGGAGGCCGCGCCTTCCAGCGAATCTGCCAGGAGCACCTGGCCGCCGAAAAGCCGTTCAATCCGGCCGGTCAGCCGGCGGCGCCCGTAGTACCTGCACAAGCTGTCCGCCGGCCCGCGGCTCGCCGACTTTGCCGAGTACCGCAACCGGGCCGTGGCGAAGCCTTCGCCGGCCGGGATACGCGAAGGCGTTCTGCCGCGCCGCGTGCACGTCTCGCGTGCGCCGTAGCTGGGCACGACAACGTTCCCGGACCTACTGACATGAGGCAGCGGGTTGTCGTCGAGCCGCTGCATGTGCCGGCCACTGGCAGGATTATCCGGTCCAGCTGGACCGTCACGTCTGCTGGCTGGGCCTGCTGGCTGGCGGGGGGTTGGTCAGCCGACTTTGGTGTGACCTGCGCCGGTCACCCGCCGATGCCCGCGAGGTCGACGGTGCAAGCGGTGTCGAGGGCGTCCCGGGGGCTGCCGGAGGCGAGTCCGTTGAGCAGGGCGGCGTTCTGGTAGCGGTCGTGGGCGGCCGAGTAGATCGCGAAGCCGAGGGAGCGGGCCGAGCCGCCGTAGCGCAGGCGGCAGAGCGGGATCTGCTCGCCGTCGCGGAGCACGCCGCTGACGTAGGCGAAGACGCCGCGGTAGGTGACCTCAACGCGCCTGAGCTGGGGCCAGTGCTGCTCGGCGTGGGCCAGCAGCCGCAGCGTGATCGAGTTCCTGGTCGAGGCGGGGATGGCGGGCATGGCCTGCCCAGTGTGCCGCAGGGTCCGCGCGGGCCGCTACGATCATGGTTCCCGGGGGGGAATTACAAGAGTGTAATTCCCCCCCCCGGAGCCGCTATGCCCGCGCTGTGCGCCATGCCCGTTCAGCTGACCGCCAGTGAACGCAAGACCCTGAAGACTCGCGCCCGCGGGCACAAGACGGCGCACCGGGACCGGCAGCGTGCCCTGATCATCCTGCTGGCCGCCCGCACGTGGCCCACAGCCGCGATCGCCCGGCACCCGGGCATCGCCGAGGACACGGCCCGCAAGTGGCGCGGCCGGTTCGCCGGGCGCGGGCTGTCCGGGCTGGCGGACCTGCCCCGGACGGGACGGCCGCGGCGGATCAGCGCGCTGGAGCGGGCCGAGGTCTGCGCGCTGGCCTGCCAGCTGCCCGCCGCGACCGGGGTGCCGCTGGCCCGGTGGAGCTGCCCGGAACTGGCCGCCGAGCTGGCCAGCCGGGGCCTGACGGCGCAGATCTCGGTCTCTAGTGTCCGCCGGATCCTCGCCGAGAACCCGGTCAAGCCCTGGCGGTACCAGTCGTGGATCTTCCCGCGGGATCCGGACTTCGCCGCCAGGGCGGCCGTCGTACTCGACCTCTGCCAGGGCCTTTACCGGGGCGAGCCGCTGGGTGCAGGCGACCGCATCCTGTCCGTCGACGCCAGGCCCTCCATCCAGGCCCGCGCCCGCTGCCACCCCGCTGCCTCGCCAGCGCCCGGCCTGCCGATGCGCGTCGAGCACGAATACCAGCGCAAGGGCGCCCTGGCCCTGCTCGCCGCGCTGGACGTGCACACCGGCACGGTGCAGGCCTCCTGCCCGAGGTCCACCGGGATCGCCCGTTCATGGCGCTGATGGACCAGATCATGCGCCAGGAACCGTACAAGAGCGCTGGCCGGGTGTTCGTCGTGGTCGACAGCGGGTCCGACCACCGCGGCAAGGCCGCCATCAAGCGGCTCAGCAGCGCCTGCCCGAACTGCATCATGATCCACACGCCGGTCCGCGCGTCATGGCTGAACCAAGTCCCCGTTAACCGGCCCTCAGGCGCAGGACACGCCCGGACGGCCTGAGATCCCGCAGCGGGGCCTGGCCGGGCTCGAGCACACCCTGCTCGCCTTCATAGACCGGTACGACAAGACCGCCCGGCCGTTCAGCTGGAACCTCACCGCCGCAGACCTGACCGAGCTGCTCACCCGGATCAGCGCACGCGAGGAACCCGCCCAGGATCCAGTCAGCCTGCCGGAGGCCGCCTGATGGACCCCCGACGAACATCCAGATCCACCCACTTAGCACGCAGGCAACCGAGGTGGCACATGACAGCATCTGCCGTTCAGCGGTTCCCGCTCTCCGGCAGCGACGCACCGGCCACGCCCTCGAGGCGCATCGGCGTTACCCTCGGCACAGACGAGCGCGGTCCGGGACGTTTGGCAGCTGCCCGGCTCGGAGACCGTCACCACCCTGGGAGATCCTCAGACTCCTCGCCGCGGAGGTCGGACATTTGGTCGGCACACGCTCGCTGCCCAAGCTGGCCCGTGCGCGCTCTCGGGTCGGTCAGCCCGATGATCCGGGCGCTGGCCGAGATGGCCTGCGAGTTCGACGTGATGGCCTGCGAGTTCGACGAGGCCTTCATCCTCGGCACCAGCAAGTACCAATCCACGTTAGGGCCAGCCGGTGCCTTCCTCGCCGCCATTGCCACGACGCCGCCCGGTACCGAAGCCGGACCCGCACGCCATGACTGAACCGAGGCGGTGAGCGCCGTGAGCACCCGACGGACCACACGATGCCCGCCAGCCGTTCCATGTCCGAGACCTGGGAACAGCTTCGCGCCTCCTTCGGTGACCGAATCGGCCTCGTCGCGGTGCTGCCCGGCCCGGCAGCGGTTGCCGGGCGCTGCATGGTCGGGTCCGCGGCGGCAGCGGATGGGGAGGCCGCCCCCGGCAAGGAGCTCCTGGCCGCGGGCGCCGATGTCGTTCTGGTCAACGGCATTTCCGAACTGCCCGGCGCGCCGCTGTCGACACTGGCCAGCGTCGGGACGCTGCCATGACTCGGGTCGCTGCGCAAATCGCCGTATCGGTCCGTCCGCGACTAACGCGCCCCGCGCCCGTTCAACCGCATCCATTCGGCCGTGGCATCGTCGGCCCACCTGATGTGCAGCTTCGCGAACAGGCTGGCAGCCTGCTCGCCGCTCCACATGGCCGGGAGCAGGTCACTGGGCAGGGCGGGGTCGATCCACGGAAAGCGCCGCCAGCCGTGGACAAGACCGACAAGCCGGGCGAGCGGGTCGTCGGATCCGGCGACTGCGAACTCGTCGATGAAGTCGCGGTAGCTCTCCTCGATCGCGTCGAGGTTCCACGCCCGGCTGACCATGCTCGCCAGATCACCTCCGCCGTGGTATTCGGCTACGAAGATCTGCGCCCCGTCGAGTACGCCTGCCTCCCTGAGCACTCGCTCGACCTCGTCGACGCGCTCGGTATGGGTGCTGATCCACACTCCCGGCCCAGGGCTCCCGAATCCCGCCCGGCTCAGCCGGGTCCGCAGAGCGTGCCGCGCCGGACGGTCCGTGTCGGGGACGCGCGCGAGCACGAGCAGCCAGCCGCCGTCCCATTCCGGCACGGATCCGGTGAACCCGTAGATCCGCTCCCTGCCCTCGGTGAGGAGCCGCTCGGCGTCGGCAGTCAGCTGCCAGCGCGTGCGGCGGCCGACTCGCTCGGAGGCCAGCCAGCCATCAGCAGCAGTTCGCATCAGCGCCTGTCGGCTGGCCTTCTCCTCCACCCCGAGGCGGGACAGGACGCCGATGAACGCCGATGTCCAGGCCGAGCCCCCGCCAGCCAGGACGAACTCTCCGAGCACCGTGAAAAGCAAGTCGCGCGCGCTCTCGGCGCCGGCTGCATGCCGCCTGGAAATTGCCGGTGCGGAGGACTGCACGCTACGTCACCTCCCCGCGGGCGTGCCGCGCGATGCGGCCACCGTCATGCTACGCGTATCGGTACGACTGCCCCTGCTCATGTAGCACGAATCCCCAGCGGCGAGCGCCGCAGGCGGGGGATTCAGCATTCCGGACGCAGACATCAGACTCACGAATATGCTACAAGATCTTGACGTATGTCTATTCAAATGTAGAATATCGAGAATGGCAATCGGACCGACCGGCGGGAGGCCGACCCAAATGACCAGCGTGGCTTCGCACGACACCGTCGCGCCGACGGGCAGCTCACATGCGGGCGCCCCGGCCAGCCGGCCGCTTGTCGAGTTCCGAGTGGCTCCGGAGAGCTACAAGCACTGGCGGATCGCTGTCGACGGCCCGGTCGCGACCCTCACCATGGACGTTGACGAGCATGCCGGCTTGCAGGCCGGCTACGAGCTGAAGCTCAACTCCTACGACCTGGGCGTGGACATCGAGCTGTATGACGCGGTGCAGCGGCTGCGGTTCGAGC
>ODAK010004746.1_pt1 | contig 13903 bp, 7 predicted proteins | sample 1539591 | NCBI WGS metagenome assembly ODAK01 (sample SAMEA3539303, study PRJEB22396) | soil metagenome | biome: tundra; feature: field; material: soil | place: USA | collected 2010-05 | depth 0.15 m | reverse complement strand
TTGTCCCCGTGGTGATGGCGAGGCAGGCAAGCACCGAAACAGCGCTTACGGCTTGCGAACCTGCTTCGGCTGATGTCGTCCCTAGTGTCGCGCCCACAGCCGTTGCTGAAACGCAATCTCGCGAGATAGCTCCTGCGCGGGGGTCGAGTCTGTCCACTGCGCGGGTTCGGCTAATGTGGGCCGCGCTTGGGTTGCTGATTTTGCTGGGCGGCGCGCTGGGTTACAAGTGGGTGGGTACTTCGACGATCGGCGGCCATAGCTATCGTCCACCTGTGGTCAAACAACGACGCTCGGTGGCCGTGCTGGGCTTTCAAAATGTTTCTCAGCGTCCCGATGAGGCTTGGCGTTCCACCGCGCTCTCCCGGTTTCTCAACACCGAACTCGCTGCCGGGGACAAGCTGTTGACGGTTCCCGATGAATACATCAGCCACCTCAAGGGTGACTTGGCATTGAAGGATGCTGACGGCTACAGTCCGGCGACCCTGGCCAGGATCCGCAAATACCTGAACGTGGACGACGTTGACGTTGTGGTGGGCTCGTACACCCCATTGGACGGAGGCGATCTCCGGCTGGATTTGAGGCTACAGGATGCCGCAACCGGTGAGACCATTGCGTCTTTCTCGGAAAAAGGCAGCGCAGGGCAAATGGATGAACTCGTGGGCCGTGTAGGTGCAACACTCCGGGCAAAGTTGGGGGTGGAAGCTGCCATCTCTCCAGCCGAGGCTGCGGCGGTAAGTGCTTCCATACCGGTCAGCCCTGAAGTAGCCAGGCTTTATGCGGAAGGTCTGGCGAGGTTGCAGGTATTCGATGCGGCGGCAGCGCGAACCCTCTTGGAGAAAACCGTGGCCGCAGAGCCGGACTATGCGCTGGCGCATTCCGCTCTGGCCGAGGCCTTGAACTTCCTTGGCTACAACCAAAAGGCGCAGGAGGAAGCCAAGAAGGCCTTCGACCTATCGGACAAACTTCCGCCCGAGGACAAGCTTTCCGTGCAAGCGCGCTACCTTGAGATGACCAGTCAGTGGCCGGAGGCGATCAAGCTGTACCAAACTCTGTGGCACGACTACCCCGATAACTTGGAGCACGGGCTGCGGCTGGCGAAAGCACAGAGAAGTGCCGGACAAGTGAAAGACGCTCTTGCCACCATCGAGCAGTTACGTGCGCTTCCATCACCCCGCCGCGACGATCCGCGCATCGATTTGGCCGAAGCCTATGCCTACAACTTGCTGGGCGAATGGAAGCTGGGACAAGCCGCGGCCAGGAAAGCGGGAGACAAAGCCCATGAGCAGTCGAGGAAACTCTTACTGGCCGAAGCGCAGTCAGCCGAAGCTAACTCTCTGCTGGGGCAGGAGGACTTCTCGGCAGCGCTGCGTTTATACAAACAAGCCCTGGATATCTACCAGCAGAGTGGCGATAAGGGTGACGAGGCTTCCGTGCTGAACAACATTGGAGGCGTGTTTCTGGAGCAGGGCGATCTCGCGGCCGCCGAGAAAAAGTATCGCGACGCGCTGGCCATTTACCGCGCCATCGGGGCCAAGGGTTTGGCCGCAAATCCGCTGACTAACTTGGGGGCCTTACTGCAGCGGCAGGGAAATCTGGATGGTGCAGAAGAGCTGTACGAGCAGGCCTTGGACATGTACCGGGAAGTGAAAAACAAGGGTAGTGAAGCAATCGTGCTCAATAATATGGCCGAGGTGCTGCATGACAAGGGAGACTTGGCCGGTGCGAGAAGCAAGTATGACCAGGTCCTGCCGATGTACGACGAGCTCGCCGATAAATCGGGCTCGGCGTACGCTCAGTTCGGCCTGGGAGAGGTCCTGGCGGAACAGGGTGAGCTTGCTGCCGCGCGCAAGAGCCACGAGAAAGCGCTGTCGATCCGGGAAAGCATCGGCGAATCTACGGCGGAGAGCCGGCTAGCGCTCGCTACGCTATCGCTGGACGAAGGGCGACCGCAGGACAGCGAAGCCAACGCACGCACCGCCGCCGAGGATTTCCGTACGAAAAAGATGGTTGACAAGGAGGCCCTGGCCGAGACGGTCCTCGCTAGATCGCTGCTCGCCGAGGGCAAGCCTGCCGCGGCAAGCGAGTCCATCGCGCACGCCACCGCACTCGCCGGACGAATAAAGGACCCCGCTCTTCGTCTGCCGGTCGAGATCGAAGTTGGCACCGCCGCGGCCCGCATACGAGCGGCCTCGGGGAAGCAACGTGACCAGGTTGAGGCCCTCGACAGTCTCGGACGCAGGCTCACGGAAGCAACCCGGAACCACTTGCTGGAACTCCAGTTCGAGGCCGCGCTCGCGTTGGGAGAGATAGAGATTGAATCAGCGAAGGTGGGCCCAGGGCGCGCCCGCTTGCAAGCCCTGGAAAGAGACGCCACGGCGCATGGCTTCCTGCTGATCGCGCGCAAGGCCGCGGCAGCCAGACAGCAGCCCGCGGGCCCACCCTAAGGCCAATCGAAAGACGGCCTCCTCTTTGCCGGCTAACTTCCGCGGTCCGGGTCCTTGGCGGCTTCCTTGGAGCTTAGCGGTCCCTCCTCAAGAAGCGATGACGCTGGCGCCTGAGCAGTGGCGCCAAGCCGACCAGGCAAAAGGCCAACGTACTGGATTCGGGAACATTTGCAAAGGCCTGGAATTCTCCATTCGGCAACCAACCGGAAGTTCCCAGATCGATCGTAAAACTCTGGTTTTGCAGAATTCCACCGCCGCCATAAAACTCGATGATGGTAAAGTCGCCAGACTGAGGCATCACCACGCAGGTGGCGAAGGAGCTACCTCCGCAGGAAATGATATCCCCTGTGGGAAAAGGCGCTTCGATTTCCAGGGAGGTCCAGTTCTGGCCACTATTGTTCGTGAAACTGAATATGCCGCCACCGGAACCATCGGCCATGAAGCTGAAATCGAGCCCCACGCATGTAAACATGCACGCGAGCTGGCCAGCGGAATCATGGCCGCCGCTAATTACGATGCGGGGATCGCTTGGTTCAGGACTGGCATGCAGCCGAACGGCGCACACCATAACCAAGACCGTCAAGGTCAGCACACGGAAACGCATCATCCGAGCACCTCCCGGCTGGATGCCAAGGTCAATGCTGCCAAGTATAACCCCGGTACCTAAGTTCTTGCGTCAGAAACCGGAGAGAAACTCGTCTGCCATAGCTACAAATCTAGATAATGCCGGAGTTGTGGGTAGGTGGGATTCTCTTTCGCCATCTGTGCCACCAAACGTTCTGTCTCCTCGTCGACTCTGGGCTGTCCTGCGGATCATCGATCGGGGTAGCTGCTGGCGGCCCCCGCGAGCCTTTTTGATTCAACAGCTTGCAATCAGCCTGCAAAGGTAGGACCTAGGGCTAGGACACTACCATGCGGGCCGTCAGTACAACACAGCAGGTCTTCCGGGTTCGGCATGAGACGCAAGCCCGAGCATGGTCACCGAGAACACCGCACCCCGTCGCGGCTTCTCATCTTCCGCCTTACCCAGCATCGGCTACTGCGTAGGAACTGGGTCATATACACAGGCATCCTCTGGGCTAATGCTCTTACCATTCTCGAAGGTCACGATACCTTTGGAAAAGTATGGGTCGCTTTTCTTGTTGCCGGTGAAAGCCACAAACCGATCGGCGGGTGGCGGCAGCGGTGTGTCCGGCGCCTTGAATCCTGCGGGCATGGTAAAGCTGAAACCGAAACACGGCTGAAGGTTGGGATTCGCGGGATCGGCCGGGCAATCGATATCGCTGGGCCCCCAGGCGCAGTCCGAATCCTGGCAGTTGTTCTTGTCCTTGCACACACACTGATCTCCCGAGGGCGTGCAGTAGCTCTTTGGTCTACAGAACGCTTTCTTGCTGTTGGCAAATACATCACTTTGCGCGGTGAGGTCCAGGTTGACGGTCAAGATCGGATCGTTGTAGTCAGCCTTGATAAAGGGGTTACTGGTAACAGGGGTGATGCCGTAACCGTTCGATGGATCGATCCGGATCGGCTGCACGTTCAGTTCGCTCAGGCTTGCTTTGGGAACGTAAATGTCGTATTTCTGTTTCGTCGTATCGGTGGCGTAGATGAAATAGACATAGTAGGTGTGCCCGCCCAGGAAGACGCTTGGATGCCACTCGGTGTCGTACCTAAGGCATATTTTTGGGTTGTCCTTGTCGTGCAGGACACATTTCGGACAGCCCCCTTGAGAAGTGCAGTTTTGGGTTGTATCCATGTAATACGCCCCATAGTTCAGGGAGAGCGTACTGCGCTGGCCAGTAGACTGCCCCATCATGCGAATCTGCGGGCGGGTGTTGTCGGTGAACTCGTCAGTGGTCAGATACTCGCGGAACAAAGGCACACCCCGGCAATTCGAGTTACCGCAGTCACTCGCCCATCTGATCACGAGGTCGGAGTCAGACAGGTCCACGCATTGCTTGTTGTTAATGGCGCAGTCCGCGATGACCGCAGTGCTCAGCCACTCGTAAGGACTGGTGCTGGCGGTAAACGGCAAGCCCTTAGGCAGGGGCAATGGTGGTTTTACATTGATATCCGACAGGCACTCCGGAGTGGAGAGAGGCGCGTTGAAGTAGGGGTCCTCGTTAATGGAGATGGTCGGACGCGCAGCCGGCGCACCTTTCAACATGGCTACCAGCCCGGTCAGCGTACCATCGTCGTCGTTCAGCACCGTCTGCCGGTCAATATGGTTGAAGCTCTTGCTGAACATGTCGATACTATGTGTGCAATAGCGGTTATTCACCCCTGTCTGGTTCTGTTGAAACGGGTCATACTCGCCAGGCGTGATTGGCTTAAACAGAGGCTCGACGACAAAGTGCCGAATATCGACGTTGCTAAACCAGAGATTCCGGGAGTGGAAAGCCGGCGGATAATAGAAGCCGTTAGGCTGTTTCCATCCAATGGCGGCATTGGGCAAATAACAGGAGGAGCTCTTCTTGTCCTGCAACACGCCGAAATTCCAGGCTAAGGGCACCTTGCTTGTAATACAGTCTCCACCCTCGCTTGCATGGCAGTCATCGATGGTCGCCGTGTTGATGTCCATAAAAGCGTTGCTATCCTGATGTGACGGCCCGTCGTAGATGTTGAGTAGCTTCTGACCCGGAAAGATCGGCAGATTAAAGGTCACCCCGCCAGCGGCGTATTCACAATGGTTACGCGCCGAAGTGGTACTGCTGTCGCAACTAAGTCCGGAATCCTCATTGAACGGTCCCACATCGGAGGCGAAATTATTCTCGCCGGGCTTCTGGGAGTGGCCGATGAGGACGGTGTTGCGCGCCAGCAGCCATTCTCCCAGATTCACATCCGAACGTGTGTAACCGCCGCCGGTAATGAAGTTCAGGCCGCCGCCCAGTACGTCGGTGACGGCACCGTTGCTGAATAGGTCCCAGCCTTTGCGCAGCCAGACTGCTGCGAAATTCGTCTGTGCGAAGTTAAACGAGGTAGTGTAGTGGTCCAGATGGGTGATGGTGCAGGTGCCGTAGAAATCGCCAGCGTCGCAGGGTTTTCTCCCCGTTGCGCCGGCGGAGCAGTCGTTTCCCGGACCAGGGACGCAAATCGTCGGGTTGTGCTGGTCGGTTAACACCGGATAGTAGATTTGGAAAGGCTGGCCACCCTGATAATCAACCGGTCCCGGAGGCGCCGTGGAGGGAGCTGCCGCAAGACCGTCGCTGCCGGAGGGTTGCATTCCCAGACACTCGCCGGTCTGGCCGTTCATCTGGAACGAACTCATGGCAGCCACGCAGGAATTGCCCACAAAATTCTTTAGCGGCGTGATCCCCGCGCGTTGATAGTTCGTCGGCAGATCCGTTCTAATCTGCTGCGAGGCATAGCCGTCCCAGGTCTGGTATTGCGACGGTCCGCTGACGCCGGCTCCTATCCACCAGTAACAGGCGCCACAGGTCGCCGCCCCAGCCGCGAAGTTATACTGGAAATCGTTCCAACCGTTGGTGATCCAGAAAATGGAAGGATGGTTGTAGTCGGAGCGAAACGGCATGTAATCCATGTTTTTCGGGCCGACGACAGCTTCATTGTCCGCGAGAATTCCCGGCACCTGCCGTGGGTTGTGGGTTGTGTCCATAATCGCAGCCCGGGCGAGAACGCCGATGTTGGCATAAATCTTGTTGTTGGTTTCGGTGGCATCCTCCAGATAGAAACCGTGCCCAATTGATTTGTAACCCACGTTGCGCGCGAGGTACATTCCCTGGGTGGCGTGCACGGTGACCCATCGGGTCATGGAATCCCAGATGGAGCAGTCCTTCAGATAATTGAGGGGTTCGGGAGTTGGGTCGAGGGAGGTAGGTACCGGCTGGGGTGTCTTTCGCAACATGTGGAAATGAACCGGGTAACGGCCTTTCCGGCCTCCCTGCCCGAGCTGACGAAACTCCACGCCCTGCACTTGATAGCTGGCGAAGCCCTGGCGCACGATGGTGTGCCCGCCAAAGTAGTTGCCGGGTGTTTCCGTGAATTTTTTCGAAGGTTCATCTCCCTCCGAGATGATCCGGATGTTTCGGTTCAACAGGGCAACCGCGGCGCGCGTGTCCACTTCGCGATGCAGATCGGGTAAGTTGGGATCATCCTGCGGTCCGATACCCTGAGGCACGTCAGTCAGCTTATAAGTAGTTGCGCGATGGTTATACGTTAGCGTTTCCACCCCGGGACTCTGTAGCGTAAGGCTTTTCCCCCCGCCGGCATCCGCTGCCAACACGACCTCTTGCGAGTGCGACGGCAGATAGTCCGTCCCGGTCACGACGATATGGTCGTTCGCCTTCCAGTCCACGCCCCGGCTTACCGTAATGTGGGTTGCATCCGTGACTCCGGTGAGCCGTACCCAACTGGTGCCGGTGAATGCCGGATTGCATTCGGTATTCGATACGTTGGGAGTGCACGTCTGGCCCTGCTGAAGATAACTCACGCCCTCCGATCCAAACAATTGCAGCACTCCGCCAAAGGAAACTGCCAACACTTTGTGACCGAAGTATGCCTTCCTGCCCGCGTCCCTATCCACCTGGTCCTGGATTTCGTACTGATAGAAGCAGTCGTCGCCGGGAAGCACCTTGTCATATCCCGTAATGGATTTGCACTGCGTATTCTTAGGAAGGGGTGGTGGCGGGGGCGGATTCATCATCAGATCGTCCGCCATAAGCGTATTCGCCGTCCAAAGGGCGTCCGGAATGCCGCAGGGCGTAACTCCGGGCTGCGCATTACCCACACACACGATGCCGGGATTGTCCTCTGCTCCCCATAGATGGAAGGTCAGCCGCTTCTGGAAAGGCAGCACGTCAGAAGCTTTACTGCTTTGCGGGATAAATCCCTTGTTTGTCGATGCTGCGATCAGCTTGCCTGGAAGCAGCGTCGCATTCGGCGGCGTTCCTGTAAAGGTGCCCTGAACCAAGATGGACTCGGCGTAGAAATCGATGTTGTAGTCGTCATGGAAAATCAACGAGCCGCCCCCGATGATGTTCACGTTTTGAAACACGTAAAGAAGGGTGTCTCCCGTAGCGGGGGTGCCGTTGACATCGCATTGGCCCTTTACGATTAGATTAGTCTTATAGTTGGTCTTAAGATCGCCGTAGGGATTTAGAGTCTCGGGACCATTTGCGCCACAAAACTTCGTTGTGTCGGCCCAGTTCACGGCATTGACAGCCAGAATTAACAGACCCAACAGCGACGCGCGAACAGCCGCATTTCTCAGCGCACGGACAGCACTTTTCACGGCTCATCTCCTCAGGCTTCTAGTTAAACCTGCACCTCGACGGTCAAGTAGACAGGCACCCAACCTGTTTCCCGATTGCAATACTCAAGAAGTCCGGCCGCAGGACGAGGTTTGGCAACAAAAGGCCGTTGGTCTAATGAGCAGACAGGACGAGGGTGTGGGCGCACGACGCAATACTCCAGCACAGGAGCAGAATCCGAAAAACACAAGTTAAGGCCAAGAAAACGAATCAGGAAATTGGGATGAAGAAATACTACAAAACCGCTCTTGTTTCCAGAAAAAAATGTGACCAGTGACTTTCCGGGTTTGACGAAAGATCGTGAAATCGAGCGGATATTCCGCTAACAATTGGCTCAGTCTCTCGGTTTCGGCCCTTCGAGGCGGAGGAAGTGGACGCGGGCCACCGCGGTTACATTTGTTCTGCCAGGCGGGTCAGGCCTGCTGTGCCTTTCTCCGGGTGATCAAACGCATCCATGATTACCAGTAGGACCTGCTTCTTGTGCTCGGGCAGGTTCGTCGTTGCGGGCAGCTTGTTTTCATTTAAGATATGCCTGGCTCCCAGGAAGGACCACTTGTCAACGGACCCCGAAGAGGCGGCTGTGACGACGTGGTGGTATTCATTCAAGGATGTCAGCAGATGCTGGAAGTCCTGCTTGCTTGAGGAGCTGTTCTCGGCGTACGAAATCCAGAATCGGTAGAAACCCGCGATGGCCTTGGTCATACTGTCGGCCTCCGCATGCTGCTCGACGATGGTCAGCCATTCCAATGCCTTTTTGTTCTGGTTGAAGAGGACCGCAGCTTCCACTCCGTCCAACTGCAAGTCAATGTCATCGCTGGGGTTTTTCAGAGCCTGATCTGCCGCCTTGTAAGCACAGTCGGCGTCGAGCAAATACTCCTCGCAGACGAACAAGACGCCGCGAGCGGCATAATGGTCGTCAACGTTCTTGTTCAGCAAGTTGAAAAAAACCTGTTTCGATTCGGCGTCCCGGTGCAACAAGTGGTTGACTTCCATGAAGCTTTGGTAACCCTGGTCATCGCCAGCCAAAGCTAGCGGTTTAACCCGATCGTAAGCCTGATTCAGCATTCGTGCTCTCTCGGGGTCGTCCTTTTTCAGGGACTGTGCCCAGGCGACCTGGATTGTCGAGAGAAGCGCGGTGCTCATCTTCTGGTCATCGAACTTCTCATCATCAACAATGCTCTGAGCATGCAGGGCATAGGCATAGGCAGTTTTGTAATTCTTTTCCTGGAGAGCGCCAACTGCCCGAAGGCGCGCGATCCAGTTCCGCGTTGTAGGACTTAAGTCTGCCGAGCGGAGGCCATCCGTTCGCGACAAGTACTGTTCCGCACGCGCAAGGTCGGTGTACAGCAGTTGCGAGGCGGCGTAGGCGCAAGCCTGCGCATATTCGTCGCTTACGGGCAAGCTGCCCATTGCGGAGCGCAGTAGATCAGTAGCGGCTGCGAAGTCAGCCGGCTTCAACTTAAGGACGTCGCTCTGCAGGACGGGATGAATGGACTTCGACTGCGGATCGTGGCGCAGACCGTCCAGCAGCACGTTGATGGCGCCGAGTGGATCTGTCGCCAACAAAGTGTCGGACTGGCGAATGTAGATGGCGGACTGGCTGGGGTCTCGTTGCAACGACTTGGCATAAGACGTCGCGGCTTTTGGGGTATCTCCTGCCTGGTTGTAGACAGAAGCCATCGCATTGAGAGCTTGGATAGCCAGCTTAGCTGAGTCAGGAGTACCGGCCGAGTCGCTGATCTCCACGACGCGCGTGAGCGTGGCGATCGCTTCCGGAAATCCGAGGGCGGCAGACTGTGCCAGTCCCAGAAGGTAGAGTGTCTTGGGATCCGCAGGGGATGATCTCCCCGCAGCGGCGGTCAGCAATCTCAAAGCTGCCTGAGGGTCCTGTTTGCAGGTGGGGGCTTGGTCGCGGCACAGCAGCCGCTTGCCATCTTCCACCAGCTTCTCCGGCAGCGCTGTCTCCAAATAGTCTGTCGAGCCGAAGCGTTCGCCAATGACTTCTGACGACAGCATATCGAAAACGAACTTGCCTGTGTCACGGAGAAAGGCGGGAACGTTGTCGGCGCGTCCGCTTGTGGTCGGCAGCGGTTTTACATCCTCTCCCCAGCGGATTCGCACATTGGCGTCAAGAAAACCCCCCGTTCTTCTTGATAGATCCCCCTCGATCACGACCGTGGTCTCGGGCGCATCGGAAACCTGAAAGCCAGGATGCTGGGTCATCTCCAGCTTTATTTGCTCCGTGAGCTGAGCCGCAACGGTGTCCAGCTTCTTATTGGGGGAGCGGATGGCTGCAATCCGGACCTGGGTCGCCGGAAGCATCGCTTCGAGTTTGTAAACCAGAAACTGTGTCAGGATCGTAATCTGCTCCAGGGCCCTCCCCGGCACAAACAGCGCCTGATCTGAGGTGACGGGTACGAGCTTCTTGTCCTTGCACCTATCGAGTGAGCCATTGATTTGTATGTCCGCGGAACGGAACGCAATCGAACCCGTAATCAGAAAGAAATCGTTCGGTACATGCGCGCCGGTATTGGGAGCGACCTGGGTCTGGCCGGAGGAGCGATTCGCCTCGCCGCAAGGCGGCGCGGATGCGGTGCGCACCACCTCTAGCACCGGCATTTCCAGCAACTGTAAACGAATCAAATCCGGAGTAAACGAGCTCAGGTTCGCAAAGTGCGGATCGGAGCCTGTGGTCGCGAAGTCAACCACATAAACCCGCGGTGGCTCGGAGAGTTGGGGAGGTGACTGCGCCAGGGCCGCGGCGGAACCCTGAACGATCAGAGCCAACACCCAACTCAGACCTTTAATTCGACTTGCGGTGCAGCTTGTCATGGTTCATCAGTGAATAGCTGGCGACGTTGGACAAGCAAGAACGCGTTTCCAGCCAGGTACTCTTCTTGACCGTCTGGGCCCTGAGCGGGTTGTGCGGGATGATGCTCGCCGAGTTCACGACCGGCTTCTGTAGAATCTCGGTCACAAGGATGACTTCGTTTCCAGCGGTCTCTTCCCGAAGGTTAAGCTCCTCACAAGGATTCGCTTGTGCACAGTCACCCGGATCAGACTTGAGAATCCTGTCCGGTATCCACTTCTGCAGCTTCTGCAAGTAGTCGTCTATCTGTACTTGGTCCGTAAACGACCGAGCGTCGCCCTTCTCGTCCACGGTGACGTAAGCGTGGAAGTAGTACCGCGGCAAGCTTTTCTGAACGGGGACTACGGCGTCGAGCGCGGCGCCAGTGACGGGCGGCGCCTTTCCTTCAGCGGAGGCAGGTGGCGCGAGCGGATTTCCAAATCTCGCCTCGGCCGCGAAGCTTATCGTCAGCCCATTGAGTATGGCGACCAGCAGAAGCATACTGCAAGCCGAAGCTGAGAAAATCCGTTTCATATCGCTGTCACTAAGTATTACAAGCTGTGAGGAAATCTACCTGCTCTTCTTCCTTCATGGGTACTTCCCCCGAAAGAAACTGATGGCAACCGTCGACCGTAAGTACGAAAACATACTTGCCCGCCGGAAGGCGAATGGAAGGACTATTATCACCCGAAAAGGCCTCGCTCCAGAAATAAATCGGCGGGACGGCTTCCCCAGAACCGCCGGAGGGCGCGTTCAGGATCGTGCCAATGTTCCAATAGGCTCCGTCATACACCATCAGAACAGGAGTGTTGGCTGGGAGGTCGCCGGCTGCTAGGGCCTGAAACGCCGCGTCGCGCCATTTGCGCACATGAGCAGTACTCGAGGAATTGACATTGATCGTCAGACCGTCGGTGTTTGGGGTCGTGGTCTTGTAGAGAATCGCCTTCCCCGCAGATGGGGTAAACCTCGGGGTAGTGGAACAGGACTGTGCTGTTCCAGATCCGGAACTGTCCGCGCAGCCGGGAACCGGGGCGGGGCTACGCGTCAACTTCGATAAGTGCAATGCCAGGGTGTCGGGTGCGAGCACCTCCAGCCGCCCGGATGGCTGGGGTGAAGACACATTTACCTCGTGCAGTACCTCCAGCCGCAGTGGCGAAACTCCCAGCCATCGCCAGCGTGCCAGCGTGCCCTTCAACACCTGCAACGCCGTAATCGGATATTCGGAAGCCTCGTTGTCAATGCGAACTCTATACGCCAGTGGCTTCTTCAGCCTTAGGAAATGACGTTCGGTGTCATTGAACTCCGCGTCGTTGAACTTGTCCTTCTCCATGATCTGCACGTGAGCCGTTGCCGGATGCAAGTCAACAAACAGAGTGTAAAAGCGCATCTGAAATGCCAGCAGTAACGGCAGCACAAGAATGCAGCCGAGTCCAAACGATTTCTTGGCGGTGAGACCTAAAACCCACGCTCGGATTTGATCAAGATAAGAGACTAGGAGCGTGCCGCCAACGATGGGGAGAAGCTGAGCAAGACGGGGTATAACCGTGTTCTGCTCCACTCCCGGAAACAGATCCAGCACGTAGACGTAAATCAAAGAGAGATCGAGCGCCAGAGCAATGATGAAGACGAACTGCAAGAAACTAAATGGGGCTTTGCCTTCGGCCTTGGTCTTGGGCTTAGTCTTCTCAGGAACTTCACCACTACCGTCGGGCCGCTCTCCAATTACATTCCGTAAGGACGCGAGGAGCTCTTGCTCTGCTGGGGTTGGAATGATGCCCGCGGCTCGTTTTGTTGCATCCAACGCCATTTCTGTACGTGCTCCCCGTACGAAAGAACGTCCTGCAACTCCTCGGGCGAACCCCGAAGATCTTGTTCTTTAGAGAACACCCAGCCTCGGTGAGAGTCCGCGCTGGCGCAAGGAGAACTCCGTTCGAAGCCGCGATTTTTACGACCAAAGTATACACCCAGGTAGAGTCCACGGTGTAACAGTTTTGGTACTGGTGCAGTTGAACCACAGCCGTAGAGGGTTTTCGCAATGTCTGGCCAACCGGAGGTCACCTGTTTCGCGTAGCGCCGTCAAGTTCGGCGACGCGCTTCACGTAGCGCGTCATTGAAGTTGCGACTTTATCAAGCACTGTCGCCGCAGTCGCAGGTGGGCCTCGCCCTTGCTCGTGAGAGCATAAACGCGCCTGGCCGGACCGTTTCCGGCCTGTGCCTCGTCAAAACTTCGTACACCCGCAGAATCAATCGCTTCACGAACCGCCCTGTTAGGGCATCAGGTAAGATTTTCGTGCCTTGATTGTGCTGCTTCGACACGTTCTCGGCTGGCTGGTGGGACCTCTTCGCTCCCGCGCCGATCTCATCCTCGAAAACCTCGCTCTGCGTCAGCAGCTGCTGGCTGTTCATGCCCAACGGCCTCGCCAACGCCTCACTGCGTCACACAAGCTGTTTTGGGTCGTATTGCGAGGGCTTTGGGTTCGATGGAAAGAACCCCTCACCCTGGTGACACCCAGAACCGTTGTCAGCTGGCATCGTGCTGGCTTTCGGCTGTATTGGAAATGGCTTTCAAGAGCCAGGTCGAGGAGAGGTCGAAAGCCGGTGAGCAAAGAAATTCGAGCCTTGATTTTTCAAATGGTTGTCGAGAATCCAACCTGGGGAGCGCCCCGCATTCACAGCGAGTTGCTCAAGCTTGGCTTCGACCTAATCGGAACCAACGGTTTCGAGATGGGTTCGGCGAGCCCCGAGACCTGTGGACCCCACGAAGCGCTGGTTGACGTTCCTGCGGAACCATCGCGAGGCCATTGCCGCGATGGACTTTTTCACTGTGCCGACACTCACCTTCGGCATTCTGTACTGCTTTTTCATGATCAGCCATGACCGGCGTCGAATTCTCCTCCACAACGTGACCCGTAATCCCAACGCGCTTTGGGTTGCGCTGCAACTACACGAAACGTGGGAATATGGCCAGCAGCTGGAACGTTTCCTGATCTTTGATCGTGATGCAAAGTTCGGCGCTGATGTCGTCTCAACCGTGAAGGCTATGGGCAGCCAAGCGATTCGGACCGCATTCCGCAGTCCTTGGCAGAACGGAATTGCGGAGCGCTGGATTGGGAGTGTGCGGCGGGACTTACTCGATCATGTGATCGTTCTCAATGAGCGGCATCTGCGATGGCTGATGAAAAAGTACGTCCGTTATTACCACGAGGACCGGACCCATCTCGGACTCGGGAAGGACACTCCCGGTGGTCGGGTTGCGGTGTCAGCACCTCTGAAGGGGAACAATGTCATTTCTCTGCCGCGACTCGGTGGGCTGCATCACCGCTATACAGTCGCGGCCTAACAAT
>ODAK010004745.1_pt1 | contig 13904 bp, 13 predicted proteins | sample 1539591 | NCBI WGS metagenome assembly ODAK01 (sample SAMEA3539303, study PRJEB22396) | soil metagenome | biome: tundra; feature: field; material: soil | place: USA | collected 2010-05 | depth 0.15 m | reverse complement strand
TAGCCTGCCTTGGCGGCCAAATCGACCTCATCGACGATGGATAGGCCCTGTCCCCGAATGGTCGCGGTGTTCAAGCAATAGGTAAACGGGTCAGCGGCGGGCTTGGCCTCCTGTCCCGTCGCCGAGCAGGTCGCCGCAAGTCCAGTCGCGGCGGTCGCGGAAACGCCGCCCAACCATTGACGGCGCGAAAGCGAATCGTTCATGGAACGGCCCTCGTATGAGTCGGTACCATCAAGACCAAACTGCGTGGATGGAATTATATGATATGAGTGCACGTAATGCCGCCTGGGAGAATCAACATGCAACGATTCATCCTTAGGGGGCGCTACACTGCTGCCGTAGAATTAGATTCAGTGGTGGCTGCCGAGGCGAAGACATGACGCCTGGGAATCCGAGTTGTGGAATTGGCGCGTTTTCCAAAGCGCCGCGGAGCCAGCAATTTGCTGACACGGCGGCGCGTGTGGATTCGCGGAATGGCACAGTGATTGGCACAGTTAACGGTGCCGATCAGATTCGCTTCCCTAACACCTTGATTTTCAATGAATTATGGAAAGCGAGTCTCAAATGAGCGGAGAGGGCGGGATTCGAACCCGCGGTGGAGTTTCCCCCACACAGCATTTCCAGTGCTGCACCTTCGGCCGCTCGGTCACCTCTCCGGCTAAGGCTTTTACAGTATTTCCGTTGAGCCTATTTTTTCGCAGGCCACTAACCCTCGTTCATAAAAAGGGCTACCCGCGGAAACGAGTAGCCGGCCGCCATGGTGAATGCTATTCGCGAACGGAGCAATCGCCATGATCAAAGACAATTCTACGGCGCGTCGTGGTTCGCGTAAACCCCGCTGCCGTCAATCCGCGAAGTCGATAACGATTTTCCGCAGACCGCTCCGCCATGGGATCGAGCCGTGTTGGTAATATCGTGTGATGTGTTAATTGCGTAAATACGTCCATCGCGATAGACTGAATACGGTTTACCGTTGCGATGTCCGGCCATTTTAGGAATCTTTGAATCGGTGGAGGTTAAGTGATTTTACCTGTTGCCCCTTCTTTCCGCTTGTTGGTTGTTCTTGCGTTTTTCGCCATCCCCGTAACGGTCAGCGCGGCGGATGATTTTGAACGCGTGCCCATCAATTACAGCAAGGCGACGCCGAACAATCCGGTTGGGCGTTTGCAAGCGCAGATGGACGCCGACAAAGTCCGACTCCTTTTTCGCAAGGATCTTGGTTATCTCCCCGCGCTTCTCGATGCTCTACAGGTGCCGGAATCGTCGCAGGTGCTCGTCTTTTCAAAGACGAGTTTGCAGCGTTCCCGCATCGGTCCAAAATCGCCGCGGGCGCTTTATTTCAATGACGAGGTCTACGTCGGCTTCTGTCAGGCCGGCCAGGTGTTGGAAATCAGCGTCGCCGATCCGAAACTCGGCACGGTCTATTACACGCTGGATCAGGAAGAGGCCGATCGGCCCCGCTTCGTGCGTCAGACCGACACGTGTCTGCTGTGCCACGGTTCCTCGCAGACGAAGAATGTGCCAGGCCACCTCTTGCGCTCGGTCTATCCCGACCGCGGCGGCGAGGCGATTCTTTCCTTGGGTACTTTACGCGTCGATCAAGCGACCGCCATTGAACGTCGTTGGGGTGGCTGGTATGTCACCGGCCAACATGGGAAGCAGATCCATCGCGGCAATCACTTCGTGCAAAATCGCAACGACCGTGAAGCCATCGCCAACAACCCGGAAGGCCAAAACGTCACGCGCCTCAAGAGCTTCTTCGACACATCGGCCTATCTGACGCCGCATAGCGATATCGTCGCGTTGATGGTGCTGGAACATCAGACCGAGGCGCACAATCTTATTGCGCGCGCCAGCATCCAAACGCGGCTCGCTTTGTACGATCAGGAGTTGCTGAACAAAGAATTGGGGCGAGCGCCGGACCATGAATTGGAGACGACCTATCGCCGCATCAAGAGCGTCGGCGACCCGCTGGTGCATTATCTGCTCTTCAGCGGCGAGGCGAAGCTTACGGACAATATCGAGGGAACTTCGACGTTCGCCGCCGACTTCGTGAAGCAAGGCCCGCATGATTCGAAGGGACGTTCACTTCGCGAATTCGATCTGAAGCGTCGGCTATTCAAGTATCCGTGCAGCTTTCTCATCTATTCGGATTCCTTTGCGCAAATGCCCATGGCCATGAAGGAATACGTGTACCAGCAAATGTACGACGTCCTGACGGCTCGCCATTACGGCGGCGGTTTCGAGCACGTCGACGCCAACGATCGGCAAGCGATTTTAGGAATTCTGCGCGACACGAAAAAGGACTTGCCGGACTATTGGCGAAAATAATCGTGACGCCTAGGAATGGGAACACAGCGTTTAAGCCTACTTGCTGTCCTTGCCCAAGAATCCTGGTAATCCCGTCGGCGCCGCTTGGGAACCGGGGGCTGGACGGCTCATGACGTCGTTCAACTTCGTGCCGATATTCGCAGTTTCGCCGCCGGTGGCGAGGACGAAATGATCGCCATCGACGGCTGCGTTGACGTTGGTGGCGGGGTTCTTATCGGCGGTGAAGCGTGCTTGGGTCAACGGGCGCCAAACGCCGTTTATGGTTCGGATCCAGCCGTTGCCGAAGTGGGCTTCGCGGGCTTTCGTGGTGGAGGCCTTGTCGCGTTTGAAATCTTCGACGAACGAATAGTAGCCGCGCAGGTTTTTGCCTTCGGTGAGGGTGGAGAAGGTAATGAGATGCCGCCAGTCCTTTTCCTCGGGCGCGTGAAAATAGCCGGCGTACTCGGTGCGCCGACCGTCGATGCGAGCCGTTCCAAGGAAGCGATAGGTGGCGCCGATTTTCCAGTCGTAATCGAAGAACGATTGACCGCCGGTGCCTTCGCCACCGAAGCGACCGATGCGGACATTTTCATCCTTGTGCAGAAGCTTGACACGTAGGTCGTCCGCGACGGCTTTTGGGTTGTTTTGATTGGAATCCCAGACCGAAAAGATCGCGAGCTTTTTGCCGTTGCCCAGTTCTTGGATGCCGAAATAGCCCTTGTCCCATCCGCACACGGCGAAATAGGTCCCGACGGCGGACCGGCCTACCGTGACTTCGTTGTAGAAAGCGTCGGACTCCGCCGCTGCGTACGCGAGGTGGACGGATCGGCATGCGATGCCCTTGAGCTTTTCATCGGCCTCGACCGGCACCGCGAGTAACCATGGCGCCATCAGAAAGCCCATCACGACAAGCGAGACGGTGCGAACCATCAGCAAGTTCCTCGAGCGAACCACACGAGCCGACATTGTAACCGCAGGCCATGCAAGGCAAAGGGTCGCACAGGCCACAGTAAATGATAGCTACTGCGTGGCAATCGCCGATACTATTCTGGCTACGCAAACGATGTGGGCAGTCCGAGCAAAGTGTTTCGAGTAAGACGGGGCTGACGCGCCAGCACATCCGGGTCGAGCGCGACTTTTCGCAAGAAGATCGCGAGGACCCGGGTTAGCTGAAACGTCTATACAACAGAGGACATTTAGGATCCGGCGCCTACCAGTTCCTGTGAACGGAAATCGGAAAATTGCTTGCGTGCCAAGTGGATCTCTTCGCGATCGATCCGAACATTGGGAGGAGCGGACACGCCGATGCGCACCTTGTTGCCATCTACCGCCGTGATGGTGACCGTGATATCGCCGTCGATGATGATGGATTCGCCGATTTTGCGAGAGAGAACGAGCATGATAATGTCCTTCCGTGAGTGAAAAAGTTGAAATCCGTGGAAATACAATGCATTTGGCGTGCCAAACGGCCGACATGTCAAAAAACGAGAGGCTGGGTAAAAAGGCGTGGCTAGATAAGCGATTTCGACGCGCTCGCCCGATTGCATGGGAACCTCATTGCGTGCTTTTGCGCAACGAGTGTACGGTCTTGTTAGGTGTGCCAACCCCCGCGCGGCGCCGGCTCCGATGATCCCTGAAACGGAAGCACGAGACGGGGGGCGGGTTGCGAACCTGCCATTCGTACCGGAGGAAGGTTGGCAACCTGCCCCTACGAAATTTATGTTTAATAGAATGTGTGGAGAACCTCCAGTCGAAGCGTTCGCAACGGGTGGGGCGGCACATTTTTCGCAACAGCGCTCTTGGACCGGTCCGTTTACAGCGAGGAACTTAGACGTGACGCCTACCAAACCTTCGGCGACCTACGACAAGCGAGCGCTCGCCAAATCTCCCACAGGGATCAAAGGACTGGACGAGATCATCGGCGGCGGTTTACCCAAGGGACGGCCGACCTTGGTCTGTGGCAGCGCCGGCTGCGGCAAGACTTTGTTAGCTATCGAGTTCCTCGTGCGCGGCGCCATGGAGTTCGATGAGCCAGGCGTCTTCTTGGCATTTGAGGAGACCGCCGAAGAGCTGACGCAGAACGTTCAATCGCTGGGTTTCGACCTGGCCGATTTGATTGCTCGAAAGAAATTGGCGGTGGACTACGTACACATCGAGCGGAGCGAAATTGACGAGACGGGCGAATACGACCTGGAAGGCTTGTTCATCCGATTGGGCCACGCCATCGATTCCCTCGGCGCGAAGCGAGTCGTACTGGACACAATTGAAACGCTTTTTAGCGGCCTTGCCAACACCGCAATCTTGCGTGCCGAACTGCGGCGACTCTTCCGGTGGCTCAAGACCAAGGGGGTGACCGCGATCATCACCGGCGAGCGGGGCGAGGGGGCCCTCACTCGCAATGGACTGGAGGAATACGTCTCGGATTGCGTGATCCTCCTCGACCATCGGGTTACGGAACAACTCTCAACTCGGCGCATGCGAATTGTCAAGTACCGGGGATCGACCCACGGCACCAATGAATTTCCGTTCCTCATTGAGGCGGACGGCATTTCGGTATTGCCCATCACCTCTGTTGGATTAGATCACACCGCCCACGAGGAACGGGTTTCGTCAGGCCTGCCGACACTCGATGCCATGCTTGGCGGCAAGGGCTTCTACCGAGGGTCCAGCAACCTGGTGTCGGGCACGGCGGGAACCGGGAAGACCAGCATCGCCGCACACTTTGCGGTCGCTGCCTGCGAGCGCGGTGAACGCTGCCTTTTCTTTGCTTTCGAGGAATCGCCCAGCCAGCTCTTCCGCAATATGCGTTCGATCGGCCTCGACTTGGGCCGGTGGGTGGATGCGGGCCTCCTGCACGTTCATGCGGTTCGGCCGACCCTTTACGGCCTGGAGACGCACCTGGCGACCATGTTCAAAATGTCTCAAGAGTTTAAACCCCACGGCATCGTCGTCGATCCGGTGACCAATTTTTTGGCGGCAGGTACGGGAGCCGACGTCAGGTCCATGCTGGTGCGTCTGATTGATCTGTTTAAGACGCAAGCCGTCACGAGCTTCTTTACCAGCCTGACGCTGGGCGGCGAGGACGAAACGAAATCCGATACGGCAATCTCTTCCCTCATGGACACCTGGCTGTTGCTGCGTGATGCGGAATCGGACGGCGAGCGCAGGGGAACGATCTCCGTTCTAAAATCTCGCGGCATGCCTCACTCGAAAAAAGCCTGGGGTTTTCGGCTTTCGGATCATGGGATCGAGTTGTCCGAACCCCCAACGCCGCGAAATACAGGAGAGAAAAAATGACCATTGAGGGCAATGATCCTGACCCGCCCGACGAGGTATGGGATTTGCGACTCTATGTTGCAGGCCAAACACCCAAGTCGGTCGCAGCCTTCGCGAATCTAAAAAAGATATGCGAGAAACACCTCGCGGGGAAATACCGCATTGAGGTGATCGACTTGCTTGTTAATCCGCAACTCGCGGCGGGGGAACAGATTGTGGCGATTCCGACTCTCGTGCGTAAACTCCCGGAACCGATCCGGAAAATCATCGGCGACCTGTCGAATACCGAAAAACTCCTCGTCGGCCTCCAATTACGACCGAGCAAAAAGTGAAGGCGCGTTCCCCATGATGAACAAGCAGGACAATTCGCAGGAATTTGAACGCCTGTTGGCGGAATCTGGGTCCGAAAAGTATCTAATCCGTCTTTACGTGGCTGGATTGACACTTCGGTCCAGCGAGACTTTGGCGCGAATCAAGTCCGTCTGCGAGGAACACCTTGAAGGGCGTTATGATCTCGAAGTGATCGATATTTACCAACAACCGGAACTCGCCCAGGAAGGGCAGATCGTTGTGACGCCCACCCTCATCAAGGTGCTGCCCGCTCCGCTGCGTCGGCTGGTAGGCGACTTGCTTGATACGGAAAAAGTTCTTCGCGGGCTGAATATCAAAAGGCAGGTGTGAACTGCCTGGGAGGCGATAGTTCCATGCCGGGCAATCAGACGAGAGAGCACTTGACGGCCGAGAACGAGACGCTTCGCATGCGCCTGGAAGACGCGGAGGCGACTCTGGAGGCCATCCGCAACGGCGAGGTGGACGCCGTGGTTGTTGGCGGCGCGAATGGCCAGCGAGTTTACACCCTGGAAGGCGCGGAGCAATACTATCGCCTTTTGATTGAGAAAATGCAGCAAGGGGCGGCGACTCTGAGCGCCGACGGAACGATCCTGTATTGCAACTACGCCTTTGCCAACTTGCTGAATTTACCTCACGAAAAGGCGGCCGGGACCCACTTCGACCAAGTCGTGTTGCCCGCCGATCTGCACTCATGGCAGACCACTCTTCAGCAAGGTCAAACCGCCGCGACGGGCATCGAGCTGCGGTTGAAACTCGTTGACGAAACGTGGTTATTGGTTCATTTAGCCGTCAGCCCCTTGCCGGTGCGTGGCGCCGTGGCGCTGGGAATGGTGCTCACCGATTTAACCGATCAAAAACGTCGGATGGAGGCAGATCGACGGCTCGCGGTGGAGGAAACCGCTCGAATCGCCGCGGAAGAGGTTGCGCGCCAGGCGAGACGGTCGGAAAACGCGCTGCGCGAGAGCGAGGAGCGGTTTCGCACGCTGGCGGTTTCAACGCCGATGGCGGTCTGGACGAACCTTTCGGATGGAACGTTCGATTACGTGAGCCAGCGTTGGTTCGACCTGACCGGCCAGACTCCGAAACAGGTCTATCGCGCGCCCGGGAGTTGGCTGGAGGCGCTCCATCCGGAGGATCGGCAGCGGGCGGCGGAGATCTTCCGGCGCTCCGTCAAGGCGGGCGAGCCGTTCTAAAGGGAAGTCCGCTTGCGCCGCGCTTCCGATGGGACCTACCGCTGGTATCTCAACCGGGCCGTTCCTTTGCGAGATTCCGCGGGCACGATTTTTCGGTTCATCGGCACGTGCACGGACATTGACGATCTCAAGCGATCGGAAGAGCAAGTCCGCTTCCAGGCCCGTTTGCTCGATGCCGTGGGGCAGGCGGCCATTGCGACGGACCCGGCCGGGTCGATTCTGTATTGGAATCGATTTGCTGAAACATTGTATGGTTGGACCAAAAACGAGGCGATCGGGCGAAATGTCATCGAACTTATCGTCACGCGAGAGGGAGCGGAGTCCGCCGCGGAAATTCTGGCCTGCATGGAGGCGGGCCAAATCTGGTCAGGCGAGTTCCCGGTCCGAAAACGCGACGGCACGATTTTCACTGCCTTCGTCTCGGACACCCCGCTCTTCGATGCCGAGCGGAAGCTGACAGCGGTCATCGGCATCTCGTCGGACATCAGCGAACAGAAGCGCGTGGAGCAATCCCTGCGGTTCCTCGCCGACGCCAGCGCCACGCTTGCTGCCGTGGTCGATTGGCAAAGCACGTTGCAGAAGGTGGCGTCTCTGGCCGTGCCCTACTTCGCCGACTGGTGTGCCGTCGATATCGCCGAACCCGATGCCTCGCTGCGGCGGTTGGCGGTCGCGCATGTGGACCCGGCCAAGGTCAAGCTGGCGCACGAACTGGAGAACCGCTATCCATCGGACCCGGAAGCGTCCCGCGGCGCCCTCCATGTCCTGCGCACCGGCCAGTCGGAAATGGCGGAGGAGATTCCGGACTCGTTGCTCATCGATGGCGCCCAGGACGAGGAGCACCTCCGCATCCTGCGCGAGCTGGGGCTCAAATCGTACATGTGTGTGCCGCTGAAAGCACGGGGGAAGTCACTCGGCGTGATTTCGTTCGTCTCCGCGGAATCGGGTCGCTGTTACACGGCGAGCGATTTGGCGTTTGCCGAGGAGTTGGCGCGCCGCGCCGCGGTTTCCTTGGAGAACGCGCAACTCTACGCCGAACTGCGCGAAACGGATCGACTCAAGGATGAGTTTCTCGCCATGCTGGCTCACGAACTTCGCAATCCGCTGGCGCCGATCCGCAACTCGCTATACATCATGAAGCAGCCGGGAACCAAAGGCGAGGTCCTTCAGGAAGTGCGCGAGATGGCCGAGCGCCAGGTCCAGCACATGGCGAGGCTGCTGGACGACCTGATGGATGTCTCCCGCATCAGCCGGGGCAAGATTGAACTGCGCAGCGAAATCGTTGACCTGAAGCTGCTGGTGAACCGCACCATCGAAGCGGTTCGGCCTTTCATCGACGAACGAGGACATGAACTGACCGTCTCAATGCCTCCCGCCCCGCTTCGGGTCAAGGGCGATCTCACCCGTCTAGAGCAGGTTGTGACGAACCTGCTCAACAACAGCGCCAAGTACACCGACCCGGGCGGACACATCACGTTGAAAGTCAGCCGGGAGGACGGCAGCGTGGCGTTGAAGGTCAAGGACAATGGCATCGGCATCGCTCCGGAAATGTTGCCGAAAATCTTCGATCTCTTCGTCCAGGCCGAGCGGCGGATGGACCGCGCGCAAGGTGGCGTCGGCATCGGGCTGACGTTAGTACGCCGCCTCGTCGAACTTCACGGCGGCACGGTCGAGGCCCGCAGCCCCGGACTTGGCCAAGGAAGCGAGTTCGTCGTACGACTCCCCGCGAACGATGAAAATGTCAGCAGCGACGAATCGTCTAACGCGCGGGACAACGGCCACGCCGAACGGCCTTGCCGTCGTATTCTCGTGGTGGACGATAACCAGGATGCCGCGAACAGCCTCGCGATACTTCTGCGGCGCGCGGGCCAGGAGGTTCGCTCAGCGTACAACGGTTCGACGGGTCTTCGTCTGGCAGCGGACTTTCGCCCCTCGTTGGTCTTCTTGGACATCGGCATGCCGGGAATGGACGGGTACCAGGTGGCTGTACAACTTCGTCGCGATGCGCTACTTCCGTCCATTGTTTTGGTCGCACTGACCGGCTGGGGGCAGGAGGAAGATCGACGGCAATCCAAAGAAGCGGGTTTTGACTATCACCTGGTCAAGCCGGTGGACCCGGCCGCCCTCGAAGAATTGCTCATGTCGCTGCGATAAGCGTAAGCCAGGCGGACAAGTCTGAGACCCACCAGCCCGACGCGCAAGCGAGGATGCGTGATTTCCTCGCTTGCGCGTCGGGCTAGTAAGATCACGCCGCATGGACGGCTTTATTTCCGCTTGTACCCACTTCGGTACACTGGACAAGTTCGGCGAAAATGCCTCCCTTTTGAGAGAGTTCCTCGAAGGTTCCCATCTCGGCGATCTTGCCATCATCAAAGACATAGATGCGATCGGCGTCCACCATCGTCGAGAGGCGATGAGCGACCAGGATGACGGTCCGATCCTCGCGGGCCAAATCGATGGCACGTTGCACATTGCGTTCATTGATGGTGTCGAGGGCGGAAGTTCCCTCGTCCAGGATGAGGATCGGTGGATCCTTCAAAAATACGCGTGCCAGCGCCAGACGCTGACGTTGCCCCGCCGAAAGGTTGGCGCCGCGCTCTTTGATCTGGGCTTGATAGCCGCCGGGCATCGCGACGATTTCATCGTGAATGCAGGCGCGTCGGCCCGCTTCCTCAATGGCCTGCGCGTCCGCATCCGGTCGGCCGTAACGAATGTTCTCTTCGATGGTGCCGCCGAAGATGAAGGGGTTTTGGCTGACATAACCGATCAAACGTCCGATGGCCTCGCGGGAAAAGGATTCGACGGGCACATTGCCGATCGACACGATGCCGGAGGTCGGATGAGTCAAGCGCAGCAACACCTTCAACAACGTTGTCTTGCCGCACCCGGACGCCCCGGCAAACCCGATCGTCTCGCCGTGCCGGATCACCGCGGAGACGTTCTTGAGCGCGCTCTTGGTGCCGCACTCCGTGGGATAATCGACACACAAGTCCTGCACGACCAGCAACGGTTGGCCCGTGGCAAGGCTGGGTTCCTTGACTTCGGCGGGCGCAAAAGAGCGGTCGCACGGTTCATCGAGAATCTTGAGCAAGTCGGCCACCATCAGGCTGCATTCGTGCCCCTCATCCAGCGCTTTATGGACCGCGTTGAGAGGCGCCATGACATTGGCAAACAAGAACGAAAAGGTCAGGATATCGCCGTAGCTCACCGTGCCGTTGATCGCGAGCATGGCCGCGGCGCCGAGAACCACCAAGTGAAAGAACGCCTCGTTGATCGCCTTGGCGGAGCTGAACAGCGACATGGACAGCAGGTGCTGACTTTCCATGCCCCGTCGTTTCTCCGCCGCCCGGGCCACGCGTTCAACCTCACGCTCATGGGCGTTGGCGGCACGGACCGATTCCATGCCGGCGAGTTGTTCGACCACGGTGCCGTCCATCTCCTCCCTGCTGTGAATCAGCGCCATGCGAACGCCTTTTTGCGAGGTCAATTGCCTGAGCGTGAGGTAAATGCTGAACGGGATGACGGCCGCCATGGCCAGTGCGAGCAGTGGCTGCTTCGTGAGTACCGCGGCCAGCGCGAAGAGCCCGGTGACCAATGGCGGCAGGAAATCCAGGAACGCCAGGCGGATGAAGCGAACATAGCCGACGACGCTGCGACTCAACCGCCCGTGCAGCGTGCCGATCTTGTCTTGCGACAGGGCCGTCAGGTCCGCCTTCATGAGATGGGAGATCGCGAGCACCGTCATCGCCTGTTCGACGCGCGTGCAGGTGTTCTCGACCAGATAATTGCGGGTGACCTGGAGAATTTCGCGAAGGACAAAAATGCCGGCGACCAGGGCCAGGAAACGCCCAACCACCCTGTACATTTCCGAAGCCTCAAGGCCATTGTCAGCGCCGGCCTTGAGCCCGTCCACCAACTGCCCCAGAAGAATCGGAAAAAGCGTATTACAGACGCTGATGATCGCCATCAGGACCGAGGCCCCGGCGAACGCCCACTTGAAACGTGGTGGGAGCGAGGACCATGCCTTGCGGGCGTGGATCAAGATGATGCGAGCTTCGCTGCGGAAATCGAGTGAAGAACCGTGAGTTTCGTCGTTCATGCTTCTACTCCTGAACACCGCGAGGCATCAATGGAAGGCGCCGTTCATTTCTTCTCGTTCGGCAAGGCGCGAAAAGGATGCGGCCCTCCGAAAAGGAAGGCCGCATGGATGTTTCGCCACGCTTCATCGGCGCGACGATCAGGAGAGTTCCGAAACGGAGCCGAACAGGGTTATCTCGAACTTCGTCGATCAGTACCAACCCCAGGGTACCTGCTCGAAAAGCAGCAGCAGTATGAGCACCACGAGCAGCAGGCCCAGCCCGCCGCTGGGGCCGTAACCCCACTGTCGGCTATAGGGCCACGCTGGCAAGCCGCCGACGAGCAAGAGAATCAAGATAATTAGCAGGAGCGTACCCACGATAGGGTCCTTTCGTTCGCGTTGCAGGATCGCGATGGTGATTTATTTCCGCTTCGTGATGTAGACGTCGTTCGCGATCAGGTGATCTCCTTGCTGCTCATAGGTGATGAGGACATGATCGCCTTCGCGAATATCGGTCATGGAGCCTTTCTTGCCGTCCGCCCATACGGTAGCGCCCTTCTTCACTTCATAGGTGGAGTCCTTGACGAGACCTTTGATAGTGATCTCGCGTTTGTCCGCAAAGGAACTCCGCACGGTGCCGGTGGTCTCCTTGGCGTTACGCAAGGCGCGGACATCGCTGGCCATCAAATGCTCGCCCTTCTTCTCGTAGGTGACGACGGCATGATCGTCGGTCTTCAATTCGCCGAGCTTGCTTCGGGCGCCATCGAGCCAAACCTTTGCGCCTTTGTTCAATTCATAGATGGTGTCTTTGACGATCCCCTTGAGAACGACTTCATTTCGACTGGTGTCCGCCGATTTGATCGTTCCTTTGGTTGTCGTTTCGTCGGCCCGAACTTGGGCAACAAGGACCAACCCGAGTGCAAACACTCCCACCAATTTGATTGACTGTGACATAGCAGAGTCTCCCATTTAGAAAGCCGCTCAATGTCACCCGCCTCCCACCATGAGAAGCAGGCGAGCAGCTGCCGATTGGTTGCCGAAATGCCGTTCGCCGACGGGGCGACAAATGGCTACCTAGCAAGTCGCGGGCCGAACAACATCCACGCCATCAAAAAAAAGATGCAGGGCTCATTTGTTCTTTGATTTGACGAATTGCTCCGCATCAGCGACCTGCAACGGCACGATGTTTTTGTAACCACGATTGCTCCGTCATGAGAACCAGGTTTCACATTGAGATGCCAACCTTAGGTTTTTGCCGGCACACGCGCGCCTTTTTTGCGCGCCTTCGAGAGACCGATGGCGATCGCTTGTTTGCGGCTTTTCACTTTCTTGCCGGATTTTCCACTCTTCAGCGTCCCATGTTTCCGCTCGTGCATCGCTTCCTTGACTGCTTCCTCAGCGATCTTGCTATACTTGCGCGCCATGATGCACTCCTTTTTTTGGAACAGGCTTTGAACCTGCGGAGATTTGGGGCAAATGTCATACCGCGCACCATACGGCGGTATGCCATTTGCAGTTCGCTAATCTTGCGAGCCACGGGGTTTATCCCCGTGGAAGTGGTCCCTCGCTGCGACCTGTACCACGGGGATAAACCCCCATGGCTCGCTGGTCATGACTACGGCCTGGTCATCTTTTTGATAAAAGGCGCGCCATGTCCAAGCCATCCAACGAATCGATCTGGGCGGCCACCGCGAAAACACCCGACTGCCCGCGGCTCACCGACAATGTGGAGACGGACGTGGTCATCGTCGGCGCCGGTATTGCCGGTCTAAGCTGCGGGTACATGCTCATGAAGGCTGGAAAATCGGTGGTCATCCTTGACGATGGCCCCATTGCCGGCGGCGTGACCCAAGTTACGACCGCTCACCTCACCAACGCCATTGATGACCGTTATTTCGAAATCGAACGGATGCATGGCGCGAAGGGTGCCCGCTATGCGGCTGAAAGCCATACCGCCGCCATTAACCGCATCGAAGCGATTGTGACCATGGAAACGCTTCAATGCGATTTCGACCGGCTCGATGGTTGTCTTTTTTTGGCTACGGGTGAAACCGAAGATTTGCTGGATCGCGAACTCGCAGCCGCCCATCGTGCGGGACTGACCGACGTGGAAAAAATGAGCCGGGCTCCATTCGATTTCTTTGATACAGGGCCCTGTCTGCGTTTCCCGAACCAGGGCCAGTTTCATCCCTTGAAATATCTGTCGGGATTGGCTCACGCGATTCAGCGAGGCGGGGGACGCATTTTTACGCAGAGCCATGCCGACCGAATCGACGGCGGTAAAGTAGCCAAGGTGAAAGTCGGCAGCTACGAGGTCCGCGCGGGAGCGGTCATCGTCGCCACGAATACCCCGGTCAACGATCTCCTGGCGATTCATACCAAGCAAGCGCCCTACATGACCTACGTGATCGGCGCCAGCGTGCCGCGCGGCGCCATTCCTGCGGGGTTGTGGTGGGACACCGGTCCGGTTTCCCGCGAGGGGCGGGCGGCGGCGTATCACTACGTCCGCTTGCAACGCGGCGCCGATCCAACCGGGGATGACATTCTGATCGTCGGCGGCGAAGACCACAAGACCGGCCAGGCTACGGATACCGGTGAACGCCATCATCGCCTGGAAGCGTGGGCACGCGAGCGCTTTCCCATGATGCAGGATGTCGAGTTCGTTTGGGCCGGCCAGGTAATGGAGAGCATCGACGGCT
>ODAK010004744.1_pt1 | contig 13906 bp, 17 predicted proteins | sample 1539591 | NCBI WGS metagenome assembly ODAK01 (sample SAMEA3539303, study PRJEB22396) | soil metagenome | biome: tundra; feature: field; material: soil | place: USA | collected 2010-05 | depth 0.15 m | reverse complement strand
TGAGATTGCCTCGATTTGATGGACACAAGACATACGCGTAAAGGGTAAGCTGTTTGGTCGCTTTCCGAGGACACGAGCCACAAGGCTTGCCGCAGGAAACGACCAAACAGCGCTGGACGCGGAGTCGGCCGGTTTGGGCAGCAGAAAGGACACTATGAATCCGACAGACCGGAATGGGCCTGGGGCATCGCCCCGGCGCAAGTTCGACGAAACCTACAAACGCCACGCCGTGGAACTGACGTTGCACGGGGACCGCACGGTGAAGATCGTGGCCAAGGAACTGGGGATCCCGGCATGGCAGCTGTACGATTGGCGCAAGCTGTATGCCCCGCGACCCGGCGACGGTGGGCCGGCGCCGCTGACCCTGGAGGAGGCGGTAAAGGAAAACGCGCGATTGCGCGCCGAGCTGATCCGGATGCGAGAACGGGAGACCGCGCTAAAAAAATCATTGGGCATCCTCTCAGAAACGCCCGAGAGCGGTATGCCCAGGTTAAGGCGATGAAGGGCGAGCACCCGATCCGCATGTTGTGTGAACTGCTGAACGTATCGCCCAGCGGGTATTACCGCTGGCGCCAGGAGCGGCCGAGCAGCCGGCAGCGCGAGGACGCAGCCATCGCTGCGAAGATCGCGGCGGCACACCGAGCCAGCCGGGGTACCTATGGGGCGCCGCGTATCCTGGCGGATCTGCGCGAGGAGGGAACGCGCACGAGCAAACGCCGCTGCGCCCGTCTGATGCGCGAACAGGGCCTGCAAGGCAAAAAGAAGCACCGCCGCAAGCCCCGCACAACGGATAGCCGTCACGCGAAGCCCGTCGCCGAAAACATCATCGCCATGCGTCCCGCTCCGACCGGCCCCAATCAATCGTGGCTAACTGACATTACCTACATCGAGACAGCCGAAGGATGGCTGTACCTGGCAGCAATCCTCGACCTATGGAGCCGCAGAATCGTCGGCTGGGCCTGTGGGCCGACCCTTCATGCCTGTCTGGTCCTGGCGGCCCTCCACGACGCCTTGAAACGCCGTAGACCGCCCAAGGGGCTCCTGCATCACTCAGATCGCGGCAGCCAGTACGTCGACGAGGATTACATCAAGGCCCTGAGCGCCGCCGGCATCGAACGCAGTATGAGCCGGGCCGGTAACTGTTTTGACAACGCGGCGATGGAATCGTTTTGGAGCTCCCTCAAGAGCGACACGGGGCTCGATGAGTCGATTCCTGCCAGCCGCCGCCACGCAGATCTTGCCGTCTTCGATTATATCGAGACGTTCTACAACCCAACGAGGCGCCACAGCTCGCTCGGTCAGATCTCCCCTGTGGCCTTCGAAAACAAACAACAACTAAACAACATCAAAGCCGCCTGAATTGGTGTCCATTTTTTCGAGGCAAGCCCTATCGGTAGTGGGACAGTCTGGATGTGATGCTTCCCTTGAAAAAATGTCCCAGCGCTAGCCGAGGGGCAATTTCATGGAATGCCTTGATCCCGCTATTGGGCGGCTTCGACAGAATATCTCAGAGTGTGCTCATTGAATGTGATCGTATAGCTCGTGCCTTCCCCCGTGGTGAAGGTGAGGTTCCCGCCATCTGGCCCTGCAGTGCCTATCGCGCCGACTCCCGCTCCTCCCCAGTTCGCGCCGTGCGTCCAATCGCCCCAGGCGTCGAACTTGAGATTTTCGGTAGTGTGAGCTGGCAGGCTGACCGTCACCTTCCAGGTATCAGCATCCACCAAACTCATAGCGGTCTTCCCCCAACTGTTCATTGATCCCCGAAGGTACATCGTCTCCGGCTCTGCCGCCGGTTCAGTTAGTGCAACTTTTTCACCTGGGCTCGTTTTCTTGGCGGCTTCCAGATCCTGCTTTTCCGCCCCATTACCCAGTCCTTGAGCACCTATCGCAGGCAACCCGTTGACAAAGGCGTTCATCTCCCGAAGGACGTCTGTCTCGTTCGAGGTCATGATTAAGTGCGTTGCGTTGGGCAGGCAGATGACGCGCGCCGTCGGCAGCTGCCGCTTGAACGCTTCGATTTGGCCGCCTGCGTTCAATCGTTCGACTTCCTGCAATTCGGCTCTACGCTTTGGGTCGTCCTTGAACGTATCGCCAAGAGCATGAGGAAAGGCGAAGAGGGCCAGTATAGGGACCCGAATGTCGGTGTAGGCCTGCTCGCCGGCAATGATTGCGGGGATGACCATCACCGTGGGGTCAACGGGGGCATTGTGATGGCGAGGTGGGTGCTGGCGGGCCTGAGGAATATACGGCGCCAAGTCGGCAACCAGCACCTGTATCTGCTTCTGGTTTGCCAGCGCCTTCTCCAGTTGCGGCAGCGTCTCAAGCAGTTGGTTGATCACCAGGGTAGGGTCTCCCGACAGCCTTGCCTGAGGCAGCTGGGCCAGCTCCCTGTTCGCCTCGTTCATGGAGACCTGCCAATCCCCATTGACCCGGTCGTAGAGCGCGTATCCGTAGCCCGCATCCAGATAAACGAGGCCAGAAATCTTTTCGGGGTGCCGAGAGCCCACAGAGCTCAACTCCTCGCCAGCGATTGAATGCCCGACTAAGACTGGGTGGAAAATCTTGAGCGCATCGATGACCGCCACGACATCGTCGCCAAGACGGTCGGAAGAATATGCCTCCGCAGACTCACTAATGCTGGAGGGAGGGAACCCACGCCGCGTGAGACTGAACACGTGATAGTCCGGGACGAGTTTTGCGATAAGCGCGGCATAGCTGTGGGCGTTGTTGCCCAGGCCTGCGAGGAATATGAGCGGCCGGCCTGTTCCGCCCCAATCTACCACCTCCAACCTTACATTTTCTCCCACGGTCACGAATTGAACGCTCTCCTGCCGGACTTGGATAGAATCGGTTGAAGTCGCCTGGGCGCTCAACTGAAGGACTGCGCCGCAAACGGCGCCAAGAGTGAGGAACCGGTGGAGTGTGTTGTTCATTCGGTAGTGGATCGATGGGGTGCGGGCTCAATGTAGCTCTTCCGCAGGAATTCCGGGTTTGTGGGCATCCACTCACTCCGCGGGCGGCAGCCATGCCGTGCAAGAACTGCGCCGCATTATCGTGTCATCAAGGCTGAATCCATACCCGCATCAGGGGGCGGCGGCGAAAAAGTTTTATGGCCGCATAGCCGGTTCATGCCGGCGGGCCCGGGAATCGGGGGTGGGTACTCGGGCCGGGGAGGGGGTGGGGCTTGCGTAAGTGATCGAAGGTCGGCGACATGACGCACAGTAAGCGAACAGTTAAGTTGATCTGTAACGATTTGATCCTAAGGGCTCTGCGGCATTCGGAAATTCTGAAGAAACCCAAGCCCTGAATGAGACATTGCAGCTGCCAACGAGTTACGGCGGACAAAATCTCCTGTCTCAATTAGGACCAAATGGAGCGTTCGAGGAGTTACGAAAGTTGGCTCGGATAAAACTTATCGCTGCTGTACGTTCACGCCGGCCGGTCCCATAGCTCACTCAAAATATGAATCCAAATGGGAAATCCCGAGTAAGCTTCTTGTTTGTAACCATTTTGGTTCCGAAAGACCACCGAGCTCTTGGTTGACTCGATAACCCTTGTAGCCCTCGCCGAAACTCGTGATGATCATACCCAAAATCCCACGAGCAGCAGAGCATCCGCCGTGATCACCACGTCTCAAAAGCTCGCGTATGCGAGCCTAGGCGCGCTGGCATTGATCCTTTCGCCCGCTCCCGCACAGGCGGGGGCCTCTCTTTTACCCTCCGGCTATCTAAGTACCAAAGGCAACCAGATCGTCGATCAAAACGGCAACCCTGTACGTATCGCATGCGTCGGTTACTTTTCTCCTGGAAATAATATTCCGGCGGACATGGCTGGAATGGTCGCGGCCGGATTCAACTGCCTTCGTTACCCTTGGTATGATGCGACGTTGTACGGGACTGGCGTAAACAGTCTAGCCCAGACAGACCAGATTGTGGCGGCTGCATCTGCCGTAGGGCTCAAAGTTATCTTGGACCACCACGGCGATGAAACCCCGGGTCCCAATAATGGCTGGTTGCCCTATCCTGGCAACGGACTCTGGTATGATTTGGGAGGGGCAGCCGTCAATGGCGATGGAAATGGCGATAATCCCGGTCACTACACGAGCGCGCGGGTTACCGCTGATTGGGTGACGGTCGCCCAACGTTATGCCAACAACCCAACGGTCATAGGGTTTGATCTAACAAATGAGCCACATTTGAGCCCCTCCGGTTGGGCGACCAACCCCGGTGGATCGACATGGGGGACCAGCGCCGGCGGCAATGGCAGCGCCACCCCGGGCAGCGATACCGATATCAGATATTGGTACTCACAAACGGCGGTGGCGATCCAAGCTGTGAATCCTGGGGCGATGATCATCGCTGAGGGTGTCATCAACCAAACCGGAACCCTGTTCAATGGAGCATCTCCCGTCATTGTCGGCGAGGCTGACCTGACACTTGCCCAGAGTCAGCCGGTCACGATGACCTATCCAAACAAGCTGGTCTACTCGATCCACAACTATCCGACACCCATCGGCGGCGTGTCACCAGATAGCGGCACAACGGCGATCGCTTCCATGAATCAATCGTGGGGCTACCTGCTGACACAGAATATCTCTCCCATTTTTATCGGTGAGATGGGCGGCTCTCTCGATGGCACGGACGATAGTAGCGGGCCAAATCTGGCCGATGAACAGGCGTGGGCCTCAACACTGGTTGCCTATGCGAACGGGAAGGCGGCAGGCGGTCCAACTTTTAGCGGGAACCAGCAGGGGATCAGCACAGACTGGTGGGCGTGGGGAGATCTCGCTGGCGAAGACCCAGATGGGACTGTGCTGCCTAGTAGTGCCTTGAATCCTGCTCAATATGCCGTCTACAGCCAGCTCCAGTATCTTCCGGCATCAGGCGCGCCGGCCATCACGGAACAGCCGACCGGCGCAACGATCGCCGTTGGGCAATCATTCAGTCTCTCGGTTGCCGCGAGCGGCACCACTCTTTCCTATCAATGGTACGTGAACGGTGGCGCGATCGCCGGGGCCACCAGCGCCACTCTCCTCGTGAGCAATGCAACGACGGCCGACGCCGGAATCTACACATGCGTCGCGACCAACCCGCTCGGCAGCGCGACCAGTTTACCCGCCACCCTTGCCGTTGTCTCCACCAATGACATCGGCCGCCTCATTAATATTTCGACCCGCGCACAGGTTGGAACCGGAGTGAATATCCTGATCGCTGGTTTTGTGATCACGGGCAGCGGCACGGAGTCCCTCCTTATCCGCGCTGGTGGGCCCGGTCTGACCCCGCTCGGAGTCCCCGGGGCTCTGGCTCAGCCCAGCCTGAGCATGATTAATCAAGCCACGGGGAGCACCGTAGCCTCAAACACGGGCTGGGGCACGAATCCAAACCCGGCACAGATTGCCAGCGTTGCAGCGCAGGTGGGCGCTTTTGCCTTCGCTTCTGGGAGCGCCGACTGTGCCGTCATTGTCAACCTGCCAGCAGGTGCGTACACCGTGAAAGTCTCCGGCGTGAACAACACCACGGGGGTCGCGATTGCCGAGGTCTACGAGGTTTCGTCGAGCGGCACCCGCCTGGCCAATATCTCTACCCGGGCCCCAGTCGGAACCGGCAGCAACATCATGATCGCTGGTTTCGTGATCTCGGGCAGCGGCACCGAGCAGCTGCTCGTACGGGGCGACGGCCCCAGCCTGACCCAGTTCGGCGTTACAGGAGCCCTGGCCCAGCCCAGCCTGAGCGTGATCAACCAAGGCTCGGGGGCCACAATCGCGTCGAATACCGGATGGGGCACCAGCGCCAATCCGTCCCTGATCGCGAGCACCGGAGCGGTTGTAGGGGCCTTTGGCTTTGCGTCGGGTAGTGCGGACAGTGCTGTCGTGACCAACCTGACGGCGGGCGCGTACACGGCGGAGGTTTCCGGTGTTAACAACACGACCGGGGTCGCCCTGGCGGAAGTTTACGAGGTTCCCTAACAAGAGCGACCGTCGGGCAAGACTCGGAAGTGCTCGACTGTGGCGCGGGCCCGTCCGAGAAGCCTGTGGCCATGATCTACTCCGACAAAGTTCACGACGTGTTCGCCCCTCGGGGACAGGCTCCTGCGCTATCAGGCCGATTTGTTCTTCTGACGCCGCTGCCGCTGCAGGTGGAATGGGCCGGAAAGGCGTTCCGCTTTCAAGTGGAGCAGGACGGCGTTTCAAAGGAGCTGAGGCTTTTCGCCAAGGACGTTGAGTGCGAGCGGGCTGGCCAGTACTCGGCCTACCTGCTGGCGACGTCGGGAAAGCCTGAGGACTTGAAGCGAAGCATGTTAAGCGACGGCATCACCTGCGAGAGCCGTCCGGGATACGAGATGTTCAGCCAGCTTGTGAGGGACGGGCGGGCGAGGGCGTTGTAGGTCGCTGTGCCGCGCCAGCCGGCCGGGATCCGATCATCAGGTTCTCCCGGTTGACTGGTCCACAGAAGCTGCCAATTGCCCATCGCCCGAGTTCAGTGCGAGAAGGGTAGGGAGCTGGTGGGGACGGCGGGAGCTGGTGCCCTAAGGCTGGAGGCTGGGGAGGATCTGATGACGCTCAGTGGCGCTACGCCCCGTGGCAGAAGATCAATTCAAGTTTGCCGCCGAAGGTAGTGCGGTTTTGTGCCACTCGCTGATTAAAATCTCATAAGTGATTTTCTACTTGTAAGTTAAGATTGGAGGCGCGGGTCGGAATCGGCCATTTAACGCCGCGATTGCAGGGTCAAAATGACCGATTCTCAGAGTGAACCAAGCATAATCTGCCACTACTCGCCTACTCCCGAATTTAACTCGTTTGGTGTCCGTTTTGGTGTCCGCAAAACATCAGGTGCTAACGCCTCCTTGGCTTTGGCTAAGTACGCTCTAGGAAAGGACGGACAATGTTTGGAGCGTGGACCAGATGACTGGGTTGCTACCCTGCGTTAGGCAGTCTACATGAAATTCCATGAAGATCGAACGTCCCGGTAACCGTGCATTGGATTACTTGCGGAAGGAAATGGGGGCTGACCCCAAGGTGTCTGCGGTCATAGATGCAATGCCGGTTCTTGCCGAGCGCTTACTGGGAGACGCGGATAGCACAGCTGGCTCCTTAATGAAGTCTATAGGAGTAATGTCGCGATTGTTCGGTGCTCGCGCTAAACTTATCGAATGTGTGTTCGACCTGCAGTTAGCGGCGATTTATCCCTTAGCTAAGGAATTTCTTGGTAGTAACATTCCGGCCTCTGTATCCATCGAGGCTTTGAGCTTCCAGGGGACCGGGAAGGAAACCTCCACGGCAACGGAATCGGATGTTTTAGATCTCGGCACACAAGAGCGCCGCGGCATCCAGAAATACCAACTCGCCAAGACTCTAATCAAAGGGGTTAAGGATACCGAGGGTTGGTGTTTTGGGAAAGAATATGCGGCGATCTGCTCGGGCCATCCCAACGATATCGCATACGTACTCCCAGTCTATCCCATGTCGTTAATTGTGCGGGCCTACGCTCGATGGACGTTTCAGAGCGTAATACTCCACATCGAGCCGACCGCGGATGACAAGGCACGGTTAGACGCATTTGTTGCTAGTGCGCAGAAGGACATTGCGGAATCAGCTCAGAAGCTTGGCCATAGCTGACCGACGGTCGGAATCGGCCATTTAACGCCGCGATTACAGGGTGAAAATGACCGATCTACAGAGGGAGCCAAGCGTAAACGGCCTCTACTTGTGAACTGCCAAGTCTAACTCGTTTGGTGTCCGCTGTTAGAAGGGTTGATTCGGTTCCAGCGCGGCAGAAGGCCTTTCTTCCGCTCTCTTCTTCTGCGGGCCTAATTTCCAATGCGCCTCCGGTTCAGTCAGAGATGTGAGGAAGAGATGTTCGATTTCTTGTTTGGGTGTGCCAAGAGGAATCTTAATCGTTATGTCAGTCTGGCCCCACTCCATGTTAGCAAGAGCTTTCTCTGCCAGTGACCGCGACCTTTCTGCGAGCTGATCTGTTCTCTCCAACAACGCTTCAATGGCGTCGCTCTTCAAAGACTCCTCGGCACCGCTCTCTATACCAACTGATCGCTGGGCAGTGCCATAAGTGGGACGCCTCGGAAGCCGCAGTTGATTAAGAAACCAAACAAAGGTCCCGCCTAACATAAGAACACTGAGCGAAGCTGCTACGCCGATCAACATGATGAACTACTCCAAATTGAGAAAGGATTGTCCGTCCAACACGTGAATCTTATAGCGTTCCAATGCATGTGCGCCAAAAAAGCAGGAGATCGCGAGAAGTGAGAGCGGGCACGAGTTATCTAGTGAACTTGGCCTGATCATCAATGCTCCAAAAGCCATGGCAAAAATGACACCGATTAAGAGCGCAAATGCGAAGACGAACTTAAGGCGAGTCGCGAAGGCGATCGAAAAGGCGTACATCGACGAAACAACGACGGCAGATGCTTCGGTAATTGTGCCGCTTATCCAATACTCAAAAAGCAGAGGAAGAAGGGGGAAAATAAGGAGGAATATGAGTGCTACTGTAAATTCGGAATATCTCTTGCCCATAGCTTTCCGCAGATTTGAAGTTGTTCGGATACGGCACCTATAGCACTAACATTTCAGGTAGGTTTTCGATTTTTGAGAGTATGCCGGATATCTCGAAGAGGCAGCGTCCTGACATGTTGAGACGGCCAAATGTTCTCGTTATACCGCATTCCCAAAGAAAGGCCGATTGCTTCGACTGCGTCCCTAATCTCGTCTATAGCTGCCACCGGCAATTCTGTTAAAAGCAAGTCCTCCTTAGAGCGAGTTGTTAAATCTCCAACGTTTCTAATGCCTATTTTCTGCAATGCTGCAGATGTCTTTGCACTCAACTGAGGTAATTCGTTAATAGCTAGGAAAAGCAATTTTTGAAGCTTTTCCCGAGCATCAGAAAACCCCCTATCCGATTCACTACTCGAAGATCCGCTGTCGGACTTTCGCACCAGGAACCGAGTCAATTCCAATAACTCGGTCAAGATATCGCGATCAGATCTCTCGATAGGGCCTTCGGTGGTCTTTGTATCGTGCTTCAAAATGGAGCTCACTGCGGTCTCCAAGTCGGGCCACCATTTTTCAAAGATTTTTGTCAGTGTACCATCAACTAGCTTCTTATCCCCTGCCGATGCGTTTAGCGAAGAAACAAGCTTCCTGAAATCTTCCTTCTCGAACAGCGTTGCCTGAAATCCTGCAAGCGGACCCTTTACGTCGATAGAACGCAAGGATCCTAGCAGTAACGTACAGACATTTGCTTCGGCTAGGGCCTTAGATAACGCGCCTGCTTCAAACAGAATCCACGGGGCACTCAGGTTGTCCTTCGTAAGACAAATGATTCCAAAATTAGAAACCGAAAGCTCTCGAGACACCTCCAATAGCCATCTATTTCCTTTTCTGATGTCTTCTGACGAAACAAAGGGCTTCACTTCATTGAAAACGCACGGAAGCCAATCCCTGAGCGCGATGGCTGCCTTCCTGCTAGTTTCACCCGACCAACTGAGGAATACATTCATAGCATCTCGGCTGGTTCTGAGGTTCTCTTCCTAGCTCTCACTCCTCCAAGCAGGGTATCCGTGAAAATATTCATCTTGGGGAGAAATGTGCCCAAACTTGGGCGATCATTTGGCATTTTGCGAGGGCCATAACAGCGCTTTTCTACGTATTTTTGTTAATGCGACAATTTTAATTACCTGTCCGTTTTGGAGTGGGTGGTTTAGTGGTTTTAGGTCGTATGAGAATTAGCAGTAAGAACCCGGCGATGTATCCCAAGATCGATATTCAAAAGCGCATGGTTGAAGTGATGCTCGAATTTCATTTCGCGCAGGGGAAGATAACCGTGCTTAACACTGTCTGCGCCTTTACTGACAGTCGCTCAGGACATTGGCAGGATACACGATAGCCATGAATCAACTGTTGAGCTCCGACGAAAGGAGATCGTTTGTCTTGGAGCGGATAAAAGATCGCTTCGGAGCGTTTGTATCCGAAATGACTTGGGCGACCGGAAAGGCCGATTTGCCTGAAGCCATACGGCCACCGGACTGGGTCAAGTTGGCAATATTACGGATGTCTCGAGAAATGCCTCTGCAACTGGAATCAATCGGCGGTCCGATGGGCGTGAGCCCCGAGGATCGTGGTAAGATTGCGGGAATGGCGAGGGCTGGCTCGCTTTCGATGATTTTCCCTACTGAGCAAGAGAAGGCAGAGGAGGAAAACAACCCTCAACTTAAACGACTTCGTGAATTGTTTAGGCCATTAGCTAACAAAATGAAGAGGTCCGAGAGCGAGCTGGCGCATGCCTATCCCGAAGTTGGGGAACCGAAATCCCCGCAGGAAGTTGAGGAGTACCATGAAGGGGGGCGTAAAGCGGCGGAATTTGTCTCGGAAGACGCCGAAATGAGCATGAAGGCCGAGCTCTGCTTTTGGATGTGGATGTTGTGGCCCGACGTCGAAGCTGTGGGAAGCCGGGCGAAGGTCCATGAATGGATTGCCTCAATGAAGTTTGTCTCATGCAGCTTTAAGCTGTTCGAAAAAGTCTGTCAGGAGATTGGCTATTGTCCTGGAGCGTGAGTCGGCGGGGCAAGTCAACCTACTTTCCATGATTGGAGAGTAGGGAGACGGAACGGGGCCAGGGTGTTAACCTTGTCCTGTGAGAATCATAAGAAATGCGGCCCCTGGCAGGAAGCGATTTGCTGACGGATTCCGAATCGAGCTCGTGAGTTCGATTGAATTGCACCCGTATACCTCGGAGAGTTGGTGGACGGTGGGAGGCGCACGAATGAAGGAGCGCCGCTTGAGGCGAGCAGGGCTGCCCAATTTCAGAAATTGGCGGTTCGTAACGCTAACAATGGCGGATCGGATGATCTCTGCCCAAGAAGCTTATGTCCGGGGCAAGGAGCGGATTCGGAGGTTCTTAGCGTGCCTCAGGAAAGCACTGGGAAGAGCGTTCCTTTGGTGCTGGAAGCTGGAATTCCACCACGATGGTGAGGGTTACCCTCATTGGCACCTGTTGATCGAGTACCGGAAGCAGATCCCCCAGGACATGCTTTCAGAGTTGGAGCGGTGGTGGGGTCTTGGCCGGATCAACGTCCGTCGGATCAAAGCTCAAGATATCGGCTACCTGTTTAAATACGTCACGAAGGCGGCCGAGGATGTGCCTCTGTGGGTAGGATCGCACAAGGGACGCATGCGGGTGTTCCAGACCAGTCGTGGATTCTATACGGAGCGCAGGCCGCGCCCGGCGAAGCACGAAAAGGCGAAGGCAACTGCTGAAAAGATCGATCTCTTTACGCGCATGGAGGCGGACAAGCGAAAGGCCCGTATGGTGATGACCGATCTATTGGGCAACACACGGCATCGAGTCGCCAAGCTCAAGACCACTTTCAACGCGCTCCTTCTGGAGCGTGCCAATGAATCGATCAAACGGAGGGTCCAGCTGGCACCTCCTGGGGTCGTCAATATCAGCCAGCTAGAAGCTAGTATGTTAACACATGAATGAAAGTACCGCATCGGTAGCACAACAGCCGCAACCTGTGAAAATGAGTGGCGGTTTGTTCTTAACGGGAACGGTCATAGCCGTTCGTACAGAGGAAAAGGAGTGGGAGAAGGTGAAATACACCCAAACCACAATAAGCATCAGCGACGGGGAACAGGTCTTCCTCATGCGTCATCGGCATGACGATAAAGGCTTCACACCACCGAAGTTGTTCCAGCCTGTAAAAGTGAAGGTGACGCGCGCAATGACGGAGAAGGGTCAGATCACGGTGGGAGGCATAGTTCTCGCCTAAATGGTCCAATGAGGCTTACGGGTCATAGGATAGACAATGCGGGGCCGCATCAGGCGGCCGCCGGATGCGCCGCGCAGCGGCGCGCCGGCGCCGACGGGGCGCCCCGCCTTTCCTTGTTAAACCTCGGTGTAACTGACAGGCGGAAATGAGTGACGACCAGAACCGGTTTCTGGCGCTTATGGGGCAGCTTCCGGCCCGTCTAACGGCAGAGCAGGCCGCTTGGGTCCTGAACTGTCAGGCACATGACGTAGTGATCCTAATCATGGCGAGGCTACTGAAGCCGTTGGGGAATCCGGCTCCTAACAGCGCCAAATATTTCGCCACGGCAGATATACTCGAACTAAGCAAAGATCGGGCATGGCTGGCAAAATTTACGAACGCAATAGGACAGCATTGGAAGACTAAGAATTTGCGTAAAGGAACGAGCTCAGGAGTTGGGATTAGCGGCAATTTGCTTTAGGCCGGTCCAGGAAGAATCCAAATTTTCGTGGAACTATCGAGAGGTCGAAATAATGGGGATCTAGACGCCTCGACGTGTGACAATCGTCGTGATAGAGATGGATCATGGGCGAAACCGAAAAAGAGCGAGAATGGAGAACGGAACATTTGATGCACCGGATTCGAGCGGCTCTTGATACGACGTCACTGTTAGATGAGACATTAACGACTCATGATTCGGCATCATATAATCGGAAATTGTCATTAGACCTCTGTGCGGAGCAGGCGCGCCATGAAGGGCATATAGCGGCTTTACGTTGGCTTATCGATTTTGTTGGAATCAATGCTGCAGAAGACCTTCAGCCGAAAAGGCCCCCAACCTGGAGGAGCACGAGCGAGGATCTTAGCCGATTTGGGCAGCATCAATTAATCCCAATTCCCAGCGACGACGCTACGTTCTTGGCAAAGATGTGGAAGGCGTGTTCCCAGGCAACAGGACATCCCACGAGCGGCACGAACCATGAATCTTTGGAGGAACCGAATCGGAGGCGCGCAATGGAGATCGTTCTGAGGCACCTGCAAGCAACTATGTATTCCGAGGCAAACGTTAACTGGCGAAATTATATGAAAGTAATTTCGCTTGTGCAGGTATCGGGCGGCAGAGCGAATATCACGACCCTACGTTCCGGCTAAGTACTCACGAACATGAAAGTTTTCACCGCAATCATCACGGCTCTCTCTGTTCCTATTTTCGCACTCAACGCACTCGGTGGCGTCGTCTCGGGCATTTGGCTGCTCTGCATTGGTCAGTGGAAGCTCGTTGTTTTCGGTCTGCTGGCTGGCATCTTTGCCACTTGGCTACTTTCGCTGGCAATGATGCCTGCAATAGGACTGATTTTGTTAGGAAGTAAGCTCGCAGAAAAGGGTAAGGTGTCAGCCTTTCTGGCACTCGTGTCGATGGCGAGCTTATGGCAGTACGTCATTGCTGCGATCTGGTGCATTGCGGTGTTCTTCTCCATAGCTGAGCACTCGACTGATAAGACCGTTATTCCAAGAATGATTTGGGCGTACGGAGTAGCCATTGCACCGTGGGTTTACATGGCTCAGGGTGAGGATCAAGGATCGGGTGCCGTGATGATGTTCTCAACATGCATTGCATGCCTCATTACACTGGTGCTGACAATAATTGGAACGGTTACACGAGGTGCAGTGATGGAGGCATTCTTTGGAGTTATGATCTGCGGTTTTGTTGCACAGACGATTTTTATAGCGGCCTTACAGAGAATGGCAAAAGCGTCGGGGTAAGAGGGAGATTGCACGGACAAGAAAAAGTGGCGGTTAGCTGCCAACGGCGGCCATCAACCGCAGTGGAATTAACGCTGCGGTCGCTGCGCTCTTCTCGTAGTCTTCCAATGGTGGCAGTGTTACCTTGGCATTCTTAGAATACGCCCGGTGGACTGCCTTACTGTTGTGCCCTAGTGCCAATTGAGCGAATCGTTCAGGATAGCCACCGACCTTTGCGCGTTCCGCCCAGGAATAACGGTAGCTGTGCAAGGTGACTCCTTTGATGCCGAGTCCTACGCAACGTTGCCTGAATTCGTTTGCACGGTCGCCAGGACGGACGGCTCGCAGATAGGGGAATAGGGGCCCGAACCTTGGCAGTGTGGCTAGGATGGCCTCCACTTCG
>ODAK010004742.1_pt1 | contig 13908 bp, 4 predicted proteins | sample 1539591 | NCBI WGS metagenome assembly ODAK01 (sample SAMEA3539303, study PRJEB22396) | soil metagenome | biome: tundra; feature: field; material: soil | place: USA | collected 2010-05 | depth 0.15 m | reverse complement strand
CGATCCTGCGGTTCGCCGACGCGCCGAGCCTGGGCGTGGTCCACCTGCCCGGCCCTAACGGCGGGATCATCCTGGACAGCCCTCCAGCCGTTGCCAGCCACACCCGTGCCTTCACCCTGCTGCGCGCCTCCGCACTCACCCCGGCCGCAACCACGCAGCTGCTCCGTGACATGGCGGCAGGCTAACGGGCGCACGGCTCAGGGCCAGGGGAAACGGCCGGACCTCCCCGGCAGAACACCGCAGGCGCTTGGGCCCTGCTTCCCGTTGTGCTGACCCCCTTACCGCCAGGGAGAAGGTAACTGGCAGGGTAGGACGCGGCCGCATGCTTATCGTCACCCTGGCCATGGCGGTTCTATTCGGGGTGCTATGGCCATTAGGGACCCGTCCTCTTCACTCATTCCTGCCCGGCCGGGTTTCGCACATTACGGACCTCAAAGCCGAGATTACGGAGCACCCTGGCCGCGCCGCTCAGTCCGCCACTGAAATCATGCGAACTGAGTCGCAGGCCTGTCGCGAGCTTGTATGCTAGGCAGAGGATCGCTTTCGAATCGTAGCTGCGCCCGCCGTAGATCAGCAGGTACGCCGTCGCGCGGCCGAACCCGTGCTCGGCGAGGAATTGGTCCTGGCCCAGCCTGTCGTACTCCTCCATCGCGCGGATAACGTCAGCACGTGCCACACGGGTCCATGACGTCGCTGCGTGCTCCGATCGTGTCAGAACTGGCGGACCAGCTCGGCGTGCGGGAATATCAGCCGACTGCGGTGTTGCCTCGATCGCGGTGGGCTGAAGGTCGAGCCGTAGCCTACGGACCTCGCGTCCGCCGCTCCTCGGTTACACCCGTAGGAGGACGATAGTCTGCGACGGTCTGGAGCGCTTGCCGCACTTCTCCAGCCCTGAAACCGTGTCGGCCCGGTGGTCACGAATATGTCGCCGAAGTCTCGCCATCGGGTGCTTCCAGCACGAACCTGTTTCTGTGTGCCGAGTGAGCAATACGGAGCAGGAATCTTCGAGCGCGTATAGAAGCAAGTACTCGGCCGTCCAACCCGTAAATCGGACAACCATTCGGCAATGCTGAGCGTCAACTTTAAGTCGGTCACTACGTGCTATTGATGCACCATCGTCATAAGGACGATGATATTGTACAGAGCGTCACGACAGGCACAAAAAGGTCACTGTGCGATAACATGCCGAAATAGACCAGCCGGGACGGTCATATGGATGTCTTCGAGGTCCACCAGCGTCTCATAGCCGACTATGATGCCTTCACGACCTCGCTGGTCCAGGTCCGGGACGACAATATCGCCCGTCACCTCACCGAAGAACGTGATGCCCACGTCCGCTGGCCAGATCCCTGGTTGTCGCTTAACCCGAGCTTCGAAACCGGCGGTACCTTAACCGACCTGGTGCGCGAGGGGCTTCTGCACTCCGGAACACAACAACTCTTCCGCATCAAGACGGGGCCTGACGACCCTGGCGAACGCCCGCTGACCCTCTACCACCATCAGCGCGAGGCAATCGAGGCGGCACGCACGGGTGACAGCTATGTGGTCACTACCGGTACCGGATCGGGCAAGAGCCTCACCTACATCGTCCCGATTGTTGACTCGGTGCTGCGCGACCCTGCCCCTGGCCGGATCAAGGCGATCGTCGTCTACCCGATGAATGCCCTGGCCAACAGTCAGTTCCTGGAGCTGGGCAAGTACCTGACCTGGGGGTTGCCGCCAGGCGGTCGGCCGGTGAGCTTCGCCCAGTACACGGGGCAGGAGAAAGAGGCCGAACGCGACCGGATCCTCCAGCACGCTCCGGACATCCTGCTGACCAACTACGTCATGCTGGAGTACCTGCTGACCCGGCCGCGCGAGCGGCAGAAGCTGATCGGCGCGGCGCGGGGCCTGCGGTTCCTGGTGCTCGACGAGCTGCACACCTACCGCGGCCGCCAGGGCGCCGACGTCGCCATGCTGGTGCGCAGGCTTCGCGACGCGTGCGATTCTCCCGGTCTCCAGCGCATCGGCACCTCGGCGACGATGGCCACCGGAAGAACTTCAGAAGATACCGAACGGGCCGTGGCCGACGCAGCCACCAGGCTCTTCGGCACACGGGTAGACCCGCGCCGCGTGATCGGCGAGAACCTGCGCCGCGTTACTCCTGCAGCCGCACCAGGCATGGCAGAACTGCGGGCCAGCATTGCCGTCGCGCTTGCTAGCGGTGATAGGGACTATGGCGCGCTGGCCAGCGATCCGCTTGCCAGCTGGATCGAGACGACGTTCGGCCTGCAGGCCGAGCCCGGCAGCGGGCGGCTCGTGCGCCAGGAGCCGGTGCGGGTGCCGGATGCGGCACGACGCCTGGCGGCGGCGACAGCCCAGCCGGAAGACCGGTGCGCAGGTGCGATCCAGGCGATCTTGCAGCATGGCTCCCGCGCCCTTGACCCGGAGACGCGCCGGCCGCTGTTCGCGTTCCGGTTGCACCAGTTTCTGTCCAAGGGCGACACGGTATACGTCAGCCTCGACCCGGAGCCTGACCGGTATATCACCAGCCAGAAACAGGTCAGCGTGCCGGACGACCAGAGCCGGATCTTGCTGCCGCTGGCGTTCTGCCGGGAGTGCGGCCAGGAATATCTGGTGGTCGCCCGATCCCGCGACGCGGACAGCGACGTGCGGTACGCCGCGCGGCTGGATGAGGATGCGTCCGGCGGCAATGCTGTCAACGGTTACCTGTACGTCAGTTCAAGCCAGCCGTGGCCCGCCAGCGAGCAGCACGCGATACAGGCTGGGCGGCTGCCGGACTCGTGGTACGACACGGCATCAGACGGCAGTGCCTACGTCTTGCCCGCCATGCAGGATTACCTGCCGCAAGAGGTCTGGGTCGGACCGGACGGACGGAAACAGGAAGCCGGCCAGGGGCTCCGTGCCGCCTATCTGCCGACGCCGTTCCGTTTCTGCCTGCGCTGCCGGGTCTCCTACGAGCAGGTCAGGGGACGGGACTTCGCCAAGCTCGCCACGTTCGCTGCCGAGGGGCGCAGCTCGGCCGTGTCGCTGGTCAGCACCAGCATCGTGCGGGCACTTCGCGGGCAGCCGGATCTGGACGACGAGGCGAAGAAGCTGCTCACGTTCGTCGACAACCGCCAGGACGCGAGCCTGCAAGCCGGCCACCTGAACGACTTCGTCCAGGTGACGCAGCTGCGCGGAGCGCTTTACCACGCGGCCCACGGGGCAGGGCAGGCCGGACTGCGCCATGACGATGTAGCCCAGGCGGTGCTGGAGGCACTGAACCTGCCGCTGGAGGAGTTCGCGCAGAACCCAGGCGTGAAGTTCAGCCAGCGCGACTACGTTCTTGCCGCCATGCGCCGGGTACTGGCCTACCGGATCTACACCGATCTGGAACGCGGCTGGCGGGTCACCATGCCCAACCTGGAGCAGACCGGGCTGCTGAGGTTCGGCTACACCGACCTTGATGAGATCGCGGCGGACGAGGAATCATGGCGGGACGCCCATCCCGCTCTCCGCGACGACACGCCGGATCACCGCGCTCAGCTCGCCCAGGTCGCGCTGGACGAGATGCGGCGTTCGCTCGCCGTGGACGTGGAGGTACTGACCGGCGACGGCTTCGAGCGGACCCAGCAGGTCTCGGACCAGCAGCTCACCGGTTCCTGGGCGATCCCGCCGAACGAGCCGCCGGTGCTCGCCCGCACCGTCTACGCCGCTCCAGGCGTACGTGGCGGCAGCCGTGAATCCGTCCACTTCACCGGGCGCAGCGCGCTCGGCAGGTACCTGCGCCAGCCCGGTCAGTTCCCGCTCCGGCCCGGCAGGCTCACTACCGACGAGACGCAACAGGTCATCACGGGCCTGCTCGAGGTGCTGGAACGGCTGGGGCTGCTCATCGCGGCCGAGCCCCGCGGAACGGCTACCGGCTACCGGCTCAAATCGTCGGCACTGATCTGGCGTGCGGGGGACGGTAAGACCGGCGCGCCGGACCCGCTGCGCAAGACCGTGGATCCCGAGGCCGGCACCAGGGTGAACGAGTTCTTCCGCGACCTGTACGCGCAGACCACCGCCGCGTTCGCGGGGCTGGTTGCCCGCGAGCACACCGCCCAGGTACGCCCCGAGGATAGGAAGCTCCGCGAGATCCAGTTCCGTGAGGGCTCGCTGCCGCTGCTTTACTGCTCGCCGACGATGGAACTCGGCGTGGACATCGCCGACCTGAACGCCGTCGGAATGCGCAACGTTCCGCCCACCCCGGCCAACTATGCGCAGCGGTCGGGCCGGGCCGGGCGCAGCGGGCAGCCCGCACTGGTGACCACCTACTGTTCAACTGGCAGCGCGCACGACCAGTACTACTTCCGTCGGTCTGAGCGCATGGTGGCAGGCAACGTCGCTCCGCCTCGCCTGGACCTGGCCAACGAGGACCTGATCCGCTCGCATGTGCATGCGATCTGGCTGGCCGAGACGACAGCGAGCCTGGGGACCAGGATGACCGATGTCGTCGACATTTCCGGTGATGGCGCGGACCTGCCCATGCCAGTGCATGCCCACCTGGCTGACCAGCTCGCGGATCCGGCCGCGCGGCTGCGCGCCGCCGGCCGCGCGCGGGCCGTGCTGGCCGGGCTCGCCGGAGAGCTCGGCGGCAGCACCCGGTGGGACAAGGACAGATGGATCGAGGACACGCTTCGCGCCGTGGAAGAGCGGTTCGGCGCCGCCTGCGACCGGTGGCGGCAGCTTTACCGGGCGGCACTTGCCGACCAGCAGGAGCAAAACCGGCGGGTTCTCGACCATGCCACCACGCCGGATCATCGCCGTCAGTCGCAGGCCCGGCGTGCCGATGCGGAGAACCAGCTCAGGCTGCTGAAGAACGAGGACAGCGAGCAGGAGTTCAGCGACTTCTACAGCTACCGGTACTTCGCCTCCGAGGGTTTCCTACCCGGCTACTCCTTCCCGCGGCTGCCGCTGGCCGCGTATGTCCCAGGCGAGCGGCGCCGCGGCACCTACATCCAGCGGCCGAGGTTTATCGCTGTCGGCGAGTTCGGCCCGGGCGCGCTGATATACCACGAGGGTCAGAGGTACCAGGTAAAGCGCGTCCAGGTTCCCGGCGGCGCCCAGCCGGGCGAGGTCGCGACCGCCGAGGCACGGCTGTGCGGCGAGTGCGGCTACTGGCACGACCGGCAGGTCGGCGTGAACCGCTGCGAGGAATGTGGTGCGCTGCTGAGCGGGGTGCTGTCCGGGCTCATGCACCTGCAGACTGTGCACACGGTGCGGCGGCGGCGGATTTCCTCCGATGAGGAGGAACGTCGCCGGGCCGGTTTTGAGCTGGAGACGTCGTACCGGTTCAGCTCGCATGGCACGCGTCCGGGACGGCTGCACGCGACAGTGCTTGGTGACAGCGGGGACCAGCCGATCGCGGAGCTGGTGTATGGCGACGCCGCTACGGTGCGGGTGGTGAACAAGGGCCGCCTCGGCCGCAGGAACCGCGACGACATCGGTTTCTGGCTGGACCCGGTGCGCGGCGAGTGGCTCAGTGAGAGCCAGGCCGCCGACCGGATGCCGGAAGACGAGGGGCTCGCCTCACTGGACAAATCGACCGGGCCAGCGGCCAAGGTGGTGCCGTATGTGGAGGACACGAAGAATATCTGCGTGCTCCGGCTCTCGGAGCCGGTCTCCGAGACCACCGCGGTGTCGCTGCGGTACGCGCTGGAGCGCGGCATCGAGACGCATTTTCAACTGGAGGACGCGGAGCTCACCAGCGAGTCGCTGCCGGACCCGGACGGCAGGAGCCGGATGCTTTTCGTGGAGAGCGCGGAGGGCGGAGCCGGCGTGCTCCGCAGGCTGCACGATGACGCCGATGCGTTGGCCAAAGCCGCGGAGGCCGCCATCGAGATCATCCATTTCGATCTTGCCACCGGCGCCGACAAGCGCCGCGCCCCGGGCGCACGGGAGGACTGCGGGCAGGGCTGTTACGACTGCCTGCTGTCCTACACCAACCAGCGCGCCCACACGCTAATCGACCGGCACGCGGCGGCGGAGCTGCTGTTCCAGCTGGCCGTCGCAAGGACCCAGGTATCGGGCCCGGACGGGACCAGCCCGCAAGAACACGCCAGGGCGCTCAGCGAGAGCAGCGACAGCGGCCTGGAGCGCAGGCTGATCCGGTTCCTGCGCGAGGGCGGGTACCGGTTGCCCGATGAGGCGCAGCTTCTCGTCCCGGACGCGCGTGCCCGCCCGGACTTCGCATACCGGCTGTCGGCCGGCAACGTCGCTGTATTCGTGGACGGGCCGCACCACGACCACCCGCACATCGCCGACCGCGACGCGGCCGCCGAGGAGCGCCTGTTCGATCTGGGCTGGCTGGTCGTCCGGTTCCGTCACGACATCGACGCATGGGAGGAAACGGTGCGCAAGCATCCAGGTGTCTTCGGCAGTGGAGGCATCTGATGGGCGGCCCGGCCTACCCGCCCGGCACGCTGATCGCAGCCAGGGACCGGGAATGGGTGGTGCTGGCAGGAAGCACGCCCGAGTTCCTCGTAGCCCGCCCGCTGTCCGGCGACACCGAGCTCACGGCCGGTTTGTTCCCAGGAGAAGTCAAACCTGCGACGTTCCCTCGCCCGGTGATTTCTGAAGACCTCACCGAGGCCGGCGACAACCTTGCGGCCGGCCTGCTCCGGACGGCACTGCGGGTTGGCTTCACCGCCAGCACAGGCCCGTTCCGCTGCCTTGGCTCCATCGCCGTGGAACCGCGGCTCTATCAGCTCGTTCCGCTACTGCTGGCGTTGCGAATGGACGTCGTCCGGCTGCTGATAGGCGACGACGTGGGTATCGGAAAGACGATCGAGGCGGCGCTGATCGCGAAGGAACTGCTCGATCAGGGCGAGGCGAGGCGGCTGGCCGTGCTGTGCTCACCGGCGCTGGCCGAGCAGTGGCAGGCTGAGCTCAGCGAGAAGTTCGGGCTCGACCCGACGCTGGTACTGCGCTCCACGGTCACCAGGCTGGACCGGGAGCTCCGAGCCGACGAGTCGCTGTTCGAGCGGCACCCGGTCACGGTGATCTCCACTGATTTCATCAAGGCCGAGCGGCGCCGCGCCCAGTTCCTGCGCGAGTGCCCCGACCTGGTGATCGTCGACGAAGCGCACACCTGCGTCGGCGTCGGCGGCGGGCAGCAGCGTCAGCAGCGTCACGACCTGATGCGCCGGATCGCCGCGGACAGGAGTCGGCACCTGATCCTGGTCACCGCTACCCCGCACAGCGGCAACGAGGAGGCATTCCGCGACCTGATCGGGCTGCTCAGCCCGGAGCTGGCATTGCTCGACCTGGACAACCCGAAGGGCAGGGAAAGGCTCGCGGTTCACTACGTGCAGCGACGCCGCCGGGACATCCGCAAATACCTCGACGAGGAGACCGAGTTCCCGCGGGACCGGCACATCCGTGACGCCCCCTACGACCTGACCGGCGCCTACGCCCAGCTCAACCGGAAGATTCTCGGCTACGCAAGGGAGACGGTGGCGGACGGAAGCGACGGGGCACTGCGACAGCGAGTGCGCTGGTGGTCGGCTCTGGCGCTACTGCGGTCGGTAGCCTCCTCGCCGCGAGCCGCCGCCGAGACCCTCCGTACCCGGTCAAGTACGGCCCAGGCGCAGACGCCGGCCGAAGCCGACGAGCTCGGCCGGGCCGGTGTCCTGGACCTGGCCAGCGATGACACCATGGAGGGCACCGACCCGGCGCCCGGTGCCGACGATGACGAGCTGCCTGACTCGGCGCGCAGCCGGCTGAGGGCGCTCGCCCGTGAGGCGGCGGCATGTGAGGGCCCGGCGAACGACGCGAAGCTGACCACACTGATCACCGAGGTGTCGGCGCTGCTCGCCGACGGCTACGACCCGATCGTGTTCTGCCGGTTCATTCCGACCGCGGACTACGTGGCTGAGCAGCTAGGCCAGGCGCTGCGGAAGAAGGCAAAGGTGGCCGCAGTCACCGGCACGCTGCCACCGCCCGAGCGGGTGGCACGCATCGAGGCGCTGACCAACGAGCCTGGCCGCCACGTGCTCGTGGCTACGGACTGCCTGTCAGAAGGCGTCAACCTGCAGGAACACTTCCAGGCCGTCGTCCACTACGATCTTGCCTGGAATCCGACGCGCCACGAGCAGCGGGAAGGCCGGGTGGACCGGTTCGGCCAGCGCCGCAGCATCGTCCGCGCGGTGACGCTGTACGGGGTGGACAACGGCATCGACGGCCTGGTACTGGACGTGCTGATCCGCAAGCACCGGATGATCGCCAAGCAGATCGGGGTCGCGGTCCCGGTCCCCGACCGGGGCGGGGACGTGGTGAAGGCGCTGGTCGAGGGGCTGCTGCTGCGTGACCAGAAGCCGGAACAGCTCACCCTCGACCTGGGCTTCGAAACGAGCCGCGAGGCGCTGCACCGGGACTGGGAGAGCGCAGCGGAACGCGAGTCCCGGATGCTCACCAAGTACGCCTGGTCTGGCGTCAAGCTGGACGAGGTCCGCGAGACCGCTGAAGCCGCCCGGGCAGCGCTCGGCGGGCACGCCGACGTCGCCCACTTTGTCCGCGCGTCACTGTCCGCTCTCGGCGCGACGATTCAGCCGAACGGGCACGGCTTCACCGCCCAGGTACTCGGACTCCCGCGAGGCGCGAAGGACAGCCTCGGCCTGGCCAGCCAATCGGCGGCCGACATCCGGTTCCGGTCGGATCTTCCCGCGCCGCCAGGCGAGCACGTGCTGGTACGCACCGACCAGATGGTCCGTAATCTTGCCCAGCACGTGCTGGAGACCGCGCTCGACCCCACGCCAGCCGAACCGAGCCCGGCCCGGCGCTGCGGCGCGATAAGGACCGGGGCAGTGCACACCCGGACCACCTTGCTGCTCATCAGGTACCGGTTCCAGCTCACGATGCCGGGCCGGGCCGAGCCCCGGATACTGATCGCCGAGAACGCCAGGCTGCTTGCCTACCGTGCCGCCGAGCCCGGGCGGCAGTGGCTGCCAGAACCCGAGGTGGCAGCATTGCTGCGCGCGAGTCCGGAGAACATGCTTCCTGAGCTAGCACGCAAGGCGATAGAGCGGGCTATTGCGGAACTCGATGAGGTACAGCCTTACCTGGAAACGACAGCGGCGCAGCTTGCCGAACAGCAGCTCGCGGCGCACCGTCAGGTCCGCTCGGCCGTCGGAGCGGCACGGCGTGGACTCAAGGTCGAGCCAAGCGGCCCGCCCGATGTCCTCGGCGTGTACGTCTACCTGCCTGGAGTTACCCGATGAGTCCAGCGGCCGCCACGGTGGAGCAGGCAACGCTCACGGCGGAACTAGCGGCAAGGCCCGTCCGAGGTTCGTACGTCGCGTTCCGGGTCGAGGGCGGGCTGCTCTCCCACGACCTGATCGAGCGGATCACCAACGCGGACCGCGAGCTTCCCGGCAACCTGCCCGAGTACTACCACCTCGCAGCCGCCGAACGGCTGGGCGAGGCTGCCAGCAGGAGCTGGGAATACCTGCTAGGCGCCTACCTGGCCTTCCGTGACCGTCTGGCTGCGCTGCCGCCGACAGACCCGGGGACCACCCTCACCCGTGAACGGTGGCTGCTCGTGCTGCTGAACGAGCTGGGCTTCGGCCGGGTGCCGTTCGCCCGCGGCGGCCTGGACGCGGATGGCCGGTCCTTCTCGGTCAGCCATCTGTGGGAGCACGTGCCCGTGCACCTGCTCGGCTGGCATGACCAGCTCGACCAGCGCAACACAGCGAAGGGCCGCGCCCCGCAGTCAATGCTCCAGGACTTCCTCAACGTCAGCGACGCGCACCTGTGGGCGATCCTGTCCAACGGCAGACTGCTGCGCATCCTCCGCGATGCCACCAGCCTGACCGGCGGCGCGTACCTGGAGTTCGATCTCGAGGCGATCTTCGACGGCGAGATGTACAGCGACTTCGTGCTGCTGTACGCGCTGGCTCATGAGTCGCGGTTCGAGCAGCTGCCACGCGATGATGGCGCGGCACCGACGCCAGCCGACTGCTGGCTGGAGCGCTGGCGCACGCTCGGCATCGAGACCGGGGCACGGGCACGGGACCAGCTGCGAACCGGCGTCAAGACCGCCCTCGGCGAACTGGGCACGGGGTTTCTTGAGGCGAATCCCTTGCTCCGTGAGCAACTCGCTACCGGAAAGCTTAGCAAGGAAGACTTCCACCATGAGCTGCTGCGGCTCGCCTACCAGTTCATCTTCCTGTTCGTAGCAGAGGATCGCGGCCTGCTGCTCAGGCCCGATACCCCACCGGAGGCGACGGCACGCTACCGCGAGTACTTCTCTACGGCCCGGCTGCGCCGGATCGCTCGGCGGCGAATCGGTGACCTGCACGCCGACCTCTGGCGCACCATGGTCACCGTCCTCAACGGCCTGGGTGCCGACAAAGGGCTGCCCTCGCTTGGCCTGCCGCCCCTCGGCGGGCTGTATTTTCGGGCAGGTGCGCCGAACGGTGACGGAGATCAACCCATGCCGGACCTGCTGCGCGATTGCTCGCTGCGGAACTACCGGCTGCTCGGCGCGATCCGCCAGCTCGACCTGGTAAGGGACCGCAAGGGCCGTCCGCAGCGCGTCGACTACCGGCACCTGGGCGCAGAGGAGCTGGGCAGCGTCTACGAGTCGCTCCTCGAGGAAATCCCGCAGTGCGAGCCCGAGGTGCCGCGCTTCCTGCTGGAGTCGAAGCCTGGCAACGAGCGGAAGACAACAGGCTCCTACTACACGCCAACCCCGCTCGTCGAAGAGCTGCTCAACACCACACTGCAGCCCTTGATCGACCGGGCCGCCGCTTCGGGTGTTCCCGATGACCTGCTGGAGATCACGGTCTGCGACCCGGCCTGCGGCTCCGGGAGCTTCCTCGTCGCTGCAGCACGACGGATCGCCCGGAAATATGCGGCGATGCAATACGGCGACGACGAACCGCCACCGGAAACTGTCCGGTCGGCCATGCACAAGGTGGTAGCACGGTGCGTCTACGGGGTGGACATCAAGCCGCTCGCCGCCGAGGTGGCCAAGCTGTCGCTGTGGCTGGAATCCCTGCAACCCGGTCAGCCGCTCGCCTTCCTCGATCCCCACATCAGGGTCGGCAACTCGCTGCTCGGGGTCACGCCCGCCTTGCTAGAGCAGGGCCTGCCCGACGCGGCTTTTACCGCCCTGGAGGGAGACGACAAGAAGATCGTCGCCGGGGTCCGTCGCCGGAACGCGGGCGAACAGAGCGGGCAGGGCACGCTCTTCGCTGGCCTGGCTCTTAATGTGAGTAATGCGCGGCTCACGCCCCAGGCGCGCGCCATCAACGAACTGCAGGCCCGGTCACTGTCCGATGTCAGAGAGCAGGCGCGGCGGTTCCGCGAGCTGGAGAAGTCCCCGGACCTGTGCCACCGCAAGCGGGTGGCCGACGCGTGGTGTGCCGCATTCGTCTGGCCGCACGCGTCCGGGGGGCCGGACCCGATTACCACTAACACCCTTCGGTATCTCGAGTCGGGTGGGAAGTTGTCCGCCGACGCCGAGGACGAACTCGCGAGACTGGTCGAGCGATACCAGTTCTTCCACTGGCACCTGGAGTTCCCGGACGTGTTCCGCGTGGAAGACGACACGCGCCCCGACCACAACCCGGACACCGGCTGGCAGGGCGGTTTTACCTGTGTGCTGGGTAACCCACCATGGGAGCGGGTCAAGCTCCAGGAGCAGGAGTTCTTCGCCGACCAGCGTCCCGAGATCGCAAACGCGGCCAATGCGGCGAAACGTAAGGAGAAGATCAAGGACCTGCGTCTGGGCGACGACGTGGACAGGATCCTCTTCGGGCAGTTCCGCGCGGCGCTTCGGGAGTCAGACGGCTGGAGCCACCTGCTGCGCGACTCCGGGCGGTATCCATTGACCGCAAAAGGCGACATCAATACGTATGCGGTGTACGCCGAGACCGCAACCATATTGATGGCCCCAACCGGCCGGAGCGGGCTGGTCCTGCCGACCGGCATAGCTACTGACGCCACCACCGCGAAGTTTTTCAAGAACCTAGTTCAGCGCCACTCCTTGGGCGAACTTTACGATTTCGAAAACGCAGCCCCCGTCTTCCGCGACGTTCATCGCAGTTACCGATTCTGCCTTCTGTCCGTATGTGGGCGAGCTGTGGCAATCGAACAGGCGCGGGTTGCCTTCGGTCTCCACCGTGTTGAGGATCTCCCGTATCGTCGGTTCGCGTTGCATCCGACAGATCTCTTGCTGGTTAACCCAAACACCGGCACAACGCCACTGTTCCAGTCCCGTCGGGATGCTGAGATTACGCTCGCGATTTACCGCCGCGTGCCTGTCCTCTGGAGAGACGATCCCGAAGAAAACCCGTGGCACATCTCATTCATGCGCATGTTCGATATAACCAACGACTCGCGATTGTTTCAGGCGTACGAGGATCTCAAATCTGATGGCTGGACGTTGACTGGAAATGTCTTCGTCAAGGATCACCTGCGGATGCTGCCGCTGTACGAGGCGAAGATGGTACACCACTTCGACCACCGATATGGTACCTACGGAGACCAGATGCAGGCTAGGGCCGAGAGTCATACCCTGCCACATCCAAACCCTGAACAGAAAATGAACCCGTGGTTCTTCATACAGCCACTAGACTGGGTACCGGAATTCTCGTCTCTGAACGAGGAGAAGTCAACTCCCGGCAATCCTCGGCATGATGCCGGAGTAAGCACTCGCCTGGGAACTCACCATTGGAACCATGGCTGGCTTCTCGGTTGGCGGGATATCGCCCGTGCCTCAGACGATCGAACCCTCATCGCCTCCTTCATTCCTAAGGCTGCGGTTGGCAATAAGTTTCCTTTGATGTTGCCAGATTCCGGCATAAGCGGAGCCGTATCAATTCAAGCGTGCATGTCTTCGTTTATGTTTGACTTCGTCGTTCGCCAGAAGATGGCAGGAGCAACGATAAACTTCTTTATCCTCAAACAGTTTCCCGTCCCGCCGCCCGGGATATACGAGAATCTGACGCCATGGACGCCCTCTGATATTCTGGCGAAGTGGAACGAATGCCGCGTCCTTGAACTTACGTACACGGCGTGGGACATGGAATCGTTCGCGCGAGATCTCGGTGATGATGGGCCGCCGTTCGCTTGGGACGAGGAGCGGCGGTTCGCGATCCGGGCCGAACTGGACGCCGCGTACTTCCACCTGTATGGCGTTGACCGTGATGATGTGGACTACATCATGGACAGCTTCGGCGCCTTCCAGCGCAACGACCCCGACCGTTTCGCCCGAACCAAAGCTCTGATCCTGGAGATCTACGACCAGATGACCGAGGCGATTACGACCGGCAAGCCCTATCAAACCATCCTCAACCCCCCACCCGGCCATGGCCCGCGCCACCCTGACCACCGCACGCGGAGACCGCTATGACCACGACATCTGAACTCACGGCGCGGACGATGTTCACCGGCGCTCAGATCCTGGCCGAGCACCCGGATGGGCTGAGAGGACGTGAACTGTGGCCGCTCGTCGTGGAACGGCTGCCCGGCATTGAGCAAGAATGGGCGGCGACCAGCACCGGTAAGACCACCGCGTATCGCAACTTTGACTTCTACAGCATCAATCTGGTCAAGGCAGGATGGCTGGCGAAAATTAGCGGGCGCTGGCATCTCACGCCCGTTGGGCGAGTCGCGCTTCGCGAACACGCGGAAGCCTCGGCTTTTTTCGGGCGAACTCAGGTTCTTTATTATGACTGGCAGCAGAATAAGGGGCGTTTTGAACTCGCCAGGCAGCTCATCGAGGCCATACCTGCGGGGAATTGGGCAGCCGCGACTGACCTTGCCACGGAAACCGACCTGGACCCGGCTCGCTTGGTGCAGTGGCTGCAAGGTGCGCGGCCGGAAGGCTGGTACAAGGTTCTCGACACCGACGGGAGCCTTCCGGAAGACGCTCATCCT
>ODAK010004741.1_pt1 | contig 13909 bp, 9 predicted proteins | sample 1539591 | NCBI WGS metagenome assembly ODAK01 (sample SAMEA3539303, study PRJEB22396) | soil metagenome | biome: tundra; feature: field; material: soil | place: USA | collected 2010-05 | depth 0.15 m | reverse complement strand
CATCAGCGGCGCGGCGAACTGGTAATAGGTGTCCGACAGGATCACCACCTGGCATATTCCGCGCAGCCAGTCGAGGAACTCGCGCGCGCCTTCGAGCGGGCGCATGCCGGCGATCACGTTCTGAATGTCGGGCAGGCCGAGTCCGCGCGCAGCGAGGATGTCGAGGCGGCCGCGCATCAGCCTGTCGTAATCCGGCTCGTCGCGCGTGGTCTTCGCCAGTTCCGGAATGCCGCTGCGCTGTGAAAATTCGATCCAGATTTCTGGTATCAGGACGCCTTCCAAATCAAGACAGACGATCTGCAACGGTGAGCTCCAGGAAGTGAGATTGCCACGGTGGGAAAGGTGTATGGGACCGCGCAGCGCTCCCGCGGCAGCGATTGTAATGCACGCGCGGCTTTTGCCCAAATTTCCCCTGCCGCAGCCGGTTCATACAAGGGCAGGCGGCATGCGTCGGAGCCGCTTCAGCTGGTCAGACGCCGATACACTTCGGCCGTCTTGAGCGGCAGCTGGCCCGCGTCGTCGATCAGCACCCAGCTCGCCGGACCATACATGTGCGGCAGATAATCGCGCGCCTCTTCGTCGATGGTGACGCAGAACGGATGGATGCCGGACTGGCGCGCTTCGATCAGCGCCTGGCGGGTGTCCTCGATGCCGTAGTCGCCGCGGTAGCCGTCGCTGAAGTCGTCGGGCTTGCCGTCGGACAGCGTGAATAGGATGCGCGTCTTCGCCTCGACCTCGTTCAGGATGCCGGACAGATGCCGGATCGCCACGCCCATGCGGGTATAGTCCCGCGGCTCGACCCCGGCGATGCGGCCGCGCACCGCCTCGCCATAGGGCTCGCCGAAGGTCTTGATGCGGTAGATGTCGCAGCGCTTGCGCGTCCAGCCGGAAAAGCCGTAGATGGCGTAGCGATCACCCAGCGCTTCGAGCGCCTCGCACAGCAGCACCAGCGCTTCGCGCTCGCAGGCGTTGATCCAGCCCTTGGTCGAGCCGCTCATGTCGACCATGAACATGACCGCGATATTGCGTTCGATGCGCTGGCGCTGCACGAACAGCCGCTCGGACGCCTCGATGCCGCTCCTGCGGTCGGCATAGGCCTCGACCACGGCGTCGAAGTCGATGTCCTCGCCCTCGTGCTGGCGCCGTGCGAGCCTGTCCTCGCCGCGCAGCGCCTCGAAGCGGCGCCGCAGCTGGGCGATCTGGCCGGCGTAGCGCGCGCGCACCGCGGCGACGAAGCCCGCATCGCCCTGCAGCACGTCGGACTCGAACAACACGCACCAGTCCTTGCGGTAGTCGCTCCGGCGGAAATCCCACTCGTCATACAGCCTGCCGCCCGCAGCACGGGTTTCGGCGAACCCGCCTGCGGCTTCGCCCTCGGGCAGGGGCTCGGCCGAGTAGGCGCCGGGCCCCGAGGCGAGCAGGTACTCCTCGGGGATCTCCCCGAAATCCTGGATGACGGAGCGCATCAGCCTGGCGACCTCCTCCGGCGGCGCTACCACCTCGCCGTCGATCTGCAGCTCGAACTCCAGGGTTTCGAACGAACTCTCCACATCGAGTTCGGGCTTGCCCGCCTCAAACTCGCGCCGCTCCGCCTGCACCGCCTGGCGTAATTGCGCGAGTTCCATGTACAGGGCGCGCCGCTCCTGCGCGATGCGCTCGCCGCGCACCTCGGCCGCGCGCTCCGGATACAGGCTGCCCATATAGGGAAAAGGCTCGGGCAACGGCAGGGGATAGAACTCGCGCAGCAGCAACACGCTGCCGGCGACCGAGCTATCGGCGCGCGACAGACGCCCCTTCGCCGCGGCGAGGCTAGCCGGAAGCTCCGGGCGGAGCGCGGCGAGCAAAGCAGCGAGGCCCGGGAACCCGCGTCCTATCTGGCTCTCCAGCCGGATCGCCTCGAGCAGATTGAGCCACGCCACGGCGCGTTCGGGCACGGCGTAGTCCGAGCGCACCGATCCAAGGTCGGCGTTGAAGCTGCCGTAGCGCGCCTGCGCCCAGTGATGCACCGCGATCGCCTTGTACAGGCGGAAGTTCTGCTCGCGCGCGGGATACGCGGCGATGCGCTCGGGCAGGAAAATGGTCTCCGTGTCGGTCCAGGTGTCGCCTGCGGCTTCGAGCTGCAGCCTGCGGCCGGCGAGGCCGCGCAGGAACAGTTCAAGCACGCGCGCCACATCGGCCAGCGCCACGCCCTGCCCGGCGGCATCGGTGCGACGTTTGAAGCCGGCGAAGTCCTTCAGCGCCGCGCAGGCCGAGTACAGGCCTTCTTTGTCGTACGCGTCCAGGGCATGCAGCAGCCATTTCTCCGTTCCGCTGCGGCCGAACAAGGCAAGAGCCTGCGGCGCCTGCACCGTGAACTGGTAGCCGAGTTCTGCGACGTTCTGCGCCGCCACCTGGGCCCAGGCGAGCACGAATTCCTGCTGCGCGCGAGGATGGGGCGCGATGCCCGCCGCAATCGCAGCAGCGCTGCGCCGCGAAGACAGCGCGGCGCAGAGGATGTCGTCGAGCTTTTCCTCGAGCTCGGCTAGCGACAGCGGCGTGCGTTCGGACAAAGTCAGCGCCTTTCGGGGGACGGCCTTCGCAACTTTGCCTAAAACACCGCCGACGCCAGTTCGTCGATCGCGGCGAGCATCTCCGGATCGTCGCTGAGGGCGAGCGAGATCGCCGCTGCGCATGCGGCGCGGGGCGCCACGCCGCGTTGCATCAACTGCGCGGCGTGCACCAGCAGGCGTGTGCTCGCGCCTTCGTCCAGGCCGCTGCCCTTCAGGTTGCGCGTCATGGCGGCGAATTTCACCAAGCGCTCGGCCGTGGACGCGTCGATGCCGGTCTCGGTGACGACTATCCTCGCCTCCAGGTCGGCGCGCGGGTAGTCGAACTCGATGGCGACGAAGCGCTGCCGCGTCGAATGCTTCAGCTCCTTCAGCACGCTCTGGTAGCCCGGGTTGTAAGACAGGATCAGCATGAACTCCGCGGGCGCGCGCAGAAGTTCGCCGCGCTTTTCCATGGGCAGGATGCGGCGGCTGTCAGCGAGCGGGTGGATCACGACGGTGGTGTCCTTGCGCGCTTCCACGATCTCGTCCAGATAGCACAGGCTGCCCGAGCGCACCGCGCGCGCGAGCGGCCCGTCCACCCACACGGTTTGGTTATCCACGATCAGATAGCGCCCCACCAGATCGGAGGCAGTGAGATCGTCGTGGCAGGATACCGTCACCAGCGGCCGCGCCAGACGCCAGGCCATGTGTTCGACGAAGCGCGTCTTGCCGCAGCCCGTCGGCCCCTTCAGCAGCACCGGCACCCGGCTCGCCCACGCCGCCCCGAACAGCGCGATCTCCCCGCCCACCGGCTCGTAGTAGGGCTCGGTTTCGATGCGGTCCAGATCGCCGTCAAGCCGCCGGGTGTCGTGCAGATCGTTCATTGATGTCGGCTAACTTCGGATGAACAATGATGTCCGCGCTCAGCTCGCGCGGACGATTGTCTTGCGAGCGTCTGGCTTGTCGCGCCCTCTGAGCGTGGGAAGACGGCGAATCTTCGCGCCTGCTTGTGTCTCCGCCAATCGAAGCTCGTATAGTTTCTGCAAGTTCAGCCAGAACTCCGCGCTGGTACCGAAGAAATGCGCCAGCCGCAAAGCGCTGTCGCCGGTAATGGCTCGCTGGCCATTCAGTATTCCGGTGATTCTGTTGGTCGGTACTTTCAACTGTCGCCCGAGTTCGGCCGCACTCATTTCGAGTTCCCTCAGTTGCAGGGCGAGATGTTCTCCCGGGTGAACCGCGGTTCGTGCCATGCTCTGTTTCCTCAGTGACAATCAGGCGCCAACAATACGCTCCCCTTTGCCGTTACGTCAAGCATAACGCTCCGCGCCTCTCGGGCCCGCGAGGATGAATGGCCCTGGAAGCGCACCCCGCTTGGCTCTTTGGCCGATTGTCGTTGAAATGACGAGGGCTGCGAGAATAGTTTCGTCTCCGCGATCCAGGCAGATCCGGGTACTTTACCGAGTAAGCATTGGCCGGGGGATTCTCCCCCGTGAGGATGCACCTGTATGGACATAGGTATACGTCTATCTTCTTGTTGGCCTTTTGTCGGCCTCTCGGCTTCGCCGCGGCCGCAACGCGAAGACGCGCGGCAGCCAAATTGGATGTATTGTGCGCAAAGGCGCGCAGGCTCGCGAGCCAGAGACTTTGATTTGCTGATAAGGCAGGCTGATCGACGCATTTATGGGTTGCGCAAGCCCGCAGGCTGTCCAATTTGATAAACTGGAGTCATGCAACGAAGGAGAGGAAGCATGGACAACCCCGCCGCTCGAACCGATGACCGTTACGCGCCGCGCCCGCGCGACGCCGCTCGCCCGGGACCGGGCCGATAGCGATGGCCGGCGAAAGCGCCAAAGCCGGGGCGGTCGCCGCGCAGTGGCTCGCCTACGTCACCACCCTTCCTACCGAAGACCCGGCGGCACGTATGCGCGTGCTGCGCACGCTGGAATCGCTCGGCTGTGCGGTGATACGTGAGGGCGTATTCCTGCTGCCCGATACGCCCGCCGCGCGTCAGGGGCTGACCACCCTCACCGACCACATTGCGCGCATCCACGGCTCGGCCTACCTGCTCTCGGTGAACAGTCTGGACGATGCGCAAGCGCAGCAGTTCCTCGGATTCTTCGACCGCACGCACAAGTACAACGATTTGATCAGGAACGTGGAAGGCCTTAAGGCCGGCTTCGGCATCTCCGACCCGGTGTCCATCATGCGCCTGCTCAACAAGCACAAGCGCGAGTACAACATCATCAGCACGCTCGATTTCTTCCCCTCGGAATCGAGGGAGCGCGCCGCGCGCACCCTGTTCGAAGCCGAGCAGGCGGTGCATGCGCTGATGTTCCCGCAGGCGCAGAAGCAAGGCGGCGTGATCGAAACCGCCGGCAAGCAGTATTTCCAGCGCGTGTGGGCAACGCGCAAACCCCTGTGGGCCGACCAATTGGCCTCGGCCTGGCTGATCCGGCGCTTCATCGACCCGGAAGCAAAGCTGTTGTGGCTCGACAAGAAGCAGGAGTGTCCGCCAAGCGCAGTCGGTTATGCCTTCGCCGGCGCGACGTTTCGCAACAGCAAGGACAAGGTGACCTTCGAGGTAATCCTCGCCAGTTTCAAGCTGGACAATAACACCGCTCTTGCGCGCATCGGCACGCTCATCCATGCGCTCGATGCGGGCGAAACCAAGGTGGCGGAAGCCGCGGGAGTGCAGGTGCTGCTGCAGGGCGCCCAGCGCCGCACCGACAACGAGGACCAGATGTTCGCCGAAACCGAGATGACCTTCGATCTGTTGTACGAGGCCTATTTCGCAACGCCAGGCAAGGCGTGAGTATTGATGGGCCGTTTCAGAATTGGCGAAACGGCCACTGACTTCTGCCTCCACTCCCCATCCGGTCACATCCCTCTCTTCTGCTCCTTCGCCTCTTTCATCTCCTCCGCGAGTTGCAGCCGCAGCTTGCGCAGGCGCGCGTCGACGCTGGAGAGCTGGTAGAAATCGCCGTCGCCGCTTTTCTGCGCCAGCTCCAGTTGTTCGATTGCCGCCGGAAGGCTGCCCTGGAGCACATAAGCCTCGGCCTGCGCTTGGTGCTGCAGCAGCCGCTTGCCCAGAGCCGCGTAACCCTTCGCCTGCAACGCATGCAGCCGCGCATCGCGCGGATAATTCTTGAGTTGCTCGTCCAGCACTGATGCCGCGTCCCGATACTGCCCCAGCCGCTGCAGCGCCTCGATGTAGTCATAGTTGAGCGCGCGGTTGTTGGGGTAGCGCACCAGCGCCTGCTTGATGACATCGGCAGCGCCCCGTTCGTCGCCCTTGCCCTGTTTGATCCGCGCAGCCAGCCCCGCGAACATGGGATGATCGGTAGCCTTCATCAGCGGCGCGAGTTCCGCCTCGGCGCGGGCGGGGTCCTTGGCGCGCAACAAAGCAGTGGCAAGACCGTAGCGTGCCGCAATTTCATTGCTGAATTTCTTGTCGCGCAAGTCGCTTTCGTACTGAGTCAGTGCTTCACGCGGTGTGCCCTGCTCGGCGCGCAGCTTGGCGCGCACCAGTTGGAAATCGAGGCTGTCGGGCATTTGCCGGTACGGCAGTCCCTTGATCCGGTTTTCGGCGTCGGCGATGCGCTCGGTGGTAACAGGGTGAGTGCGCAAGTAGGCCGGTGCGTTGTTTTCATACAGCCGCCCCGCTTTTTGCAATCGCAGGAAGAATGCCGGCATTGCGCTTACATCGAAGCCCGATTTCTCCAGGGTCAGGAACCCGAGACGGTCGGCCTCGCGCTCGAAGTCGCGTGTATAGCCGATCTGTGCAGTTATGGCGCTCGCCTGACCGATTGCCGCCGCCGCCGAGCCCGCCTGCGAGTTGCGGGCGAGGATCGCCAGGACCATTGCGGCCAGCATCGCCGCAGACAATTGCCCTTCCTTGCTCGCCATGCGCGCCATGTGGCGTTGGGTCACATGCGCAATTTCGTGGGCCAGCACCGCGGCCAGTTCCGATTCGCTTTGTGCAGCGACGATTAGCCCGGTATGCACGCCGATGTAGCCGCCCGGCAGGGCGAAAGCGTTGAGCGTGGGATCCTTGACCAGGAAGAACTCGAAATCCTGGCGCACATCCTCGCTGTTGGCCACCAGGCGGTTGCCGAGGGCGTTGAGATACGCGGTGGCTTCCGCATCGTCGACGAAGTCGGGTTCATGCAGGCGCATGTCGCGCATGATCGATTCGCCGATGCGGCGTTCCATCTGCGGTGACAGCGCGACTTGCCCCGCGTCGCCCAGATCGGGCAGGCCTTCGGCCAGCGCCGGCGGCAAAAATGCCAAGAATAAAGCGAGCAAGCTACTGATACGCATGATGATATGATACTCCGCTATGAAACAAAGTTCCTTCGGCAAGGCAAGAAAACTCAGCCATTTCGACGCTCGCGGCCAGGCGCATATGGTCGACGTCGGCGACAAAGCGGAGACGCGCCGCATCGCCCGCGCGCGTGGCAGCATACGCATGCAAGCGGCGACCCTGCGCCTGATCCAGGAGGGCACGGCAAAAAAAGGCGATGTGCTGGGCGTGGCGCGCCTGGCTGCGATCCAGGCGGCAAAACGCACTGCGGACCTGATCCCGCTGGCGCACCCCCTGGCACTGACCCGGGTCGGCGCCGAATTCGAACCCGACGCTGTCCACTGCGGCATCACGCTGACGGTTACGGTGGAAACCTTGGGCCGTACGGGCGTTGAAATGGAGGCCTTGACTGCGGTCAGCGTAGGCCTGCTCACCATTTACGACATGTGCAAGGCGGTGGACCGCGGCATGCGCATCGAGGACGTGCTACTGCTGGAAAAAAAAGGCGGCAAGTCGGGGCATTACCTGAGACCCGTTGCAAAATGAATTTTGCAACGGCCTGAAAGAGGGGGGGATCCGCTCATTTTGAAACGGCCAGGAAAGCCCTGACTAGGGGGATATGCAAAGCGGCGGACGGGAACGCAAGGGGCCCGCCCCTGGTCTAGGCTCTTTCCGAAACCAAGGGCGCGGAAATCATGCGCCTTCCTATTGCGCCAGCAGGTTCGCGCCGGCCGCCCCAACCACTGAATAGCTATAGGGGGCATAAACGATCGCATACAGATTGCTGTGGGTCGCGAAGGGCTGGGCCGCCCAGGTCATGCCGTCGGTGCTGGTGAAAATACTCCCGTTGGCGCCGACTGCTATGAATTGCGTTCCATAAGTCACCGCGGACAGCGTGTTCGCCCCGATTGCGGGCTGCGCCGTCCACGTTGCCGCATCGGGGCTGGTGACGAGCGTTCCGTTCGCGCCCACCGCGACATACAAGCCCGCATTGGTGGCTGTGCTTACGCCATAAGCGACGCCCTTGAGGTCGACAAAGCCGGTATTCGAGGCAACGGCAGTCCAGTTGCTGCCGTCGGCGCTGGTGACCAAGGTGCCGCCGGCGCCGGCCGCAATCCACAGGCCGCTTGATGTGTAGGCCACCGCATACAGATGGTTCGTCGTCGCCGAATTGGCCGCGGCGGTCCAGGTGATTCCATCAGTACTGTTCACGATTGTCCCGCTGGCGCCCACCGCCACGACCAGCCCACCATTTGTCGCAACTGCATACAGCTTGTTCGCGGTTGGGGTAGCTTGCGGCGTCCAGGTTATCGTATCGGTCGAGTAAAGCATCGTGCCGACATCGCCCGCTGCCAGATACACGCCACTACGGTAGACCACGGCGTTGAGATTGGTGGCGACCCCGGAGTTCAACGCGGTCCAGGTGATCCCGTCAGGGCTCGAATACATGACGCCTCCGGCACCGACCGCGACAAATGCCGCGCCCCAGGTCACGCCGCGCAGATCGTTGGGGCCGAGCGCCGTCCCTGCCGTCCACGGCGCCGGCAAAGTCGCCGTCGCGGTTCCCGCGAGCCGGGGCGTGGCAGACACCAAGGGGGTCGCCGGCCCGCCGGGACCGCCGTTGGTTCGCCCGTTGGCCATAAAATAATAGGCTGTGCCGTTCGTCAGCCCGGTCACCACGTAAGGCGAGTTCGCGTCCATCTTCAATGTTGAAACGGGTACCGTCGTGGTCCAGTTCGACGTCGAAAGGCTGGAATCGGTGCCATACCACAGCCAATAGTCCACGCCGGATGCCATGGACCAGGTCACGGTGATTATACCGTCGCCGGCAACCAAATTCAGGCCGCCAGGCGGAGCATCGGCGGAACTTCCGCCGCTGCCGCAGCCTGCCACCAGCAAGCCTGCCAGAAATGCAGCAAGCAACACCAAGGGTCGACGCATTTAGACCTCGCTATGATTCAGAATCGCGACTGGAAAATTTTTTCTTGCCCAGGATTATAGCCGAGACGCATCGTCATCGGCTTTCCCAATTGCTACAAATTGTTACCGGATTCAGTCCGGCGGCTCTGCCGAAATTCGAGGCCGCCGATTGAGCAGGCCCTAGACCGTCTCCCAATCATTTGGCGCTCGCCGCCCCCAGCGCATCGCGATCCGAGCGCGACGCCTTGCGCAGGGTCAATTCCTCGCGCGCCAGCGTCCAGCCGCCGCCCAGGGCCGTGACCAGTTGCGCGCTTGCGACCATGCGGCGCCCGAGTATGGTCACTGCGGTCGTCTGGTTCGCCAGTGCGATCGTCTGTGCCACCACGACGTTGAGATAGTTAACCGTGCCGGCCTTGTACTGGTTGAGCGCCAGCGCCAGCGCCTGGTCGGCCAATTTCACCGCTTCGTCCTGCACCTGCGCCTCCTCTTCCAGAATGCGCAGCGCGGCGAGGCTGTCTTCCACTTGCTGAAATCCGGTCAGCACGGTGTGGCGGTAGGCAGCCACGCTGGCGTCGTAGGCCGCGATCGCCTGTGCCGTGTTTGCCTCGCGCAGGCCGCCATCGAACAGGGTCTCGGCAATGGCGGTCCCGAACGACCAGTAGCGGCTTGGGGCCGTCAGCCAAGCAAGCATGGTCGCGCTCTGGTAACCGCCCGCAGCCGACAGCGTGAGCGAAGGATAATAGGCAGCCTTGGCAACGCCGATTTGCGCGTTCGCCTGCGCCATGAGCCGCTCGGCGGCCGCAATGTCGGGGCGGCGCTCGAGCAGTTCCGACGGCAATCCGACCGGGGCCGGCGGGACCGCCGCCTTGAGCGGCCGGCGCGGGATGGAGAGTTCCGCCGGCGGCTTACCCATGAGCACCGCGATGGCGTGCTCGAGCGGCGCGCGCTGCGCGCCGATGTCGATCGCCTGCGCCTGCGCGGTCTTGACCTGCGTTTGCGCCGTCACCACGTCGGCCTTGGCTGCGACGCCCGCCGCATACTGGTTCTGCACCAGCGTGAGCGATTTGCTGTAGGCAGCAATTGTGTCCTCCAGCAGCAACTGCTGCGCATCCAGCGCGCGCAACTGATAGTAGGTTTGCGCGAGTGTGGCCTGCGCCGAAAGCCGCGCCGCCTCGAGGGTGCCCGCGCTCGCCTGGGCGCCGGCCTCATTCGCCTCGACCGTGCGCCTGATCTTGCCCCACACGTCCGGCGCCCAGCTGGCCTGGAACGGTATGTTGTGATTGGTAACAACGCCAAACGATATCGGCGTCGCGGACGGCTGCGAGATAGTGGTCGATGAGGCGCGCGAGCGCGTGTTCGAGATGCCGCCGGTCACGGTAGGGTAATAGCCCGCGCGCGCCGCCTGTACCAGTCCCAGCGCCTGTCGGTACTGCGCTTCGGCCTGCGCCAGATTCTGATTGGAGATGGCGACCTGTTCCTCCAGCTGGTTGAGCAGCGGGTCGTTATACACTTCCCACCACTTGCCGTGCTTGGCGTCGTCCCCGGGCTCAGCCAGTTTCCAATTGCCCTTTTCCTTGTACGCCGCCGGCGTCTCCACCGCCGGCCGCACATAATCCGGGCCGACGCTGCAGCCGGCGAGCAGCGCAGCCGCGGCCAGCGCCGCCCGCGTCATCGCATTCAGTTTCATGAAACCTCCGCGCGCTGTTTCGTGTATTTCGAGTTCATCGGCTCGCCTGCGCAGGCGCACCCGCCCCCGCCTTGCCGAAGCGCCGCTCGCGCTGGCGCCGGCACCAGAGACCGAACCGGTCGAGATAGATATACACCACCGGCGTTGTGTACAGCGTCAGCATCTGGCTGAAAACCAGGCCGCCGACGATCGCGATGCCCAAGGGGCGGCGCAGTTCCGCACCTTCGCCCAGACCGAGCGCGAGCGGTATGGCGCCGAACAGCGCCGCCATGGTGGTCATCATGATCGGCCGGAAGCGCAGCAGACAGGCCTGGAAGATCGCCTTTTCCGGGGGCAGACCCTGGCTGCGCTCGGCCTCGAGCGCGAAGTCGATCATCATGATGGCGTTCTTCTTGACGATGCCGATCAGCAGGATCACGCCGATCAGCGCGATGATGCTGAATTCCGTGCGAAACGCGAGCAAGGCCAAGAGCGCGCCCACGCCGGCCGAAGGCAGCGTCGAGATTATGGTGATCGGGTGCACGTAGCTCTCGTAGAGTATGCCCAGCACGATGTACACCGCGAGCAGCGCCGTGAGGATCAACAGCGGCTGGCTGTCGAGCGAAGCCTGGAACGCGCGCGCGGTGCCCTGGAAGCTGCCGTGCACACTGGTCGGCACGCCGATCCGGTCCATGGCGCCCTGCACTGCGCGCGTCGCGTCCGAAAGCGACACCCCCACCGGCAGGTTGAAGGAAATGGTCGAGGCGGCAAACTGGCCCTGGTGATTCACCCCCAGCGGGGTATTGGTGGGACCGAAGCGGCTGAACGCGGACAAGGGCACCTGCGCCCCGCCCGGCACGCTCACATACACGTTGTTGAGCGTCTCCGGGCTTTGCCAGAACTGCGGCGCCGCCTCCATGACCACGCGGTACTGGTTGAGCGGATTGTAGATGATCGATACCTGGCGCTGGCCGAAGGCGTCGTTCAGCGTCGCGTCTATCAACTGCGGCGTGACGCCGAGCTTGGCGGCGGTGTCGCGGTCGATGACCAGCGTCGTCTGCAGGCCCTTGTCCTCCTGGTCGGTGTTGACGTCGACGAGTTGCGGCAAATCGAGGAGCGCGCGGCGCACGCGCGGCTCCCAGGAGCGCAGTTCGTTGAGATCGTCTGCCTGCAGTGTGAACTGGTATTGCGCGTTGGCTTGGCGTCCGCCCACGCGGATATCCTGCACCGGGACCAGGAACAGGGCGGCGCCCGGCTCGCGCGCGAGCTTGACGCGCAGCCTGGCGATGACCTGGTCGGCGCTGAGCTTGCGCTGCCCGAGCGGCTTGAGCGTCGCGAACATGAAGCCGCGGTTGCTCTGGGCGCCGCCGGTAAAGGCAACCACGTTTTCCACGGCCGGGTCCTGGCGCACGATCTCGACGAAGTCGGCGAGCTTTTTCTGCATCGCCTGGAACGAGATGCTCTGATCGGCCTGAATATTGCCGACCAGCCGCCCCGTGTCCTGCTGCGGGAAGAAACCCTTGGGCACGATGATATACAGGTAGATGTTAAGGCAGACGGTGGCGGCGAGCAGCGCCAGCATCAACAGGCCGTGCCTGAGCGCCCAGGCGAGCGTAGTCTCGTACCATCTGAGCAACGCGGCGAACACCCGCTCGCTGGCGCGGTAGATGCGTCCATGTTCGCGCGCGCCCTCATGCCGCAGCAGCCGCGCGCACATCATTGGCGTGGTCGTGAGCGAAATCACCAGCGAAATCAGGATCGCCACCGACAGAACAACCGCGAACTCGCGGAACAGGCGCCCAATAATGCCGCCCATGAGCAGGATCGGGATGAACACCGCGATCAGCGACAGGCTCATCGACAGCACGGTAAAGCCCACTTCGCGGCTGCCCTGCAGCGCCGCCTGCATCGGTGTCATACCCTCCTCGATGCGGCGCGAGATGTTCTCCAGCACCACGATTGCGTCGTCCACCACGAAGCCCGTGGCGATGGTGAGCGCCATAAGCGACAGGTTGTCCAGGCTGTAGCCGCACAGGTACATGACACCGAAGGTGCCGACCAGAGACACCGGCACCGCCACGCTAGGGATCAGCGTCGCACGCCAGTTACGCAGGAACAGGAAAACCACCAGAATCACCAGCGCGATCGAGATCATCAGCGTGCGTTCGACATCGCGCAGGGAGGCGCGAATGGTCGGCGTGCGGTCCACCACCACCGCCAGATCGATCGCGCTCGGAATCGAGGCGGCGAGCTGCGGCAGCACCGCCCTGACCCGGTCGACGGTGTCGATGATGTTTGCGTTGGGCTGGCGGTAGAGGACCAGCAGCACGGCCGGTTTGCCGTTGGCCGAGCCATCGTTGCGCAGATCCTGCACCGAGTCGACCACCTCGGCCACTTCGCCGAGGCGCACCGCGGCGCCATTGCGGTAGGCGATGATCAGCGGCAGGTACTCGGCCGCATTCTTCGCCTGGTCATTGGCGAGGATCTGCCAGTTGCGCTGGCCGTCCTCCACCGAGCCCTTGGGGCGGTTTGCGTTGGTTGCTACTATCGCGGCGCGCGCGTCCTCCATGCCGATGCCGTATTTGTTGAGCGTGGCCGGGTTCAATTCCACCCGCACCGCCGGCAAGGAACTGCCGCCTACGCTTACCTGCCCGATGCCCTGCACCTGCGACAGCTTCTGCGCGAGGATGGTCGAAGCCGCATCGTACATCTGGCCCCGGTTCGCCGTCGCCGACGTGAGCGCGATGATCAGGATCGGCGCATCGGCCGGATTCACCTTGCGGTAGGTCGGGTTGCTCGGCAGGTTGGTGGGCAAAAGGCTGCGCGCCGCGTTGATCGCGGCCTGCACGTCGCGCGCAGCGCCGTCGATGTCGCGGTTGAGGTCGAACTGCAGTGTGATGCGCGTCGAGCCGAGCGAACTCGACGACGTGATTTCGGTGACGTCGGCGATGCGGCCGAGCGCGCGCTCGAGCGGCGTGGCCACCGTCGCCGCCATGGTTTCGGGACTCGCCCCGGGCAAGGCCGCTTGCACCGAGATGGTTGGAAAATCCACCTGCGGCAATGGCGATACCGGCAGCAGCCGGAACGCGATGGCGCCTGCCAGCGCGATCCCGAGTGTGAGCAGCGTTGTCGCCACCGGCCGCTCGATGAAGGGCGCGCTGATGTTCACGGCCGCGCGTCTTCCGGCAGATTGGCGGGCGTATCGGCCGGCCGATCGCCGCCGCCCGAGCGCACGCGCCGGGCGAGGCGATCAAAGGCGAGATAGATCACCGGCGTCGTAAACAACGTCAGCAACTGCGAGAACAACAGCCCGCCCACCATGGTGATGCCCAGCGGATGGCGCAACTCGGAGCCGACACCGGTGCCGAGCATCAGCGGCAGCGCTGCGAACAGCGCGGCCAGCGTCGTCATCAGGATGGGCCTGAAACGCAGCAGGCAGGCCTGGCGAATTGCCTCGCGCGGGCTCTTGCCCTCTTTGCGTTCGGCTTCGAG
>ODAK010004739.1_pt1 | contig 13916 bp, 8 predicted proteins | sample 1539591 | NCBI WGS metagenome assembly ODAK01 (sample SAMEA3539303, study PRJEB22396) | soil metagenome | biome: tundra; feature: field; material: soil | place: USA | collected 2010-05 | depth 0.15 m | reverse complement strand
GATGGGAGTACGCATGATGACGGTGCATGCCGCCGGAGGCCCCGCCATGCTCGCTGCCGCCCGTGGTGCGCTCGATGGCCTCTCTGACCCGCCTGAGTTGCTGGCCGTCACGGTGCTCACCAGCATGGACTCGGCACAGCTGAACGCGACCGGCCTCGACCGCTCCGCTGGGGACCAGGTAGCGCTGCTGGCGCGGACGGGGCTTGCGGCTGGAATTCGCGGTTTTGTCTGCTCACCGCAGGAGGTGGCCATGCTGAGGGAGCTGACCGGGCCGGGTGGAGTGCTAGTGATACCGGGAATTCGACCAGCGGGTGCGGCAATCGGCGACCAAAAGCGTATCGCCTCACCCAAGGACGCCCTGCGGCAAGGCGCGAGTTACCTAGTGGTGGGTCGGCCCATTACGCAGGCGCCCGAGCCCGCCAGGGCAGCAGCAGAGATCGTTCGTGAGATGGCTGAGGCGCTGAAAGCCTAAAAACTAAATAGAAAAGCCCGACTTTTCAGCCGGGCCTTCTGTCTTTTCTGAACTTCAATTAAAACTTAGAGTTTCTCGTAGAAGTCGCACGCAGAACAAGAGATATAGACTCCGCCGGGGATGCCGCGCTCGCGATCCTTGACGCGCTTGACGATACGCGTTGGCTTGTTGCACTTGGGACAGTCGGTCGACTTCGTCGTGTCCATTTCCTTCTTGCGGTCACCTGTTTTGGCGATCTTGGCCATTGGTCGGTGTTTCTCCTTCTTGGGGTGTCTCTGCACACACGCGCAAACGGGTTGCTCGCGGCTTCAACGGCGCGGCCGGTTGCTGTCCTCAGGCTTAGTGCGTTGCGCGGAGGAAAACAGGACTCGCTTCATCGATTTTACATCAGCCTGGGTCGGCCGAAGTCCGCGGTTCCGAGCGACAGGTTTCTGAGCGACGCGGATTGAGGTCCATGTTGAGCCGCGGACTTCCGGAATCAACTGCGCCAGCCCTAATTGTTTGCAGGTGGCGCAGTGGTGCTGGGCGTCTGCGCGGGTGGCTGAGTCGCTGCTGGCGGGCTGACAGGGGCCGCGGCTGGCTCATCGTCCTGCTTTGACTTGGGGAACTGCACGGGTTTCATGCCGCCGACACGATCACCCTGGGAGTCAGCAGGGGTCGCTTCTCCTGGAGCGCGGAGGCTCGGTGGTGCGGTCGGTGCTTGAGTGTCTGGATCTTTGTGTACATCGCCCATCTCTACTGTTCGCTTGCCTGAGCTGCCTTCGGCGACCAGAGGGGTTCCATCGGTGCGCATCATGCCTTCAACTTCGTTTTTGGTGAAGATGACCGGCGACTCCCCTACCTTGGCGACCTCGACGCGAATCACGCGGTTACCGTTGATGCGAATAAACTCCACATCCTTGGGCGGGGTGCCGTAGATCCACTCCTCAAAGGGCATCTGGCCTTCGACTTCGCGCGTTTTCTTTTCGGGCTGTCCTTTAGCAAACAGCACCATATCGGTGCTCATGCCGACCATCACATGGTGGTTGAGAATGGCCTCTTTGAGTTTGGGCGGCAGCGTATCCGTGAAGGCCTGGATCGGCGTTTTTACGTCGAATGAGATAAGCGGGGCCAACAACGCCTTGACCTCAATGCCGGTAAGCTCGGGAATATGATTCTTGAAGCTCAGGGTGAGACGGGCGCCGGCCGCCTCCTGTTCGCTTCCCTGCACGGCAGGGCCCATGGAGGTTCCAGTGCCAAGTTGAACGTGGCGCAGGAAGCGATGCTTTACGTCGGGACCGCCGTTGATATCAAAGATGATCTTGTTGTGGTCGATCTTGATGTCGGTGAGCACCAGGCGATCTCCGGGCTTGGCGCAAAGGCCCTGCTGGGTAACCATGCTCAGATATTGTTCTCCAGCCGGATTGAGATCACCATTGGCCACCAGCGTAAGACCTTTATGTCCGCGTGGAAATGGACGCATCGCAAAGCCCTGCTCGGATTCAAGAACACGGATGAGTTCCTGGCGCGTTTTTGCATCAAGCTCCGACTGGGGCAAGGGGACATGCGTCGGCTGAATCTGCGCGTAACGGCGGTCGACGGTAGAGGATTTTCCGTTGGCGACACGGCCCTGGGAATCGATGGTGATGACTTGTGCACCCGCGATCCCGGTGGCGAAACCGGCGATCGCCACGCAAAGCCCTGCGAATCGGCCCAAATGCATGGGTAAACTGGGCGATTTTGGGTCGATCCGATTTGAATGAAATCCTGGAACTAGCATCGATTTATTCATGGGCGACCTCCCATGGCTGCAACTAGCATTGAGCAAACAGTAGTTCTATTCAAGCGGAAAGGTCAAATTTGATGCAGACCGGGCAAGGATAAAGGTGAATGACGCCGCCGGCAAGCAGAGCGGTAGCCGCCTCATCCCACTTGAATCAGTTCACTTTATCTGATGCTGATTGGGGAGGCAGAGGGGTGGTTGCCGGCAGGATTTGAACCAGCGTCTTCTCAGCCGCGGTCGGTGACGATTCGGCGGAGCCCATGGCGGACTCGTGCTGCTGGCGCGCCGCTGCATCGAGGTCGACGGGCATTCCCCGGGGAACGATAACCGGCGCATTGTAGCGAAAATCAAGATCTCGTGTGACGCGGTAAATTACGGGGAACGCCAGAAGCAAAACGATGAAGGCCATCCAGCTTCCGTCGATGCCGTAGCCACCGCCTGTAAGCCAGAGTGGCCCCATCGGGTCGCCCTCAACAACGGATGAATGACCGCCGACTCCACTCACGGCGAGACCAAAGATAAGGGCGCGGCTGGCCTTCCAGCCCAAGTTCAGTCCCCAGCTCAGCCAAAGTGCGCGCGTGCGTAGGTAAGCGGTGGAGAGGAGCAGACTGAACACGATTGCAACGGCGATGCTGGCTCGGTTTGATCCGGGCTGCAGAGCTTGCACGATTGCGTAAAACAAAGCAAACCCCAACGCTGCTCCATACGGGCCCACCACGCTCTCGAAGCGCTGAAATCCGTAGCCGCGAAATACCACTTCCTCGACCAAAGCCACAAGAGCGAAGAACAAAAGGTCTGCGGCCAACGCTCCCCAGGCTGTGGCTTGCGTTGATAACACAATGGCAATGCCTCCCATCAAAGCCAAAGGCAGCACGCAAATCAAAACAGCGGCCCAACCAACCGCGAGGCCTACACCCGCCTCCCGCGGCCAGCCAGGGCGTGGAGGCAGGCCTTGCGCGCTGATGGGATGCTTCTGTCGATCAAACAGAAATCCAAATGCGGCATATCCCAAAACAAGCAGAAGGGCCAGCATGGCCTGATCTACGAGGGGATACCATTCGTCCGCAGTCAGGCTTGCTGCCACGCGAAATGCGAAGGAGCGCGCAACGAAGAAATACAGGATGGCGACGATGAATTCGAGATAGGCTCGCACCCGGCCGCCACCGCGAGGGGGCGTACTCATCGCGAACCCCGGACTTCGATTTGTATCCATGGAACTCTCAACCACGCGAGATCAAGCGCAGTATCGAAAGCACCGGGCTCAACGAAATTTTGCGTAACCAATGGCGTCAGCCTTCGGTGTAACACTGCGCGATATTGCGGAATTTCTTTTGCCGCGCGGCGATAAGAGCGTCCACGGGCATGGCTTTGAGAGCGGCGAGATGCTTTTGCAATGCTGTGCCGACGAGGCCGGCACCGGCCTCTTGATCTGTGTGGGCGCCCCCAGGAGGCTCGCAGATGATTTCATCAACACAACCGAGCGCAGCGACCTCGGGTGCGGAGATGCGCATCGCCTCAGCGGCCTGCTGTTTGTGTGCAACATCGCGCCACATGATGGCAGCGCACGACTCTGGCGTGATGACAAAATAAAGTGCGTTTTCGAGAATGAGAACGCGATCGCTGACGGCGAGCGCCAAAGCACCGCCTGAGCCGCCCTCTCCGCTGATGATTGAAATCGTTGGTACTCGCAGGCGCGACATTTCGAAGAGGTTGCGCGCAATGGCCTCGGCCTGACCTCGTTCTTCAGCGCCGAGACCGGGATAGGCGCCGGGCAAATCAATAATGCTGATGACGGGGCGCGAGAACTTCTCGGCAATTCGCATGCAGCGCAGGGCCTTGCGATAGCCCTCGGGATTGGGCATGCCGAAGTTGCGGCGCACGCGCTCTTTGGTGGTGCCGCCCTTGCGATTGCCGATGACGAGCACCTCTTCACCCGCCAGACGAGCCATACCGCACGCTATGGCTGCATCGTCGCCAAAGGCGCGATCCCCGTGAATCTCGCTAAAATCCGTGAAGATCCGCTCGATAAAGTCCATCGGGTAAGGCCGCTGGGGATGGCGGGCCGTCTCTATTCTCTTCCACGCAGGAGAAACAGGCTGCGGTGGGTTGGGTGATCCTGTTGACTGTTCGCTCATCGATACCTGGCGGTGCTTTGAACTGGACCGACTCCCAGTCGCGCGAACCGCTAAAGGTGATTCTACGGGGCGAGGGCGCTCGGGACAAATCCGAGGGGCACATAGCGATAGATAGTATATTTCTTCTACCCGCTTGAAGCCGGACCAGTTCCCCGATCTTAAAAGGAAAAAATGTCAAAGTCGCGTAGAGAATTCATCGCATACGGCTCGCTCGGATTTTTAGGCGCTGCATTGCCGCTTCATTCCGCACAGACACCCGCCGCGCCAAACCAGCAGGAAACGCCCGGCGCTCCCACGGCATTTGGAACGTCGCCACCAGTGGGACCGGAAGTGACACCAGCTACGTTTGCCGAGGCGGAGAAGCTGGTGCAGGTAGAGATGAATCCCGCCGATCTGGCCCAGGCTGCCTTGAATTGGCGCATGCAGATGGCCCCTCTCTACGAACGCAGAACCGGGCCGCGTAAGTTGGCCCTTGAACCGGAGCTCGCGCCGGCAACGCGCTGGAATCCAGCGCTGGCGAACGTCGCGACGGGAAAAGCGAAAGATGCTGCAGGTTTCATCCGCAGTGAAAGCAAAAAAACTGAGCTGCCCTCGAACGACGCAGACATTGCCTTTGCTTCGGTTACGCAGCTTTCGCGATGGATCGAGAGCCGGCAGATTACATCGGAGCGGCTGACGGAAATTTACCTGCGCCGTCTGGAGCGCTTCGATCCCAAGCTCCATTGCGTCATTACTTTGACCCGCGACCATGCGCTGGAGGAGGCGCGGAAGGCGGATGCGGAGATTGCCGCCGGACATTATCGCGGGCCGTTGCACGGGATTCCGTGGGGCGCGAAGGACTTGCTGGACACGGCGAATATTCCAACGACGTATGGCGCCGAGCCTTTCAGAGATCGCGTACCGAAGACGGACAGTGCCGTCGTTGCGCGGCTCAATGCAGCCGGTGCGGTGCTGGTCGCGAAACTGAGTCTCGGCGCATTGGCGCTTAACGACATCTGGTTCGGCGGGCAGACGATGAATCCATGGCTGATCGAAGAAGGTTCATCTGGCTCAAGCGCTGGACCCGGAGCCGCAACGGCCGCGGGACTAGTTGGCTTTGCCATCGGCAGCGAGACGGGTGGCAGCATCGTGAGCCCTTCGATGCGCTGCGGCGTAACCGGCCTGCGCCCCACGTATGGCCGCGTAGCGCGAACCGGAGCGATGACTCTCTGCTGGTCGCTCGACAAGCTTGGCCCCATGGCTCGCAGCGTGGAGGACACAATCCTCGTGCTCAATGCGATCTCAGGGCCGGATGCGGGCGACGTTGCGAGCGTGCCGAGCACTTTGTCCTTCGACGCAAATGCGAAAGTCGCAGGACTGCGCGTTGGGTATTTTCCGAAGTGGATGAAAGAATCGCCGGCGACCGATGTGGATCGTGCGGCGCTCGATGTTGTGAAAAAAGTAGGAATGGAATTGGTTGAGGTTTCGATCCCTGATTGGCCTTACGATTCTCTCAACGTCATCTTGTTTGCTGAGGGTGCGGCGGCGTTTGAGGAACTGACGCTCAGTCACAAAGTCGACGAGTTAAAGGCGCAAGTGCCGGATGCGTGGCCGAACTGCTTTCGGCAATCGCGGTTTCTCTCTGCTGTGGATTTTGTGCAGGCAGATCGCATGCGTCGCAAGGTTGCGCTGGAGATGGCACGCGTCTTTTCACAGGTCGATCTGTTGCTGGTTCCCTCTTTGCGCGATGAAATGCTGGTGATCACAAACAACACTGGACATCCCTCGCTGACGCTGCGTGCGGGGTTTGTTGAAGTCGCCGAGGCGCGCAGTGACTGGGCGCCGGATCCGAAGCATCCGCTGCCAAAGTTTTCGCCGCCGCGTCGCGTGCCGCACGGAATCACTCTCATTGGGCGCCTCTTTGATGAGGGAACGCTTGCTGAAGCGGGGATAGCGCTGGAGCGTGCATTCAACGTCGTGGGTCACAGGCCGCCTAATTTCTAACGACGGGTTTTCGCTTTCGGCGAAGCAGGCTTGTGAATAGCGAATGCGCGCCAGAATGCTTCGGCCACCTTCGGACCAAGGTCGGGCCCAACAGATCTGTCCTGGTCGATGGCCAAGGGTACATGAATATCACCGGTGGACAAGGGTGCTCCGGTATCAACTACGGCAATGCCTGTCGTCGATTTACACAACCACCCAAAATTACAAATGGGCAGAGGAGGGGGACGTTCAAGTCAACACCCCCCTACGCCAAAGTACTGCATAGGGGTGAAGCCGGTTACCCTTTTAAATGGGCCACCCGCCCCTTTGAACTGCCGCTGAGCGTCTGGAGGGAATGCAATGCAAACAATGACATCGCTGAGATGGCTTGCTGCAGCAGCTCTTGTATTAGCTGTCTTGTGCCGCGCTGCATGGCGGCACATCCCTTTTGCTTTGAGTTACCGCGTATCACCTGAGGTGACACGCGGTATCGCAATGGGCATAGTGTTTTTCTGGGGTTTTCTCTTTTTGAGTGTGGTCCTGGCCCTGATCAGCTTCTTCCGGCATGCGCGGGGGCGGTGGCGCGTGTCATTCAGGCCCCGGATAGCAGTGGTTGCCATTGAACAGTGGAATGACCTTGCCCTCAGAATGCGTATCTCTTAGCCGGCCGGGTTGTGAGGATAGAGTTCATCCTCGTCGTAGTCGTGGCATTGGGAATGTGGGAATCGGAAAGATGTGCGAATAAAGCATCGGCCCCAGAAGCAACGCCAAGGCGAATTAATTACGCTGGAATAGCCAGACCCCACGAGCGCTGACTTGCTCTTGCGACTGAGCAAATCAACGCTGCGTTTTTGAAATAAGATTAGTCTTACTTATTAGGCTTGGGTCTTTTCTTCGTTTGGGCAACTGGAGGCTTGGCTGCCTTCGGTGTGGCGGGCACCTTTACCGGGGTGCCCTCCCCTGTTGATCCAGCCTTCGCCGCATCTTTATTAGTGGCCGCAGGCGGAGCAGGCACCTTCGATAGTGGCTGCACTGCAGCGGATGTCGGCGCATTCCCGGCAGCAGACGTACTCTTCGCAGTTGGCACACTCTCAACAACAGGCTTCGCCTCTTTGCCTTTCAGCAACCGATCGACGCGGTATTCCGCCTTGGCTGCAGTCGCCAGTCCCTCTTCGATCGTTCGGCTCATTCCCTCCGCAGCGGCTTTGCTGGGAGAAGCTTCGCCGGCGAGACAGAGTAGTGAAGGCATGAGTAGCCACCAGAGCATTTCCTCGTACGGCTCGCGGACGAAGTAGGTGTGATCCGCAGCCTGGTGCACGCCGGCCAGCCAGCGAACATCCGGGTCTGCCCACAGCGCGGGTGCAAGAGTGATGTCGGTGCGAATCGTCTTTGCGCCTGCGGTTACAGCGGGTTGAGCATCGACGGGGACCGGAGCAGTCTTCGGCTCAGCCAGTGTCACCGATTCGGCATCGACGGGCTTGACGGGTTCTGTGTCCACCGGCTCGATTCCAGAAACGGTCTTGCAAGGCTCTGGTTCCGGGGTCGTGACCGTCGCTTCAGCCAACAACACAACCTTGATGCGGGCAGCGACGCGCCATCCCGCTTCTCCATCGAAGCCGAGGGCGTTGAAGGCCTGCGCCAGCGGTTCGCGCAAACGCAGGCGATCAAAGATATCCAGGGCCACTGCGGCGGGAGATTCTGCGTCGATGGATTCCGCCAAAAGTTGCAAAACACACCACGCGAACACGGGCGCCCACATTGCGGTTGCGGTCAGCTCCGGGCTCGGGCTTGGAAGCACGCGGCGCGCCGCGGCCGTCCACGGGGATGGGAAGAGCGCTTCAACAATGGGGATTCGCATGGCCGATGCCAGCCGTTCGCGGAAGACTGGGCCGAGCAGACCGGGCATCGTCATCGCACCGGTTGCTCGTGTACCACCGCGCGATCGGAGCGCGGGCTGTCCCGCTCTCAAGAAGGCCTCGCAGCGGGTCCATGCCAAATTGAAGAATTCGCTACGCTTTCGATTCTGTTTTCTGTTGACACCGCCGATGCCTCGCGGGTGCTCCGCCATATCCGCCAGCAATCGCACCATCTCCTGATCGAGCAGGGCTCGCAACGCCTGATGAAGGGGCTGCATTTCCATGTTGACGAGGGCGTCTTCGAGGCTGCGCACGCCGCGGCCGTTGAGTTGATCGCAAAGCTTATCCCAAGGCCAATCCGCGGAAGGATATTTTTCGTGCCAATCCATGAAGACGTGGCATTGATAGGCGTGCAGTTGCAGCGTCAATCCACGCTCCGCCAGATCGTTGGCACGGCGCAGGTATTCGAGCCCTGTGAGTGAATCGCGCCAGGCGATGATGGCGCCCGAATCGCCGCGGAACCCAAGGCCTTCGCCGAGCCTCAGCTGCCGTAACTGCGCAACTGCTTTATCTGCGTACGCGGCTGAAGAATGAATGGTGCCGTGAGCCGTGCCGTAGCGATTGTTGTACACGACAAGGGCACGCTCTCCGCCATTTCGATTGGAGTAGGCAAAGATATTTTCGTCGACCGAACCGGAGCCTTCGAACAAATCGTAGAGCAGGAAGTTGCTGCTCTCGGCGAAGATCCATCTACGCTTGAGCAGCGGAGCAATCTCGCGATCATGGCGATCAACTAACGATTGGTCTGGAGTCTCATCGTAGCGGGGACGGTAATACTCCATGCCATATTTTTCAGTGAAGCCTTCGATTTGGCCGTGGCCAAACATTGGCAGGCCAGGCAACGTAGCCATCAGGGCAGCGACTCCAAAGCACTTGTCGCCTTTGCCAAATTGATCGATCGCGGTGCGTTCATCGGGATTGCTCATGAAGTTTACGTAGCGCTTCATGATGTCGGGATCAAACTCGAGCGTGTTCTTGATGACGGAGCGGTATTTCGCATTCTCCTCGTCGCGCATCATGTTCATGAATGCGCTGTTGTAGACGCGATGCATGCCGAGCGTGCGGACGAAGTAGCCCTCCATAAGCCAGAAGGCTTCGGCGAGCAGCAGCGTGCCCGGCACCTCGGCCGCAACGCGATCCACGACTTCGCGCCAGAACTCATGAGGCATGTGCTGGTTAAATTCCGCCTGGCTCATACTGTATTCCGCACGTGATGGAATGGCGCCACTGGTCCCGGGCCCCGGAAACCACAGCCTGTGAAAATGGCGTTTCGCCAGCGTCATCGCAGCATCGAAGCGGATGACTGGGAACAGCCTCGCCACATGAAGAATGGTCTGAATCACTTGCTCGCGTACTGCTGGATTGAGGTAGTCGAGTTGCGCAGTGTCATTCCATGGGAAGCTGGTACCGTCGTTCCCGTGGTAGACAAAGCGGGTATCGCCCGTGTGCCGGTCGTGGCGACGGAAGACCACCGCAGCATCGGTCTGCTCAAAATAATGATCTTCGATTTTAATTTCGACGCGGCCATCGTAGGAGAGGTCGGGGCCATTGAAGCTGTAAGCCGGATAAGGCGATTCGGTGCGGGAAATGAACCATTCAGGATGTTCGACGACCCACGGAGAGTCGATGCCCATATGGTTGGGCACCATATCGCTGGCGAGGCGCACGCCGCGCCTGAAGCATCGATCGCGCAGATTGATGTAGGCCGGCTCGCCGCCCAGGTCTTCGGCAATCTTGTAGTCAAAGAGAGAATAGGCCGAAGCGACTGCATCCTGGTTTCCGCATAGCTGCTTGATAGTTTTTGAGGCGCGACTCCGCTCCCAAACGCCAATGAGCCACAGTGAATTGAGGCCGCGGTCCGCGAGCAACTGCAGTTCTTCGTCGGGAATTTCGTTGAGACGTGAAATGCTGCGTTGATATTTCTTGCTTAGCTGCGCCATCCACACATAGGTGCTCTTGGCGATCAGCACTGTGCTCGGCATCCACGCGGTATCGGCGCTGAACTTTTCGTATTCGTTCGCGGGGTCGCCGAAGACGGGAACTTCGGAGTGGCTGGTGATCGATGGCCACTGCTGCGTTCCACTTTCGCGGCGACGGCGAGCCGCTTCTTCGGCGGCGCTGCGAGCCTGTGCGGCAGCAGGGTTGAACTGCATCCAGATGGCCAGTTCTTCCTCATGCAGGATTTCGGAGGCGATCATGAGCAAGCGTTCGAGGCTGTCGCCCAGCAGCGGCTTCCAGAGACGACGAATCAGTTTGAGCTGCGCGGTGAGCGAATCAGGTGCTCCGGTTGCAGGCGCACGCAGCAGGTCTAACAAGCTGATGGCCGCGCCCTCGATGGGAACCAATGGCCGCGTGGCGAAGTATTCGGGCAGGTCCTTCGTGACCTGGCGATAAACGGTTTTCTCTGCAAGTGCCCGGTCTTCGAAAAGCTCTTCGAAGCGCTTGAACGCTTCATTGCGATTTGCGGTCCACAATAGAAGGAGTTCTTCGAGAGCGGCAGCGCGATGAAGTATGCCGTCGGTTTCGCCAGCGAGCCATTTCTGAGGCGTCTCAACACCGTGCATCACGGAGAGGCCAGGAAAATTCTCAACGAATGTCAGCAGCAGAGTTTCAAGCTGATCCGCGCCCACGCGCGCTGAAAAATAATCCAGGGCCGCGGTCATGACTTCAGGATCGAATTGCGCGCGATAGCGGGCCATCAGCACATGGCTGGCCTCGTCGATCAACCCCATCGCATACAGCGATCCAGCGTGCACGGCGCGGTCAGGATATTTTTCAGCGTCCCTGACCTGGTTCATCTGATAGGCAAAGGCACGGCAGGCGGCGATGTTGGCAAAAACCACGTTTCCTGTATAGGAGAAGAGCAACTCAGAAAACTTGTATCGCTCACGTGCTTTACGCGAAATATGAAATTCCATCATAAGAACCCTGACTCCCAAACTTAAGGCGGCAACTTATTCAAGAGGAGCCGCGCCTGCCGGGGCGCGACTCACTGTGGTTAAGCTCTTCTGCTGGTTCAAACGCGGCCAAAAAGTAAAGTAACACCTTGAAGTGCCAAGGTGCTGCACTGTATTGATATAGCCATCCGTGCGAGGTCGGTCAAACCCGTTGGACTCCGTGCCTGTGTGTGCGTTGATGTCCGATCTCATTAGGCGGTCCCACGTTAGCATATCGCACATTATAATAACTTTACCTCTACTACGCCGTGCGCTCCGTGCTAGACCCATTCGCCTCGCCGCATGAGCGGTTCAGAGTTGTTTGATGCAGTGATGGCGTCAATATCCAATTCGTTCGAACCAATCATCCAGTCCACGTGGATCAAACTGTCATTTGCGCCCTTGGCGGCAAGCTGCTCGGGAGTCAGCTTGTCTCCGTCGCGCAGGCAGGAAGTGTAGGCCTGGCCGAGAGCGATGTGTGATGCTGCATTCTCGTCAAAGAGCGTGTTGAAGAAGAGCAGGCCGCTGTGGGCAATCGGCGAGGAGTGCGGAACCAGGGCGACTTCTCCTAGACGCCTTGCACCCTCATCGGTATCGATCAGTCTCTGCAACACCTTCTGTCCCTTGGTGGCGCGTGCCTCAACGATTCTTCCCTGCTCAAAGCGGACATGGATGCCCTCAATCATGGTTCCCTGGTAGGAGAGGGGTTTGCTGGCCGTCACGGTGCCATCGGCGCGGTCTTTGTGCGGCGTTGTGAAAACTTCTTCGGTAGGGATATTGGGGATGCAATAGAGACCGTTGCCTGCCGTAGTGCCGCCTCCCATCCATATATGGTCGTCGGCAAGCCCAAGGCGAAAATCAGTTCCAGGGCCCCGGTAATGGAGGGCGGAGTAGCGCTTTTCATTCATGAAAGCCGCGCGTTGGTGCAATTGGGCGTCATGGGCTTTCCACGCTGCTACGGGATTGTCATTATCAATGCGCGACGTCGCAAAGATTGCATCCCACAGTTTGGCGAGCGCGGTGTCGGGTTCATCCTCAGGAAACATTGCAGCGGCCCAGGCCGGAGTGGCACTGGCGACGATGGCCCAGTTGATTTCGTGGCGCGTTATTAACTCCAGGGCCGGGCGATAGGCGACCGACATGGCGCGATTGGCGCGACCCACCTTTTCTGGATCTTCCGTGGAAAGCAGCAGCGGATTAGCGCCCGTAATCGCCAGGCGGGCCGATCCGCTTTTGAAGGCAGCGCCCATGCCGTCGTACAGCCACTTGGCCGCTCGGTCGAAGCTTTCGTTGGGTGCGAAGCGATAACGCATCAGGGTCGCCTCATCATCGTTGTATAGCGTCGTGACCAGGGATGCGCCGGCTCGGTAAGCCTGCTCGGTGATACGACGCGCCAGGGGCAAGGCCTCAATAGAAGCGGTGAGGAGTAGTTCCTGGCCAGCCTGCAACCCCAGGCCTACATGGATGGCAACCTCGGCTAGCTTATCCAACTTTTGCTGGTGCGTGCGTGTTTCAACCGCAAACTCGGCGTGTGCCATTCTTAAATCTCCCGGGAGGCAGCGGAATGTGTAAGGGGTTCATGCTGCCAAGTTGTCATTTTAGGGCCTTCAGGCGATGCGTGTATTGGCGCCCTCGAGCGGCTATTCGACTGGATAGTCATGCCTCTGACCTCTTGCCACGCTGAAGCTTGCCGATAGACAGTGCGCAGGTTATCAAGGCTGGCGACGTGGTGCTGCGGAACTGTGGGCGTTGCGACCATTCGACGGCTCAAATGCAGATGCGGTATTCTCAATTTGTGCCAAAGTGAACATTTGCCGCGGCCAATTCTGATGGGTGCAGGGCAGGCACGGTTGCCACATGCGAGTGAGCGCCTTGACCCACCGCTGATCGATGTCTTTGTCAAAGGCGGGTTCCGTCAAGGGGATGTCAAACATGCCGAGGCCAAGGCAATTGTCGATGAGATCGAGGCAATAATTGCCGACGAGGAACTGGCCGGTCGGTCCATCGGCGTGGTCACATTGCTTGGTACAGCACAGTCGGCCCATATTCAGGAACTCGTCAGCAACCGGATTTCGCCTGTCGAGGTCGTCGCACGGAATATTGCTGTCGGTCCGCCGCCCGTCTTCCAAGGTCGGGAACGCGACATCATGCTGGTCTCAATGGTGCTCGGCCCAGGCAACCAGGCCGCCCAAAATCGAGCCGACCAACATCAGCGGTTCAACGTCGCACTTTCACGTGCGCGAGATCGGATGTATCTTTTCCGCTCTGTGCCGCATACCGAGTTTTCGGAAGAGACATTGAACGGAAAGCTGATGCGTCACTTCAGGCAACCATTCAGGCAGGACCTTCGCAGCACACAGCTGTTGCGCGAACGCTGTGAATCCGGCTTTGAATTCGAGATGTTTGACGAGTTGGTCCGCAAAGGTTACCGGGTGGAACCGCAGGTTCGTTGCGGTGCATATCGCATCGACTTCGTCGTTGAAGGTCGGGAAGGCCGGCGTCTAGCTGTCGAATGTGACGGCGATCAGTTCCACGGCCCAGGCCAGTGGTCGGACGACATGGCCCGTCAGCGCGTCCTTGAACGTGCGGGCTGGACTTTCTGGCGTTGCTTCGCGTCCAGCTTTACGTGTCGACGCGAAGAAGTGATGCAGGATCTTGTCGAGACCCTCGAAGCCCTCGGCATAGAACCACTCGGTTCTGAGACCGTGGACAACACAGTCTGGGTGCATAGCC
>ODAK010004737.1_pt1 | contig 13920 bp, 9 predicted proteins | sample 1539591 | NCBI WGS metagenome assembly ODAK01 (sample SAMEA3539303, study PRJEB22396) | soil metagenome | biome: tundra; feature: field; material: soil | place: USA | collected 2010-05 | depth 0.15 m | reverse complement strand
TCGATGAGGGGAAGTTGGCCGGCGCCGCGCTGGTGGCCTGCGCGCTGGCTGGAGTAGCCCGGAACACCGGGGTCCACGCCAGCGCGCCGGCCCCGGCCGCACTGGCCAGGAAGGCGCGCCGCGATGGCTTGCTGACTGGCGAGTCCGCACGGGCCGGATCGGGATCTTGGCGAGGCTGCATCGGCTCTCCTCGATACATGACGACGCTCCTGAGGTCCATCCGCACCGCGGCTCACTCGCCGGGGAACCAAGCATGCGCTTGGTTGGTTCAGGCGTAGCCTCACGATAGACACGTCCGGCGTGGCGGGCAAGGCCGGGCAGAGGCCGATTCAGAAGATTTCTGTAACGTGTTCTAGTTGCGTTACGGCGAGGAGCCTGCTAGAACACATCGTGCGCAATTGTCCAGAATTCCACGCAAACCTGGCCCGGTCGGCGCGCCTGCTCAATGCGTTCCGCACTGAGCAGGCCGAACCGGGCGGGTACTACGCCGGCCTGGCCGCGGACACCATCCGCCAGCTTGGCCAGTACATCGACCTGGACGGGCGCGTCGCGGCCGACGTCGGCGGTGGCCCCGGGTTCTTCGTCCGGGAATTGCGCCGTGCGGGGGCGCGGGCATTCTGCGTGGACGCCGACAGCGGGGAACTGGCCGCGATGGGCCGCCCGGACAGCGGCAGCGTGCTCGGCAGCGCGCTCAGCCTCCCGCTCGCATCCGGTGCGGTAGACGTGTGCTTCTCCTCCAACGTGCTCGAGCACGTCCCGGACTGGCGGGCGATGATGGCCGAGATGGTCCGGGTAACCAGGCCAGAGGGCATTATCTTCGTCGCGTTCACCAACTGGCTGTCGCCCTGGGGGGGCCACGAGACCTCGCCATGGCACTACGCCGGGGGCGAGTGGGCGGCGGCCCGCTACACCCGCAGGCACGGCCGGGCACCCAAGAACCGGTTCGGCCGCAGTCTGTACCCGGTTTCCGTCGCCGCCGCGCTGCGCTGGGCACGATCCACGGAGCACGCCGTCCTGGTCGACGCGGTGCCCCGCTACCTGCCGGGGTGGACCAGGCCGCTCCTGCGGCTTCCCGCGGCACGTGAGTTCTTTACCTGGAATCTCCTGCTTGTCCTGCGGCGCAACGGATAATGCGGGATCCGTTCCTAGGGAGCGGGATCAAGGATAGGCTCAGGCGCCGTGCTCTCGGCGTGTTCCGGCTGGCCGTCATCGCGCCGGGTCCGCGCCAGCACGATCCCCACGACCAGCGCGGCCAGGCCAACGAGGCCGACCACCAGCGGGATGACGTTCTCGAGCAAGCCGACCTCGTTGTGGCCCGGCCGGTCAATTTTCACGGTGGCGAGCACGCTCTGCGGCGTCATGATCAGGTCGCCGTTGAACAGCAGCAGGCGCTGCGTGCCCGTGGAGTCCTCAAGGGTCAGCTTCTGATCCTGGTGCACGTCGAGCTGCCCCCCGGTGACCGGATCCACCCAGAAGGTGTTGTTGCCGGTGTAGTACTCGGGAAGAGTCACCGACGCCTGGCCCGGCATGCCGACCAGCGATCCCGGCAGCGTCTGGTGGCCAGCCTGGGCGTGTGTCACGTGCTCGACGAAGCGGTAGACACGGATCCCGTCGATCGTCGAGGTGCCCGCGTAGTGGGCCGGCCTTGGCTGGTTCAGGACGGGATCGAACACGTCGTAGGTCGTATTCTGGGTTCCCATCGGCCAGAGGAAACCCGCCAGCCCGGACTGGCGGATGGCCGTGTTGCCGTTCACACTGGCCCCGCAGCAGTCGACAAGCTCGGCGGTACGGCGGTCGAAGGCGATACGGCGCGTGTTGAACTGGAACGTCACGGAGTTGGTGGTGTCGTAGAGGTAGGTGAACGTGTTCCAGACCGCCGTCGACGACGTGCCAACGGCGGCGTCACCCTTGACGGTGCTGGTGACCTGGATCGTCGCCCCCCGCGCGACCCTGACCAACGCGGGGCTGAAGTACGAGACCCCGGTGCCCCGCAGGGTGGTCTTGAAGTACTCGTTCAGCGGGTACTTGACCACGTGGCCGCCGATGACGGTGCGCAAAAGCACCGCAACCACGATGAGGAATGCCCCCAGCCCGGCGAGCGCAAGCCCAATGACGCGACGTCGCATCGATCCTCCCGGAAACAGCTGGCCACCATCGCTGGCGCCGGCAACGACGATGTTGCTTTGGGGGTAGTAGACCGGTGAATTCGGCTCAAAATCAATGGCAACCTGGACACATGACTATAACAGGTTCTACTTGAGAAAGTGGATCATGGTCTGGTCCTTCACCAGGGAGGGTCGTCAGGGTTCGGGGAGGATGAGAGCGGCCGCCAGCCGCCCGATGATCACGAGGCAGATGATCTGAGGGACAGCACCGGAGAGCCCGGCCACGGGGAGCCCGGAATTCCCGGTGAGTAGCAGGTGCTCGCCCACCGCGCCGGAGGCCGCCGCGGCCAGCAGCAAGCCGGTCAGCACCCGCGGACGGGACAACTCGAGCCAGTACCGGTGGGAACGCCGGTAGCTGACCGCGGCCATGAACAGACCGGTGGCCACGGTCAGGATGACCGCGCCCGGATAACCGCTCAGCCAGAATCCGGTCAGCAGCAGCGCGCAGGCGACAGCGGCCGACGTCACGGCCGAGGAGAATCGCGGGCCCAGGCCAGTGCGCCGTGACCGGCCATCCGTAACGGCAGTCGCGGGCGCCGTCCCGCGTCCCGCACCGCCTCCGTCCCCGCCTCTGTCCGCGACCGCGACACCGCCTTCGTCCCGGCCTGCGAAACCGCGTCCCGCAGCGCCTCCGTCCCGGCCCGCGATACCGCGCCCGTCTCCCTCCCCGCCTCCGCCTCCGCCCCTGCGCCTGCGCCTGGCCACCATCGCTCCCGGCCACACCGCGACGAGCATGATCAGGGTCAGCGCGCCCAGTCCGCCGATGATCGCGTCACGGTAGTGCGCCTCCGGCAGGTATGTCAGCGTCACCACGCCGCTGCTGCCCGCGGGCAGCAGCCAGCCCTGCTTCCAGCCGTCCAGCCGGACTGCGCGCAGTGGCCGGCCGCCGATGACCGCCCGCCACCCCCCGTTGAAGTTCTCGTTCACCACCAGATACGACCGTGCGCTCGCGCTCACCCGCAGCACCCGCCGCTGCGGTGTCCACGCCAGCACCCGCGCCGGGGCAGGCGCCGCGGACGCCCCCGCGCTGGCCCAGGTCCCCACGCTGCCCAGCACCACATCCTGGACATCGAACGCATCTCCGGTCGGCTCGACCACCCGGTTGGCCCCGGCCGCGATGGTGACCGGCGAGCAGGCAGTGAACCTCATGGGCCGGCCGTTGACCAAGTCGGCGAAGGTGCCCGACACCTGGGTGGGCATGGCTTTCCCGTTGAGCTCGATCAGGGGACCGAGGCCGCACCGTAGCCGGAACGGGAGCGACGGCGTGCCCAGCTGCGGCACGCCGGGGATCACCACGTCGGAGATCTGCAATGGCGCCTGCAGCGGGGTGAACCAGAAGGTCAGCTCGCTGGTCCGGATGGGCGCGAAGCTCAGCGCTCCCGCCGGGCCGACCTGGCCACCGCGGATCTGGCCCCCGGACCCGGTGACCAGGACCTGGAGCAGGCCTGAAGCGCCGGGGGGGCGCTGGATCGTCACCCGGCTGACCGTCCGGGGCTGCGCCCATCGGACGGTGAGCGTCGGGCGCGCGTCGGCGGGACTGGCGATCCAGGTGGTGGCCGGGTCACCGTCGAAGGCGGACCTCGCCTGGTCCTCTGGGTCATCGGTGTACGTCGACGACGCCGTCACCACAGCCTGGCCGCGGCCGAGGCTCGCGTATCTCTGCACCAGCGAGGGCGCGTTCAGCACCGCCGACCCGTGCAACTGGGCCCGGCCGGCCGCCGGCGCGGTGAATCCCTGGTCGAAGCCGTACTGCTCCTCGGTCGGCGAGGCCAGCGACGGGGAGCACACCCACCGCAGCGAGGTGGGCATGCACCCGGACGGCTGTGGCTCGGCCTTGGCCAGCACCACGGCCGCCAGGCCGGTGGCGCCTCCGGCTAGATTCCCGGCCGCACGGGCCGCGCCGGACGCACCGGCCGCCCCCGGGGCCAGCACATCCGGGGCAACGATCACCCGGCTGGCCCGGACCCCCGGCACCGAGATCTCCGAGATGCCCACCTGGGCCCCGACCGCGGGATCCGGCCGCGAGGCGAGGCCAGTGATCGCGATCCGCAGCCAGCCGGACGCGCCGGGCGGCACCCGCAGCGCCTGCGGGCTCCCGGTGGCCAGCACCTGGTCGGTGACCTGGCCTGCGGCGGTCTGGACCGCGACCTGCGTCACGGCCGGGCCGAGGCTGGCCTGGTCGGCGAAGGCCACCCGGATCACGCCGGGATCGGCCGGTGAATCGAAGCTGATCTGTATCCACTGACCGATGGGCCCGTTCCAGCTACCCGACTCCCACATGGTCCGCATGTCCCCGTCGACCGCGGAGTACGGCAGCAGGCCGCTCGCCCACTGGGTGGGGATGGCCCCGATGTCGGAGGCCGAGGAGGACGCCGTCACGTTCCTGATCCCGCGGTACTGCGCCACGCCCAGGTCCCGGTTCCAGCTGGGCTCGGTGTAGTCCCCGGTCGCCTCGAACGTCTGGGCGGGCTGGGTGCCGGTCAGCGTCGGCGAGTAGGAGGTCCGCAATCCGCCGAAGTTGCGGACCCGGCGCCGCAGCGAGTCCGTCGCCACGGAGGCAGCGGCCCGCAGGCCGGCGGAATCGGAGTTGAGCAGCACGGGCCGGTTGCCGAGCAGGCCCTCGTCGGCCAGTGTGAGCAGGGCCTCCGAACCGCCGTAGACACGCAGCGTTCCTGCCGCCGGCTGCACGGTCGCCGCCGGCACGGCCCCGGGCACCTGGTAGATCTCCACCGGGGAGTAGGGCGCGTCGAAGTTCGTCACCGCATCGTCGGGCGCCGCGCTGCCCACCGGCAGGCCGAACTGGGCCACCCTGGAGAGTCCGGGTGAGGTGGCTAGCGCCTCGTTGATCCTGGCCGGCCAGGCTCCGTTGAGCACTGAGCGGCTCAGGTCGTTGCGGACCACCACGTACTTGACACCCATCCGGGCGAGCACATGGGTCAGGCCGCCGGACCCGGCACCGGCGGCCAACCTCTGATCGATCACGTCGAGCAGCCGCTCGTTGCCCGGCGACCCGATGGTGGACAGGTCCCGCTCGGCCCAGTCGACCGTGGCCAGCGGCTGCAGCACGTTGTCGAGGGGGCTCCCCCACACGTACTGGCTGAACGGGGCGCCCGGGACGACCAGCACGGCCTGGTGATCCGCGTGCCGGTTGAGCCAGTTCGCCGCGCTCTCCCAGTAGGACGGGATCTGCCTGAACGAGCCGGCGCCGGCCAGCCCGTAGGCGTAGCCGGGCAGGGCCAGGGCACCGATGGCGACGGCGGCGGCAGCGCTCACCGCGACGCGCAGCCGGGGCAAACGCACCGATGCCAGCAGGTGGGCGAGGCCAAGCACGACCGGGAGCCGGATCATCGGATCGAACTTGCGCACGTTGCGGAACGCGGACGCCGGCCCGTTGATCAGGTGGTCAACCGGGCCCGCCAGCGGATTCCCCAGGCTGCTCACGTACCCGGCCGAGATGATGACCACGCCCGCGAGCAGGACGCAGAGCAGGAACCGCCGCCCGGGCAGCCCACGGCGGACCAGCCCGGCCAGCCCGAGGCCGGCGACCAGCCCGGTCAGCAGGGCCGACGCCGCGCCGGTGGCGATCCGGTACCCCAGCTGCCACCACGGCTGCCCGTTCACCACCAGGTAGCTGACCCAGTCCCCGGTGCCGCGGAAAATGTTGGACAGGCTGGTCACCGACGTCGTGACGGCCGCGCTCTCGGTGTACGGGACGATCGAGACGCCGTACTTCGACAGCAGCAGCAGCGGGACCGACCACCACCAGGTGGCCGCCAGCACGGCGGGGCCCCACCAGGCGAGGATCCGCCACCGCGGGGCCGGCCGGGCCAGGGTGAGGATGTAGATGACCGCGGGGAGCAGAACCGCGAGGGTCGCGGCGGCGTTGACGCCCCCGCAGAGGGCGACCGCGGTGGCTGACCGGGCCGCCGCACGGCCCAGCCTGCCAGCACGGGGCCTGCCCGTCGCGGCACCGCCGTTTGCCGCACCGCCGTTTGCGGCTCTGACGAGCGGGAGCAGTATCCATGGCAGCATCGCCGCGGGAAGGAACTCCGAGGACAGCTCGCCGAGCAGGGTGAGCCCGGCAGGCGACAGGGCGTAGGCGAGGCCCGCGGCGACCCGGGTCCACGGCGTGCCGATCCCTAGCCGGTCCGCGAGCCGGACGGTGCCGAGGAAGGCGGCGATCAGGACCGCCCCGATCCACAACCGCTGGACCACCCACGGCGGCAGCGCCGCGAGCCTGCCGAGCGCGAAGAACGGCCCCATCGGGAAGAGGTAGCCGGCCGCCTGATCTTGAAGCTGGCCGAACTGCTGTGGATCCCACAGGGTCAGCGCCCGGCTGAGGAAGCGCACCGGATCGACCGCCAGGTCGAGCTTGGTGTCGGCGATCATCTTGCCTGGCGCGGTTACGAACGGGAGCACCTCGAGCAGCAGGCAGAACGCGAACAGCCGGATGGTCCCGCGGCGCCGCTCGCCCGCACCAGGCCCGGCGGACGGCGGACGCGCGGCGGACGGCGGACGCGCGGCGCCCAGGCGCAACTCGGGCGCGTCGATCACGGCGGGCCGCCCGCCTCCTCGGAAGCCCGTCCGAGCAGGCGTTCCAGCGGCGTGGCTGACCGCAGAACCAGGGCACCGGCGCCGCGCCTGATCAGGATGTCGAGGACCGGCCCCTCCGCGAGGACCTCACGGGCGCCCGGGTGGCCGGCATCGGACACGATCCAGGCACCGCGGCGGCTGCCCTGCGACGTGCCATTCTGGATGGAAGCCCAGATCAGCGCGGCCATACGCGCCTCGCTCCGGTCCCAGCCGAGCAATGCCGCCCATTCGCGGCACGCGGCGGCGACGGCCGCGCGGCGTACCGGGTCAGCTAGCTCCTTGACCGCGCGCTGCGTGACGTCCTCGATCAGTTCCCCGTCCCTGACCAGCCAGCCGGTCTGCCCGTCGCGTACCGCGTCACGCAGGCCCTCGACGTCGTAGGCGACGGTGGGCACGCCGAGGGCCGCGGCTTCGAGGACGCACAGTCCCCAGCCCTCACCCAGGGAGGTGTTCAGGTGCAGCAGCGAGCCGGCCACGATCGCCTGCTTGTCCGCCTCCGGGAGGAAGCCGCGGAGGCGGACCGTGTCGGCCAGGCCGCGGTCCGCGACACGGGCGGCCAGAGACCGCGCCGCCGGGCCGCGCCCCACCACATCGATGATGACTCCGCCGCCGGCCAGTCGCTCCGCGACGGGCAGGATCAGTTCGGCCCGCTTGTGCGCGACCAGGCGGCCCACCCAGACCAGGGACGCCGCCGCGGCGGCCGGCTGCGGCCGGGGGACCGGCGCCCATGCTGCTGGGACGGGCGTCCCATTCGGGATCAGGTAGATGTCACCGGTCCAGTGCAGCCGGGCACGCATCGCGGCGACCGTGGAGGGCGAGACCGCCACGCAGGCGTGGCGCCGGTAGGCCCGTCGCGCGGCCGGCCCTTCCAGCGTCCGGCCCAGCCATGCGATCCAGCGCGGAAAGTGCACGGCGAACTGCGCGAAATGCACATGATGCATGACGCACAGCACCGGCACCCGCCGGGGCAGCACGCACGGCGTGAAGAAAGGGATCCCGTTCTGGCAGTCCAGCACCGCGTCGAAGGACCGGCGGTGCGCCAGCAGCCAGCCGAGGACCAGCGGGTACACGGTGAAGCGGCCGCCCAGCCTGATGATCTCAATCCCGTCGCGGCGCTCCCGGCGGCCCTGCCCGGGCGCGCGGGCGGTCAGGAAGCGAACCCGGGCCCCCCTGGCGGCCAGGCCGCGGGCGATGTGCCACGCGTACCGCTCGGCGCCACCGGCCTGCGGATGCCACGGGTCACGCCAGTTGGCGATGGCGATCCGGGCGCCCCCCACATCCGGGAGCAGCGGCTCCGGGAGGCACCGGTCACCCGGGCCCGGGCCAGGCGCGATCACGCCGTCATGACCGCGGCCGGGAGCGCCTCCAGGCCCGCCGTCACGTCCACCGGGAACACGGGAGCCGCCACCGGCGCCCGCCGCTCAGCGGCATGATCGGCCCGCAGCCGCAGCCAGATGGCGGCGATGTCACGGAACGCGGCGACCGAGTGACGCGGCACCGAGAAGGTAGACCCCGGCACGTCCCGCCAGCACACCGGTATCTCCGTCAGCGTCGCGCCCAGCCGCTGGCACCTGGCGATCAGCTCAACATCGAAGGCGAAGCCGGCCGTCCTCAGCGACCGCGCCGCGGCGCGGGCCAGCGGCCCGGAGAAGAACTTGAACCCGCATTGGGTATCAGTGGCGTCGGGGACTATCCGGCGGGCCATCGCGTGGAACGCCGTGGCGCCGATTCTGCGGATCCCGCTGTGCCTGTCCTCGGCGACCGAGGCGTCCAGCAGGCGCGACCCGATGACCAGGGGGTTCCCGCGGGTGAGCAGGCTGACCGCCACGTCGAGAGCGGACAGGTCGGTGGCCATGTCCGCATCACAGAAGCCCACGAACGGCGCCCGGGTGGCCAGCAGGCCCGCCCGTACCGCGAGTCCCTTACCCGCCCGGTCGCAGTGCACCAGGCTGACCGGCACCGGGCCCGCAGGCCAGTCCCGCACGATGTCGCCCGTCGGGTCGGTGCTCGCGCTGTTCACGACCACGATCGCCGTGCGCAGCGGGAGCGTCGCCGCCTTCCGGCACAGGGCGGCCAGCCCGTCGGGCAGCCTGAGGGCCTCGTTGCGAGCCGGAATGACGATCTCGACCAACGGCGGGGAGGCGCTGTGGAGACCCTGCCGTGGCATGTCTGCCACTGTCTGGCCCGGTCAGCGTGAGCCGTATTGATACAGGGTGGCCTGGCTCGGCGTGCCGTTGGCCAGGCCGCCCAGCACGATATTGGTCAAGACGGCGCCCCCGACGGCGAGCACGACCCCTATGACGATGGCGATGAGCAAGCGGGCCACGGCGCTCCTCCTGCGGCAGGGGTCACCTTCGATGGCTGGACATTAACCGTAATCCCTGGCAACCGACTAGTAACGTGATCGAACTGTAACAGGTTCTAGTTTTTCCGCAACGGCTCCTGCGCCGGTATGTGGGCAGGTAGAGCGGCAAATCGTTGGGTATGTTACTGGAAGGTAAGAATTAGGTTCTCGCAGTTTTACGGTGCTCCGGCAGCTGGCAGACGACCAGGCCAGGCCAGGCGATCACCGTCACGCACCCAGCCAGGCGCGGGCCGGCCGGCCCGCCCGAATCCACGATCACGAACCGAACCCCGGAGGCCGCCAGGGCGGCGGTCAACGGCCCTGTGGAACGGATGACGCCGTCCAGCCGGCGCGCACGCGGGTCATCAGGGGCCAACTGGACGTCTCCCACCCGCGGCCCGTCATTCCAGATCACCCGGCGCGACAGCAGCCGCGGCCACGGGTCGAGCATGGCATTCCCGCCGTTCCAGGCCGGCCGGCGGTAGGCCGCCCACGGAAGCAGCAGCACGTCGCCGGGAGCCCGGCTCTCGTCGATCATGCGCGCCGCGGCCAGCCAGCCCGCCGGGTACCAGGCCGGATGGAGCCGTCCCGCGGCACCCCAGGCCAGCCCGGGGAGCAGCAGGACCGGCGCCAGCAGCACGGCCACCCCGATGGCCAGGCCAGGCCGGTCGGGCCGGGCCGGCTGGGCACGCCGGTCCGGCTGGGCTGGCCCGGCTGGGCGGGCGGACACACCACATCTCATCGCCCACGTCACGGCCAGCCCGAGGCCGACCGCCTCAGCGAGGGCCAGCGGAGCCACGAACTGCTGCCCGTCACGGAGCACCGCGAATCCGGCCCACCGGCCGATCGCGGCCTGCAGCAGGGCCCGTCCGGGCGCGGTCACCCCGATGCTCGCGATCACCAGTCCAGCCACGGCCGCGACCCCGAGCCCCGGCCAGCGGCGCTGCCGCGCGGCGAGCGCCACATATCCGCCCGCCGCGAAGGCCACCAGCGCCAGCCACAGGCCCGACCACGCTCCTCCGTAGGCGGTGGGAACCGTCTGGGCGTTCCAGATCCCGCCAAGCATCAGCAGGCTGCCGAGCGTGCCAAAGGGCGTGTCGGCCCGCGCGGCGAACGCGGCGACGCCAGAGGGGCCGGCGTAGACCGGGTGCAGCACCGACGGGATCAGCCACGGCAAGCTGCCCACGGCGAGGGCCGCCAGCGCCACCATCGTCGCGCTGGCCGGCCGGCGCCTCGCGGCCAGCACGGTGGCGGGCACCACGACAAGCGCGGAGACGGCCATCGCCGCGAATCCGCCCACGGCGGCGGGCAGCAGGGCCAGGCCGAGCCGCCGGACACCGCGCCATGACGCGACGGAATCACTGGTCACGGCGCGCAGCACCCAGGGCAGGCCCGCGTAGCCGAGCAGCAGCGCCCACTGACCGACAATGAGCCGCTCCGCCACGAACGGATTCCAGGCGTAAAACACTCCGGCGGCCCAGCGGGCCAGCCAGTGCTCCCGCCCGAGCAGGGCCACAACGCCCGAGCAGGCCAGCACGAAGATCGACAGCAGGACAAGCTTCTGCGCGATGTCGGCCTGCACCACCCGGGAAGCCGCGGCCAGCACGGCATCGCTGGGGACGGCCCTGGGCGGCCCTCCGGCCTGACCGAACATCGTCGCGGTGAACGGCTCGCGGGGGACGAACACCATGTCGTAGCTGAGCAGGAACCCGCGCCGGAGCCCAGGTCCGAGGGCCAGCAGGCCCAAGCCCAAGCCCAGGACCAGCGCCAAGGCCAGTCCCGGGCCAGAACCAGAGCCCAGGGCTGGCCGGGGGCCCGCGCCCGGAGCCGGTCCGGCGCCCAGAACCGTCCCGGCGGCCGGGGCCGGGGGGCGTTCGCGGCCCGGGCCGGAAGCCCGCATCCGGTGGGCCCCAGGCGCGCGACGAGCCCTGCCGCGCACGCCTTACCCGGGCACTGGCACGGCCGGGATCGCCTGGCCGGCCTGCTGGGGGTGGAGCGAGCCGACCGTGACAGCGGCCACACAGGATCGTGCCCCCGGTCCCACCAGGCGGACGCTGACCGCGCTGCCCGCGCCGACGACCGGAACGTATACGGCATGGGTGCCCGCGGGGAGCGTCACGTGGCTCCAGTCCCCGCCGAAACCGACCGCCAGCACGGCGGCCGGGCCCGAGTATTCCAGGCGCGCGGTCCACGGCCACCGGTACAGCCGGCCGCGCAGCGGGATGCGGATTCCGGTGGCGGTCACCCTCCAGCAGTGCTGCTGCCGTGGCGGCGGGCCCGACGACGGTCCTTCCACGGCCACCGGCCGCAGCTGGCCCTGGCCGTTGAAGGTCATCAGGTTGCCGGTCACGCCGCGCGGCGACAGCGTCCACGACAGGCGCCCGGCCGGCTCGCCGCGCGCCAAGGCCCCGATGACCTGCGACGTGTACCCCTGGCGCCAGAAGATAGCGGGGTCCATGATCGTCGCGGGGGTCGGGCCGTCCACGATCAGTGTGCCGCTCGGCGCGTCCGCGACCGCCACCCGCGCGGTCGTGATGTAGGAGTGCGCAGCGGTGGTCGTGGTGACCGACTCGAGCGACTGGAGCGACCAGAACGAACCGGTCAGGAAGGCGCCCAGCACCAGCAGGGTAACGGAGCGTACCGACCAGGCGGCGGCGCGCCATGTGGCGGCTCCCTCGGGTGCGGCCGGCCGGAGGAGGCGGTAGGCGCCCTGCTCCCCGGCCAGTGGCAGGAACGCCAGCCCCAGGCAGAGGGCGAGCACGGGGGTCGCGTCGGTCAGGTACCTGGTCTGCACGCCCATCAAGGTGGCGGACTGCGCGCCCAGCCGGCCGAGGGCGATAGGGATGATGTCCGCGGCGACAATCCAGCCGAGCAGGATCGCCCACGCCCGCCAGGCGCGCACCCGGTTCACGCAGCTCACCACCACGATGACCGCGGCCACCGCCCAGGACAGCTGCTGGAGCGCCGCAGGCGGGCTGGCCTGGGCGTAACCGACTGCCCACCACCGCCACGGGCCGCCGAGCGCCCCGGGCAGCAGGGAGGTCCCGATCAGGGTGGACGCGAAGCCCAGGAGATGCGAAGCCGAGCCTGGATCACTAGGCTGGATGCTGGAGCCGCGCAGATCGAGAAAGAACACGATGCCGTATCCGGCCAGCAGCGCGCTATATCCGGCCCACGCTCGCCAGTACCTGGTCAGCGTGGTCACCAGCGCCGCCGCCCAGCGCCCCTCCACGAAGAACGCGGACGTCAGGGCGAGCAGCAGCAGCGGGACAATCGCCCCCTTGTCAGTCGCGGCCATGCCGACCAGCAGCCACCCGGCCGCGGCGACGGCGTGCCGCGGCCGGCCGCCGCGCAGGTAGCGCACATGCGCGTCCACCGCCATCAAGATGGCCAGTTCCAGCGGGAGAACCTCCAGGGCGACCGACCACCAGGCCACCCCGGCCAGTGACAGCGGGCTGAACAGGTACACAGCAAGCGGGATCAGGATGGCCGGCCGGTTCCCGAACAGCGTCCGCAGCAGGCGCAGCAGGGCGAAGCACGCGGCGGCCAGCAGCACCAGGATGACAACGCAGGTCAGCGGCCAGTTGTACAGGGAGACCCGGGCCAGCACCCAGGTGATGGCCAAGCCGAGCGGCATCAGATGGCCGGCGTCCACGAACATCAGGTACTTCCAGCGCAGCCCCCCGGCGAGAGCGTGGTCGAGATAGCTGTAGTCGTCCTGGCGGAAATAGGAGTGAGCGAGAAGGGCTGCCTTCCACCACAACTGAATCCCGATGAGCGTGACCGCAGCCAGGGTGACGCCGTGGGCGCGAAGCCAGTCGGCCGCGTCCCGTGGTTCCGGCCGGCCCTCCGGCCGGGAAAGCGCCCGCCAGGTCCGGGCCAGCATCAGTACCCCTTCCGCGTCAATCCCGCTGGAACAGCACCAGGTTGACATAGCGCTCGGTGGGCCGCGCGAGCCGTCCCAGCATTCCCCGCTCGGCCACGTGAATGTTCGCCCGCTGATGGGCGGCCAGGTCGAAGGTGCCCAGCGGGAGCCAGGATCGCCCAGGCATCACCTTCCCCTGGTAACCCCAGGTGGCGAGGGTGCCGACGACGTCCTCGATCCGCTGGTGGCGGGCTTCGAGTTCACAAAGGAGCAGCGGTGAGTCCCGCCTGATCGTCTGCTCCGCCCCGCGGAGCGCGGCCGCTTCGTGTCCTTCGATGTCCATCTTGATGAAGCGGACATCAGTGAGGCCAAGGCTGTCGATGGTTACCCGCCGGACCGTGATGGACCGCTCGCTCATGTGCTCAAGGGATGCCACGCCTTCCGCGCCACGCCCGCCGGCCGGCAGCCAGAGCTGCGCGGTGCCGTCCCGATCGGACGCCGCGGCCTCGACGACCTGGGTGGCGGGGAACGTGGCCCGCATCAGCCGGGCCAGCGCCGGGTTCGGCTCGATGGTCACCACCCGGTCGGCCAGGGCCAGCAGCCGGGCGGTCCACGGGCCGTACCACGCTCCCACGTCAACGGCCGTGCCGCCGCGCGGTGCCCAGGTCGCGATCCGGGCCAGCTCGACTTCGATCCGGGGATAGATCGTTCGCATGAACGCGGCGAAGGCCTGGTCGGGCACGGCCCGGGCGATGGCGGAACGGATGCCCGCTCCGGTGCTCAGGTGCTGTCCCCCGCTCGCACCCCGGCTATGACGGTGTCGGCGAACCGGCGCAGCTTGGCGATCTTCTCTGGCAGCGGCTCGACATCAGGACCGGTCTCGTAGGGCCAGCGGAAACCGACGATCACGTCGGTCACCCCCTGCTCCTCCAGCCGGCGCACCCCGTCCACGC
>ODAK010004736.1_pt1 | contig 13921 bp, 12 predicted proteins | sample 1539591 | NCBI WGS metagenome assembly ODAK01 (sample SAMEA3539303, study PRJEB22396) | soil metagenome | biome: tundra; feature: field; material: soil | place: USA | collected 2010-05 | depth 0.15 m | reverse complement strand
TTTGGGACGCAGAAGTCGGAGGTTCGAATCCTCTCACCCCGACCATGATTTGTAGCGCAGGCATCCTCGCTCTTTCGCCGTCACGCCCTCACGTCACTTAACAACCGTCCAGGGCTTAGCCGGTGTCAGCGCATATTTCTTGACCGCTTTCTCGTCGAAGTCGAAACCCAGCCCAGGTGTCTGCGGCAGCAGCAGGTTGCCGTCCTTGTGTTTGAGCTGGGTGTCGACGAGGCGTCGGAAGTTGAGCACCTGGTCGTCGGGGAAGAACTCGACGTAGCGCGCGTTCGGCGTTGCCGCAACCAGGTGCGCGTGCAGGTCGTGAAACCAGTGCGGGCAGACGGTCACCCCGTAGCTCGCCGCGGTCGCAGCGATGCGCTTCCATTCGGTAATGCCGCCGCATACAGCGGCGTCGGTCTGCAGGATCTCGGCGCCGCCCTTGTCCAGAAGTTCCTTGTGATACCAGCGGCCGTAGCCGATCTCGCCGGTCGCGACGGTGGTGCGCGTCAACTTGGCGAGACGCGCGTGCAACTCGATTTCGTCGGGACTGAACGGCTCCTCGATCCAGTAGGGGTCATACAGTTCGAAACGTTCCATGTAGCGCATAGCGGTTGGAAGGTCTGACCACGCGTTGTTGGCGTCGAGCATGAGATGAATGTCCGGGCCGATCGCATCGCGCGCCGCTTTCATGCGCGCCTCCTCCTCTCGCGGTGAGAGGCGGCCGACTTTCATTTTCACCGCTTTGAAACCTGCCTTCACATACGAAGCCATTTCGCGGCCGAGCTTCTTCGGCGTCTTGCCGGCAAGATAGTAACCGCCGCTCGCGTAGGCCGGTACTCTGTCAGTAACGGCGCTGCCGAGGTATTGATACAACGGTACCTTGCTGCTGCGCGCATTCAAGTCCCACAGCGCTACATCGAGGATACTGATCGCGCGCATCACGCTGCCGGCGCGGCCTTGCAGCAGCGATTCCGAATACATCTCCTGCCATAATCCCTCAACCCGCAAAGTATCCTTGCCGATCAGCTTGGGTGCGAGCAGTTCCTCGACCGCGACCTTGGCGATATTGCCGCCCGCCGAGCCGACATAGCAGAAGCCGATGCCTTCGACGCCGGCAGTTGAGCGCACCTTGACCAGGCAGTAGTCGCGCGCGCTGACGGTGCGCGTTGCGAACGAAGTGACGTTATCGAGCGGAATGCGCGCGACGCAGACGGATACGGATTGGATTTTCGGCATGGTTTTCTCGCGACGAAGGAAAACCTGTAAACTAACAGGATTCGCGGTTTCTGCGAACAGTTCGTATCATAAGCAGTTGAGCAGTCCTGATTACAAAATTGGAGGAAATATGAAGCAGCTATTGAGAATGCTCGTGTTCGCCGCTGGCGCACTATTTGCGATTACCGGCTTGGCGCAGAACAAGGTCAACATTTTCGTCGCGACCGGGCCAACCACGGGCGTTTATTACCCCTTGGGCGGCGGCCTGGCCGACGTGCTCACCAAGTACGTGCCGAACCTGAACGCGACCGCCGGCACCACCGACGGATCGATGGCCAACCTGCTGCTGATGGGGCAGGGCAAAGCCGACGTCTCCTTTTCGATGGCCGATGCGAGCTGGGACGCATACAAAGGTCAGCAGAAGTTTCAGGGCAAGCAGGTCGATGTGCGCGCGCTGATGGTGCTGTATCCGAACCGCATGCACATCGTGACGATCGAAGGCACCGGCATCACCAAGATGGCCGATCTCAAGGGCAAGCGCGTTTCCACCGGTGCGCCCAACAGCGCGACGCAGATCATGGCGTATCGCGTGCTCGAGACCTATGGCATCGATCCCGAGAAAGACATCATCCGCGAGCGGCTCGATCCGGGTAAATCGGCCGACGCGATCAAGGACAGGAAGCTCGACGCGTTCTTCTGGGTCGGCGGCGTGCCGACACCGGCGGTGACCGATCTCGGCGCCACCCCGGGGGTCAAGCTGAAGCTGATCGATCACTCCGACTCGACCGATGCGATGGTCAAGAAATACGGACCGCTGTACGTCAAAGACGTGATTCCGCCCAAGTCGTATCCGGGCCAGGACACGCCAAACCAGATCGCCACGGTGTGGAACGTGCTGATCGCGGATCCAAAAATGAGCGATCAACTCGCCTACGACATCGTCAAGACCATCTTCGAGCACAAGGAAGACTTGATACGCGTGCACGCCGAAGCCAGGAACTTCGACTACAAGTACCAGACCAACGGCGCGGCGGTAATCCCGTTCCATCCCGGCGCCAAGAAGTACTTCGCCGAGCATGGCGTCAAACTGAATTAAGTTACCTCATGCAAGCCCCATCCCGACAGCGGGATGGGGCTTTTTATTTGTGGCTGGGCCATAGCCGGTGCGTGCTATGATTTCGGCCCATCGAAGCGTCGGGAAGAACGTAAGGGCATCATGAGCGACAACAATCGGCCGCAGCGGCGGGAAGAGCCGGTCGTCACTGAAGAGGCGCTGAAAAAGGCCGAGCAGTACATCGAAGCCGAAGAAGGCGCGATCAACAAGCTGCCGGGCGCGCTTGGAGTGTTCGCCACCGCGCTGGCGGTGATCATGTCGCTGTTCCACCTGTATGCCGCATACGGCATCATGCCGACGCACATACTGCGCGGCATTCACGTCGCGTTCATTTTGTTCCTGGGCTACCTGCTGTTTCCGGTCGCGAAGCGCTTCCGCCATCGCGTCTGCTGGTGGGACTGGCTCGCGGCGCTGGTCTCGCTGGTGATCGTTTGCAACATGCTGTTCGGCGGCGACGCGTTCCTCGAGCGCGCGATCGATCCCGGCACGTGGGACAAGATACTCGGCGTCGCGCTGATCCTGCTGGTGCTCGAGGCGGCGCGTCGCACCTCGGGCTGGATCATGCCGGCGATTTGTGTAGGGTTCCTGATTTACGCGGTGATCGGCCAGTATCTGCCGGCGCCGTGGACGCACTACGGCATGGACACCGGCCGCATCGTCGGCCATATGTACATGACGCTCGAAGGCATCTTCGGCGTCGCGATCGACGTGTCGTCATCGCTGATCATCCTGTTCACTATCTACGGCGCGTTCCTGCAGTATTCCGGCGCCGGCAAGTTTTTTATCGACTTCTCGTTTGCCGCGATGGGAGGCAAGCCGACCGGCGCCGGACGCACCGTCGTGCTCGCGTCGTTCCTGCTCGGCGGACCGTCGGGCAGCGGCGTTGCGACCACCGTCACGCTGGGTACTGTCGCCTACCCGATGCTGATGAAAGCCGGTTACAGCAAGGACGCCGCCGGCGGGTTGCTCGCAGCCGGGGGCCTGGGCGCAATCATCTCGCCGCCGGTGCTGGGCGCAGCCGCCTTCCTGATCGCGCAATTCCTCAACATCTCGTACCTCGACGTGATACTGATGGCGACGATACCGACGCTCCTGTATTACTTCGCGCTGTTCCTGATGGTCGAAATCGACGCGCGCAAATTCGGCATGCCCAACGTGATCATCGAAAAGCACGCCACGATAGGGGTGCTCACGCGCAATTACTGGTTTCACTTCCTGTCGCTGATCGCGATCATCTTTTTCATGGTGATCGGCTTCTCGCCGGTGGTTTCGGTGTTCTGGGCGACCGTGGTCGCTTTCGCCTGCAGCTTCCTGCACGTCGACTGCGCGCTGATTCCCTACGAAGTGCTGCGCGGCAGGCAGCCGCTCGGTCGCGGGCTGTGGAACTCCGGATTGATCAAAGCGCTCGAAGCCGGCTCGGTCGGCATGTTGAGCGTCGGGGCCACCTGCGCAGCGGCCGGCATCATCGTCGGCGTCGTGACGCTGACGGGCCTCGGGCTCAAGTTCAGCTCGATCGTGCTGCAGTACGCGGATTCCGGCACGCGCGCGATCATGAATGCGCTCGGCGCGGTGGGATTCGAGCAGACTGCGGCTTTATTGCACGACGTCAAGCTGCTGCTGACGGCGATCTTCACCTCGCTGATCGTGTGGATCGTCGGGCTCGCAGTACCGGTGACGGCGAGCTACATCATCTGCGCGGTAATTGCGGCGCCGGCGCTGATCCAGCTCGGCGTTGCCGATTTCGCGGCGCACATGTTCATCTTTTATTACGCGGTGCTGTCGGAAGTATCTCCGCCGACCGCGCTGTCGCCGTTCGCCGCCGCGGCGATCACCGGCGGTGACCCGTACAAGACGACGCTGCAATCGTGGAAATACACGATGCCGGCGTTCCTGGTGCCGTTCATGTTCGTGCTCGATCCGGCGGGTTTGGGGCTCTTGTTGATGGGCTCGTTCAAGAAGCTCGCGACCGCGCCGTGGGGCGATATCGCGGTCGTCAGCATCACCGCAATGATCGGCATCGCGGCGCTCGCCGCCGGCGTGCAGAACTGGCTGTTCAAGAAGACCACCGCGCTTGAGCGTTGGCTGTTGATCATCGCCGGGCTCGCGCTGGTGTATCCGAAGCCGCTGCTCGATTACATCGGCATCGCGCTGATCGCGGTGGTGATCGTGATGCAGAAGTTGCGCAAGGAAGAGGCGCATGCTGCAGCGTGATCGCCGCCTCTCATTCGCTCCTCCTGGCAGGCGGAGGGTCAGGGAGGGGGCTCTAGCGTCTTCAATGCCGGAATCGTTCGATGCCAGGCTGCCGACACCCTTTGCGGTGCTCGGCATCCGCACCGCGGGCGAAATGTTGACCGGAATTGAATACCTGCCGCGTGGTGTTGCGACGCTCGCGCCGACCAACAAGCTGGCCGCGAAAGCGTGCCGCCAGATAGAGCGCTATCTCGACGACCCCGAGTTTCGGTTTGATCTGCCGTTCGAATTCATCGGCACCGCATTTCAGCAGCGCGTGTGGCAGGTGATCTACTCGATTCCGTGCAGCAATACGCTGACCTATCTCGACATCGCGCGCCAGTTAAAAAGTGCGCCGCGCCCGGTGGGCGGCGCGTGCGGCGCCAACCGCATCCCGCTCGTGATTCCCTGCCACCGTGTGGTCGCGAGCCACGGCATCGGCGGCTTCATGAACGCGCGCGGCGGAGCGCCGATAGCCATCAAGCAGTGGCTGCTGCGTCATGAAAGCGCCTGAAGATCCCGTCCTCGACGAATTCTGCGATTCGTTGTGGCTGGAAGACGGGCTGTCGCGCAACACGCTCGACAGCTATCGCCGCGACCTGAGCTGGTTCCGGCTCTGGCTCGCCAAGCAGCACCACAAAGCGCTGCTCGACGCCGATCACGGCGATCTGCTCTCTTACCTCGCGAATCGCGTTGCCGCCCACGCCAAGGCAACCACCACCAGCCGCCAGCTGTCGAGCTTCAAGCGTTTTTATCGTTTCGCGCTGCGCCAGGGCAGGATTAAGGCCGACCCCAGCATCAACATCGATGCGCCTAAGCTGCCGCGCGGCCTGCCAAAAAGCCTGACCGAGGAAGACGTCGAGAAGCTGCTCGCCGCGCCGAACGTCGATGACGCGCTGGGCTTGCGCGACCGCACCATGCTGGAGACGCTTTATGCGAGCGGGCTGCGCGTGTCCGAACTGGTAACGCTTAAAGTCTCGCAGGTGAGCCAGGACATGGGTGTGGTGCGCGTGATCGGCAAGGGCAGCAAGGAGCGGCTGGTGCCGCTAGGCGAGGAAGCGCTTGCGTGGATCACGCGTTACTGCAAGGACTCACGGCCGCAGATCCTGGGAAAGCGCGCAGCAGATGCGATGTTCGTCACTAACCGCGGCGCAGCGATGACGCGCCAGGCGTTTTGGCACCTGCTCAAGCGCCACGCCTCGCATGCCAGTCTTAACAAGCAGATTTCGCCGCACACGCTGCGCCATGCGTTCGCAACGCACTTGCTCAATCACGGCGCCGACTTGCGCGTGGTGCAGCTGCTGCTCGGTCACTCCGACATTTCAACCACGCAGATTTATACTCATGTCGCGCGTGAGCGGTTGAAGCAACTGCACGCGAAGCACCATCCGAGAGGCTGAATCGCAAAGAACACGATTCAGCCTAAAGTGAAAAAATATGACGATGAAAACCAGCCAATTCCGCTGAGAAGGCCGCCTGCCGCAAAGCGCAAGGATGGTTGTTTTTTGTCTTGTCGCTCTTCGTTAAGGAAAAAGGCCGACTTAAGCCGGCCTTTTTCCTCGCTCGATAGTGACGCCGAGCTTTTTCACGTTGCGCAGCGGCGCGAGCTTGGCGACGCTGATCTTGACCCACGGCGCTTTGAATTCACGCGCGAGGACGTCGGCGATCGCTGCGCCGGCTTTCTCGAGCAGCGAGAAGTGCTGCTCCTTGAACAGTTGCTCGATGCGGCCGACGATGCGGCTGTAATCGATGGTGTCGGCGATGTTGTCGCTTTTCGCCGCGTGCCCGCCGGGCAGACCGACTTCGAGATCGAGCTGTATCGTCTGCAGCACCTTTTGTTCCCACTCGTAGATGCCGATCAGGGTTTCGATCTTGAGTTCGCTGATGAATATAATGTCCATTTAAGTACCGGTGAGGCGAGAAGCGGAAAGCAAAATCCTCAATCCTTTCCGTTTTTGGTTAGAATCGGCGCTTATTCTATTTGAATTCGTGCGATGACAATAGTTGTTACTCTGATTGCGTATCTGATCGGCTCGATTTCATTCGCGGTAGTGGTGAGCCGAGCAATGGGATTGCCCGATCCGCGCACGTTCGGCTCGGGGAATCCGGGCGCGACCAACATGCTGCGCAGCGGCAGCAAGGTTGCCGCGGCACTGACGCTGCTGGGGGACAGCGCGAAAGGCTGGCTCGCGGTGTTTCTGACCGATACCATGTTCGCGACGGCAGTGCCGCCGATCTACAAGATGTCGCTGGTCGCGGTGGCGGTGGTGTTCGGCCACATGTACCCGCTGTTTCACCGCTTCCAGGGCGGCAAGGGCGTGTCGACTGCGCTCGGCGTGCTGCTCGCGTTGAACGGCTGGCTTGCGCTCGGCACGGTGACGACCTGGATCATCATCGCGGGGTTCTTCCGCATCTCTTCGCTCGCCGCATTGATTTCCGCGCTGTTCGCGCCGTTTTTCTGTTTTCTGGTTTACGGCGTGCATCCGTTCACGGCCGCGGTCGGCGTGATCGCGTTATTGCTGATCTGGCGCCACAAGACCAACATCCGGAACCTGGTGGCCGGCGCCGAGGGCCGTATTGGCGGGAAGCGCGTGTGACTTCGCGTAACGGCTAAGCTATGAAAGTAATTGTTCTCGGTGCCGGTGTGGTCGGCGTTGCCAGCGCATGGTTTTTGAACCGGGCAGGCCACGAGGTAACGGTGGTTGAGCGCCAGCCGGCAGCGGGGCTCGAGACCAGCTTTGCGAATGGCGGACAGATTTCGGTGAGCCACGCGGAGCCGTGGGCCAATCCCGCGGTGCCGGCGCAAGTTCTCAAATGGCTGGGCCGCGAGGACGCGCCGCTGCTGTTCCGGCTGCGCGCCGATAGCGCGCAATGGCAGTGGGGCATGCGGTTTTTGCTCGAGTGCTTGCCGTCGCGCGCACGCCGCAACATGATCGGGATCCTGCGTCTGGCGCTCTACAGCCGCGCGCTACTCAAGGCGCTGCGCGCCGAAACCGGCATCCACTACGATCACAGCGAGTGCGGCATCCTGCACTTTTACACCGATCACGCGCAATTTGCAGCCGCGCTCGAGGCTGCGAAGCTGATGTCCGAATTCGGCTGCGAGCGCATGCCGAAATCGCCGCAGGAAATGGTTGCGATCGAGCCGACGCTGGCGCATGCGCTGCCCCGGCTTGTCGGCGGCGATTACACGCCGGCGGACGAGTCGGGCGATGCGTGCATGTTCACGCAGAAGCTGACGGCGTTATGTGCGGCGCGCGGCGTGAATTTTCTGTATGACGCGACGATCGCACAGCTGTCGCATCACGGTGATCGCATCGAAAACGTGCACATCCGGCACGCGGCTGAAGGCGCCAGGACGCTTGCCGCCGACGCCTATATCGTCGCGCTCGGCAGCTACAGCCCGCTGCTGACGCGGCCGCTCGGCCTCGGATTGTCGATTTACCCGGCCAAGGGCTATTCGGTCACCATCCCGGTTACGAATTCCGCCGCCGCGCCGCACGTAAGCCTGATCGATGACGAGTACAAACTGGTGTTCTCGCGCTTGGGTGAACGGCTGCGCGTCGCCGGCACCGCCGAGTTCAATGGCTACGATATCTCGGTCAACCAGCTGCGTTGCGATGCGATCCTGCACCGCGTCGCCGAACTGTTCCCGCAGGCGGGCGATTTCGGCAGCGCTTTGCGCTGGGCCGGACTGCGGCCTGCCACGCCATCCAACCTGCCGTATGTCAGCCGCACGCCGTACCGCAACCTGTTCCTCAATACCGGCCACGGCACGCTCGGCTGGACCATGGCGTGCGGCTCCGGCCGTGTGCTCGCTGATCTGGTGTCGGGGCGCGAGCCGGAAATCGACGCGTCAGCTTACGGGTTCAGGCGTTGACCGGTTGCAGCGCGCCAAGATTCCACCGCGGCCTGACCGAGAAATTGTTTTTTTCTGAATCCTGAGTCCTGAATCCGGAATCCTGTATTCGCAGCGCGGCTGCAAATGCAATCATCGCGCCGTTGTCGGTGCAGAATTCAAGCGCCGGATAAAACACCTGGAGTCCTTTGCCGGCCGCCGCTTGCGTGAGCCGTGCGCGCAGCTCCAGATTGGCGCCGACGCCGCCCGCGACCACCAGCTGCTTGAGTCCGGTGCGTTTGAGTGCCGCGAGCGATTTCGCCACCAGCACTTCGACGATTGCGGTCTGAAATTCGGCTGCGATATCGGCGCGCGCCTGGGCATCGAGAGCGCGCCCTTTGACCTGCGTCAGCACCGCGGTTTTCAAGCCGCTGAAGCTGAATTCAAGATCGCCGCTGTGGAGCATCGGCCGCGGCAGCGTGACGCGGCCGGGCCGGCCTTGTTCCGCCAGTTTTGCCAGCGCCGGCCCGCCCGGGTAGCCGAGGTCGAGCAGTTTTGCGGTTTTGTCGAAGGCTTCACCGGCAGCATCATCGAGCGTTTCTCCGAGCAGTTCGTAATCGCCGATGCCGGCGGCGCGCATCAATTGGCTGTGGCCGCCCGAAACCAGCAGCGCGATAAACGGGAATTGCGGTGCCGGTTGCACCATCAGCGGCGACAGCAGATGGCCTTCGAGATGGTGTATACCGAGCACCGGCACGCCGAGCGTGTAGGCAAGACCGTGCGCGACGCTGGCGCCGACCAACAGCGCCCCGGCCAGTCCCGGCCCCTCGGTGTAGGCGACCGCGTCAAGATCGGTAAGCGCGCACCCGGCCTGTTTAAGGATGTCGCGCGTCAGCGGCAGCACGCGCCGAATGTGGTCGCGCGAGGCGAGCTCGGGCACCACCCCGCCATAATCGGCGTGCAGCGCAGCTTGGGAATAGAGCGCGTGGGCGAGCAGACCGCGTTCGGTGTGATAGAGCGCCACCCCGGTTTCGTCGCACGAGGTTTCAATGCCTAAAACCAGCATAAGATGGCGAAAAACAAGGCTAAATCAGTGCTTTGAAAACAGGATTGCCGCTGCTATAATACGCGCCTTTCGCAATTTCAGATTGGGTAATTGCTTTATGCCGACTGTTCGAGTCAAGGAAAACGAGCCGTTCGAAGTGGCGATGCGCCGCTTCAAGCGCACCATAGAAAAAACCGGGTTGCTCACGGAACTGCGCGCGCGCGAGTTCTACGAAAAGCCCACGTCCGAGCGCAAACGCAAGCATGCCGCGGCGGTGAAACGTCACTACAAGCGTATCCGCTCGCACATGCTCCCGCCCAAGCTGTTTTAAATCCCGTGAAGGGTGAATGAGTGAAGGGTGAAGGGCAAAAAACCTTCGCCCTTTTTCGTTTTTTCCCTTCACGCATTCCCCTTTCCACTTCACATGTCCTTAAAGACCCGAATCACCGACGACATGAAGGCCGCAATGCGCGCCAAGGATGCGCCGCGTTTGGCGGCGATCCGGCTGCTGCTGGCGGCGATGAAGCAGAAGGAAGTCGACGAGCGCGTCGAACTCACCGATATCGATGTCATCTCGATCATCGACAAGATGATCAAGCAGCGCCGCGATTCGATCGCGCAGTACGAGGCGGGCAAACGCCAGGACTTGGCCGACGCCGAGAAATTCGAGATCACGGTGGTGCAGGCTTATATGCCGCAGGCGCTGTCGGAAGCCGAGATTGCGGCCGCGATCGCCGAGGCGGTGCAGGCGACCAGCGCCAAAGCCATGTCCGACATGGGCAAAGTGATGGCGGTGCTCAAACCAAAGTTAGCCGGCAAAGCTGACATGGGTAAGGTCTCCGCACTGGTCAAAGCCAAACTAGCCGGCTAGGTGGCAGGCGGGAAGGGATCCCCGCCCTACGACTGGTAGACTGGCAATCCTCGGACTGTTGCCGGCATTGATCCAGTAACGAACGTTTCCGCGCGGGCTAAAACTCGCGCCGGAATCAACTATCATTAGGGCGTGGAGGTAGATTCGGGCGGGGGCCCAATCCCCAATTCCCAATCCCCAATCTCTTGATACCCCAATCCTTCATCCAGGATCTGCTCAACCGCGTCGATATCGTCGGTGTGGTCGAGCGCTATGTGCCGCTCAAGCGCGCTGGCGCCAACTACGTCGCGTGCTGCCCGTTCCACGGCGAAAAAACGCCGTCGTTCACAGTCAGCCAGACCAAGCAGTTCTATCACTGCTTCGGCTGTGGCGCGCACGGTACCGCGATCGGCTTCGTGATGGAGTACACCGGCGCTGGTTTCGTCGATGCGGTGAAGGACCTCGCGCAAAGCGTCGGCATGCAGGTGCCGGAAGTCAAAAGCGAGCGTCCGCGCGGCAAGACCGAGGAAGGCGACGACCTCTACGCAGTATTGCTCAAAACCGCGCAGTATTATCGCCAGCAGCTAAAGAACGCGCCGCACGCGATTGCCTATCTCCAGCACCGCGGCCTGTCGGGCGACATCGCCAAGCAGTTCGGCATCGGCTATGCGCCCGACGGCTGGCAGAACCTGCAGGCGGCGTTTCCCGACTACAACGCCAAAGCGCTGGTGGCCGCCGGCCTCGTGATCCAGGGCGAGGAAGGCAAACGTTACGATCGCTTCCGCGACCGCATCATGTTTCCGATCGTCGATCAGCGCGGCCACATCGTCGGCTTCGGCGGCCGCGTAATCGATCAGGGTGAACCCAAATATCTGAACTCCCCCGAAACCGCGCTGTTCGAAAAAGGACGCGAGCTCTACGGTCTGTATCAGGGACGGCGCGCGATCCGCGACGCCGGGCGCGTGATCGTGGTCGAGGGCTACCTGGACGTGGTGGCGCTCGCGCAATCGGGCATCGGCTACACGGTCGCGACGCTCGGCACCGCAACCACGCCAGCGCACGTGCAGAAGCTGCTGCGCCAGGCTGAGGAAATCGTGTTCTGCTTCGATGGCGACGACGCCGGGCGCCGCGCCGCGTGGCGCGCGCTCGAGAACAGCCTCGAGCAACTGGTCGACGGCAAGCAGCTGTCGTTCCTGTTCCTGCCGCAGGGCGAGGATCCCGACACCTACGTGCGGAAGCTCGGCAAGGACGCATTCGAGAAACTGCTCGGCGATGCGCAACCATTGTCGCAATTCATGCTGCGCGAACTGTCGTCGCGCGTCGACCTAAACACTTACGAAGGCCGCGCGCGGCTGCTGCAGGACGCAAAGCCGCTCGTCACCCAGATAAAGGCCCATTTTCTCAGCAGGATGATACGTCAGAACCTGGCCCAGATCGCCGGTATAACCGTGCAAGATCTGGATCGCGAATATGGAGTCAGGGAATCCAAGCCGGCGCATGCGGCCCCGCCAAGAACTGCATCCGCACCGGTCCGAACCCCGGCACGCAAGGCTGTTGAATTGCTGATGCTTCGCCCCGATCTATATCGACTAGTCGACCGAAATGACCTCCTTGCCGCGCGCGGCGCGCCCAAGATCAAGCCAGAGGAAATAGCGCTGCTTGATGCGTTACTGGAAGTATTCGCGGAATCGACTACTACCAAGATCGGCGAATACTTTCGTGACAGTGATCTCGAAAAACTCGTGCGGGAGATTGAGGTGACGCTGCTCAACCGACCGGAAGCGAGTTTTCAGGAAGATGAGCTCAAAGAGCAGTTTCTCCACGATTGGGAAAACCTTAAGCTCGCCATCGGAGAGGGGCCAAGGGTGATGAGGAGAAAAATTCTTCAGGAGAAACAGAACCTTAGTCCTGAGGAACAGTCTGAATATAAAGCACTGCTCCAACCCCAAAGAACGGGGTTGGTTAAGTGATAAGTCACCGGTTTTAGGATATAATTTCCGGTTTTTCGGCAAAACCCACCCGACGAGCGAGACTGGCTATGGCAAAACGTAAAAAAGCGGCGAAATCCACGGTGGCAGTAAGGAAAGAACAGGCGGCCAAAAGGAGGGTCGTGCTGAAGGCTAAAGCCAAGGCCAGGAAAGTGGCTGCGCGCAAACCGGTTCGCGCTGCCGCAGTCAATAAACAACCCAGGAAGCTCACGCCCAAGCAGTTCGCGGCCAAGCTCAGGGCCGATAAAAAAGAAACGACCTCGCGCGAAAAGGCCGCGCTCAAAGCCGGCAAGCAGGCCAAGCTGCAGCAGCCAGCGCCGGCTATTCCCGAGATCAAGCCGAAAACCCGCCAGCGCCTGACCGCGAAGGAAAAAGCGCTGGTGCGTGAATTCGAGCGCAAGGAACTGTCTCCGATCGAGGCCGAGGCGCGCCGCATGCGCTTGAAGAACCTGATCGTGCTGGGCAAGGATCGCGGTTACCTGACCTACGCTGAGGTCAACGACCACCTGCCCGATGACATGCTGGACGCCGAGCAGATCGAAAACATCATCAGCATGATCAACGACATGGGCATCCACGTCTACGACGAGGCGCCCGATGCTGAAGCGCTGCTGATGTCGGACGCAACGCCGCCGGTCGCCGACGATGACGTGGTCGAGCAAGCCGAGGCTGCGCTCTCCACCGTTGATTCCGAATTCGGCCGTACCACCGACCCGGTGCGCATGTATATGCGCGAGATGGGCTCGGTCGAGCTGTTGACGCGCGAAGGCGAAATCGAGATCGCAAAGCGCATCGAGGACGGCCTGAAGCACATGATCCAGGCGATCTCGGCATGCCCGACCACGATCGCCGAGATTCTCGCGCTCGCGGATCGCATCGAAAAAGACGAAATTCGCGTCGACGAGGTGGTCGACGGCCTAGTCGATCCGAGCGCCGACGAGCTTGCGCGGGAGCTTGCCGAGGAAGAGGAAGAAGCCGAAGAGGAAGAAGCCGAAGAAGAAGAGATGAGCGAGGAAGAACAGGCCGCGGTGCAAACCGCCGACCTGCTGCGCCTCAAAGGCGACGCGCTCAAGCGCTTTGCGGTGATCCGCAATCTCTACAGCAAGATGCTGCGCGCGCTGTCCAAGAGCGGCCCGCGCAGCAAAGCTTATCTGCAGGCGCGCGACCAGATCTCGAACGAATTGATGAACATCCGCTTCGGGGCGAAGCAGGTCGAGGCGCTGTGCGACGGCCTGCGCAATCTGGTCAATCGCGTTCGCAGCTACGAGCGCGAGATCATGAATCTGTGCGTGAACAGGGCAAGAATGCCGCGCCAGCACTTCATCAAGGAATTCCCCGGCAAGGAAAGCGACTTGCGCTGGACCGCGAACGAAATCGCATCACGCAAGCCGTGGAGCGACGCGCTCGAGCGCTTCGAACCGGCGATCGTCGAGCAGCAGCAGAAGCTGCTCGACCTGCAGAAGCAAGTCGGCATTCCGGTCAAGGACCTGAAGGAAATCAACCGCCAGATGTCGACCGGCGAGGCGAAAGCGCGCCGCGCCAAGCGCGAGATGACCGAGGCCAACCTGCGCCTGGTGATTTCGATCGCCAAGAAGTACACCAACCGCGGCCTGCAGTTTCTCGACCTGATCCAGGAAGGCAACAT
>ODAK010004734.1_pt1 | contig 13923 bp, 13 predicted proteins | sample 1539591 | NCBI WGS metagenome assembly ODAK01 (sample SAMEA3539303, study PRJEB22396) | soil metagenome | biome: tundra; feature: field; material: soil | place: USA | collected 2010-05 | depth 0.15 m | reverse complement strand
CGTCGGCGTTCTCCTGGAAGCCGAAGGGCGTATCGATGAGCGCGGCACGGGCGCCGTCGCCGCCCACCCGCTCGATGAGCTCGCGGTGGACCGGGGCCATGGTCGGGGCCGTCTCTCCCGAGCCCATGATGCAGAGGATGCGAGCGGCCGTCACCGCACTCATCCTACGCATCGCGCACGGCCGGTCGGGAGCGCGGTGGCCGGTCGCGCAGCCCGCCGTTGTGCAGCGGGGTCAGGGCCGCCGGTGGCCCTCCTCGCCGCCTTGCCCGCAGTAGCGGCGCTCCATGGCGTCCACGCGCTGGACGTTGGCCTCCTCCTCGGGGTCGATGCCGGTCGTCCCGAGGAAGGCTTCGACGATCGCCTGGGCGTCGTCCGCGGTGGCGTCGGAGAGGGCGAGGGCGAGGACGTTGGCACCATTCCACCGGCGGGCACCGCCGGCGGTCTCAGCGTCCTTGCAGAGCGCAGCGCGGATGCCGGGAACCTTGTTGGCGGCGATGCTGACCCCGGTCCCGGTCCAGCAGCAGACGACACCGGCCTCAGCCACCCCCTGGGCGACCAGCCGCGCCACCTGCTCGGCCGCCTCGGGCCAGGGCGTGTCGGCGGCGTCCACGGCGCCACAGCGGATCACCGCGAAACCACCCGCCTCCAGCCAGCCGGCGATGGCATCGGGGATCGGATGACGGGTGTCGCTGCCCACGGCGATCCGGCGAGAGGTCGACATGGCCGGATGGTACGCGGAAAGATGGGGTCAGCCCTGGTACATTTCGCCGATCGTGGGCGAACGGCAGTACCACCTCCAGGTGGAGGCCGGCGAGATCGGCGAGTACGTGCTGCTGCCCGGCGACCCCGGGCGGTGCGCGCGGATCGCGGCGCGCCTCGACGGCGCCCGGCAGGTGGCCGCCAACCGCGAGTACACCAGCTACACGGGAAGCCTGGACGGGGTGACGGTCAGCGTCACCTCGACCGGGATCGGCGGCCCCTCGACGGCCATCGCCGTGGAGGAGCTTGTCCGGGTCGGGGCCCGGACCCTGGTGCGGATCGGGAGCTGCGGTGCCCTCGACCCCGGGCTGCGCTTCGGTGACCTGGTGGTGGTGCAGGCGGCGGCTCGGGGCGACGGCACCCCGGACCACTACGCCCCAGCCGGCTTTCCCGCCGTCGCCGACATCGACGTGGTGCAGGCCCTGCGTGCGGAGGCGCGGGCGGCCGGTCACCGCTTCCGGGTGGGCGTCGTGCTCACCAACGACGCCTTCTACGCGGAGATGGCGCCCGAGACCTTTCCGATGGAGGGGATCATCCGGGCCCGCTGGGACGCCTGGACGCGCGCCGGCTGCCTGGCGGCGGAGATGGAGGCGGCGACCGTGCTCACCGTCGCCGCGGTGCGCCGGGTGCGTGCGGGGGCCGTGCTCACGGTCATCGACAGCGCCTCCGAGGGTGTGCCCGGGTTGCCGGATCCGAACCGTCTCCCCATCGACGCCGCCATTGACACCGCGGTGGGCGGCCTCCGGCGGCTGATCGCCTCCGATGCAGGGGCCGGCGGCCGCGGGGGCGCACCGGCCGCACCCTGAGGAGCGCCGAGGACGGCCTCGGGCGCTTTGTCCGTGGGATGTCCGCACCGAAGCCGGACACTGGGTGCGGGGGTCGCCGCGGGTTCGCACTGCGACAGCCACCCAGCCGGGGACGGCAGGCAGGAGTACGTCCCCATCCTCACGGCCCGCAGCGCAGCCCGGCACCCACCTCCCCCTGCCGGCTGCGCCCGGGCCGGCTGGGGAGATCAGGCCGGGGACCGCCGCCTCGCCGCCAGCTGCGGGAGGGCTTCGTGGCCGACCACCGCTCCCATCAGTAGGACCGCTCCCAGCACCTGGACCAGGTTGAGACGCTGGCCGGCGAGGAGCACCGCGAAGAGGAGAGCCCAGGCGGGCTCCATCGCCATGATCAGGGCGGCGCGGGTGGCGCTCATCTTGGCCTGGGCCCAGGCCTGGAGGGGGAAGGCCAGGGCGCTCGCGAAGACCCCGGTGATGACGACGCCGAACCAGACGACACCGGTCGGGCGGGCGATCGAGGGGACACCGGCCGCCGTGAAGACGACGAAGCAGACGGCCATCTGCAGGAGCGCGAGATCGATGGAGCGGATGCCCGGGCCGCGGTGCGAGAGCAGCACCACCTGGACCGCGAAGGCCACCGCCCCGAGGAGCACGAGCAGGTCGCCCAGCCCCACGTTCACGTTGGGATCGCCGCCGGCGAGGAGCCCGGTCCCGATCAGGGCGACAGCCACGGCCATCGCGGTCCGCGGGGCGATCTTCGCCCCGAAGAAGTGGTCGATCACCGGCGTGAAGACGACGAAGAGACCCGTGATCAGCCCGGCCGTGCCGGGGGCGGTCCCCTTCAAGCCGTAGGTCTGGAAGGCGTATCCGGCGGCGACGGCGAGGCCGATGACGCTCCCCATGAGGAGCGCGCGGCGGCTGGGGAGGCGCCGGGAGAGGAGGAGCAGCACCAGCACGGCCAGGCCGAACCGGAGCGCGAGAAAGGGGGCCACCGGGTAGCTGGCGATCGAGTCCTTGACGACGACGAACGTCCATCCCCAGACGGCGGTGACGGCGGTGAGCACGAGGACGTAGAGCACGGCGGAGCGCATGGTGACGGTCCGGCCAGGCGCGATGCCGCCGGCCGGTGCCCGGAGAGGGATCAGGCGGCCGGTGTCGGGTCCGTGCTCTCGGACGGCAGGGCGGCGTCCCCCGGTGGCAGGGCCGCGTCCCCCGGTGGGACGGCTCCGTTGGCGGATGGATGCGCCGCGTTCTCAGAGGGCGCGGCCGTGGTCTCGGGTGGCGCGGCCGCCTTCTCGGACGGCGAGGCGCGGTTCTCCGCGGGGAGGTTCCCAGCGGCCGGGGCAGCGCCTCCGTCGGCGGAGGTGGGCTCAGCGGGCGTCGCCGGCGCCAGCCGGCTCAGCTCGTCCAACCGGTAGCCGACCCCGCGGAGAGTGGTGATCCGGACGCGGGCCGCCACCGGCAGCTTCTGGCGCAGCCACGAGATGTGGACGTCCACGGTGTTGACGCCGCCGGTGAAGCGGGGGCCCCACACCTGGTCGAGCAGCTCGTGGCGCCGGAAGGCGCGCCCTGTGGAACGGGCCAGGGCGACCAGGAGGTCGAACTCGCGAGGCCGGAGCTCGAGATCGTCACCCGCCACCTGGGCCCGGCGCCCCGGCGGGTCGAGGAACAGCTCGCCGACCTGGACCGTCTCCAGCTGATGGCGGACGCGGGGCTGCCACCGGCGCAGGAGGGACATGACATGCGCCTCGACGACGGGATCGACCTCGGTCTCGGCCAGGCAGACATCGGCGCCGCAGGTCAGGGCGGCCACCCGGTCCGTCGGCGCCGCCTCGGTGACCAAGACCAGCGGCGCCCGGCTGAGCCGGCGCAGCGCCAGGGCGAGAGCGGCCGGGTTTGCCGTGTGCGCCAGCACCACGTCCACCTCGGTGGCGTCGAAGCTCTCGGCGGGCCAGCCGGTCGCCCGGCGCACCAGGCACCCGTCCACGGCGAGGTGCTCCTCGAGACCGAGGGCGCGCGGCTCGGGTACGTCGATCAGCAGAACCGTGGGCACTAGTGAGCCCTCAGACCGATCAGTTCAATAGGTCGAGACGTTGAGGTCTTCGATCCGGCCGGTGCCCAGGTAGACCGTGCGCTCGCAGAGATTGGTGACCCGGTCGGCGATCCGCTCCAGGTTGTGGGTCGCCCACAGCTGGTAGGTGCAGGGCACGACGGTGTCCGGCTCCGCGGTCATGGTGGCGATCATCTCGCCGTAGATGTCGTCGTACAGACGGTCGATGGGGTCGTCGTCCCCGACCAGCAGCCGGGCGCCCTCGACATCCCGCTCGCGGAGCACCCTGACACCGGCCGAGAGCATCGCCCGGACCATTGCCCCCAGTTGCAGGACGCTCGCCGGCAGGGAGCGCATCGGCGGGCGGCCCAGCATCAGGGCCACCTTGGCGATGCCCTCCGCGTGGTCGCCGATCCGCTCCAGGTCGGCGATGACGTAGAGGACGGCGATGAGCAGGTGGAGCCGTTCCTCGTCGAGCCCGGGGGCCAGCTCGGCGGTGACCCGCTCCTCGATCAGGTAGCGGAGCCGGTTGACCTCGAGGTCGGCCTGGATCACCACGTCGGCGCCCTCCAGGTCGGCGTCGGTGAGGGTTCGGAGCGCCTCGGCCAGCTGGGCCTCGACCATGGAGGCGAGCTGCCAGACGTCCGCCAGGACCTGATCCGCCCCGGAGCCCGAGGAATCCACTGCCGTTAAAGACATCTTAATCCTGCGTTTGCCACTCTTTAACCGAGCCCTGACCCGGAAGAGTATGGAGCACCACGTGGACGGCAGCACCGCCAGCTCAACGAGTTCTCAGCGGACCCTCGGCGAGGCGCTCGACGAGGCTCCTCTGAGTCTCTTCCACCTCAAGGCGGCGGTCACCGCCGCCATGGGCTTCTTCACCGACGCCTACGACCTCTTCATCATCGGGGTCGCCCTCGTCCTGATCAAGGGCGAGTGGCACCTCTCCGCCGTCCAGACCAGCTTCCTGGGCAGCGCCACCCTGATCGCCACCCTGTTCGGCGCCCTGATCTTCGGGCGGATCGCCGACCTCGCGGGCCGCAAGCGGGTGTACGGGCTGGTGGCCGCGATCATGGCCCTGGGTGCCCTCGCCACCGCGGTGGCACCCAGCTACGTCTGGCTGGTCGTCTTCCGCTTCGTCCTCGGCATCGGCATCGGCGGCGATTACCCGGTGAGCGCCGTGCTCGCCAGCGAGTACGCCAACCGCAAGCGCCGCGGCCTGCTGGTCTCCCTGGTGTTCTCAGCCCAGGCGGCCGGTCTGCTCATCGGCCCGGTGGTGGCACTCGCCCTCCTGGCGGCCGGGGTCAACCACGACCTCGCCTGGCGGGTGATGCTGGGCCTCGGCGCCCTCCCCGCCCTGAGCGTCGTCTACATGCGCACGCGGATGCCGGAGTCGCCGCGGTTCGCCGCCCAGGTCCAGGGCCGCGAGGCCGAGGCCCGCGCGGCTATGGAGAAGTACAGCCAGGGGGTGGTTCAGGCGGTCGCCGACGGCACCGGCCAGGTCCACTCCAGCTTCCGCCGGTTCCTCTCCGACCCCCGCTCCCTGCTCCTCATCCTCGGCACGGCGGGATCCTGGTTCCTCCTCGACTACGTCTACTACGGGAACACCATCTCGGCGCCGGTCATCCTCCGAGGGGTGGCGCCGGGGGCGACCCTCATCCAGTCGACGGCGTGGACCCTGATGATCTTTGCCCTCTTCGCGGTCCCCGGGTACGTTTGCGCCTTCCTCACCGTCGACCGGATCGGCCACCGCCGGCTGCAGTGGATCGGCTTCCTGGCCATGGCGGTCTGTTTCGCGCTGATCGGCTTCATCCCGGGGCTGACCCACGTCATCGTCCCCTTCCTGCTCATCTACGGGATCAGCTACTTCTTCACCGAGTTCGGGCCCAACGTGACCACCTTCCTGATCCCGACCGAGGTGTTCGGGGTGAGTGAGCGGACGACCGGGCACGGCATCGCGGCGGGGGTGGGAAAGCTGGGTGCGTTTCTCGGCGTCTTCCTCTTCCCCGTGCTCAGCTCGGCGCTGGGCCTGGGCGGAGTGCTGATCCTCTGCTCGGGCGTGGGGGTCGCGGGGGCGCTCCTCACCCAGGTGCTCCCGGAGAAGAGCGGCCTCAGCCTCGACGCCGCGTCCCCGCCCACCACCCCCGTGTGCGTCACGGAGTCGGCCATGCAACTCGCCACGGAATCGGCCGAGCGGGTCCCCGCGGAGACGGCCGCGTAGCGCCACGGGGCCAGCAGCACACAGCGCGCGCCGGAGGGGGCCCGGCGCGCGGAGCCCCCGCAGTTGCGAAGATTCGACCGTGACCGGCTGGAAGGACCGCGGACCAGGATGACCGGACTCGAGGCCGGGTTCGTCGCCGGTGCCGGCGTGCTCGCCGGCATCGCCAACACCGTCGGCGGGGGCGGCTCGCTGCTCAGCTACCCGGCGCTGCTGGGCGCCGGCCTGAGCCCCCTCGCCGCCAACGTGACCAACACGGTCGGGCTGGTCCCCGGCCTGCTGACCGGGAGTCACGGGTACCGCGCCGAGCTGGCGGGGCAGGGGCGCCGCATCGGCCGCCTGCTGGTGCCGATGTCGATCGGCGGGCTGATCGGGACGGTGCTGCTGCTCCGGACCTCACCAGGCGTCTTCACCCGGGTGGTGCCCTGGCTGATCATCCTGGGCTGCCTCGCCCTCCTCTTCCAGCCCCTGCTGGCGCGGCTGATCGGAGCGCACGCCGGGGAGAGGTCCCCGGTGTTCCGCGGTGGGCTGGTGCTCGGAGGGGTGTACGGCGCCTACTTCGGAGCCGCGCTCGGCGTGATGCTCCTTGCCATCCTCAGCCTCTTCATCCAGGACACCCTGCAGCGGCTCAATGCGGCCAAGGTGGTCTGCACCACCACCGTCAACGCCATCGCCGCCGTGGGCTTCGCCATCTTCGGACCCGTTCACTGGCTGGACGCCCTCGTGCTCGCCGCGGGCACCGTGGTGGGCGGGGCGCTCGGCGCCATGGCCGGCCGCCGCATCCCGCCGCTCGCCCTCCGCTACGGGGTGGCGGCGGTCGGGATCGGACTGGCGGTGAAGTTGCTGGTCGCACCCTGAGCCCGATCCCGGCCTTGCGAGAATCGGCCCCATGCTGATCGGCGCCCACGTGGCGGCACGGGGCGGTATCCACACGGCAGTGGACAACGCGCTCGCAATCGGGGCGGAGGTCATCCAAACCCACCCGACGCCGGCTCAGATGTGGCGGCCGCTTCGCCTCGAGGATGCCGATCGCGACCTCTACCTCCGGAAGTACGCGGCCTCCGGGCTGCGTGGCCACTACCTGCACTCCGTCTACCTGATCAACCTGGCGTCGCCCAAGGAGGCGCTGCTCCGCTCCTCAGTGGCCTCATTGCTCCACTACATGGAGTTGGCGGCCTCCCTCGACGCCGACGGGGTCGTGTTCCATCCCGGGTCCCACCTGGGGGCGGGCTTCGACACCGTGCTCTCCCAGGTGGGGACGGCGATCCGGGAGGTGGTCGACCGCAGCCCGCCGGGGCGGCCCAGGCTGCTGGTGGAGAACAGCGCCGGATCGGGGGGATGCGTGGGTCGAAGTTTCGAGGAGGTCGCGCGCATCGTCGATGCCGCCGCCTCGGACCGGGTGGGGGTCTGCCTCGACACCCAGCACGCCTTCGCGAGCGGCTACGACCTTCGCGACGCCGACGGTGTGGCGCGGACCCTGGATGACTTCGACCGGCTGATCGGGTTCGAGCAGCTTGGCCTGATCCACGCCAACGACTCGGCTCGAGCGCTGGGGAGCAACGCCGACCGTCACGCCAACATCGGGGAGGGGGAGATCGGTGCGGCCGGCTTCCGGATCCTGCTCGCCGACCCGCGGCTGCGGCGCGTCCCCTGGGTTCTCGAGGTGCCCGGACACCAGCGTAAGGGGCCGGACATCCGGCAGGTGAGCCTGTTGCGTGAGCTCGCCGGAGCTCAGACTTCCGGCGGCGGCGCCTCTGGGGGCGGGGCCGGGGGATAGTAGCCACCCGGTTGCGGTAGGGGCGGTGGACCCCAGCCGCCTGGAGGCAGCGGGGCGGGCAGAGCGTAGCCACCCGGTTGCGGCGGGGGCGGTGGACCCCAGCCGCCTAGAGGCAGCGGGGTGGGCGGAGCGTAGCCACCCGGTTGCGGTGGGGGCGGTGGACCCCAGCCGCCTGGAGGCAGCGGGGCGGGCGGAGCGTACCCGCCCGATGACGAGGGACCGCCGATCCAACCACCTCCCGGCGGTGCCACCGGAACGCCCGCGTAGGCGACCTGCGTTCCGGGACGCGTGCGTCCGCTGACGAGCGGCACCAGCTCCGCCGCGAGGTTGTAGAGAACGACCACGGCGAGGGCGACGATGGCAAGAATGAAGCCGATGCCGACGGTGATCGTGAAGTAGGCGGACATCTCCGCGCTGATGAAGTTGGGGGAGCTGCCCGTGCTGCCGAACAGTCCGGAGACCGAGCTCGAGCCGAGGGCGCTCTGAGAGATCTTGTCGAGGACCTGGGTGCTCATCTGTCCCTGTTCGACGACGAGGAGAACGATCGCCACCGCAGCGACGACGGCCACCGCCACCCCGCGGAGGGCAAAGCGGCCGAGACTGAGGAGGAGGCCGAACAGCATCGCCGCGAGGGCCACCACCAGCAGCGGCTGAGCGCCGAGCCCGAGCTGGTTCGCCTCGGCGCTGGTGGGGATGGAGCCGGAGGTCCCCTCCTCCGAGCTCAGCGCGGAGCACCTCCCCGGTTCAGTCCCGGCCACCGTGGGGCCGGATCCCGCGGCCAGGTCGAGACCCGAATAGTTCGCGAAGTTGTAATTGTTCAGACTGTTGAGGCAGCCGGTCAGTCCCGCGGGCATTGAGACGCTCCCCTCCCCGCCGAGCTGCTGCGAGATTGAGGACATCGACCCGAGCTCCGCCGTGGCGGCGGAGGTATTGCACGAGACCCCCGCGAAGGGAAGCAGGAAGCAGAGCCCGGCGAGGATGAGGAGTACGGGCGACACGATCCGCGGAGCCGGTTCGTTGACGGCGGCAGCCATGTCTCCACTCCTGCTGGCCGCGCCCTGCTGATCGCACGCGCGAGTGGCCGCAATGCTATGCGCTTGCGGACGCCTCTTTGTGGCCGGTAACCGGATCGTGCACCGCGGGAGACGGTGGGGTGCCCGCCCGGGCCGCGGTCAGCCCTCTGCCGGCGTCCAGGCTGGGACGGCTGGGCCCTGCCGCTGTTCGATCAGCGGTGGCCTTTCTCAGCTATCTCCTCGAAGGGCGCCAGCGCTCGCCGCGCCCACGCGATCCCGGCCGAGGCGAGCTGGACCACCACCACCAGCAGGAGCAGACCGTCGACGACCCACAGCCCGGCATCCGGCCCGCTGGTGACGGCCGACGCTCCGTGGCCGAAATGCGTGGCGAAGGCTTGGGCGAGATTCGGCGCATTCACGACCAGCAGGACGGCGGCGCAGACGCTGAGCACGCCGCTCGTCAGGCGGTGCCAGCGCGGTCCCCACACAGTGACCCCCACCGCTCCGAGGATGGCGAGGACCGCCACCAGGACCAGGGGCTGGACGCCCAGGCTGGCCTGGGCGGCATCCTGGATCCGGGTCAGGCAGGCGGCGTTGACCGACGGAGCCCCACCGGTGGCGAGGGAGAGACCGCTGTAGGAGGCGATCCCACCATTGACGCAGGCGGGAGGCAGCGTCCCCAGGCCGGGGAACCGCTGGAGCTCGGTGATGAAGACGGACGAGAAGGAGATCCTCACCATGCCGATGACCAGGCCGCCGAGAGCGGAGAGCAGGAGCAGCAGCGAGACGACCCGGAGCGCGGGGTCCCGCTGCCGGTTCAGAGTGGACATGGCCTGCCACGATAGCGCCCCGGTCGGTCATACTCGGCGGCCGATGGGGTCTCGTCGCAGGGAGGGCTCGATCATCAATCGCCGGGGTCTCGCCGCCGTGGCCGGGCTGTCCGCGCTCATCGCGGGCTGTGGCTACACCGGGCCTTCCGCCGCCACTCTGCTGCAGCGCGCCAAGACCACCTTTGACCAGACCAGCGCCTTTCACATCCAGCTGACCAGCCAGGGCACGGCGGGCACCGGGATCGAGCTGACCGCCGCCGAGGGAGATGCGGTGCGCCCCGACGGGTTCACGGGGACGCTCACGGTCGAGGAGGCGGGATTCCCCCTTCAGATCAAGGTCATCTCCGCCGGGGGCAAGTTCTACGTCCAGCTCCCCTTCAGCGATGCCTTCCAGACGGCGAGCCCGTCGAAGTACGGGTTCGGTGACCCCGGCCAGCTGCTCGATCCCAACACCGGGATCTCCACCCTGCTGACCTCGGCCCAGAAGCCAAGCATCGGCTCCTCGGTGCGGCTCAACGGCGAGTCGCTCCAGCAGGTCGACGCCACCCTCCCCGGCAATCTGATCGCCTCACTCCTGGTCGACGCCGACCCCAGCCAATCCGTCTCCGCCGTCTTCTCCATCGACACCGCCAACTACCAGGTCCGGGAGGTCGATCTGACCGGCCCCATCTTCGAGGCGGGCCACCAGAGCACGTTCCACCTTGTTCTCGACAACTATGGCGAGAACGTGAGCGTGAGCCCTCCGCCCACGCCCTGACGACGTGGACGGTCCGATCGATGACGGGGGAACCGGCGGCGGCGAGGAGATGAGCGGCCGCGGCGGGGACCGGAACCGGGCGCAGGCACCGCCCGGCTCGGGCCGGCGGCTGGGCTTCGCGGCCGCGGGCGTCCTGCTGGCGGCGGCCGACACCTACGTGGTGGTGCTCGCCCTTCCCTCGATCATGGGCGACATCGGTCTGAGCCTCAATCATCTGGAGGCGGCCACCCCGATCATCAGCGGCTTCCTGCTCGGCTACGTAGCGCTGCTGCCGCTCCTGGGCCGGCTCTCCGACATCCTCGGCCGCGCCCCGGTCTTCGCCGGATGCCTTCTGGTGTTCGCCTTCGGGTCGCTGGTCACGGCGTCGGCCCAGGACCTCACCGGCGCAGTGGTGGGGCGGGCCCTCCAGGGGGTCGGCGGCGGCGGCCTGGTCCCGGTCACCCTCGCCATCGTCGCCGACCTCTGGCCGGCCGGACGCCGCGGCATCCCGCTCGGCGTGGTCGGCGGGGTCCAGGAACTGGGCTCGGTGCTCGGTCCGCTCTACGGGGCCGCGATCCTCACCTTCTCCACGTGGAGGCTGATCTTCTGGCTCAATCTGCCCCTCGCCGCCCTTCTCGGCACCGGTTTCCTGCTCGCCCGACCCGCGGTGGGAACCGTGACCCACGCTGCGCCCGGGCGGTCGCTGGACCTTCCCGGAATGCTCCTGCTCGGCGCGGCCATCGTCACCGGGGGGCTGGCGGTGGCGACTCCCGGGCCCCTCGCCGGGAGCGAGGTGTGGGGTGTCCTCTGGGCCCCGCTCATCGGAGGCTCGGCGTGGACGACGCCGCTGGCCCTGGTCGCTCTGGTGGCTGCCGCTCTCTCCCTCGCGTGGGGGTTGTCGGGGGCGAGCGACGCGCCCCGTCTCCTCCGCTTGCGGCGCGTCCCGCAGATCTGGGGGCAGGTCGACGGCCTGGGCGGTGCCCTGCTCGCCCTGGTGCTCGCCTTCGTGGTGATCAGCTTCTCCACTGCCGACCCGGGCCAGGGCCTGGTGGCGCCGGCCGCGGCGGTGCTGCTGCCCGCCGCTCTGGTGGCGGCCATTGCCCTCGCCATCCGCGAGACTCGAGCCCCCGCCGCGCTGGTGCCGCTCGGCCAGCTCCGTGACCCCGCTGCCGCCGGCGCCCTGCTCTGCAACCTGGCGATCGGCGCCGGGCTGATGGCGGCGCTGGTCGACATCCCCATCTTTGCGCGGGCCACGGCGTACGGCTCGCAGCTCGGCGCCGCCCTGGTGCTGCTCCGGCTGCTGGCTGCGGTGCCGGTCGGCGCGGTGCTCGGCGGCTTCCTCTGCGAGCGGCTCGGCTACCGGGTGACCACGCTGCTGGGGATGGCCCTGACCACCGCGATGTTTGTCCTGATGGGAGGGTGGACGGCGAGCTCATTGGGCTCCGGACTACGGGTGAGCGACCCGGTCCTGGTGGGCTGCGGCCTCGGTTTCGGGCTCGCCATAGCCCCCATCAACGCCGCCATCCTCGGGGCCGTGGCAGCCGCCCGGCACGGGCTCGCCGCAGCGCTGGTGGTGGTGGCCCGCATGGTCGGGATGCTGGTCGGGATCTCCCTGCTCACCGCCATCGGACTGCACCGCTACTACCAGGAGGCGGCCACCATCCCTTCGCCGGCGATCCTCTGCCCCGGGCACCCGCTCAGCTGCGCCGCCTACAACGCCCTCTCCCAGCACGCGCTCCTCGATGAGCTGCGCACCATCTTCCTGGCCGCGGCGGTCTGCACCGCGGCGGCCGGGCTGATCGGGGCGGCCATGCTGCGGCGCCACCGCGAGAGCGATCCGGGTCCGATGGCGGCCGCGCTCGGCGCCTGAGACCCTCGTACCATGCGGTGCATGCCCGCAACCGCCATCGCCCTCGCCGACTTCGACCGAGTCCTCGCCGCCTTCACCCTCCTCGTCGAGGGCGTTCGCCCCGAGCAGTGGAACAGCCCCACCCCGTGCGCCGACTGGGACGTCCGCCAGCTGCTGGACCACGTGACCTCCGGAAACCGGATGTTCGCGGCCCTCGCAAGCGGTGAGCGGCCCGAGGGGATGGAGGGCCTCCTCCAGCTCCGGGCCCGGGTCGCACCGGCAGCGGATGACGACCCGGTGGCGACCTTCCGCGAGTCCGGACGGCAGCTCCTCCGGGTCTTCTCCGACCCCGACTTCCCGGACGGCACCTACGTGACGCCCATCGGCGAACGGAGCGGCGACTTCCTCATCCTGATGCGGACCAGCGAGGGTCTGATCCACGGCTGGGACCTCGCCCGGGCCACGGGCCAGACCCCGGCCTTCCCGGAGGCCATCGCCGAGCAGACCCTCGCCAGCCTGCACCTGACACTCGCCGACCGGCCCCGTGACCCCCGCGGGTTCGGGGTCGAGCAGCCTGTGCCGGCGGACGCCCCGGCGCTCGACCGCCTCGCCGGCTTCGTCGGCCGCTCCGTCTAGCCCCGGCATCCGCGCCTCCGTTCGAGGCGCCTGGCCCGTCAGGGTGGGCCCGCCATCGGCCGGCGGGCGCTGACGCCTCTACACTCCAGCCTCATGCCGGCCCGCCTGCGCCCCGTGGCTCCGCGACTCGATCTGCCCCGGCTCCTGGAGGTGATCCGGCTCTCCGCCGCCGAGCTGGGGATCGAGGCCTTCCTGGTCGGGGGATTCGTCCGGGACCGGCTGCTCGGACGGGAGAGCAAGGACATCGACGTGGTGGTCGTGGGGACTGACGGGGTGCCTCTCCTGGAGCGGGTGGCGGCGCAGCTCGGCTGGGCGCGACCCGCCGTCTTTGAGCGCTTCGCCACGGCGCAGGTCCGTGGAGGGGAGTTCATCGTCGAGGTCGTCCAGGCGCGCGCCGAGCGCTACGACCCGGAGTCCCGCAAGCCGGACGTCCGCCCGGGGAGCCTCGAGGACGACATCGCGCGCCGCGACTTCACCATCAACGCGCTCGCGGAGACGCTCGACGGCCGGGTGCTCGACCTCACCGGCCGGGGGCTGGACGACCTCCGGGACGGCATCCTCCGCACCCCGCTCGACCCCGCCGACACCTTCTCCGAGGACCCGCTCCGGATGTTCCGGGCGGCCAGGTTTGTCGCTCAGCTCGGCTTCCGCCTCGCCGACGGTCTCGAGGAGGCGATGCGGGCGATGGCCCACCGCGCCTCCATCCTCTCCGGGGAGCGGGTGCGCGACGAGCTCAGCCGCCTGCTGGTCTCCCCGCACCCGCGCGAGGGGCTGGAGGTGCTGCGGAGCAGCGGCCTCCTCGAGGTGTCCCTCGCCGAGCTGCTCCCGATGGTGGGGGTGGAGCAGGGGGGATGGCACCTCTACGACGTCTGGGAGCACAGCGTTCGCGCCGTGGAGCTGGCGCCCCGGGACCTGGTGACCCGACTCGGCTGCCTCTTCCACGATTCCGGCAAGCCCCCGACCCACGCCCTGGCCGCAGACGGGCGGCACACCTTCTACGACCATCCGCGCGCGGGGGCCCAGATCGCGGCGGCGGTGATGGCCCGGCTCCGCTTCAGCGGAGAGGAGATCGATCAGGTGGGTGCCCTGGTTCTCCATCACATGTGGCCGATCCAGTACCGGCCGGCGGAGGTGGGGGACGGGGCGGTGCGTCGTTTCATCCGCACCGCGGGAGAGCTGCGGCCGCGCCTGCTCGACCTGGCGCGAGCCGACACCCGCGCCTCCGCCTACCCGGACGTGGAGGCGATCGACGAGCTGGAGCAGCGGGCCGCCC
>ODAK010004733.1_pt1 | contig 13925 bp, 7 predicted proteins | sample 1539591 | NCBI WGS metagenome assembly ODAK01 (sample SAMEA3539303, study PRJEB22396) | soil metagenome | biome: tundra; feature: field; material: soil | place: USA | collected 2010-05 | depth 0.15 m | reverse complement strand
TCTGGAACAATGTCATTCTGCCGCCAGTCGCCGAGCGATGCGAACCAGAGGTTCCAATCGAAGCGCGGTTGATAGGGCGCATAGATGCGCGGCGCTTCATTGAGGGCCTGCGGCTTGTTGCGAAAGGGGTAAGCGGTCCAGTGGACGCCATCGTTCGAGCCCTGGAATTCAATCTCATAGCGGCCGCCGGTCATGACGGCAAACAAGCCGTATTGATTCGCGATGCGAAAAGGCTCAAGGGCCACAACAGGTGCGGCAGGCAGCGGGAGCGAGCGGAACGGAATTCCGATCAGCTCCGCGGTTGTCACATAAGCTATCCACGAGAGCATGATGGCGGCGATTGCGAGACGAAGTGGGCTCGCATGTGCGGCGATCTTGTGGCGCAGGTTATTTCGAGGACGGCTCGGTTCGCGATCAATACTGTTTCCCTCCGACGCGGATGTTTGGGCTTCGCGGGGATCAATGTCAGATATAGGCAAAAGCGTCTTCGATTGAGACCGCGCGGGAACGAAGCGGGCAAGCGTTTTGTCATCGAGCAATAAGAAGCCGAGCGAAAGGACAAGGTAGTTCAGGAACGTGTAATTGGCGGTGAGGATGACACCGATTTCCCACGGGGTCACGATGCAGAAGCAGACTAGCCGCACGCGTCGCGGAAAGAACAGCATCCACACGATTACAAGCTCAAGAATGAGCGTGCCGGCAGCGGATGCGGCGTGGAACCAATGCGGAAGATGTTCGACGTACCAGCCGATCCAGGTGGGCAGCGGGCCGTTCTGGTAGTACTCGTCCATCGCGGTGAGAGTGCGCCATTGGCGATCGCCGCTGAGCAGCTTGACCATACCCGATTCGAAATAGATGCGAAACCACTCCCATTGCAAGAGGAACAGGATGGCACGCGACGGCGGATGACTCGCGCCCAGTCCGGGCAGCAGACCGGAGGGCGCGAAGAACAGCGACAGAAAGCCGGCTTCAAGAAGCATTCCGTCAGATTGGTAATTGGAGAAATCGCCGGCAGTGGAGACGAATGAGATAAAGCAGACGAAACAAACAAAGAAGCTGAAACGTGGCCAGAGATTAAGCAACGCTGCAAATGACGCGGCGATTCCAATCCACATCACCGCCATGAGCATGTGCGAAGACGATGAATACCAGAAGAGCGATGGCGCATACCAGAATTGCCTGCCGGGGACCGATCGCGCAACGGCAGAGAGATATTGCTGCGCGGACAGAATGCCCTGCGGGCCGTTAAGCCCTTTGATTTGAAACAGCAGCGAATAAAACGCAGAGAAATAAATTGCAGCGAGGGCGCGCAGAAATATCCACCGCGGCAGTAGTCTGCTGGGCGCGCCGGATTCAGAGCTGAAGAGCCAGCGAAGGAGATTGCCGGGATTACGCTCCATGCGAGACTCCGTTCGCTCAGTTAGCCTGCTTCCATTGTTTCGTGAGGGGGCCGGCGGCACCGCTTACAGGATCGGAGTCGGGGAAGGCGAGGTGCCGCATGCGATCGACGTCGGAGGGCGATGGAGCCTTGCGGCAAATGTCCCAGGATTGATCGTGCGGATAAGTACCGACGACCAGGAAGTCCGCGCTGCTGTGCAGGTTGCAGTGACCGGTGCCGGTGGGAAGTACGGCGACATCGCCCGCGCTCACAGTAATCTCGTGACCGTTCTCTCCGCCGAACATGAGGCGCGCCTCGCCCGCAGCAAACCCTAACACTTCATGAGCGGTGGAGTGGTAGTGATGAAAATCGTAAACCCCGTTGCGCCATTGCGGCGGCCATCCGTTACGCGTAAAGGCCTGCTCAAACGCGGACGCAGGATCGGACTTGGTAACGTCGATAGCCCGCCGGTAAATCAAGACGGGCAGGCGGTCATTGTTGGGCATCCAGCCGTTGCGTGAAAGCTTCAGCACTTCAGCTTCGATGTGTCGGTCATTCGCGAAAACAGAGCGGGACGAAGAAAGCCCGAGTGCGGCAAGGGCGGTCGAAAATCGGCGACGGTCGATCGGCATCGTGGATCCTGTGCACCGGGTCAAAACCGGCGAGTCACAGAATTGGATGCTGCGGAAAGCTCAGTCGTTCGCTGAACAGATCGGAGTGCGATCTGACTTTGCGGGAAAGAACCTCGCCTCTCAGATGCGCCGTTTGGATCGGCTGCTTTGTTTTCGATGGATAGCCCTGCGACTTGTGCTCGCTGAGGCGAGTTGGCGAGTGGCGGAGACATGGCCGCGGCGACGATGAACAACGGCCGGTCGCAGCGTGGCACCCACCTGGCGTTCGGAAGCTGTCGGATTCTGACCATACGCGGGATCGAGCATTGCAATCACCGCAATAGCGCGGGTGCGATAGAGCCTTGCCCATTGGCTCTGAATGAGCGACTGCTGAACGGATTTCCAATAGGATGCATCGGCGGGGACGGGGGATAACGGCGCGGTGATAAAGTCGCTGGCTGCTGAGCCAGTATTGATCAGGCTGAGGAACTGGCTGAACTCTCCAAGATTGACGCCCATCTGGTAGACAAGCTGGCTCAGGGCCATCTGCTGCGAGCCGGTCAGCTGATCGAAATTGCGGCAATAAGCCTTGGCGTTGTAAATGGCTTGAATCGCCGAGACCCGGAGCAGGAGCGTGGCCTCATCGTCGCTTATCTGAGGGTCCAGGGTCTTGATTTTGGCACGGAATTGGCGCTTGTTCCATCGGGTGAACTCATCGTTGTACTGATCGAGAATTTTCGCGAGGCGGTCGGGTTCAAGTCCGGCAGCCTGCCATAGCTCGGAAGAGGACGGCTCGATAAATGGGAGTGGATTGAGAGGGTCGCGCTGCGGATGTTCGCGCGCGGGCAAATCCAGGGTGAATCCGGCACCGATCAAGGGACTGCCGGTTTTAGGGTCTGGATAGGCGGCAAGCACCCAGCCCTCATGGCGTCGGTCCCGCAGCGTTTCCATCAGATCGCGCACGGAAAACTTTACGTCGGTCTCTTTAAAATCGCGCAAAAGACGCACCGCATTAGAAACTTCAGAGGCCGCGCGGAGGCTGGAAGGCGTGACAGACAGCACCGGAGAAGCTGACGGTTGCGAGTCTGTCCGGATAGCTGCGGGCATCTGCTCTGGCACTTGTCCGTGCGCGGACATTGCCACCCCAAAGCTCAGAATTGCGATGACCAGGTGCCGTGGCGTGACGTTCATACCGGGAAAATCCCTGCTCTCTTTTTCGTACCTATGTCTAGACAATGACGCAAAAACAGGCTGGCCGCAATGAAAGTAGCGCGCGTTGAATGCAAAAGGTAACCAGCCGACTCTAATCTCAGACACCGGAAGATGGTCGAAGTCGCAAGGGGCTGTGGATGTGCGAGCCGGTGCGTCCAAAGGCCGCCAGGAATCATCTGATTGGATATGACGGAGCATTTGCAGGTTTCAGTTTTGGATTTGGTGGGAATGCGGCTGGGGGAAAGCGAGAGCGCCGCTGGGCCGAGTGGAGCGGTGTCGGCAGCCGTGGGCCGGTCGGTTGATCTGGCGCGGCATGCCGAGGAGTGGGGATACGCGCGCTATTGGATGGCGGAACATCACTCGATTGAGGGTTTGGCTTGTTCGGCTACATCGGTGCTGATCGGGCATGTGGCGGGCGCGACCAAAACGATCCGCGTCGGAAGCGGCGGAGTGATGCTGCCTAACCACGCGCCGCTGGTAGTGGCGGAGCAGTTTGGCACGCTGGAGGCGCTATATCCGGGGCGCATTGATTTGGGATTGGGCCGGGCTCCCGGTGGCGACTGGCAGACGATGCGCGCGCTGCGACGGGACCTTGGGCAAACGGGCGACGAGTTTCCAGAATTGCTGACGGAGTTGCAGGGATACCTGGGATCGGATGAACGACGCAGCGCGAGTGGCGGACTGGGAGTTCGGGCGGTTCCTGGACAAGGCAGCCATGTGCCGATCACGCTTCTGGGGTCGAGCAACTTTAGTGCGCAGTTGGCGGCAGCTAAAGGGTTGCCGTTTGCGTTTGCCGCACATTTTGCACCGGACTATCTCTACCTGGCGTCGCGGCAGTATCGCGAGGAATTTCGTGAGGGGACCTGTCCCGACGGTGGGGCACTGAAGCGCCCACACTTAATGGTGGCGGTTCCCGTAATTGCGGCAGAGTCGGACGAAGAAGCTCTTCGTTTGTTTACCAGCGCACAGCAGCGCTTTTTGCGATTGGTGCGCGGGCAGTCGGTAGAGTTGGTGCCACCGCTCGATGAGCCCGAAGCGATGGAGCAGGTGTGGCGGGCCGGCGAGCGTGAGGCTGTTCACAGCAAGCTGCGCGAAGCGATCGTCGGTTCGAACACCACGGTGCGTGCCGGGCTCGAAAAGCTTCTGCGCGCAACCGGTGCAGACGAAGTAATCGTGGTTACCGATACATACGATCATGCGGACCGCGTCGAATCGTACCGTCGTGTCGCGGAAGTGGCCCGGACGATCACGGTCGGCGAAGCGACAGTCGCGAGGTGAAGACGGCCAGTCGCTACAATAGGCTTGATTCAGGTTGTTCATCGAGAGGGTGATGCTCATACATATGACGATTTTTCTTGCTGCCTCCGTGGTCGGAGTGGGTGCCGGGTCGAGTGCTGCGGCAACTGCAGGCTTTGGACCGTCGAATCCATTTTTTGCGCCGAGCACTCTCCCGTTTCAGGCTCCGCCCTTTGACACAATCAAAGACGAAGATTATCAACCTGCGATTGAAGCGGGGATGGCCGAGCAGAAGCAGGAGATGGATGCGATCGGCGAAGACAAAGCAGAGCCCACGTTTGACAACACCTTAGTCGCGATGGAGAAAACGGGCCTGCTGCTGCATCGAGCGCTGTCGGCATTCAGCGCGGTAACAGGAGCGAATACCAATCCACTGCTGCAAAACGTGAAGACAGAAGAAGCGCCAAAGCTTGCGGCGCACGAAGACTCGATTTACCTGAACAGCAAGCTCTTCGCACGAGCCGAGGCTGTCTACACGAAGCGCGACTCGCTCAGGCTTGACCCTGAATCCCTGCGATTGCTTGAAGTGACCTATGACAAGTTTGTGCGCTCGGGCGCAAAACTCTCGGAAGCGAAAAAGTCCGATCTGAAGAAATTGAACGAAGAGATATCCACGCTTTCAAATGCGTTTACGACGAAGCTGCTGGCGGCGACGAAGGATGCTGCGTTCGTGACCAAAGACAAGGCAGCGCTCGCGGGACTGACCGATGCACAGATTGCGGCGGCAGCCCAAGCGGCGCAGGCACGAAAGCTGGAAGGCTACCTCCTCCCTCTGCAGAACACGACGCAACAGCCTGAAGCCGGTTCGATAACAGTTCGCGGTACACGGGAGGCGATCTTGAAGAATTCGCTGACGCGGACCGAACGCGGCGACGCAAACGATACACGCCAGGTCGTCACGCGGCTCGCACAATTGCGTGCACAACGCGCGCGGCTGCTGGGCTATGAAAATCACGCCGCATGGAAGCTCGAAGATCAGATGGCGAAAACGCCCGAGGCGGCGTTGAAGTTCATGAACTACTTGGTGCCGGTGGCGACAGCGAAAGCGGCACGTGAGGCGAAGGATATTCAAGACGTCATCGACGCGCAAAAAGGCGGCTTCAGGCTCGAACCATGGGATTGGGATTTTTATGCCGAGCAGGTGCGCAAGGCGAAATTCGATTTCGACGAATCCGAGGTCAAGCCGTATTTCGAATTGAACAGCGTACTTGAGAACGGCGTCTTCTACGCGGCGCATGAGCTTTACGGAATAAGTTTCAAGGAGCGAAAAGACATTCCGCTGTATCAGCCGGAAGTGCGCGTCTTTGAGGTTTCGGACGTGGACGGCAAGCCGCTGTCGCTCTTTTATTGCGACTACTTCAAGCGCGATAACAAGAACGGCGGCGCGTGGATGTCGAGCTTCGTCGTGCAGTCGAAGCTGCTGGGCACGCTTCCGGTCATTTACAACGTGGCGAATTTGCCGAAGCCCGCACCCGGCGAGCCTGCGCTTATCAGCTTCACCGACGTGACGACGATGTTCCATGAGTTTGGCCACGCTCTGCATGGAATGTTTGCAAACAGCGAGTACCCGAGTCTTTCAGGCACCTCAACAGCGCGAGACTTCGTAGAATTTCCGTCGCAGTTCAACGAACACTGGGCAATCTATCCGACGATCTTCAATAACTACGCAAAGCACTACAAGACAGGCGACCCCATGGTGCCTGAGTTAGTGGCGAAGATTAAGAAGTCGCAGACTTTCAACGAGGGATATGACTTGACCGAGTTGCTGGCAGCGGCGGAACTCGATATGCAATGGCACACGCTCAGTGCCGATGCCCCCGTACAGGATTCTGACGCCTTCGAGAAGAAGGCACTTGAGAAGACGCATCTGTTGATCCATGATGTGCCGCCGCGTTATCGCTCCACCTACTTCAGTCATATCTGGAGCACCGGATATTCGGCCGGTTACTACGCATACTTGTGGACGCAGATGCTTGACGACGATGCCTATCAGTATTTCGAAGAGCATGGCGGCCTTACGCGTGAAAATGGCGATCGCTTCAGGCAGATGATCTTGTCGCGCGGCAACACGCAAGACTTGTCCAATCTATATATCGCTTGGCGCGGAAAAGCTCCGAGCGCGGAACCGATGATGAAGTATCGAGGATTGGAAGAGGCTAGTCCCGCGAAGTAGAGCGGGCGCTAGTCTTCGAGCGGCTCCATGTCAACCGAGACGCGCAGCCTGTGAGCGCCTCCGCCGAGAATCAAGCCACGAAGCGGACTCACGTCGCTGTAGTCGCGGCCCCAGGCGAGAGTGACGTGGCCGTCGGATGGGACAAGATTATTGGTTGGATCGAGATCGAGCCAACCTGACCCCGGACAATATACAGACACCCACGCGTGCGACGCATCGGCGCCGATGAGCCGAGGACGCCCCGGTGGCGGATAGGTGCGCAGGTATCCACTGACATACCGCGCGGCGAGATTGAGCGAACGGAGGCAGGCGATCTCGATGTGCGCAAAATCCTGGCACACACCGCGTCGCTTTTTGAAGGCCTCTTCAGTGGGCGTCCGCACCGTTGTCGCTTTCGAGTCAAACCGAAAATCCTTGTAGATGCGCGTGTTGAGGTCGATGAGCGCTTCGGTCAATGGGTGGCCGGGAGTGAAGGACTGCAAAGCGTATGCCGCAAACTCCGGCCGCGTGCGGATGCGCGGCGATTCAAATTGAAATTGATAGGCTTCTAGTCCCGCGCGACTCTGATCGGTGGGGAGCAACCTCACAGCTTCTTCCCACGAGATGGATGGTTGCGCCAGATTCGTTGCACTCCCCTGTACCGTCACTTCGCTACGTGCTTCTACCTCTAACTCCTTGTGCGGCTCCTGGACGGTGAAGAAGCAGAGAAGATTTCCAAAAAAATCGATGCGCTCAGTGCGCGTCGCGGGAGCGGGGTGGATGATGAGTTCGCTGCGCGCAGCTTGATGAAGCGAAGGGCGCGGTGTGAGGCACGCGACATGATTGCCGACCGAAACCGGATATTTGTATTTGTACGTAGTTCGGTGAAGGATTCTGTAATTCATTGGCCTATGCTGATCGGAAATGTGCGAGCGTGGCTGAAATAACGGCTCGATAAGTTGTTTGACCATGATGGCAGCAAGCGTTCCAACTCTCGGAGGACCCGCTCGAGCCGCGCCAGTCCTTCAGAATCGCTGGCAACGGCAGTGGCACCGGGTAACGGGTACGAGAGCGTGCGCAGATCGAAATTGCGGAGCAACGCCTGTGCCTCTTTCATTGCCTGCAGATCATCAGGCAAGTAGCGCGGAAGCTTTTCGTAAAGATCGACAAGGTGATTGAGTTGAAAAGCCAGGGCGCGCGGATTGGTTTCGTCGGCCATGAGCACATCGAGCACGGCCAATGGCTGGAGTGTAGTGTAATAGCGAGTCCGGTAGGTCATGGAGCTGTCCGCTACCTCAAGCAGACACTCGAGAAGCGACCAGTCCCGCTCGGTGAGCGGGGTGGTGATTTCGCGCAACTGCCTCGACAGATAGATGGCACGCTCAAGCCGGCGGCCGATGCTCATGAACAGCCATCCCGATCCACGATTGATGTTTTCGCGTTCCATGCCAGAGAAGGCTGAAAGCAACTCGAGACATGCCGTGAGTATGGCCGGATATTCGAGAAGCTCGAAACGCTCGTCAGGTTCAATGGAGTCGCGCAGTTTGCCGATGAGAAACATCATGTCGGCCGAAAGCCGATCGCGCACATGGCCGCCGATGCGAGATATTTCTTTGAGCGTCGACGCAAGGCTATCGGGCCGCTTGCTGTCGATCAAAAGCGAGATCATTTCGTTCTCGATATCAGCGGAGGTCGGTTTTGCATCCTTCGCTTTGGGAAACTTGCTGTGGCGCGTTTCGAGGCAGCTGTGCAAGCGAAGCAGACACCCATGCTCCGCCTCATCGGCGAGGCGGATGCGAGGAATGACAGTGCGCAAGATCCGAGCGATGTTTTCGGCGCGTTCGACATAACGGCCGAGCCAGAACACGTTGTCGGCGACGCTGCTCTGCACCACGCGGGATACACGGCGCAACTCTACCGGCTGGTTGCGGGGATGCAACATGCTGAAGGTGTCGACAGGACTGTCCCAAAGCACCCATGCATCTTTGCTGTGGCCCCCGCGCTGCATTGAAACGACAGGCCCCTCAGCATCGGAAACACGCACCAAGCCGCCGGGTATCGCAACGAAGCCGCTGCCGGTATTGAGGACGTAGGTACGCAGCACCACACCGTGCGACTTTAAATGTCCGCTCTCCCAGACCGGCGCAGTCGATAAAGATATTTGCTCCTGCGCTACGAATTCATAAGGACGTGCGCGCAGTTGCTCAGCGAACTTGTTTTTCTCGGCATGGGCAAGTTCGGCACCGAAGACCGGCTCCATACCGCGCGCCGGGAATGCCGGCTTGACCACAACAGAATCGAGATGCTCGAGCACCCAATCGAGGGCATACTCCTGCCCGCACCACCAGGTTGCCACGGAGGGGAGCTTGAGTCTCTCGCCGAGCAGATGACGACAGAGCCCAGGAAGAAACGGCATCACGGCGGCGGTTTCAATCACTCCGCTGCCCAGCGCATTCGCGACTTTTATATTGCCGGCAACAATTGCCTCTACAAGGCCTGGGACACCGAGCAGCGAATCCCCACGCAACTCAAGAGGATCGCAAAAGCTATCGTCAACGCGGCGCAGGATCACATCGATCTGTTCCAGTCCGTCGACTGTTTTCAGATAGACGCAACGATTGCGAACTGTCAGGTCGGTGCCCTCGACGAGCGTGAATCCCAAATAACGCGAGAGATAAGAATGCTCGAAGTAGGTTTCATTAAGAGGTCCGGGAGTTAGCAACACGACCCGCGGATTTTCAGACTGGGCAAGGTCGATGAGGGCGTCGCGCTGCGCGCGAAAGAACGGCGCGAGACGCAAAACGTTAGAGGCGCGAAAGAGATCGGGCAGCACATCAGAAACGATGGTGCGATTTTCAAGAGCGTAGCCGCTGCCTGAAGGGGCCTGCGTGCGATCAGCCAAAACCCACCACTGCCCGTCGGGCGAGCGCGCCAAATCGACGGCAAGCATGTGGAGATAACTATGATCCGGCACCTGCACGCCTACCAGCGGGCGCAGAAATGCAGGATTCGCGTAAAGCAGCGGAGCCGGAATGTTGCCCTGCGCAATGAGATTCTGCGGACCATAAAGATCCTTGAGCAGCAAGCTCAGCAGTTGCGCGCGCTGAATAACGCCGGCCTCAATGAAGCGCCACTCATCGGCAGGAAGCAGCAACGGGATGAGATCGGTTTTCCAAGGACGATTTGCGCCGAGCGGATCGCTGTAGATGTTGTATGTGATTCCGTTTTCGCGAATCCGCCGCTCAGCGCGGCTCCAGCGTCGCCCCAATTCCTCCGGTCCCATGGTGCGGAGCGACTCCATCAAGTGCGCCCAGTGCGGCCGCGGATTCACGCCATCAGCCGACAACTCATCGTAGGCGGCACCGTAGCGGAGCGCAGTTTGATAAAGGTCCATGGTCATGAGACGAAACCCGCTTTCATGATGCTGGGCTCCTGCGGCGGCGGTGGCATGCGCAGGTCCAGAGTCATCGGGTAGATGGGATTGTGCTCTTCTTTTGGAACGACCATCGTCACAGGAGGACGGTCGGAGATTTGAAAGCGCTCGGTGCGGCGCTGCGCGGCCTCTGCGGCGTCCGCGGGTCGCACGTTGTAAATGCGGCCGTCTGGTGGGTCGACGAAGTAGGTACATCGAGCAACGGAACGGCTCGCCCAGCGATCAATGATGTCGAAGACCAGTGGCGCGTGCACTGGAATGGTGGGATGCAGCGAAGCAGAGAGTCGCCGCGCGCGATACCGCACACCGGCTACAAACTCGTTGGGGCCGCCCGTGGCAGAGAGCGGCACACTGCGCCCATTGCACGCAACAGTATAACGAGAGTCGCCACTGATTCCGGATAGTTTTACCTGCAGGCGCTCGAGCGATGAATCGACGCTTCGTACCGTGCCGCCCGCGTTTGTCTCTTCGGCCAGCACGTTCCACGGCTCGAGTGCACGTCGCAACTCGAGCTCGACGCCATCGGCCGTGACTGAACCAATTTTCGGAAAACGAAAATCGAAATGAGAAGAAAACCACTTCGGTTCAAAGTTGAAACCGAAGGTGCGCAACTGCGAAAGCACTTCATGAAAGTCACGGCGCACAAAATGCGGAAGCAGGAAACGATCATGCAGCGCCGCACCCCAACGTATCAGCGAGTTCTCGCAGGGCTGCTTGAAAAACATGCAAACCAAAGCGCGGATGAGCAGCATCTCCATCAAGCCCATCCTCACGTGCGGCGTCATTTCGAATGCGCGCAGTTCAAGCAGACCGAGACGCAGACCGCGGCCCTCGGGCGGGTAGAGCTTGTCGATGCAAAATTCAGCGCGATGCGAATTGCCGGTGACATCGACGAGCAGATTGCGAAACAATCCGTCGATGGTGGACGGTGGACAGTCGCTCAATCGCAATTGGTCAAAGGCAATTTCAAGTTCATACAGGGCATCCATGCGCGCTTCGTCAACGCGCGGGTATTGGCTTGTAGGTCCGATATACATGCCGGAGAACAGGTACGAGAGCGATGGATGGTTCTGCCAAAACGCAACCATGCTGCGCAGAAGATCAGGACGCCGCAGGATCGGGCTGTCTGCCAACGTGGCGCCGCCGATAACGATGTGGCTGCCTCCGCCGGTCGCAAGCTGATCGCCGTTGTAACCGAATTTGTCGGCAGTCAATCGATTGCGGTGGGCTTCTTCTGAGAGCATTGTATTGATGTGTTCGAGTTCATCCCAATTGCTGGCAGGCGGTAGATTCACTTCCAACACGCCGGGATCAGGCGTCACGCTGAAAGATCGCAGGCGCGGATCGGACGGCGGAGCATAGCCTTCGAGCCACACCTGCAGGTGAAGGTGTACGCAGGTATCTTCAACGGCAGAGAGCAGGTCAAGGTAGTCGGCGAGTTTGGGCGAGTACGGAAGAAAAATGTGGAGGCCGTGGTCGCGCGCCTGCACGCACAGCGAAGGCCGAATCAGTTCTGTAGCGGTCTCTGCGTTACTTGCGAGTGCGGGCAGCGGATCGGCCACTGGGTCTTTCTCGAAGATATCGAGGTGCCGCGCGGGTTGCGATGGAAGCTTGACCCGATCGGCAAACGGTGCCGGCTCGTATTCGTAAACAAGCTCATCCGGCGCGACCCACGGCATCGCCTCAGTGGGTATCCGAAACCCAATCGGCGAGTCACCAGGGAACAGCAGCATCCGTTCAGGGCGTGGAAACCACAACTGGCTCGACCAAAAAAGACGGCCTGCATGTTGACGCCGGCGCAGGGGCAGGATGTAGCCGACGGGTTCTGTGGTTTCATCGTCAGGGTTGTAGGCAGGCAGAGCGTCTTCAGAGTTGACCTGGAGGCGACGCGTGAGAGCCTGCATGAAGTTGTGCGCATCGTTCACGCTCAAGCCGTAATCGTGATCCTCGCGCGCAATGAGGGCTGCATTCTCCCATACGGGAACGCCGTCCGCACGCCAGTAGCAACTGAGCGCCCAGCGTGGCAGCGGTTCACCTGGATACCATTTCCCCTGGCCGTAATGAAGCATCGCGCCGGGAGCGATTTTCTTGCTCAGCGCCTGAATCAAGACCAGACCGCGCGCCCGCTTTTCTGCTCCGAGAGCATCAATATGCCATTGCGGACTTTCTCTATCGTCGATGGCAATATAGGTCGGTTCGCCGCCCATGGTGAGGCGCACATCCTGCTCCGCAAGCTTTGCGTCGACATCATGGGCAACACGCTGCACCTGTGCCCAGTCCTCGTCTGTAAACGGTTTGGAAAGGCGCGGCGCCTCGTCGATGCGGCGAATCGTCATGGAGTATGTGAAGTCGACATGGGCTGGCTCGACGGTGCCACCGATGGGTGCGGCATTCGAAGCAAGTGGCGTCGCCATCAACGGAATGTGGCCCTCGCCGGTGAAGAGACCTGACGTCGGATCCAGGCCAATCCAACCGGCGCCGGGCAGAAACGCTTCTGCCCAGGCATGCAGATCGGCGGAATCCGTGAGCGGGCTCGTCGTATCATTCGGCTCGCGCTCGTCGGGAGCCAGTTGAATCAGGTACCCGGAAACGAAGCGGGCCGCTATGCCCAGATGGCGCAATATCTCGACGAGCAACCAGGCGGAATCACGACAGGAACCGGTGCGACGCTCGAGCGTCTGTTCGCAGGTCTGAACGCCCGGATCAAGGCGCGTTACGTAGCCGATTTCATCGCGCAGCTTGTGATTCAGGTCGAACAAAAATCCGATGGTCGGTTGGATGCCAACGGCGAGCCCGTTGAGAAATGCCTGCAGACGGGTACCCGCCGGGTCGAGCACCATATAGGGCTCGAGATCCTTGGCCAGATCAGGCGCGTATTTAAAGGGATAGGTTTCAATGCCCGGCTCGAGGAAAAAGTCGAAGGGGTTGATCGGCGACAGTTCTGCCGTGAGGTCGACGTCGACCACAAACTCTTTGGTCCTGCCGGAAAACAGAACGCGGGCGATGTGATTGTAATGCGGGTCAAGTTGCCAATTGATCAGGTGCTGGACGGGGCTGATCGTGAGTGAATAACCTAGGATGGGCGTGCGGCAATAGGGGGCCGGGCGCAACTGTATGACTTGAGGACCAAGTGAAACCGCTTTGTCGTAAACGTACTGCGTACGATGATTTAGCGCAACCCGTATGCCCATCCGCCCTCATGCGGCCCAACCAGAAAGTCCTGGCTAATCGTCACGATTCACCAATGTGTGACCGGGCCAGGCGCCTCGCTGAAGCTGCTGCTCTAAAGCTACCCTAAGCCGGGGCTGATTGACCCAATTTTCTGATCATCAGATGAAAAACAAAGTCGTTTCATTAATGACGATGCCACGCGCAGTAACCGCGAAGAAAAAAGGAGCAGACCGAAGTTTGCTCCACATAAAAAACGACTACATAAAGTTGCTATGAGCAATCGCGATCGCTCCGGGAATATTCCAGACTCCCAGAAGCACAGCAAAATAGACCGGAAAACCCAGACGCAGCGCCCCTTGTCGAGCGGGAGATTTCGCTGCTGGCGTTCGATCTGAGGGTATCGCGAAACGCGCGGACGTCTCTCGAATCGCGCCTTATCACACTTGCTGCGGAACGTGTCTGGGCTGCGTGGCGGCGCGGGCACCCATAGCGCCGGCGAGCCGTTGGCGATGAAACTAGTCGGCCCGCTTGCTGCTCGCTCGCCGGGGCTTCGGCTTGGTCTTAGAATTGAGCGCCACTGCAGCGCAGATGAGATCCTTCAAGGCCGCGTCATCGACCTTGTCGCCTTCGTGGATGTCGATGGCGCGCCTGACATTCCCGTCGAGGCTGGAG
>ODAK010004732.1_pt1 | contig 13926 bp, 14 predicted proteins | sample 1539591 | NCBI WGS metagenome assembly ODAK01 (sample SAMEA3539303, study PRJEB22396) | soil metagenome | biome: tundra; feature: field; material: soil | place: USA | collected 2010-05 | depth 0.15 m | reverse complement strand
TACCGCACAGCCGCTGCGATTCGTGGCGCCAGCCGAACAGGATTTCGAAGGTAACCTGAAATCTCCTTCTGAAGTCTGGCCGTCAGGCGAGTCTGCTCTTCGAGTTGCCGTTCCAGCCGCATGGCCCACGCGGTTCGCTCCTCGAGTTCTCTATCGAGCCCGGAAGCCCACGGGGTCTGTTCCGCGAGTTCCTTATCGAGTCTCAGCGCCCATGCCGTGCGCTCCGCGATTTCCTGCTCAAGCGCCCCGATCCGCAGCCGCAAAGCTTCTACCTGACGATCGAGCGACAGAGCCCATTGTGTCGTTTCGGAACTCCGATCCCCGAACATGAAATGCCGGATACGCTCTGAGGCTTCCTGAAGGCGTTCGCACGCGATAGCCAGTTCTCCGGCAACGCCGTGGGGACCTTCCGGCAATGCTGCATCGGCAGGCAGGGAAGTGGCAGTGGAAACCTGACGTGCCACCGCCGGTTCGCGATCCGGAAGACGAACCGAAAGCCGGGCAGCCGTTTGGGCGGAGGATTCCTCGCCACCCGGCTTGCGCAATACACCCAGCATATGAGTTGGCGTCAGGCTGCCGGCAGCCATCCCGGCTTCATCGCGCGTATGTACAGCGTCTATGAACTTCCGATCCCACTGGCGGGTCGAATCGAAATTCGGGCCAAAAGCCCTGTCTACGAAAGGATCGATTACATTTCCATAAGCGATGAAGACGTCAAAGTGGAAATATTCCAAAAGCAACGGCAGAATATCCTGTGACCGTATGCCTTCGAAACCTTCCCACGAACAGTCGTAATTCTCGTAGAGGTCTTCATATCGTCGATACAACTGATTGAAGCGAAATGACGGCGGGATTCGCCGCCAGAATTCATGGATGATTTCCAGCGCCTCGGGCCAGCGCTGGTGACCGTTACGGCCAATCATGTCGGAAATGATGAACGAGCCGTCCGGGTGCAGGCAATCCCGGGTGCGCGTGAACAAATGCTCCAGATTTACGACATGATGAAGCGATTGGTGAGCAAGCGCCGCATTGTATTCCGTTTGGGGATCCCATTCATTCAGATCCGCGCGAATAAAATTGACGTTTCCCCCGAGGCCGGCTTCTGCCGCCTGGGCGGTCCCGCGATCGAGCATAGCTGGGTTTACGTCCAGACAATCCAGAACGAAATCCGTCCCGCCGAGTTGCCTGATCTGTTTCGCGAGTTTGATTTCAAGATCACCGTTTCCACACCCCAGACTCACGAACCGGTTGGTTCGGCCCGGTGCGAGGGCCAATTGCTTTGCCAGCGACTGCAGGAACATGTCGTCAGGACTCGAGAACCCGCGAGCCAGCAGCTTAGGAAGGATATGGCGATTGCTCCAGTAATGAAAAATGTCGGGAAGGTCGTGAACGTTCGTGCAGCGCTCGTAGCGTTTCAGCTCACTCGACATGCTCAGCTGATAATCTTTTCCGGCGGTGCTTCCTGACGGCATAACTGATGGTATATCCGGCCGGGATCGATCGCGGGCACTCATGAACTTCCCCGCGGTGACGCCTGGGGTTATAACGAGCGAGTGGGAATGCGAAATGACCGAGACGCATCGCCGAAGAGCTTATTTCCTGACATGGCACTTCGCGCAGTTACCTTTCGTTTCGAAGGCCTTCAGGTTTAGCGGGCCGCCAGTGGGATTGTGACAGCCGCCGCAGGACGTTTTGGTTGTCTCCGCGGCTTTGTGCATTCCCGCTTTATAGTTGATCGGCGCCCGGGACTGAGGGAACAGCGCCGGGTGGCAAGCTGAGCAATCTTCTTTCGCGCGCTGCGAATGCGCGGTGTGATTGAATGTTACATTACCGGACTTTGAAGGAAAGACGATTTTATCCGGAACATCCTGGGCAACCACGAATCCAGCAGCGGCAGTAAGCACTAAGAACAACCAGGCAATTCGCATGATCTGATCTGGTCGCAACTTGCGGGCCATCCGGACTCAAACATGGATAGGAGCGACGATATGTCTTATGATCCGCGTCTGGCGCGGGTCGCCTGGCGCGACCTCGTCAGAGTTACGCGCCTCGAAGTTGCGGGCGAGCTGCTGCTGCCTGTCGTATGGCTTGCTGCTTCTCTTTTTGCCGCCTCGTTGCATTGGTACACAGTGGCGCTGCTTCTTTCGTTCATATTTTTCCTCACGGGATTGCGGATCGTCCACAACGCATTTCATCGCGCGTTGGGTCTTTCCCGCGGCCTGAATGATGCGGTGCTGTGGGCGATGAGTTTCATCATGCTGGGTTCCCTGCATGCCGTGAAGTTCAACCACCTGCGGCACCACAAACTGGCGCTCGGCGAAGGGGATGTGGAAGGGCGCAGCGCTTCCATGCCTGCCTGGAAGGCACTGTCGTACGGCCCGGTGTTCACGGTCCTTCTTCACACAACGGCGCTTCGGCTCGGTTCGAAGCGATTGCGAACCTCTGTCTGTATACAACTGCTGATGAATGCCGTGTGGATCATCTGGGTCTTTGGATATTCAAACAGCAGCGTCCTGCGCTACCAGATTCTGGCGATGGGCGGCGCTCACTGTCTTACCGCATTCTTTGCCGTGTGGACCGTCCACCATCACTGCGACCGCACGCACTACCTCTCGCGGACTCTGCGGAACCGGCTCAAGAATGCCATCACTTTCGATATGTTCCGCCACATTGAGCACCACCTGTTTCCCGCGGTACCCACGCGTCATCTGGCGACTCTCTCGGAGCGCCTCGATACTGCTGTTCCTGAACTGAAGCAGCACATTGTTTTCTGAAACGGAGACCTCATGCAATTCGCCTTACCCGTCTGGCTCCCGGTAGCCGGAAGAACGTTGTTCGTTATCTACTTCATCCTGATGGGTTCAAGCCATCTCCTGAACTTTCGCGAGCACTCGGCGTTGCTGGATCGCAAGGGCGTGCCCCTGCCCGCCGCAGCTACCCTTCTGACCGTATTCATGATGGTGGTCGGAGGAGTCCTCGTGCTGCTCATCTGGCACAAGTGGGTGGGGGCTGCGTTGCTTTTCTGAATCATTTTCCCCGCGCCTTTTTTCCTGCACCATTTCTGGAATGAGACAGAATCTTACTCGCGCCTGAGCGAGTTTGCGCATTTCATCAAAGACCTGTCGCTCGCCGGGGCTGCGCTGCTGCTTCTCTCCTGAGCAATCCTTATTTCTGAGTTATTAAACGAGACCCTGCGCCTAATGACGCAGACGTGGCTTGCCCGATTGCAGAAATTTGTGCTGAAATCCTCGATTCCATGAGATTTCACGCATGGCTCGTAAGCTGCACAACGAGGTGCGCAGTCTGACAGGGTATTGGCAGAAAGGACCACGAAGTCCCTTTATGTGTCTCGCCGTTCCAGGGAGAGTGCTGAATGTCGATGGCGTGGATCCCGCTTTCCGGTCGGGCAGCGTCGACTTCTGTGGCGTCCGCAAGACGATCAACCTCGTCTTCACGCCCGAAGTACAGCCTGGCGATTTTGTGCTCGTCCATGTTGGCTTCGCCATCTCCCGGATCGACGAAGAAGAAGCCTCGCGGGCTTTCGCTTATCTCAGTGAGATCGGGGCCCTCGCGGAAGAAGGTCTGGCTGCACCCGGAAAGCCAGGCACGTCGTGAAATACCTCGACGAATATCGTGACCCGGAGATCGCACACGCGCTCGCGGAAAAAGTGGCGCGCACTGCGACTAAGCCATGGGTTCTGATGGAAGTCTGCGGGGGCCAGACTCACACGCTCATGCGTTACGGGATTGGAGATCTGCTGCCGGCGGGTATCGAACTGGTCCACGGGCCTGGCTGCCCGGTCTGCGTGACGCCGCTCGAACTGATCGACCAGGCACTGCACATTGCCGCGTTGCCTGATGTGACGTTCACATCGTATGGCGACATGCTGCGCGTTCCCGGATCTCACTCCGATCTATTCCAGGCCCGTGCCAGAGGCGCCGATGTGCGAATCGTCTATTCGCCCATGGATGCACTGAAGATTGCGAGGGAAAACCCATCGCGGCAGGTTGTGTTCTTCGGCGTTGGGTTTGAAACTACCGCGCCAGCCAACGCGATGGCGGTCTGGCAGGCAGCGCGGGAAAAACTCACGAATTTCTCTATGCTGGTGTCGCATGTCCTGGTTCCACCGGCCATGCGTCTGATCCTGGAGTCTCCCTCCAATCGTGTTCAGGGGTTCATTGGACCGGGCCATGTGTGCACGATCATGGGCTTCGGCGAATACCAGCAACTGGCCGAAGAATTCCACGTGCCGATCGTAATTGGCGGATTTGAACCGGTGGATCTGCTGGAAGCAATTTCAATGCTCGTGGATCAACTGGAGCAGGGCAGGGCTGAAGTCGAAAACCAGTATTCCCGCTCCGTGGATTTCGCCGGCAATCCTGCGGCACAGAAGGTGATGCGGGAGGTTTTCACCGTAACCGATCGCAAATGGCGCGGCATCGGAGAGATCGCACACAGTGGTCTTCGGCTGCGAGACGAATTCGCCGCCTGGGACGCCGAGCAGGTATTTCAACTCGTTCCGCTTGAGGTGGAAGAGCCCGCGGATTGCATCAGCGCCCTCGTGCTGCAGGGCCGGAAGAAACCGATCGAATGTGCGGCCTTCGGGAAGCGTTGCACGCCCATGACGCCCCTCGGCGCACCCATGGTTTCAGCAGAAGGGGCGTGTGCCGCCTGGCACCAATATAAGCGCTATGCCTGAGACTCTTATCAATCCCGGCTTATTTGTTTGTCCCTTGCCCGCGACAGCTGGCGACAGGATCGTGCTCGGACACGGCAGCGGCGGCAGGCTTAGCGCCAACCTTTTGCAGGATGTATTTCTGCCGGCATTCAGCAACCCCTTACTCGACCGTCTCGACGATCAGGCCATTCTCGAAATCGGCGGCGCGCGTCTGGCGTTCACTACCGATAGTTTCGTAGTGAAGCCCTTGTTCTTCCCGGGCGGAGATATAGGTTCGCTGGCAGTTCACGGCACTGTCAATGACCTTGCCATGGGCGGGGCCACACCTCTCTATCTGAGTGCCGGCTTCATCATCGAAGAAGGTTTCCCCCTCGAAGCACTGCACAGGATCGCAGTGTCGATGTCCAGGGCCGCTGCCGACGCCGGCGTTTCCATCGTTACCGGCGACACCAAAGTAGTCGAACGCGGTAAGGGCGACGGCGTTTTCATCAACACGACCGGTATAGGGAGCGTTCGCCCGGGCGTGCGGCTGTCGGCCAATCAGGCGCAGCCCGGCGACCTGGTCATTCTCAGCGGGTACATCGGTGATCACGGGACGGCGATTATGGCCAGTCGCGAAGGGCTCGAGTTCGAAACCACGATCGTCAGCGATTCCGCCCCGCTGCACCGGCTGGTGGCGGCTATGCTTGCGGTCTCGAACAACCTGCGATGCCTGCGCGATCCGACACGCGGCGGCCTTGCGAGCACGCTGAACGAAATTGCGGCTCAGTCCGGTGTCAGTATCGCCATCGACGAGTCCAGCATTCCGGTACGGCAGGAAGTTCGGGGAGCCTGCGAGTTGCTTGGCCTTGATCCCCTCTATGTTGCCAACGAAGGTAAGTTGGTCGCCATCGTGGCACCTGAAGATGCCGATGATGTGCTGGCTGCCATGCGACGGAATACCGCGGGCGAAGAGGCCGCCATCATCGGCATCGTCGGTCAGGTGCGGCCGGGGTTGGTGACCATGAAGACAGCCTTCGGTTCCAGCCGCATTGTAGACATGCTGGCGGGCGATCAGTTGCCGAGGATTTGCTGAGATGCACGAAATGGGAATAGCCAGTTCCATTCTCGACGCCGTACAGAAGGAGCTGGTGCGGTATCCAGGATACCGAGCCGCAAAGGTGCAGGTGCGCCTCGGCCAATATGCCGGCGTGGATGCTGAATCGTTGCGATTCTGCTTCGACGCAATCGTAAAAGGTACGCCGTTCTCAGCTCTCGAACTTGCTCTGGAAGCTCGCGATGGTGATGAGCTGGACCTTGGAAATCTTGAACTCGAGGAGGTCGCTGCATGATTCAGATTCCTGTCGAACGGAAGGTTCTGAGTGAGAACGAGCGCGTGGCGTCCATCCTGCGCTCGGCCCTTGATTCCACCGGGACACTGTCGCTGAACTTCATCGGTTCGCCCGGAGCAGGGAAGACGGCGTTTCTGGAGCGCACACTGGCGATGCTGCCCGCCGGCACCCGCGCGGCTGTACTGACGGGGGACATTCAGACCGATAACGATGCGGTACGGCTAGCGCGGTACGGCTACCCGGTTCGCCAGATCACTACCGCAGGGGCCTGTCATCTGGATGCACGAATGGTGGAGAAGCATCTGGTCGACTGGCATCTCGATGAACTGAACATGCTTTTCATCGAAAACGTCGGCAACCTCGTGTGTCCCACGAGCTACGATCTTGGCGAAGATGCAAAGGTTGTGATCCTCAGCGTGGCGGAGGGTGAAGACAAGCCGCTGAAATATCCAGGGATCTTCCGTAAGGCTGAGCTGATGATTCTGAATAAGATCGATCTGCTGCCGTATGTCCCTTTTAAGGCGGATCTGGCGCGCGAGTATGCGCGGCATGTTCACCCGGAAATCGAAATCATCGACGCTTCGCCGCTGACGGGCGCAGGCTTCGACCAGTGGCTGGCCTGGCTGGCTATGCGGCTGGACAGGAAACAGGCCGCCACCAGACAAATAGCGGCAACGATTCAGTAGCTTTCTGCAGGAGGTTGTACATGCTTCCACGTGAAACGAATCTCAGCGACGCGCTGAAGGCCCGGGGTATCACGCGCCGTCAACTGGTAAAATTCTGCAGCCTCACGCTGGGCACGCTGGCGATGCCGGAGCGCTACCTCGCCCAAACTGTTGCGGCCGTAAGCAAGGCGCGAAAACCTGTCCTCGTCTGGCTGCAATTTCAGGATTGTACCGGCTGCTCGGAATCGATGCTTCGGTCCAGCCACCCGGACGTCGCGGACGTAGTTCTCGACCTGCTCTCCTGGGAGTATCACGAAGTCATTATGGCGGGGGCCGGAGATGCGGCGAATCACGCCCTTGACCGCGTGGTGAAAGAAGAGAAGGGCAAGTACATCGTTGTTGTCGAAGGCTCGATTCCGACGGCGGAAAACGGCATGTATTGCACCATCGGCGGCCGCACCGCTCTCGATATCGCGCGTCAGGTTTGCGGAAATGCAGCGGCCACGATTGCGGTGGGTGCCTGTGCCTTCGATGGAGGGCTTGTGGCCGCTAAACCCAACCCAACGGGCGCGCTGGGCGTACACGACGCCGTGCCGGGGCTCAAAGTCATCAACATGGCTGGCTGTCCGCACAATCCGGCCAACACAGCGGCCGTGCTGGTTCACTACCTGACTTTCAACGATCTGCCCGATCTCGATCAATACAACCGGCCGCTCTTTGCGTATGGCCGGGTCATCCACGATCAATGCGAACGCCGCGCTCACTTCGATGCCGGACGCTTTGTTACCGAATGGGGCGACGAGGGTCATCGCAAGGGCTGGTGCCTTTACAAGATGGGATGCAAAGGACCCGAAGCGACCTTCAACTGTCCGATCGTGCAATGGAACGACCACACCAGCTGGCCCATTCGCGCGGGGCACGGTTGCATTGGTTGTGCGTCGCCGCGGTTCTGGGATCACATGTCGCCTTTCTATGACAGGCTGCCATCGGTTCCGGGCTTCGGTGTGGATGTGTCCGCGGGCGAACTGGGCCTCGGACTCACGGGCGCGGCGGTCATCGGTGTCACCACGCATGGGCTGATATCGATGATCAGATCCGCGCCCAAACCAACCGACAAGCCCCCCGCAGGAAAGGAGAACTGACATGGCCCGCATCGTAGTCGATCCCGTCAGCCGCATTGAAGGTCATCTCCGTATCGAAGCAAATCTCGAAGGCGGCAAGCTTACGGATGCCTGGAGCTCCGGCACCATGTTCCGCGGCATTGAGATGATCCTGCAGGGCCGCGACCCGCGCGAAGCGTGGATCTGGGCGCAGCGCATCTGCGGCGTCTGCACGATGGTACATGCCATCGCCAGCGTACGTGCCGTGGAGGACGCGCTGCAAATAGAGGTCCCGGAGAATGCACGGATCGTGCGCAATCTGATCGCCGGCGCCCAGATGGTGCAGGACCACGTCGTCCACTTCTACCACCTGCACGCGCTGGACTGGGTTGACGTTGCCGCGGCCCTGAAGGCAGATCCCGCGAAAACCTCTCAGCTCGCGCAGTCGATATCAGACTGCGAGAAGTCGAGCACGAATTATTTCAAGGGCGTACAGCAGCGCGTGAAAGGTGTTGTCGACAGCGGGCAACTGAGTTTGTTCGCGAGCGGTTACTGGGGCCATCCGGCGTATGTACTGCCCCCCGAAGTGAATCTGATGGCAGTCGCGCACTATCTGGAAGCGCTTGCATGGCAGAAGGATTTCATCCGCATCCACGCGGTGCTTGGCGGGAAGAATCCGCATCCGCAGTCCTTTCTGGTTGGCGGTATGTCGACGGCGATGGATCCGAACGAGCCCGCGGCCGTCATAAATCCCGAGCGAATTACCTTCATGCGGGATCTCGTGCGCGGCGCCAAAAAGTTCGTCGATGAATACTACATCCCTGACGTGCTGGCCATCGCGCCTCTGTACAAGGATTGGTTTACGCGGGGCGAGGGCCTCGGCAATTTTCTGGCCTATGGCGACTATTCATCCGGCGATCAGAGCGACCCGAAAACGTTTCTGTTCCCGCGCGGAATCGTGATGGGCCGCGATATCAGCCGCGTTCTGCCTGTCGATCCGGCGAAGATTACCGAGTCGGTGGCGCACGCCTGGTATGAATACTCGGGCGGAGACACGAATCCTCTGCATCCTTCTCAAGGCCAGACCAATCCACGATATTCCGGCCCGAAGGCCCCTTACGATCATCTTGACGTCGATCGGAAATACTCGTGGCTGAAAGCGCCCCGATACGACGGCAAGCCCATGGAAGTTGGACCACTGGCCCGGATGGTAGTCGGCTATGCGTCAGGGAAGAAGGAAATTAAGGATGCGGTGGACGGCGCCCTCAAAGCATTAAACGCACCGCCAGCAGTCTTGTTCTCCACCCTTGGACGCATTGCGGCGCGCGCGCTCGAGGCGCAGCTGATGGCAAATCAACTGGAGGGCTGGGTCAACCAGCTGGACTCCAATCTTTCTCATGGCAAGACCGCGATCTTTAATCCGGTTCGCTGGGATCCTGGTTCGTGGCCTGCATCCGCAACAGGCCGAGGCTGGCACGAGGCGCCGCGCGGCGCGCTGGGGCATTGGGTGGAAATCGAAGGCAAAACGATCAAGAACTACCAGGCCGTCGTACCCACCACGTGGAATGCCGGACCGCGGGACGCGCAGGGTCAGCGCGGCGCCTACGAAGCGGCGCTCCTGAATACTCCGGTAGCCGACCCGAACCGGCCGCTTGAAATTCTGCGGACTATTCATTCATTCGATCCGTGCATCGCATGCGCGGTGCATGTAATCGACGCGCAGGGCAGGGAATACACGATCCCGCGCGTCGCGTAGCACTGCTCTGGTTCTGGCTAGAACGAAAGGAGACGGTATGCATCCAGTCATGAAGCCGGCCGCGGCGCCGCCAACCATCGACCGTCATCCGCGTATGCGGGTAGGGAGTGCCATAGCGGTTTACGTCTGGCAGTACCCGCTGCGTCTGTTTCATTGGGGACTCGTGCTTTCGATCGGCGTCCTCTCGTTTACCGGGTATTACATTCACAACCCATTCATCGTGGGACAGACGAAGATGCCCTTCCTGATGGGCTGGTTCCGATTCGCCCATGAGAGTTTCGGGATGCTGTTCATTGCGCTGTTCATTCTGCGGTTCTATCTCTTCTTCGGCGGCGACCGCTGGGTGCGCTGGAGAGAGATGGTGCCCCTTTGCAAAGAGCAATGGAAAGAGATGGTGGAGGTATCGAAGTTCTATGCCTTCATGCGTCCGACGCCGGTTTCAAAGGTGGGGCACAACGCTATGGCCGCCTTCTCCTATCTATGTATCTACGCGATGGTGCTGGTCGAGATAGTCACTGGCCTGGTGATGTTCAACTGGCTGCGGCACAGTGCGATCCTGACCCCCTTTGTGGGCTGGATTCCGCGTCTGGTGAACATTCAGAACATCCGGTTGATCCATTTCTTCCTCATGTTCGTGTTCATTACGTTTGGCATTGTCCATGTCCACATGTGTCTGACGGTTTCGCGAGCCGAGAAGCGCGGTCTGTTCGACAGTATTTTCACGGGCTACAAGATCATTCCGGTCGATGAACTGGAAGATGATGACCGCAAGGCCATTGAAGCCGCATCAGGCAAACGCGTGCGCGGATGAATCCGAAGACTCTAGTCGTCGGCCTGGGCAATCTCGTACACAGAGATGATGGCGTGGGTGTGCATGCCATCGTGGCGTTGCGCGGCGATCGCCGTATCCCCTCAGAAGTCGGGCTACTCGACGGCGGGACGCAGGGTCTTGGTTTACTTCACCATCTTTCGGGAATCAGACGGCTTCTGGTGATCGATGCAATCGACGCCGGCGAGCCCGCTGGAACTCTGCTGCACTTCGAAGGAAAGGCTCTCCGCGGGCTTCCGGGTAAAGCCAGTGTGCATCAACTTGGATTTTCAGATCTGATGATCGCACTTCAACTGCTCGACGACTCCCCGGAGGAAGTGATTGTGCTCGGTATTCAGCCGGGTTCCACCGAATGGGGGGTGGAATTATCTCCTCCCGTGGCCTCGGCGCTGCCTGCGCTCGTGGGGCTGGTCCTTAGATATATCGATCGCTGGGAGAAGACAAGACAATGTGAAAGCCAAAGCCCGTCCGATCACTTAGTCTCAGGCTCGAAAACGCGCTGCTGAAAGTTTCAGTTGTTCAGCGACGATTGACGACTCTGCGGCGCTCCGGATGTTGTCCCCGTCGCTTGCTGTCTCACGGCCGCCGCGCCTACGCTGGCGATGTCCCGCGCTGTTTCTTGCGAGAAATCGACAAAGAAAGGCAATCCTGTTACGGCGCACCCAGGCTTTTGCCTAAGCTCTGATTTAGATATTTTTCTACGAATCTTGGTAACCTTGGTAACATAAACAGTCGCAGAAAGGTCGCTTCGCTGCCCCAACTCCATGTCCTGACGTCATCTGTAACAAGAGCAGCAGTCCCCTCAGGGCTGCGAGTCCATCTGGTTAACCCAAGCGATATCGCTTTCGGAACCGCAGTTATAACGCCGCGCTGGCTGTACGTTCTGGCCGCGGCCACGCCCAGGCCGTTCGGCGATCCGATCATTTGCGACGAGACGCTCGAAGAACTCGTCCCCGGTTCAATAAACCCGGGGGACATCGTAGGAATCGGCATTCACACCGGTAATGCGCTGCGTGGCTACGAAGTCGGAAAACTTGCGCGGGAACGCGGTGCCTGGGTGATTTACGGCGGCATACACGCCACCCTCTACCCGGAAGAAGCGCGTGAGCTGGGAGGCGCCCACGCCGTAGTCAAAGGCGATGGCGACGTCATTTGGGCCGAGGCGCTTTACGATTGCGTGAACGCCTCCCCGAAACCTGTGTACGACGGTGGCCGCATCGAAGCGGAACAATTTGTTGCCGCGCGCTGGGATCTGATGCCGTTGAACAGTTACATGTGGGCGTCTGTACAGACAGTGCGAGGATGTGCGAAACACTGCTCCTTCTGTTCGGTATGGCGGACTGACGGTCAGAAACCTCGTCAACGCGCGTCGGACGGAGTGATCCGTGAAATTGTCGAACTGCGCCGCAAAGGTTTCCGGTTTATAGCTTTGGCCGACGATAATTTCTACCCGGTCACGTTGACCGACCTGAAGCTGGCGAAACAACAGGGCAATACACAAAAACTACGGCAGTTGGAAGAAATCCGCGAGGAGAGATTTACCCTCATGGAACGCCTGTCCGAGCTGCCTGAGGATATGATCTTCTTCACGCAGATCACCATGGAGGCCGCGGAAGACACGGCGTTTCTGGACGCCATGCGCAAAGCGCGTATAAAGGGTGCCCTGGTGGGCGTGGAAGCTGTCACGGCAGAAGGCCTCAAGGCGGTTTTCAAAGACTTCAACCTGTCGGGTGACAACCTCGCGCGGAGACTGCAGACCTTCCGCGAACACGGCGTACACGTGCTCGGCTCGTTCATCTTCGGCCTGCCAACCGACCGTCCGGATACTTTCACCGCCACCGCTGAAATGGCGAAGAAAGCAGACGTGACATTCGCGCAATTTGTCATGATGACGCCCTTTCCGGGTACCGTCGATTTTGAAAGATGGGAAAAAGCCGAGTCGGCCAATCCCGAGATGGTGGACTCCATCCCCATCACGCGTTACTGGCTGATTCCCGCGCACCGGCGCCCGAAGATGTTCACGCCACATCCTACAATGGGTGCGGACGAGATCAGGACCCGCACCCAGGGAGTGTGGGATCAGTTCTACAGCCTCTCTTCGGTGTGGCACCGTTCGCGATGCATCACTTCCCTCAAAGGCCGGCTGGCTTTTGTTTTGATTTCCCGGTTATACCGGCAAATGTACGCGAAAACAGGCATTTCAACGGACAGCGCCCGCAGGAAGAAAGCAAATCTGCTGGCTCGCTGGATCGCGAAGCCATGCCGGATGCTTTTCCAGGCCAAGCCGATGCCGGACCTGTTGGTGCCGATCGCATGCCGGACAGTGGCGGAAATACCCGTTGTAGCTAACTCCTGATATGGCCTGCGCCGCTGAAATCTCGGAATTGGTGAGTCTCTCGGCACAGATCGGAAGAGACCCTTTGCTCGTCCAGGCAAGCAGTGGCAACACCTCCATCAAGTTAGACGGGACGCTTTGGATCAAGGCATCAGGCACCTGGCTGGCCCACGCAGCCGAGGGGCAAACCTTAGTTCCGCTGCAACTTTCAGAGTTAAGGGAAAAACTGGCGGTTGCCACTGACTTTGCCGGGCCCGGCGCCTGGATCGACGGCACATACCTGCGCGCCTCCATCGAAACCGCGATGCACGCGATTCTGCCGCAGCGCGTGGTGATCCATGTACATTCGGTCAACACAATTTCGTGGGCTGTGCGACTGGATGGGCAGGCTCGCGTATCCGAATTGCTGGCTGGATTGCGCTGGACGTGGATACCTTACGTCTCCTCGGGGCTACCTCTGGCGTCCCTGATCGGGAAGGCCATCGAGTCTGCTCCCGGTACAAACATTTTCGTGCTTGCCAACCACGGGCTGGTGGTGTGCGCGGAAACCTGCGTCGAAGCCGAAGGGCTGCTGAAAGCGGTCGAACGCCGCCTGGCAGCTCCCGTCCGCAGGAATGCCATCTGGGATTGCGGGCTGTTGTCGCGCATCGAAACCCATTCGCAATGGAAGCTCCCGGAATCGGAAGACCTTCACACTCTCGCAACGGACCCTGTGAGCCGGCGGATTCTCGATGGCGGCGTCCTGTATCCATGCCAGGCAATGTTTCTGGGAACGAAAGTTACGTCGATGCCGGATTGCGTTTTTCTGCCCGATGGCGTCGACCAGTTCGAACATGAGCGCGAGGTGCCGGCGTTCGGGATTATCGAAGGGCGCGGAGTGATTACGAACCGCCGCATGACCGCCAGCCAGCGCTCAGTCCTGAACGGTCTTTTGCAGGTAGTGCAGCGCATCGATGAAGCAGCGCCAATTCGGTACCTCTCCGATTCGGAAGTGCTCACCCTGCTGAATGAAGACGCACATAACTATCAGCTCTGTACCGAGCGGAACGCGGTGCCGCTGAACACCCGTGCGAAAACCGCCGAGACAGGCCCGGCCGCTGACCGTTTGTTATCCTGAAGCTTCCCGCTGGCCCGCGCGATCGTGCGCGACTCAGGGCCCGGTTAGCTCAGTTGGTAGAGCGCCAGTTTTGTAAACTGGATGTCGCTGGTTCAATCCCGGCACCGGGCTCCA
>ODAK010004731.1_pt1 | contig 13929 bp, 14 predicted proteins | sample 1539591 | NCBI WGS metagenome assembly ODAK01 (sample SAMEA3539303, study PRJEB22396) | soil metagenome | biome: tundra; feature: field; material: soil | place: USA | collected 2010-05 | depth 0.15 m | reverse complement strand
AGCTCGGTCCCGGAGCCGACTCCGATGAGGCCGTCTACCTCGTCTCGATTCTCATTGTCGGGGTGCTCAGCCAAGCCCTGGCGAACGAGCCCGACCTCGAGTGGGGAAAGGGTCGATTCACCTCCACATTCCCGAAGCTCATGAAGCTCCTCGTGGCCGCCTATCCCATTCCCGCCTCTGGGTCGCAGCGGGGCAGCAGAAGTCGCTGACCCCATCGCCCACCGTCAGGTCCGATTCGGCCACCAGACGACGCGTGGAGGTGAGCGGACTCGAACCGACTCGCACACCCTGCTCGGCTATCGCGCCCGAACGCGCGCACAAATCGCTGTAACTCCATGGAACGCCTACCAGGAGTTCTCTCCGGTCGGCCTGTTCTACTCGCGACCCGGTGCGTGGCCTCGGCCAGACCAAAGTGATTGCCGCCTTACGTGCGGTTCACGCGCCTTCGGTGAACGCGAGGCGAAACACCGGGTGGTTGGGCGCGATGCGAAGAAGGTCGGCGTCCGAGGCATCGGCACCGACCCCGGCGAAGAAGACACCTACCTCCGCTTTCCAGCGCTTGAGGTAGGCGCGGAGGACCTCGAGCTTCTCCGCGTCGGCCAACTCTGTCGCCTGGAACACCTGATTGTGCCGTCCCACCCGCAACTCGCCATTACCGGCGACGCGCAGGTTGCGAACCCACTGCGTGTCGCCGCGAGGAGCCACCAGGTAGTGTTCGCCGGCGAAGCTGAGCAGGTTGACCGGCGTTGACCTCCACTCCCCGCTCTTGCGCCCGCGAACCCGTAGTTCGCGTGACCCCCACACGCTCATACCCGCTCGGGTGAGTACGGCTACCGTACGGTTGAAGACGTTCCGGGTGAACCACCCGGGCTCTACGTATCTGCGAGGGAGTTGTGGCACGGCCATGGGTAATCTTCGCCGCGAGCGCGCCACTTTGTCGATGGATCATGTCACAGGGTGTGGACCCTCTATCCTCGAAGTGCCACCGAAGCGATTCTGGCAGCGCTCACGGGAGACCGTGCCGAGGCCTCGGCCCGTCTCGAACGGGGTGCCGACCACTTGGCTGCTTCCGAGGCGGTCGCCTTGAGCGGCTAGCTACCTGATGAACCGGGCCCTCGTGGGCCTCGCCACCGGTGACATAGAGGCGGCGCAGTGGGAGTGGGCCGAGGCGACGGATCCTCTTGGATTCTGGCAAGTGGCACATTTCGAAAGTTGGAGGACTCGAGAGCGAGGACTCGTCGCGGAAAGCCGCGCGCTCTAGGACACCGCCGGGCCTTCCCAGGAGCCGTCATCGACCTTACGGCTACTGTGTGCGCTCCGAGGTCAGCCGACTGGAGTGCTGCAAAGTCTTCCGCGGGCTGGCCAACCAAATAGCAGACACCGCGCTCACTCTCCAAGAGCCGTTATCAGTTGGGGTGTGACCAGGGTTACGCGCAGCCCCGGGCCACGGCGCTGAGCAGATACTTCCCGGCTTCGTGGACCGGGCCGCGCGCAGCGCAGCTCGCGTGACTCGGCGTTTCGGGCAGTGGCGAGCAGTGGGTTCTCGCCCGCTGCTCGAGTGTCACGACGTAGCTGGGAGGTAGATGTCGGCCCGCCATCCTTTGATAGGACGGGGCGTGCTCAGCGCACCGACTGCCCGCAGTGCCCACACGAGCACCTGCTCATGGGGTTCGTCGGAAGGAACGCGCAAGACAAGCCCTCGACGAGGGTGATCCTGCTCGACGAGCCAGGTCTCCGGAATTGGAACGGCAAGCGAATGCAGCTCGGCGAAGACGCGATGGCCAGTGACGTGCGCGATGCCGAGGCTCGGCTTGATGAGTCCACGGCGATTGTGGCTCCCGGGGATCCAGGTGCACATCGTGACACCGATGTCTCCGCCGCCGAGCAACCTGAAGAACCCGAGCGAGGTCGGCCTCTCGTCATTGTCGGTGATCCTGGGTATCAGGTTGATCCATCCATCTTCGGCACCAGTCAGCCGCGCCATGCCCGCGACGATTTGCGTGAGCTCGTCGATGCTGAATTTCACTCGTTCGATCTGTCGTAGCTCGTGAGCCACGCGAGGAGTCTCGCAGTTGGCAGTGCTCCATAGTGCGGGGCCTCTAGTGAGCTGGTTCAAGCGCGGGACGATCCGGCGATGTGGAACACTCGAGGCACATCCGATATCGGCAGCTACCGGTCGGTTTGTGACGGAGTCTGAATGTGGTCTTGGTGCCGACGTGACCACAAAGGGCAGTTAGCCGTTCGAGCGTCCCAGATGTGCAGTCCCGGGCAGGTGCGAACAGAACGTCGTCGCGAACCCCGACGTGTGCCGACACGGGGTACCGCCCAGATCGCGCGGACCGTCCTGCCCCCTCCGTTGGGTCTTGGCCGAAGGAAGCCGAACAGAACGCAAACGCAGATCCCACGGCGCCGAATGACGACCGTCTTGCCACCCTCGAAAAGGAGTCCGAGTGGCTTCGCTGCCGCCGAGAGGACCGCTGGTCGACCTCACCGAGTCCAGACAGCAAGGCGTCGCGAACCGCCGTTGGAGTCCCCAGTGCACCCTCGGAGACCGTTGGAAACCGCGATGGATGTGGTCTGTGCGTGGTCTGCCGATGAGCGCCGTAGCCCTGTGGATAACAAAGTGGGCCATGACCAGGACTTATCTGGTCGGGAAGGCGGGATTTGAACCCGCGGCCTCAGCGTCCCGAACGCTGCGCGCTACCAAGCTGCGCTACTTCCCGTCGGCAGGAGCCCTTCACTGCTCGGCACCGCCTTGTTCGGTCATCGTAGCCGCTGGCGCCTGCACGACGACCTTGGCAACCCGCCTGCGGTCCATCCTCGTGACTCGGAACGTGCAGCCGGCAAATTCGAGCTCATCGCCCTCTTCGGGGATCCGGCCGAAGCCCTCGAACAGGAAGCCGCCAAGAGTCACGTAATCGCCGTCAGGGATCGGGACCCCGAGCTCGGAGCGCACCTCGTCGACACCACATGCACCATCGACCAAAAAACGCGACTTGTCGACTCGCTCGATCGCGGGCAATGAAGCCCGGTCGAACTCGTCCCTCAAGTCACCGACGAGCTCGCTCACGAGATCGTTGATCGTGAGCACGCCGGCAACGCCTCCGTATTCGTCCACCACTACGGCAAAGGCCCGTCGTGCGCGGCGCATCTCGGCCAGGATCTCGAGAGAGAGCCGGGACTCAGGGGCGATGTAGGGCTCGCGGACCCTCTTTGCGACATCGAGGACCGGTGAGTCTTGGTCGTCACTCCCTCCTACGGCCCGAATGCCCTCGATCCCGAGCGGTCCCGGATGGAACAGATCTTTCACGAACAAGACCCCGAGCAAGTGGTCGAGGTCGTCCTGATAGACGGGAAAGTGGCTGTGGCCGGAACGTCGCACGGCGCGGGCCACGTCGTCGAACGTGACCGGCACCGCGAGGGCGACGACATCCACCCGGGGCGTCATCACCTCCCGGGCCGTCGCGTCCCGCATCGACTCGAGGCCCTTGCGAATCTGCATCTCCTGCTCGGAGACCTGCGCCGACGGCTGGCGGCCGAGCCTGCGAGCCTGAGGGCGGAGTTTCATCGTTCGCGACCGTCCGACTCCCGACGGCTAGCGGTCAGCGAGGAGGGGAAGCGGTCTATAGGACTCGTCATGGAACGTGCCGCCGTCCAGGACCGCTCGGGCGGCGCGCCGGATCCTGATCGCGTCCAGAGGTTTGACCAGCCAGCCCTCGGACGCCGACCGTCGGGCGAGGAACACGTCAGCGCGGCGGTCGAGCAGGATCACGACCGGGACATGGGGAATCCGGCCCCCCGACTCCTCGAGATGAAGGTCGAGGCAGATCGCCATGCCGCCCATGTTGCCGACTTGCAAGTCGGTGATCACGAGATCGGGCGGATCTTGCTCGACGGCTAGCCTCACATCCTCGCCGGCGCGGAGCTCGCCGATCTCAGTCTCGTCGTCTTCGAGGGCCGATCTCAGCTCCTCGAGGACCGACTCGGAGTCACTGACGATCAGGATGACTTCCACGATCGGAGACTAGTTGGCCGCCGAGCAGGTGGCGAGCGACAGCGTGGAGACCTTCGATGTCGTGCACGTCCTCGGTGAGAAACGGAACCAGTACCACCGGAGCGGGTGCCACCTCTCCGCCCAGTTCGGCGACGTATCGCTCCTCACGAGTCGCGACAACGAGGAATTCCTCGAGGTTCCGCCGGAGCTCTTCGTAGGCAAGAGGATCTGGAAGGGGCGAGTCTCGCTCGTCGGCGCGAGCTTGCACCGGTGACGAACCATCGGCGGGTTGGGTAGGCGACGGACCGCCGACGGTCGGCTGATCAGGCCCGAAATTCGAGAAGAGACGGTTCACGACCAGCGCGCTCACAGCTATTGAGCTCTCAGCTAGGCGTCGGGTGAAGAAACGCGCCTCGTCGATCGAGTCCTCCCGCGGCGCCACCACGAGCACGAAGGCCGTACCCGGATCCGCCAACAAGTCCTCGACACGGCGTGCCCGCTCCCGGAAGCCTTCCTCCATGCCTTCGAAAGCGCGGAAGAACGCCATCGCGTCCTCGACGATCTCTGAGCCGGCGACCCGGGAGATCGTGCGCAACAGCGCATGTGCCGCAAACGTCATTGCCTTCATGTACACGCGAGTCGGCATGAGCACGAGCCGGAAGACCCGGTTCTCGAGAAAGCTGTAAAGCCGGCGCGGCGCATCCACGAAATCGAGCGCGTGCCTCGTGGGAGGTGTGTCCACGACGACGAGATCGAATCCGCCTTCGGAGTGCAGCTCGTACAGCTTCTCCATCGCCATGTACTCCTGCGTGCCTGACAGCGCCGAAGTCAGGTTGCGGTACAGGCGGTTCTGGAGGATCCGGTTTGCTTGCTCGCTCGACTGCGAGTACCGGGCGACGAGATCGTCGAAAGTGCCCTTCGCGTCGAGCATGACCGCAGACAGCTCGCCACTCCAATCCCCCGCGATCCGCCGTGGCGTGTTGTCGAGGTTCTCCAGACCGAGCGCGTCCGCAAGCCGGCGCGCCGGATCGATCGTCACTACACAGGTCTTGCGACCCTGTTCGGCGCCAGCGAGGCCTATTGCAGCCGAGACGGTCGTCTTGCCTGTCCCGCCCGACCCACAGCACACGATGACGGACTTCCCGGTGACCAGAGCCGAAAAGTCAGAAGGTGTTCCGTCCACCGCGCCTCCCACGCTCACCTCCGGCACCCAGCCGACCAGGTCACGCCGCGTCCCCGGCGCTTAGTGCTTCAATCGCGGTCCCGAGAGCCTCAGAGAGCATTCCCAGCTGTTCGGGGCCAAGGTCGGCGGTGAACTCGTAGGGCAGCAGCAACTGTGGCAGCGGCAACTCGGCGCGGAGGCGCGCCAGCTGGATCGCTTGGAGCTCTTGGCGGGTCGCCCGGAACTTTGCCGCAGCCGCCAACCGGGCCGCTTCGGCGGGGCCCGGTGGATCGACGTTCGCCGCCGCGGCTGCAGCCACCGGATCGGCGAGAAGGTGCGTGAGCACCGGGTAGCACGCGTTCACGACGACAGGCGCGAGCGCGACGCCGACGAGGTCCTCGAAACGATAAGCCGTCTCGATCAGCTCATTGACGGGAGTCTCCTCAGGCAAGCTGACGAGCATGACCTGGCACCGGGCCGGGTCCCGGAGCAGCTCGACAACCCCTTGGGCCTGGCTACGAAGTGGACCTCCTCTGGCGGCGTCCATCAACCCGAGAGCGCTCGTCAGGAATGTCACCGCATGGCCCGCAGCCGGCGCGTCGAGGACGATCAGGTCGGACGTGCTGGAGCGCTCGAGTTGCTTGACCTTGCCGAGCACGAGGACTTCGCGGATGCCGGGGATTGCCGTCGCCACCACCTCGAGCACGCCCGTCGACACAAGGCGCTTGGCGACCCGCCGCAGTCCGTGGCCCTCCAGATACTCCACGAGCGCGTCGTCCGGTGTGATCACACGGCCTCGCACGCGGCCACCGCTGCCGGGTGCCTCATAGAGCACCTCCTCGTCGTAATCGAAGGCGACTTCCAGCCCGAACAGAACGGGCAGCCCGCCGGCGTCGTCGAGCTCGATCACGAGAACCTCGAGACCGACGTCTGCAGCCATCCGAGCGAGTGCGGCGGTGACAGTCGTTTTCCCCACGCCGCCCTTGCCGGCGACGACCACGACGTTGCTCTGGCGGCAGAACGCCTCCCGATCCATCCGCGGCGACACTATCGCCCGCTCCCTGCGCCTTCTCTTCCGGAAGAGTCCATAAGAGCCCCTTGTGAGGACGGTAGGGGCGGCAGTAGCGTCGCGATGAGCGGGGCCGACGACATTTGTGCAGGTCTGCGCTGGCGGCGCCTATGAGTGTGCACCGTCGAGCGACGGCCCTGGGGGATGTTCGCGGACGATGTGCCGGATAAAAGGATAGGTGCCGCGGAGTGGCCGGCGCTGAGCGTGCCGTGGGGCCAGACGAGGAGAGGCCGTGATCACGAGTCGCGGTGAAGAGTTGTGGCAAGCCAAGGCCGCCTGTCGAGGCCCGCACGCGGTCGTGTTCTTCCCTCCATCGCGCCCTGAGCGCAAAGACGAGCGGATCGCACGGGAGCGGATCGCCAAGGAGATCTGTCGCACTTGTCCCGTTGTGCAGAGCTGCCTCGATTACGCAGTCAGGATTCGGGAGGCGAACGGTATCTGGGGCGGCCTGAACGAGGCCGAGCGCAAACAGATCGTCGACCGAGCGGTCGCCGGCCCACGCGCTGCTGCGTCCGCCTGAGATTTGGCCGCGCCGCTACCCGGGCCGCACGAGTAGACCTATTCGCTCGTCAGGCCGGATCGATCAAGCACCGATCGGCCCTAGGGCCTTTTCGACCCGTTCCAGCAAGCGGACGCTGCAGCCCGCCATCTCGACGAGCGGCGAAACCTCGGTCACCACTCGCTCGGCGATGGCCGCGAAGACTCCGGCGAGCGGTCCGGCTTCGTCCATCGCTATCGGCACGCCCGCGTCGCCGCCGGCGGCCACGTTCGCATTGAGTGGCACCGATCCGACGAGCGGTACGCCGATCTCGTCGGCAAGGCGCTGGCCGCCACCGGATCCGAAGATCTCGTAGGTCTCACCATGCTCGCAGGTGAAGGCCGACATGTTCTCGATGACGCCGGCGACACGAATATGTCCTCTACGCGCCATGTCGGCCGCGCGGCCCGCGACCTTCTGTGCTGCTTGGTTCGGTGTCGTGACCACTAGCACTTCCGTGCGCGGGAGCATCCTGGCCAAACCCATCTGGACGTCGCCGGTGCCGGGCGGGAGATCGATCACGAGGTAGTCGAGCGCGCCCCACCGGACGTCCTCCAAGAAGTGCTGGACCGCCCGGTTGAGCATGAGGCCGCGCCACATGATCGCCTCGTCCTCGCCCGAGAGGAAGCCCATCGAGATCACTTTCAACAAGCCGGAGCCGACCGCACGCTCGAAGGGGATCATCTTGCCCGCCTGCGCTTGGACGGCGCCGTCCATCGCGAGCAGTCTCGGCACGGAGTGGCCCCAGACGTCAGCGTCGAGCAAGCCCACGACGAGGCCCCGGCGGGCGAGCGAAACGGCAAGATTCACGCTGACCGACGACTTGCCGACGCCACCCTTCCCCGAAGCGACGGCGAGCACCCTCGCCGTCGCCGGGATGTCGGTCGCCACGGCTCTGTCCTGGGCTCTCAGTCGCGCTCTCGCCATGAGCGCCGACCGTTCGCCGGGGTCCATCACCCCGGTGCGGACCTCCACTCGCTCGACACCGGGAACTGCTCTCACGTGGCGCTCGACATCGGCACGGAGCTGATCTCGGAGCGGGCAGGCAGCGACTGTGAGAGCGACCTCGATGCGCACCGCTCCGCCTTCGATCTCGATATCGCGCACCATTCCGAGCTCGACGATGTCGGCGCCCAGCTCAGGGTCGACCACGCCTGTAAGCGCCGTCCGGACGGCTTCGGCAGAGAGAGCACCCGCGTCGGGGGGTCCGGCGGGTGAGAGGGGCGGTCGGCGCGACTTGCTCACGGTATGATCGAGCCTAACGGTGCGGTGCGGGGGGCCTTCTCGGCTGCTGCGCCCAAGGTCCTTAGCAAAAGGAGATCCACAGTGAGTCTTGCGTCCTCAACGGTGAAGCTCGGTCAGCGCCCCAGCCCGGTGACTCTTACCGATGCCGCTGTGGCCAAAGTGACCGCCCTGCTCGCGCAAGAGGGTGACGACAGCCTCGCGCTTCGTGTGGCCGTACGGCCCGGTGGCTGCTCGGGATACAGCTACGAGATGTTCTTCGACTCCGAACTGGCCGACAACGACATCGTGCGCACGTTCGGGTCCGTGCGTGTCGTGGTGGACCCCGAGAGCGCGGAGCTCATCAAGGGTGCAACGCTCGAGTACCGCGATGGCCTGCAGGAAGCCGGCTTTCACATCATCAACCCGAACGCGACGCGAACCTGCGGTTGCGGCTCGTCGTTCAGCTGAGCTGAACCTAGCTTTCAAGTGGAAAGCACAGCCGGTCCTTACTCACCTGTAGTCCGCGCCGGGCAATGGCTGATCTGCTCGGGCCAGCTCGGGCTCGTTGACGGCTCGCTCGTCGAGGGCGGCCTCGCCGCGCAGGTCACCCAAGCGATCAGGAACGCCGCCTCGTTGCTCGAAAGCGAGGGAAGTGGGCTCGAAGATGTCGTGAAGACAACGGTCTTCCTGACCGACATGACAGACTTTGCTGCCATGAACGATGCCTACGTCGCTGCGTTCGGCCACAATCGGCCGGCCCGAAGCGCCTTCGCCGTGGTCGGTTTACCTCTTGGCGCGCTCGTCGAGATCGAGGCATGGGCTTATATGTCTCGATCACCCGCCAACTCTGCCGGCTAACTGTGCGCCTGACGCGCCAGCTACTCGGCGCTGCAACGGCGGCGCTACTCGCGATCGTTGCCGCCGGCTGCAGCTCCGCGACAACGACGACAACGACGACAACGACGACTCTCCCGCCACTTCCCCCAGAGGTCTACGCCTATGTGACCATGGTCGGGACAGGTGCGAACTTGGGCCTTGGCCATAGCGTCGTCCCGGTCGAAGTCTCCTTGGGTGGTAACGGCCCGGGAGCTGCGCTCGGTGTCGGTATATATCCCGACGCGATAGCGATCACACCCGACGGCGGGCACGCCTACGTGACCAACTACACCTCCAACTCGGTGACCCCGATCGACCTGGTGACCGGGAAAGTCCTGCCGTCGATCTCGCTGGGTTCAACTGCGGGACCCGCAGGCATCGCGATCACCCCCGATGGCGCGACGGCCTACGTCACCGACGCGGGGGCTGCCGGGACGCTCGGCGACACCCTCACCCCGATCGATCTCGCCACCGACAAGACCATGCCGCCCATCACTGTGGGGCCAGGGCCGCAGGGCATCGCGATCACTCCCGATGGGCGGCGTGCCTACATCGCCGACGCCGGTGCGATCGTGCAGGGCCAGACCGGCGCATTCGGCTCCACCGTCACCCCGGTGGACCTGACGACCGGCAAGGCATCGACGCCTATCACAGTCGGGAATGCTCCGACCGGTATCGCCATCACGCCCGACGGCTCCACAGCACTCGTCGCGAACCTTAACTCGGGGAGCGTCTCGCCGATCAACCTCACGAACGGCGTGGCCGGAGCCCCCATCCCCGTGCAGGGAGCCCCCATCGCAATCGCCGTCTCGTCCGCCCAGCCCACTGTCGCCTACGTCGTCGACACCATCTCGAAGCAGTCCGCCACAGGCAATGTGACGCCGATCGACCTGACCAGCGACTCCGCGGGAACGCCGATCATCGTCGGCAGGAACCCGCAGGCGATTGCCATGAGCCCCGATGGCAAGACCGCGTGGATCGTCTGCTACGACAGCCAGACGATTGTGCCGCTCAGCACCCGGACGAACCGGCCCGGAACGGCGATCCGCATCCCTGGCGGACCGTCTGCAATCGCCGTGACTCAGCGCTCCTCTTCGAGCCCGACGGCGACAACGACAACCAGCGTCAAGGGCGGCTCGGGTTCGAAGAAAAAGAGGAAGGGCTAGCGGTCAGCCGGCCTCGGGCCCCACGGGATCCGCGCCCGGCGACGGCGGGCGATTACGGGCGGCGCGTGGCGTGGTCGGACGGCAGCCAACGGACACTACCGAAGCGGTAGCCGACGCTGCGGACCGTGTCGATGAGGTGCGCGTGCTCCTCGCCCAGCTTGGCCCGCAGGCGCCTCACATGGACGTCGACGGTCCGAGCGCCTCCGAAGTACTCATAGCCCCAGACCCGGGACAAGAGCGTCTCGCGACTGAACACCCGGCCAGGATGAGCCGCGAGGAAACGAAGGAGCTCGTACTCCATATACGTCAGGTCCAAAGGGCGCCCCTGGATTGCCGCCTGGTAGGTCTCCAGGTTCAGCGCCAAGGGCCCGTAGACGATCAGGTCCAGGTTCTTGCCACGACCGGTGCGCCAGAACAGGTGCGTGAGGCGCGCCTCGACCTCCTGGACGGGCGCGCCCGAAACTACGAAGTCGTCGAATAGGTCCTCTCGAAGCTCGAGCTCGGCAAGGCACGCCTGCGACACGATGAGGAGCAACGGCTGCAACGGGCTGTCTCCCTTGCGCAAGATGCGACAGGCGGCAAATGCAGCGACCGGATCCTCGAGCGCGGAGACCACGGCACCCGCGTATCCGTCCTCGGGCTCGTCGCGCTCGGCGAGGGCGGGATCGCTCACGGCTCGCCACGGGTAGCCCGCGCGTTCGAGCGCGCCAGACACCCACTCCGAGGGTGGGTCCGGGAAGACGAGCAGCGGTTCCATGAAAGGTGCCCGAGGTCGAATGAACGAGGACGCCTAGAGGGCTGGAAGGTAACGCGCCAGCTCGTAAGGCGTCACCTCCCGGGTGTAGGCATCCCACTCCGCGCGCTTGTTGCGCAGGAACCACTCGAACACGTGCTCGCCCAGCGTCTCGGCGACTAGCTCCGAACCCTCCATGGCCACGAGGGCCTCCTGCAGGCTGGACGGCAAAGACCGGATGCCTTCGGAAGCCAGCTCCTCCGGGGTCATCGTGAACAAGTTCGCCGCCGCTTCGGGCCCGAGCTCGTAGCCCTTCTCTATGCCCTCGAGCCCCGCCGCCAGCACCACGGAGAACGCGAGGTACGGGTTGCAGGCAGGGTCAGGAGCGCGGTACTCGAACCTGGTCGACTCGACCTTGCCACGCCGCGCGATCGGCACGCGGACCAGCGCCGACCGGTTGTTATAGGCCCATGAGACGTTCACCGGCGCCTCGTAGCCAACGACGAGGCGCTTGTAGGAATTGACCCACTGGTTGGTTACGGCCGTGATCTCACGCGCGTGCTGAAGGACACCGGCGATGAACTGGCGCCCCACCTCCGACAGGCCGTGGTCGCTGCCCCGGTCCGCGAAGGCGTTCCGGTCACCCTCGAACAGCGAAAAGTGCGTGTGCATGCCAGAGCCCTGGACGCCCGAGAGCGGTTTGGGCATGAAGCTGGCGTGAACGCCGCTCTCGTGGGCGATCTCCTTGACTATGAGGCGGACCGTCATCACCGTGTCGGCCATCGTCAGCGCATCGGTATAACGGAGGTCGATCTCGTGCTGGCTCGGCGCATCTTCGTGCTGGGCGTACTCGACGGGGATGCCCATGTCCTCGAGGGTGAGTACCGTGCGCTTGCGCAGGTCGGTGGTCAGGTCCGCCACCGTCAGCTCGAAGTACGAGCCCGAGTCGAGCGGCTTCGGCGGCTCACCCGGTTCGCCCGGCGCGAAGTAGAAGTACTCGATCTCCGGGGCGGCGTAGAAAGAGAACCCGCGGTTGCGGGCGCGCTCGAGAGTCCGCCTGAGCACGTGCCGGGGGCAGCCTTCGAACGGCGTGCCGTCGAGATTGGTGATGTCGCAGAACACGCGGGCGACCGGTGAGACGTCGCCTTCCCGGCCGATTCGAAACGGCAGGATCTGGAACGTCTTCGGGTCGGGCTTGGCCAGCACGTCGCTCTCCTGCACGCGACTGAAGCCGTCGATCGAGGACCCGTCGAAGGTCATCCCCCCCTCGAGCGCATTCTCGAGCTCTGCGGGCGTGATGCTGAACGACTTCGGGATGCCCAGCACGTCGGTGAACCACAGCTGGATGAAACGCACACCGCGTTCCTCGACCGTCCGCAACACGTACTCCCGCTGGCTTTGCATCGAGTGCCTCCGATCGTTGCGCCGGGCTGAATCCACAAAATTCGCGAACTGCGGCGCGCGATCAGTGTCGCAGGTGAGAAGGCCGTCATCCAGCCTTCAAAGACCGAAAGGGCGCCTCGTGAAACTGTTCACACTGCGTTCACAGTTGAGCAATGATGTCGAAACGTACAAGCGCCAAGCTTCACGGACCAGCTCTTTAACTGTCGCGCCTTAGCGCGGACCAAGGAGGAACCGTGCAGGATCGCACCGCTGCCGAAGTCGTCCAACTGACGAAGGACGAAGGCATCGAGATCATCGACATCCGCTTTTGCGACCTGCCCGGTCTCATGCAGCATTTCTCGGTGCCGGCTCATGAGCTGACCGAGGCGTCCTTCGAGGAGGGATTCGGTTTCGACGGATCCTCCATCCGCGGCTTCCAAGAGATCCAGGAATCGGACATGCTCCTGCTCCCGGACCCCTCGACCGCAGTCCTCGACCCCTTCCGCCAGCACAAGACACTGAATCTCAACTGCTTCGTGCACGATCCGGTCACTCTCGAGAGCTACTCGCGTGACCCCCGCTATGTGGCGCTCAAGGCGGAGCGATACCTCCAGACCACCGGGATCGCCGACACGGTCTACTTCGGACCGGAAGCGGAGTTCTTCATTTTCGACGACGTCCGTTTCTCTCAGGACCAGCGGTCCGCCTTCTACCAGGTCGACTCAATCGAGGGGATCTGGAACTCGGCTCGCGACGAGAAGCCGAACCTCGGCTTCAAGCCGCGCTACAAGGAGGGGTACTTCCCGGTACCTCCCATGGACCACTTCCAGGACCTGCGATCGGAGATGATCCTCGTGATGGAGCGCCTCGGGATCGAGATCGAGGTGCAACACCACGAAGTGGCGTCGGGGGGCCAGGCAGAGATCGACATGCGCTACGACACGCTGCTGCGCATGGCCGACAAGTTGATGCTCTACAAGTACGTCGTGAAGAACGTGGCACGCAATGCCGGGTACTCGGCCACCTTCATGCCCAAGCCCTTGTTCCAGGACAACGGGTCGGGGATGCACTGCCACCAATCACTGTGGCGCGACGGTGTGCCGCTCTTCTACGCCGAGACCGGTTACGCGGGTCTGTCCGACATGGCGCGGTGGTACATCGGCGGGTTGCTCAAGCACGCGGCAGCGGTCCTCGCCTTCGCCGCTCCGACGACGAACTCCTACAAGCGGTTGGTGCCTGGCTACGAAGCACCGGTGAACCTCGTGTACTCCCAGAGGAACCGCTCGGCAGCGTGCCGGATCCCGCTCTACTCCAAGAGCCCGAAGGCGAAGCGGGTCGAGTTCCGCTGCCCCGACCCGGCGTGCAACCCCTACCTCGCCTTTGCGGCGATGCTGATGGCCGGCCTGGATGGTGTGCAGAACCGGATCGAGCCGCCAGACCCGATGGACAAGGACCTCTACGACCTTCCACCCGAGGAGCTTGCGAACGTGCCGCAGGTGCCGGCTTCCCTGGACGAGGCCCTACTCGCCCTCGAGGCTGACAATGACTTTCTGAAGACTGGAGGGGTCTTCACCGACGACCTCATCGAGACCTGGATCAGCTTCAAGCGGCTTGCCGAGATCGACCAGGTCCGTCTGCGCCCGCACCCCTGGGAGTTCATGCTCTACTACGACATCTAGATTTCAGGCCCTCTACCAGGGATTTTTGGCTGCTCACACTCACATGTCGCGGGGCGACCGCCAAAGGTCGATGGGCTTGGCCACCCCCGAGGCGTCGAAGGGCAG
>ODAK010004730.1_pt1 | contig 13931 bp, 11 predicted proteins | sample 1539591 | NCBI WGS metagenome assembly ODAK01 (sample SAMEA3539303, study PRJEB22396) | soil metagenome | biome: tundra; feature: field; material: soil | place: USA | collected 2010-05 | depth 0.15 m | reverse complement strand
CGGTATTCCCGGATGCCGCGGGTTTTGCCGAAACAGTGGCTCCAGGATCTCCGCTGCTTGTTTCTGTCGAGCGTGAGCCTTGTCCGACGGCGAAGCATTGGCCACCAGCGCCAGGGCGTAGAACACCTGCACCTCGACATCTGTTCGATTCGCGGCCGCAAGATCGGCCATGGCTCGTTCGTAATTCGCCGCACGCGTGGAATACGGAATTTCCGGTCCGGCAAAAAGCAAGGCCGCCGCGTTGATGAATCCGCGCTCGCGATCCGTGCCCCCTCCGGGCTTGTGGGCTTCCGCGATCTGCTGTTGACCGATTGCATACCCGTCTGCCTGGATCTGCGGCTCCCATAACTGGTGGACCTGGCTCATGGCGATGCCCCAGTGCGCCATCGCGCATCCCGGGTCTTTGCCTGCCACGGATTGGAATTCATGCTCCGCGGCGCTGTATGCAAAGGAATGCAGCAACGCGACTGCACGGTTGAATTGGGTCTGCACGTCCGGCTTACACGAGACCGGGAAACTCACGTCGCCCAGTCGTTCTGGCGCAGGGTGGTCATGGACTTCCTGCGCCGTTGCCAGCAAGCAGGCAAAGCAGAGCAGGGTCGTCACCAGAACGCGCCAACTGGCCCTCATCGTTCCCCCAGCATGAAATCTATGGCCTCAAAGTTTACTTCGTCCAGCAGGCGGTCCCCAGCAGAAACTGAAACTTCGCCCTCGCTGACAGGAAAGACCGACGTTGCATTTCCGAATGAGTAGCAGCGCAACACCACCTCTCAACGACGCTGGGATTAAGGCGAAATTCTGCGGCTTTTAACATTGCCAGCCAGAGTTGCAGATGTATACTCCGTTGGCCTAAACGAAGACGCGCTCCGTGAAGAGAGCGCCATTCCGGCCAAGGCGACACCCAGGGCTTCAAAGTTGTAACCCGCTGTTCCTCCCCCCCAAAACGATAAGCAAATACAAGTGGAGCGTAAGCATGAAATCGAGGATTTTCACTCTGTTCGCGTTGTGGGCCCTTGCCTTGACGGGTTGGGGGTTTGCACAGGAGAGCGGTTATTCGCATCCCGTATCGGTCCCGGGGATCCGCTCACAAATTACCGTGTATACCGGCACACCCGCCGGCTTCGATCCGGTCAATGCTTCGGATGAAGAACTTCAAACGTACGGCTTTCCCCGTCGCCCAGACATCAATGACACCAGAATCTACCAGGACTGGAAGCGGGCCGTTTCTGCGGAGCGCATTGTGCCTGAACTGGTCGCTGTTCCCGGACGTTATCACCGTCCGAATCAAGTGGTGCAGACGGGCGAGACGGTGCGCAATACCAGCGCCGTGACCTCAGGAAACTGGAGTGGGTTCGCCCTTGTGGGTGGCACCGAGTTCGACCAGGTGCAAGGCGTGTGGATCGTACCGAACGTGGGCGGCGCCGAACAGTCAGGGCTTAAAGGCTACAGTTCGATGTGGGTCGGCCTGGATGGCGACTGCAAGTGTAACGACCTAGTTCAGGACGGCACCGAGTCCGACTACGTAAACGGTAAGACGACTTACGATGCCTGGATCGAATTCATTCCGGAACCGGAGGTTAAGGTTCCGAACTTTGCGGTGCAACCCGGCGATGTCATCGGCGCGTATTCGACCGTCGGCACCAAGAACGGCAAACTCTACGGAATTTACTATATCGTGAACTACAACACCAACAAGTCAGTCTCTGCTTCGCTGGTCATGCCCTCGGGCGACAAGTACGTGGGAGCGACAGCGGAGTGGATCGTGGAGCGCACCGAGGTTGGCGGATCGTTTGCGAACCCGATGCCACACTACGCCAACGCCTATATGAACGACGCGGTTGCATTTCGTGTCGGCTCCAGCCACGCGTACTCCTACACGAGTGGCGCAAACCAGAACATCACAATGAAGGCGTCGAACGGCCATACGCTTTCTAAGGCCTCCCAACAAGATTCGGTTTCGATCTGGTATCAGTGGGTAGGCTACAACTAGTTCCATTTGTTCCGTAGCGCCAAGGCTGCGAGAGATTTCGCGGCCTTGGCCACCGAGTCTAGAGTCCTCTCTCTGGGAGATGTTCCATCCGAGCACGAGTGCTCGGCGCCTCGCGATTCCAATTTGGCTCGGGCGAACTCTCAAACTGGATTGGAAACTGCAAAGCTCAGCAATTATGGTATGAAGGTTAGTCGTACGCGGGTATCTTCGGCCAAGGGCTTTGAATGTCGCTTTCCAAAGGTGTGACGTTTACCATCTCCCTGATTGTGGTCAGTGCGGTTGCGATCGCTGCCACTGCTGTGCTCCGGTTGCGCGACTACAAAGTAGATTCTCTCTACTCTGATCTGACAGCCGTCCCCCACTCGCCAGAGGAGGAGATCGACTTCGTCCTCAAAATCGCGAAGTTTCCTACCGCGAACGCCACCCGCAAGTTAGTGCTCATCTCCGAAGCCGAACTCAATATGCGAGACGGGATCATCTTCCCGGGCACGAGTATCGTAGCGATCAAATCGCTGCACGGCCGCGGAGGCGCAGAGGTGACGGATTCGTTAGCCCGTCTCATCCAGCCGCACAAGGGGCTAATCGTTCGGCAAGCAGCCGCCGATGAGGTCCTGACGCGAGAGTGCGTAGGAGACTGCATGCTCCAGATCATGCATTATCTGGAACGCGAGATGTACGGGGCCACGGCGATGGAAAAGCAAGAAGCTGGGGATCTCGATTACCTGCTTGACCGTGCCCGTACGGAGCTCCACACGACGCTTGTCAAGATCGTGAAGCAGAACAGCGGTTCGGCGATTGCGGTCCTGCAAGAGGTGTATGGCCTCGGAGCAATGAGCACATCCGACTTTGCATTGGAGATCGCTCGGCTGCCGACCTGAAGGAGTCTTGCCCCTACTTGACGGAGTCTGCGCAACTGGGAAGGCGGCTCGTGCGTTCCTCAGAACCGAAATTAACCGCTGTTATGCAATCTTTGTCGTGCGCGAGCACCCCACAGGTTACGAGCGCCGGCCCTCGCGCTGCGGAGCGTTAGTTCTTTTAGAGGCTCCCCTCTTACAGCGGAAAGAACTGGCTCGTCACGCTTCCGCTGGGGACTCGAATCACAAGACTGTACTTTGAGGAAATAGTCTTATGGTAGAGACTGCAAAAGGACATGTACCTGGCTGCGCGTCAGCGATCGGAGTTCAAGGTTTGGGCGGGCCTTCCGCTTCCGCTGCGCCGTCCGCGCGTGGATCCGAAGCACCGTAGTGAATCTTGGTTTCGGCGTTGTCCAGCACTGCCTGCCCGCGTCCCATGGCGGTGGAATATTGTTTTCGCACCTCAAGCACGTGTCCCATTGCGCCGAGTTCGTGCAGAGTATCGGCGGGCACGCGCGATTCGATCACGATGTTGCAGCCGAGTTTGCCACTCACCGTGAAGCGCGCCTCTTCCAGCGCAGCCTGAATGTTCATGTGATAGTCCACAACATTGGAAACAAACTGCGCGTGGGCCAGCGGCTGGTTCATTCCGCCCATAATCCCAAACCCAATGTGCTCGGTACCGCGTTCCATGAAGCCAGGAATGATGGTGTGAAATGGACGCTTGCGTCCGGCAAGGGCGTTGGGCGACTGAGGATCGAGAGAAAACAGCGCTCCGCGGTTTTGCAGTGCGAAGCCCCTGCCACGCACGGTGATTTGCGAACCGAACAGATCGTAGTTGCTCTGGATGAGCGAAAGAATATCGCCCTCGCGATCGATCACGGAGAGATAAGTCGTATCGCTGCCGGAGAGCGCGCCTGGAGCTACCGTGCAGTTCGCGCGTGCCGGATCGATCAGCTTGGCGCGTTTCGCGGCGAAACTCTTCGAGAGCAATTCAGGCACCGGAATGGTGCTGAATCGCGGGTCACCGTCGAAGGCCTTGATGTCGGCATACGCGAGCTTCATCGCCTCGATGCGGTTGTGCAACTCGGCGGTGCTCAACGGTCCGGCCGGTGCGGGTGGCGATTGCTCCATGATGTTGAGCATCTCGAGCGCAGCCAGGCCGTCGCCATTGGGAGGAATTTCATAGACCTTCCAGTCACGATAGGTGGTCGAGATCGGCTCAACCCAATCGGCAGAAAACTCACCCAGATCTTCGGCGGTCATGGTTCCACCAAACGCTGCGGAAGTCTTCAGGATCGATTGCGCAATCGGGCCTTTGTAGAAAGCGTCGCGGCCCTGGTTGGCGATGAGCGAGAGGGTATCCGCGAGTTCCGGATTGCGAAAGATCTGTCCAAGTTCGGGAGCCTTGCCGTTTGGCAAGTACAGGCGCTGGCTCTCGGGATCGACGGCAAGCCGGGCAGCGGCAGAGAGCCAGTAGCCGTGAATCATCTCCGGCACGGGATATCCGGTGCGGGCATGGAAAATCGCCGGCGCAAAGAGTTGCGCCCATGGAAGCTTGCCGAAACGGCCGTGCAGTTTTGCCCAACCGTCGACCGCCCCCGGCACGGTGACGGTGTCGATGCCAAACTCCGGCATCTGGGTAATGCCCTTGCTGCGCAGATGTTCCATGGTCAATCCACGCGGCGCCCAGCCACTCGCATTCAATCCATAGAGTTTGCCGGTCTTCGCGTCCCAATAAATGGCGAACAGATCGCCACCAATTCCGTTCATCATCGGCTCAGCAACGCCCAGCACCGCGTTCGCGGCAATCCCTGCGTCGATTGCCGAACCGCCCTGCTCGAGAATGCGCGCACCAGCCTGCGAAGCCTGCACATAGCTCGTCGCCACGATGCCGTACTGGGTCACGACCATCGAGCGTCCGTAGGCGCGATCGGGATTCCCCTGCGCGATCGCGTTGGCGACCATCCACAGCAGCGCAAATACTAGAACCTGGACTCGAACGAAACGTAACGGCATCAGCACTCCACGTGGGCTGTCAGAGGAACGCCTTGGATAATACGCGAACCGCGTCTCTCGCTGAGCGCATGGCGTATTAGCAGGGCTCTGCCAGTTCGCGCAATCGTTGGTCAACGATACCCCGAGTAGAAATAAAATGGCCTCCCTTGCGGGAGGCCATTTCACTGCGAACCATCTGTTACTGTTCGCTCAACCCCGTGGTCTTCTGTGCGGCTTTCACCGGCGTGAGGGGCGCGCGGATGGCGAAGAAATTGTGGTCGTAGAGATTGCGGTAGAACTTCCCTGCCAGTTCGGCAGCTTTCGGTCCGAAGGTTGGACGTCCGCCTTCGAGGAAGACTACGACGGCGATGCGTCCGTATTCGGTGTCGGCGTAGGAGCCGAACCAACCGAAGCGCGTTCCGTCTTTGGAGCAGGTTCCCGTCTTACCCAGCACGGGTTCCTGGTAGAAGTTAGTGCGCAGCAAGCGTGCCGTACCGTACCGCACCGCGCCCGCCATACCGTCGGAGATCTGCGGGATCAGCGGCTTGATATCGAGATAGCGCTTCACGCGCGGCGTGAAGTTCGTGATCTCTTCCGGCGAAGTCGGATGCTGCAGGTAGTACAAAGTGCCGCCATTCGAGATCGAGGCGACCAGCGCGCCGAGTTGCAACGGCGTCAGCGAAATACTCTCGCCGAAGGAGCACATCTTGCCAACTCCGCCGAGTTTTTCCGCTAACTCGGTCGATGGAAACTGACCGAGATGTTCGCCCGTGATGTTCCATCCCGCCAATTCGCCAAGCCCGAATTGATGCGCGTAGTAGCTGACTTTTTCGAAGCCGAGCTTGCGGCCTACGGTTTCAAAATAAAGGTTGTTGGAGTGCGCCAGCGCGGTCGTCAGGTCCATCTTGTACGAACCGCCGAGCGAAACTTTTTCTTCCTTGGTGATGACGTTCTCGTTGAGCGCTGCGAGAGCCACTGCGACTTTAAATGTCGAGCAGGGCTGCGCGCCTTCCGCGAGAGCCATCTTCTGGTTGACCATCGCCAGGATGCGTCCGCTGTTGGGATCGATCGCGACGACCGTTCCGTTCATGTTGCCCAGGGCATCGACTGCGGCCGCGCGCACCACCGGATCCTCGCCGGCCGTGTTGTCGCCTTCGCCCTGGTCCCCGGCGATGAACGAGCTTGCAGTGAAGCGCTCGTAATAACGACGCCGCGCGGAACGCGTGGTGACCTGGCGGCGGCTATGGCTGAGGCGGGTGATTCGCTTCTGCGCGTGCGTCGTTTCGGTGACCTTGGTCGTGGTCTTTTTCTTGGTGACGGGGCGTTGCGGTTGGATTGTGGCAGCCAGCGCGCTGACCCCCATCAAGAGGGCCACGAAAAGTGCGAGGGCGATACTGATACTTCGTTTCATTACTGTCCTTAGCGACTGGTACCGTCTGGTTCGCCACCCGGTCCGAAGCTTTTCCCGGCCCGCTTAGCCCTTTGTTTCGCCACCGGGAGTTGACTTTCTCGTTACTACGAGAAATTCTCCCGAAAACTCAACCCGAAAGCCCTACCTGCGCATCTTTTGACCGATGCAGAGTAGCTGCTCAGAGTTGCGGAACGAAAGTGTTGAGTTCCTCATCTTTGATAGCACGATTCCCTCTAACCCCAGTTGCTGGTAATGGTTCCGATCCGCAAAAAATTCAGCGACTCAGGAAGAAAAATAGCAGTCGATCCGTTTCGGCACAATCCGGGAACTTACCTAGCAGGTAATCGAAAGGGCACTGTACTGTACGGGTGGGCAGGAAAAAGGCCTCCGGAGGGAGGCCTTCTTTATTTCGATGGAGAATGGACCCTAGATCGTCTCGCCCCGCTTACGCAGGAAGGCCGGCACATCCAGCTCATCCCGGTCGTAATCCTGCTTCGGCGGTTCTTTCGGCACCGGAGGTGCGGCGTGCACCTGTGCGGTCGGCGGCATATCCATCGGCTCAGGTTCGGGCGCCGGTTCCGGCGCACGGGTGACAACATTTTGAATTACCGGCGTCGATCCCTTGACCTGGAAGCCGGAAGAAGTCCGCGACGAATTGATTGACTGCGAGACCATGGACACGTGCTGATGTTCCGAACGATGCGATTCCCCGCGGAAACCAGTTGCGATGACCGTGATTTTGACCTCGTCCTTCATGCGTTCATCCAGCACCGCACCGAAGATAATGTTCGCGTCTTCGTGGGCCGCGCTTTGGATGATCGTCGAGGCTTCGTTCACCTCGGCTAGTTTCAGTGTGCTTGATCCGGTGACATTAATAAGGATGCCGCGCGCTCCGTCGATCGCACCGGCTTCAAGCAGTGGAGATGCAATCGCATCCTGCGCGGCTTCGACGGCTCGGCGATCGCCCCTTGCCGTGGCCGTGCCCATCACCGCGTAGCCCATGCCCGCCATGATCGTCTTCACGTCGGCAAAGTCACGGTTGATGATGCCGGGGATGGTGATGATATCGGAAATGCCCTGTACTGCCTGGCGCAGGATGTCGTCGGCGACGCGGAAAGATTCGAAGAAGCCGGCGTCGCGCGCCACCGCCAGGAGTTTTTCGTTGGGGATCACGATCATCGTGTCCACCGACTCGAGCAGTTCGTCGAGACCGCGCTCGGCCTGCGATTGACGACGGCGGCCTTCAAACGCAAACGGCTTCGTAACCACGCCGACGGTCAGAGCACCCATTTCGCTGGCGAGCGATGCGATGATTGGCGCCGCTCCGGTGCCGGTGCCACCGCCGAGGCCGGTGGTGACGAACACCATGTCCGCGCCTTCGAGGGCTTCGATGATCTTGTCGGCGTCCTCGAGCGCCGCCTTGCGTCCGACCTCAGGATTCGCGCCCGCGCCGAGACCGTTGGTGAGTTTCACGCCGAGTTGCAACTTCTGCGGCGCGCGAGAAAGCTTCAGCGCTTGCAGATCGGTATTGGCTACCAGGAACTCGACGCCCTCCAGTTTGGCGTCGATCATGCGATTCACCGCATTCGTTCCGCCGCCGCCTACGCCGATAACCTTGATCTTTGCGTTGTTTGTCGGCTCTTCATTGAACTGGATCCGAAGGTCTTTTTTGTGGTTCGCGTCGCTCATGTCGCTCATATCGAATTCCATTGCCGGTCCCGGGGAGTGCCGGCGTGCCTGTTCGTACGGTGAAAACTAGAACTCGCGCCGCGCAAACAGCGACTTCAGCCGCGATGCCAACCCGGCATCCTGCTGATGGCGCTGCAAACGTGTGCGATGTCCGTAATATGCGAGTCCGATTGTAGTGGCAAATTCCAGTTCGGCAAGCTCCGATGGCATATTCGCGATCGGTGCGGGGTAGCCCAACCGCGCCGGCAGAGATCCTCGTCCCGGCCGACGCAAAATATCTTCCGCAATTTCCATCAGCGCCGGCATGCGCGAGCCGCCGCCGGTCATCACCAGACCCGCGCCGCAAAGCTCGAGAACGCCTGCCTGGCGCAGGTTGTCGCGCAACATCTCAAACAACTCTCGCGCGCGCGGCTCAAGAATTTCGCCGAGAAATCTTTGTGCAATTAGCTTTGACGGGCGATCGCCCACTGAAGAAACTTCCACTTCGTTAGGTTTGGCAATGCGCGTGACTACCGCGCAGCCGAACTGCTTCTTGATCTTCTCTGCTTCGGAGAGCGGCGTTGGCAAGCCGATGGCAATGTCGTTGGTGAAGTGATCGCCGCCCACGGGAATGACCGCGGTGTGCACGACCGCGCCTTCGTAATACACGATCACGTCGGTCGAACCCGCGCCGATGTCCGCGAGACAGACGCCGACTTCACGCTCATCGCTGCGTAGCACGGAATCCGCACACGCCAGCGGTTCGAAGATTACGTCATCCACGTGGATGCCGGCGCGGTTCATCGCAGTCACCACGTTCTGCGTGGAGGTTTGCGCTGCAGTCACGACGTGTACACGAACTTCCAGGCTGCGCGCCATCATGCCGGCGGGATCGTGTACGCCGCTCTGTTCGTCGATCATGAACTCCTGCGGCAGCAGGTGCAGCACCTCGCGATCGCCCGGCAGAGGAATGCTGCGCGCGCGCTCGACCGCGGCCTTCACATCTTCGCGTGTAACCTCGCGTGCACGCTGTCCGAGGGCAATCCCGCCTTGGCTGTTGATACCCCGAATATGGGGCCCGGCCACGCCGACGATGCCGCGCTCGATCGGGATCTGCGCAATGCTCTCAGCATCATCGACGGCTTTCTGAATCGACGCCGAGGCTTTTTCCAAGTCGACAATCTGTCCCTTGCGCGTGCCGCGCGATTCGCGCACGCCGTGCCCGCGGTACTGGAAGCCGCCGTCGCTGACGTCCAGCACCAACACGCAGGTTTTCGCGCTGCCTACATCGAACACCGTCAATACGTTTTCGTTGACTTTACCCATTGCCTGCTAATGCTTCTTCGCGCTGTTGTGTGCCGCTACCGGCTTGGAGACCGACGTTTTGGCCGACGCCTTGGCCACCGGCGGCGTCACGGTTGTACGCTCCGCGGATTTCGAATCGGGATTCAGGATTACCTGCCGGTCGTAACGCAGATCGACCGAATCAAGATGCGCATATTGTGTGCGCCAATCCTTCAGGTGGGTGACATAAACCTTGAAACGCTCGGCGAAGTTTGACGAGCCGAGATGCACCAGCACCGCCCCATCCGGATCGTCGACGGTGATCCTCACGTCTTCCGGATCGGTCACATTCACTTCGCTTAACGTGCGCGAGTTCTGTTCGCCGTTCTCGTCGAGCTCTTTCACCAGTTGCTGGTAGATCTTCATCCGCGCCGCGCGGGTGGAGAGCGGTTCGTTCTCGCTCATCCCGACGATCACCGGGAACGAATACTTGGTCGTGGTGCTGAACGGCATCTCCATCATCACGCCATGCGCATCGATCAGTTCGATTCGCGATCCCGACTGCGCAAATGCAATCGGCTTGCGCTCCACAACGTTCACACGAAGATGGTCCGGAAGAATGCGCATCACCGACGCTGATTCCACCCACGGCACTTCTTCCAGGCGTTTTTTGCGCTCGTCGAGCGGAACCGCAAAGATGTTTCGGCTGATATCGCCACCGAACACGCGCGTGATCTCGGACCGCGAAACGTGATCGTTACCCGTGACTTCAATGTTGTCGCTGGATTCCAATTGGAAGCGCCAGGAGTGCGTTCCGTAGCGATAGAGGAACGCCCAGACCACGCCCACGCATCCCAGAACCATAATGACGATCAGTGCGATTTTGACCTGGTTGGCAGCCTTCTTCGGCAGAGGTCCGCGACGGACCGGCACCCGCTTCTGCGCACGAAGAAATGGGGAATCTTGTTCTGGCTCAAGGTCGGAAAAGCGATCGTCAAGATCTTCGCCGTCAGATTTCCCGGCGCGCGCGCCAGTTCGCACCTGGTCCGGGATTTGTGGGTTACCGTTACGGGCCATCGAGTGAATTCAACGCTTCTAAAAGTGCTGCGTTTTCTCACTATAACGGTTTTCACGCCCAGACGTAGAGGGTTTTTCCCCGGGACGAACCCGATCTATCTACTCATGTGGAAAACTGCATGGAAACTGATGCAAAACGAGAAAGGCGCCCGAATTCCGAGCGCCTTCAACAAAAAAATATGGTTCTAGTGAGCGGTAGCTGCGGCCGATCCACTGGTCGCACTCTTAATCCCCGCGAGGAAGGTTCGCGCCGCCGCCGGCGGAGGAACTTGACCCGTCAAAGCATCTTTGAAGGAAACTTCTTTCCCGTAGAATGCCTTCGTCGAATCGTCATCCTGCTTGATCGATGCACCCGACAGATCAACGCCCGCGAATACGCCTTTCGCGCGCGAGTAGGTCAACACTTCCGCGTTCATCTTCACATCGGTGCTTGCCGTGCCCTGGCGTCCAACCGGACCCGCCGCTACGCCCGCTTCGCCGCCGAGTTGGAATTTGCTGGAAAGCAGGTGCTGCATGCCGTTGTTGTTCATGATCAGCATGACGAGATCGACCTTCTGCGCGCCGATCTGCAGACCGTAGCTGCCACCGGTCACGTCGAAGAACGCCGGAGCGCTCCAGCCATTGCCCGTGCGGCAGGTGGCGACGCCGCGTCCATGCTTGCCGCCAACCATGAATCCGGCGCTCACCATGCCGGGCACGATCGCAATACACTTCGCATTTTCCAGCACATCGCCCGGGATGCCTTTATCCGGAGCAGCCATGATTTCCTGTAATACCGTGCCGGCGCGGTCCACGCGTTCCTGCACGGCGCCCTGTTCGTCGGCAGCGACGGCAAAGCCGCTCATCGCCAGCATCAATCCGATCCCTATCAACTTTTTCATGAAGTTCCTCCATGCCTGCCCCGCCCTTGGCCGACGGGCGCACAGCAACTTAGAGGTATGTTTTTGGCCCGGAGTTCGCCCGAATTCGTCCGAATGTCAAGGGCAAAGGTGTGACTTCTTGACCTAAGTTTCAGAATGATACGTTCGGAGCTGCCAAGTCCCTAAAAGTGGGATAAAGGACGACTTATCACAAGCGTATGGTTGAAATGTCACAAATTGGAGGTGGATGTGGGATCACCGTATGGCTTCGAGCTGGTCGAAAATTGTCTGATCTGCAAGCTTCGTTCCGACTCTTTCTTCTGCGGCTTACCCCGCCCGGCCCTCGAATCGCTCGACAAAATCAAGTACACCGCCGCTTACCCACAGGGTGCCGTCCTTTTCGTGGAAGGACAAATGCCCCGCGGAATTTACATGTTGTGCAAAGGGCGGGTGAAGATGTCCACCACCTCCAGTGACGGCAAGACGCTGATTCTTAAGATTGCGCAGCCGGGTGAGGTACTCGGGTTGCACGCTACTGTCTCCGGATCGCCCTACGAGATTACCGCCGAGACCGGCCAGCCCTGCCAGCTGAACTTCATCAAGCGCGAAGATTTCCTGCGCTTCCTGCAGAAGCATGGCGATGCCTGTCTGCAGGCCGCTCAACATTTGAGCAAAGATTGCCAGTCGGCTTACCAGCAGATCCGCTCCCTCGGGCTTTCGCATTCCGCACCGGAGCGCCTGGCGCGCCTGCTATTGGAGTGGTCGGTCGGCTTCAATGCCAACGACGAAGTGAAAGTAAAGCTGTCACTCACTCACGAAGAAATCGCGCAGATCATCGGCACTTCGCGCGAGACCGTGACCCGCGTACTTGCCGAGTTCCGCAAGAAACAGATTGCCGTACTGAAAGGCTCGACCTTAACGATCCGCAACAAGCCGGCGCTCGAGCGCCTGGTCGGATCGTAAACACTTCCTTACTTTCAATGAGGATACCTCGCTTCGCGGCGAGGTTTTTTCTTGCCCTAAAAACAAGAAAGCCGCCCGCAGGCGGCCTCTCGCAAAACCAGTTCGTTAGAGCTTCTCGTAAAAGTCACACGCCGAGCAGGAGATATAAACGCCACCTGGGACATTGCGCTCGCGATCCTTGGTGCGCTTCACGATGCGCGTCGGCTTGCCACACTTCGGACAATCCGTGCTCTTGGTGGTGTCCATCACCTTCTTGCGGTCTGCTGTCTTTGCGATCTTCGCCATCTCTGTCTCCTGACAAAATTCGGCCGCGTACGCCGCGCCGGTTTGCGCTCTGGTCGGGAGTTAAAAACCTGGTCTGTTTCCAGTCGGAAACCGAGAACTTCTATGCGCCGCAAGACGAGAACCGTCCACGCGCTGTCTTCACTCTCCGGAAGCTCTCTTATTTTACACGAGCGCCTGCGAGGTGTCCCGCTCGGCTATGATTTCCCCATGCGACTTCCTGCCCCCAAACGCCGCCGCAGCCCAGAGGGCGTTCGCCTGCTCCTGCTGCAGCGCCAGGTCGAGCGCTTCTCCGCAGCGCGGATCGATCGCGCCATGCAGCACGCCTGGAAGAAGGAGTACGAGCCCCAGCAATTTTTCTCTGTCGCCATTCCCCACGAGGACGGCGCAGTGCTGCATGCCTTCGGTGCCGAAATTGCCGTTCGCCACAGCGAATATTCACTGGACTGGAAAGCCCTCGGGCACGACGAGGCTTTGCCTTTCTGGGCCGCCCACACCGGTTTCTCAACCTTGGATTATCGCTGCGAAAAAGCGCCCGAAGACCCAACCCGCCTACGCATGTATCGCGGTCTCGGCATGTTGGCTGCCGAGCTGGCCTCCGAACAAACCGCGGGCTTCTTCTTCCCGCACGAACAAGTTCTTTTGCCGCATTCGGAAGAAGTGGTCCATGCTTTTCGAGACCGCGGCCCTCTCGACCCGTTCGACTTGCAAGAGCTGGCAGAGTAACCGCTGGCTAATCGACGTCAATCACGATCAGGGTCATGTCGTCTCGTGGCTCGCTGCTTCGTTGCCACGCTTCGATTTCGGTGAGGATGCGGTGCGAAAGATCTGCTGTCGGCAGTGACTGATGCTGTTGCAGCACCTCGGCGAGACGCTTATCGCCAAATGGCTCGCCAGCCGCATTCTCCGGTTCCGAGATCCCATCCGTATACAGCAGGAAGCGATCGCCCTTTGTGAGTGGTAATTCCCGGACCGGGTACGCAGCCTCGGGTAGAACGCCAAACAGCAACCCGTTGCTCTCGAACGATTCGAGATGATGATTGGAGCGCAGCAGTGGCGGATGCCCAGCCGCGGAGTACAGCGCCGTACGGGCCTGCATGTCGATCCAAAGATACGCCGCTGAAACCAGCTGCCCTTGCAAAGAACCGGCTAGTACCCGGTTCAAGCCGCAGAGCAGTTTCGACGGATGGCTAGCCTCGCTGGCGACGGATTGCACCGCCACTTTCAGCATCGATGCAATCAGCGCTGCCGGCACTCCGTGTCCACAGACATCCGCCACCAGGAAGCCCGCGTGATCGTCATCGACCGGCAGGAACTCATAGAAATCTCCGGCGACTGCGGTCATCGGATGATAGGCCGCGGCGATGCGCAGGTGATTTATCTCGGGAACCATCGTCGGCAAGATCGAGGATTGAATCTGGTGCGCGATCTCGAGCTCACTCTCGATGGTGAGCAAGCGATGTTCGTTCTTCAGGGTCATCCGGAGCGCTGAATATCCGAACGCAACCAGCAGCACCGCGAAGCCAAGATGATCGAACAGCATC
>ODAK010004729.1_pt1 | contig 13933 bp, 11 predicted proteins | sample 1539591 | NCBI WGS metagenome assembly ODAK01 (sample SAMEA3539303, study PRJEB22396) | soil metagenome | biome: tundra; feature: field; material: soil | place: USA | collected 2010-05 | depth 0.15 m | reverse complement strand
AGATGATGCCGATGCCGACACCGGCGCCCACGGCGCCGAGTCCGCCGCCGACACCCAGGCCGATCGACTTGCCCGCCTTTGCGATGTTGGGGTCTCCGACGACTGCGGAGATGAGGCTGTGTAACACAGTGACTCCTTCTCTTGGCTAATGGTGGTCGGCGACCGCTCCGCCGAGGTAGATCGCGGTAAGCGTCGCGAAGATGAATGCCTGCAGCGCAGCCACGAGGCCGACTTCGAAGGCGAAGAGCAGGACACCGAACGGCAGCGTGAACCAGCCGAGCCAGGCGACACCGAGCAGTACGGCGAGCGCTCCCGCCATGAACAGGATGATCAGGTGGCCCGCGAGGATGTTCGCGAACAGACGAACGGAGAGCGAGAGCAGCCGCATCACGTTCGAGAGCACCTCCAGGACGAAGATGAACCCCGCCATCGGACCCTGGACGCCGCCCGGGACCAGGCCCTTGACATAGCCGATCGGGCCCTTCACGCGGATCCCCTCGGCGGTGTAGGAGATGAACACGACCAGCGCGAACACGAGCGGGATCGAGAGGTTCGCGGTAGCGGCGTAGAGCGAGAAGGAGGGGATGTTCAGCCCGAACAACGTGAATTCGTGCTCGGTATTCGTGGGCAGCGGGATGAATCCGATCAGGTTCGAGAAGAAGATGAACAGGGCGAGCGTGGCGATGAAGGGAAACCACTTGACCGCCATCTTGCGATCCATGTTGGCGCCCACGATGTTGTTCTGAAGCCCTTGGAAGACCAACTCGATCGCCGTCTGCACGCGGTTTGGCCGCGCCTGCATGCGTCGCGCGACGTAGATCATCGTCAAGCAGGTGAGGATTCCCGCCAGCACGAGATACAGGACCGCCTTGTTGATCGAGAAGATGCCGAGGCTGACCCAGCTGTCGAGCTTGAACTCGGTCTGGGGCTGGTAGGTCGGGTTCTTGGGACCCTTGCCGACGATCAGCAGGAGCGCGACGGTGCCGCCCAGCCAGATCGCTGCCACCAGCAGCAGGATCTTCCGCCTGCGGCTCACGACTGCCCCCGCGACGTGGCCACGATCTCCCGGCGGAACACCAACGACATCGTGAGCTCGACGGTGAACGCGACGAGCACGACGACGGCCGCCGCGATTCCATCGCGGTTGTGGCCGATGAAGTGCGCGCCGAGAACGATCAGCGCGATCAGCCACACCCGCCCGAGGATCGCGGTGAGATGCAGCGCCGCCCGGCTGCGTGTGTCGCGGGCGCGCCAGGCTCGGGCCTTGATCAGATCGACGGCGAACCGCGTCACGATCCAGCCGATCGCCCCGAACGCGAACCCCAGTGCCGGCAGGTTCGCGAGCAGCACGAACGGCGTGCTCGCCACCACCAGGACCACGTCGAGGTAGCGCATGAAGGAGGTCGCGAGCGCGGCGTGCTTGCCGCCCTCCTGCGTGGGCCTGGTTTCCGTCATCAGCGCGCGGTTCCCGGCGGCCGGCGAGGCCGGAGCGGACACAAGATCATCTGATCGAGTTGCGTGAGCGAGCATCGGAACGGGGCGCGCCGCGTCAGCACACGGGGCGACGCGGGCGCGCGCGGAGCGCCAGCGTCTGCGCCCGGGCGGCGCGCCGTAGGCGCCGCATACACGCCGGGCGCCGCCTGGCAAGGCGTCGGTGCGGTCCGGGCTGGCGCTCGGGCTCCGGTCGTCGATCGTCTGCGTGGGCGTGTTCGGACATCGTGTTGATGCGCACCCTATACCCAGCTACGGGAGCGTGCAGGCCGGCCGTTGGACCGGGCCGCAGGAAGCCAGCGGCAGCTGCAGTCTAGCGGCGGAGAGACTTTGTAACAAGTTTGTGACAATTCGCTCCTGCGCGCCGCAGCCTGCTCACCGTCGGGCGCGCAGCTCGATGCCCTCCGTTCAAGCGCCGCGCACTCGCCGTGGCGACGAGGCTCCGTGCGCCGTCAGGCGTGCGCCACGCCGCCGACGATCAACGCGGCGGCGGCGATCACGAGCACCACTACCGCCATCAGGAGGTAGTCCCTCGGTCCCATCTGACGATCCTGGCCCATCAGCCATCCGTCCTCTCGGCGCCGAACCCCGGACGCTCCGTAGAGATCCGCACCATGAACCCCAGGTCCCGCATCAGCCCGGAGCGTAGCGCCCCTGCAATTGAGGCTGCATGCCGGGAGCGCTCGAAAATGCCGCTCCGCGCGATATTTCCGCCGCCCGTCCGGTGTATCAGTCCCGCGCCCTGGCGTATCGGTCGCGCGCGCGGCTGCGCTTCCTGCCCGCGCACGCGGGCCGGCCGGGCTCGCCGGCGCTCCGCCGACGACCTGCGAGGCTATCCGGATGAGCGAGCTCCCACCCGGCCCTGGCGCACCACCGCTGGCCCAGACGGTGCGCTGGCTGCTCGCGCCGATCGAGTTCATGGAGGCGTGCCGGCGGCGCTTCGGCGACGCCTTCAGCGTGCGCTTCCTCGGCTTCGAGCGGCCGATGGTGATGCTCTCGGACCCACGGGCGATCCGCGCGCTCTACGCCGAGCCCGGGCACGGCCTGCCGCCGGGCCGGACGCTCGCGCTGCGACCGATCATGGGGGCGCGATCGGTGCTGCTGCTCGAGGGGGCCGCGCACCTGCAGCGCCGCCGCGTGATGCTGCCGCCGTTCCACGGCGAGCGCATGCGTGCCTATGAGACGACGATGCGCGAGATCGTTCACGAGCAGGTCGATCGCTGGCCGCTGGGCGAGGATCTCGCGCTGCATCCGCGGATGCGGGCGATCACGCTCGAGGTGATCCTGCGGGTCGTCTTCGGCGTCACCGACCCGGCGCGCCTGGAGCGGCTGCGCGAGCTGCTCCCGCGCCTCCTCGACGGGACCGCCTCGGTCTCGCTGAGCTTCCGCGTGATGCTCGCCCGCCGCCTGGGCCGCGCCGATCCCCTGGCCTCGTTTGCCGCGCTGACGGCCGAGATCGACGAGGTGCTGTTGGACGACATCGCGGCGCGGCGCCAGGCGGGCGGCAGCGATCCGCGCGGTGACGTCCTGACGCTGCTGCTCGCCGCGCGATTCGACGACGGCAGCGAGATGAGCGATCGCGAGCTGCGCGACCAGCTCGTCACCCTGCTGCTCGCCGGCCACGAAACGACCGCGACCGCGCTCGCCTGGACGTTCGACCTGCTGCTGCACGCGCCGGCGGCACTCGAGCGCCTCACCACGGAGCTGCGCGAGGACGGCGACGACCGCTACCTGCGCGCGGTGATCACCGAGTCGTTGCGCCTGCGGCCGGTGGTGCCGCTGGCCGGCCGCCGGCTCGCGAGCGAGCTGCGCAGCGACGGCCTCACGCTGCCGGCCGGTACCGACGTCACGCCCGCGATCTGGCTCACCCACACGCGCCCGGACCTCTATCCGCAGCCCTACACCTTCCGTCCCGAGCGCTTCCTCGAGGACGCGCCCGCGACCTACGGCTGGATCCCGTTCGGCGGCGGTGTGCGCCGCTGCCTCGGCGCCGCCTTCGCCGAGCTCGAGATGCGCGTCGTGCTCAGCGCGGTCCTCGCTCGCCTGGATCTCGCTGCGGTCAGTGCCCGCCCCGAGCGCGTGCAGCGGCGCAACATCACATTCTCGCCACGGCACGGAACCCGCGTCCGCGCGGCGCCGGCCTCCGCCTGAGGCCGGGGTCCTACACGTTCAGCGTCCACTCCAGGCCGCGGCCCTCGAGCTCGGCCAGCACGCGCGGCAGCGCCGCCGCGGTGCGCCGCCAGGACCCCTCGGCACCGTAGTCGTCGGCGTCGTGCAGCAGCAGCACCGACCCTTCGGCCACGGCGCGACCGACGAGCTTCGCGGTGATCGACTCGGGCGTCGCGCGCGCCTCCCAATCGCGGCCCCAGTGCGTCCACAGCAGTGGTCGCCAGCCGTTGCGGTGCACCAGCGCCAGCGCCGCCGCGTTGAAGATCCCATACGGCGGCCGGTAGCGCTCGATCGCACGCCCGGTCGTCTCCTCGATCCGCGCCGCGCCTCGCACGATGTCGTCGCGCACCGCGCGCGGTCCCAGTCGTAGCTGGTTGCGATGGCGATCGCAGTGCAATCCGATCGCGTGCCCGGCGGCGACGATCTCGGCCGCCAGCGACGGGTTGCGGGCGACCTGCTCGCCGACGAGGAAGAACGTGGCGCGGACGCCTCGGGCCGCCAGCGCCTCGAGGACCGCGGGTGTGCCGTCCTTGTGCGGACCGTCGTCGAACGTCAGGCCGTAGCCGCGTCCGTCGACCGTGCGGTCGGCGATACCGAGCGGCGGGCGCAGCAGCCGCGTCGCCCCTGCGAGCGCCGGAAACGCATAGGCACCGCTGAGCAGCGAACCCGCCAGCGCAACTGCCCCCGCGACGCTCGGGCTGCGATGATCGCGGTCGGTCATGCTCTCGTTGTTCATCGGCATTGCGTTGGCGTCCGGTGCCTCCACGCTCTACAGCCTAGGGATCGCAGTCCAGGCGCTCGACGCTCGCGACGCCTCGGATGAGCACGCGCTGCGAATCTCGCTGCTGACCCACCTCGTCACCCGCGCCCGGTGGCTGTTCGGGACCGGCATGACGGCGATCGGCTGGCCGCTGCAGATCCTCGCGCTGTCGTACGTGCCGCTCGTGGTCGTCCAGCCGGCGCTTGCCTCGGGGCTCGTGGTGTTGCTGCTCGTCGGCGAGCGGATGCTCGGCGAACGCCCGGGGCGCCGTGAGCTGCTGTCGGTCGCAGCGATCGTTGCCGGCGTCGCGGGAATCGCCGCGCTCGCGCCGCCCCACACGACCCACCACGTGCACGGCGCCGCCGTGATCGTCGTCCTCGCCCTGCTCGGCGCCGCCGCGTTCACGCCGTTCATCCTCCAACTGGTCGGCCGTCCGATCGCCAACGCGACGATGATCGGCGCCGGGCTCGCGTTCGCCTGGAGCGGCCTGGTCAACCAGTTCGTCGCCGATGCCGGGCAGAACGGGCACTGGGGGACCGCCTTCAGCTGGGCCGCCGGAGCCGCCGCCGCCGCGCTCGTCGGCCTGACCTGCGAGATGAGTGCGCTGCAGAAGCGGCCCGCCATCCTCGTCGCGCCGGTCGTCTTCGTCGTGCAGACGGTCGTCCCGATCGGCCTCGCGCCGCTGGTGGTGCGAGCGAGCTTCATCGACTCCCCGCTGTCGGGCATCCCGCTGCTGGGCTGCCTGCTCGTGCTGCTGCTCGGCGCGACCACGATTGCGCGCTCGCCCGCGCTGCTCGCGATCAGCGGCGCACGCGATCAGGTCGTCAGCTCGGAGAGCGGGAGCCCGTCCAGCCCGTCTGACTGAAGCGCCGTCGCCAGGCGGTCAAGCGCGCGAAGCGATCCCGGCGATGAGGTGACCCAGGCCACGACGACGTCGCCGGCGCGCAGGCGTCGCTGCGGCAGGCGCGTGTGCGCGTCGAGCGCGACCGACCCGTGGACCGGCAGCGCACCCGCCGTGCGGGCCAGCAGCAGCTGCCCCAGCGTCGGGTTGCGCGGCTCGAGATAGTAGAAATGGTGGCGCAGGTGCAGCGCCCGCGCCTCGCGGCGCAGCAAGCTCGGCGTGCGGATCCAGCCGAACAGGCTCGAATGGCCGATCGTCGGCATCAGCTGGTCGCCGTTGGCGCGCAGCGTGCGCAGCGCAGCCTTGCCCGGCAGGACCGTCGTGGCGATCGAGGCTTCCAGCCCGTCGCGTGCCAGGCGCCTTGCCACGGTCGCCGTCTCGCCCACCGGCGCATCGACGATCAGGAAGGCGGCCGGCCGATTGGTCTTCAGGGTCTTCACCGGATGGATCCCGACGACCGCGGCCACCGCGGCGACCTCGTCGGTCGACATCACCCACGCGCCTGCGCCCAGCGACAGCAGCACCGCGCTGCCGATGCTCACCGCGTGTAACCGCCAACGGGCGATCGGACGCACGCGCCGGACCGCCGCGAGCACCGCCGAGGCGGCGTCGAGCACCGCTCCCTGGGCGCCCGGCATGGGCCACGGCGCGCGGCCGTTGCAGCCACGTTCGACGTGCTCGATCAACTCCAGCGGGTCATCGGCCAGCAACAGGAACTCGTGCTCGGCCATCAGCCGGGTGTTCAGCTTGGCGTGCGCCACCGGGAGCCCGTAGGACACCACCGGGCAGCCGCGCGCCATCGCCTCGAGGCAGGTGACGCCACCGGTCGAGTGCACGAGCACGTCCGCCGCGGCCAGCAGGTCGGACATCTGGTCGGTGAAGCCGAGCACGCGCACCCGGGCGATGCTCGCGAAGCGCTCGTCCAGTCGCCGGTGCTCGGACTCGTTGCGCCCCGCCAGGCAGATCACGGTCGCGTCGGGGATTCGCAGCAACTCGGCCACGGCGCCCTCGAGGTCGCCGACCCCCCAGCCGCCGCCGGACACGACGACGATGCGCCGCGCAGCCGACAGCCCGAGCGTCGCGCGCGCGGCGTCGCGATCGCGCGGCTCGAGGAACTCGGCCGCGATCAACGGTCGCACCACCTGGACGCTGCCGCGGCCGGCGATCCGCTCGACGTCGCGAACCGACGCGTCATACATCACGAGATGGGTGTCGATCCCGCGCTGCGCCCAGAAGAACAGCCCCGTCATGTCGGTGATCGTCGCGACCGTCGGGACGTTGAGCAGCCGCCGTCGCCGCAGCTGGCTGAGCACCACGGTGATCGCCGGATAGGTCGACACGACGACGTCGGGGTCACGCCGCAGGATCTCGCGCCGCAGCGGAGCCGCACCCATCCGGCAGAGCATCTGCTTGGTGACGAAACGCATCGGTGCGAGGTGCTCGAGCATCCAGTAGTACAGGGCGTAGGAGCGCGGCGAAACGCGCAGCTGGGTGCGGTAGCCGTCTTCGACGATCGAACGCAGCCGCTCCCCCATCGCCGCCAGTCCGTCGATGATCGAGACCTCGACCGGCTCGCCGCAGCTCTCCAGCTGCTGCTTGAGCGCGCGCGCGGCCGCCGCGTGGCCCTCTCCGACATCCGCCGAAAGGATCAGAACTCGCTGCGGGCCGACGGCGCGCGGGGTTGCTGGCTCGTGTCGGCGGCGGAGGCGCAAATCGTTCGGGTGGCGGCCGTGTGCCGCCGCCCGCGCCACCCCTCTGGGCGCTTGCGGGCAGTCCAACTGTAGCGGTCGCAGCGGAGAAACGTAAGGAATTGCTACGAATCGTTCACATCGGCACGGCACCGGCGACGCAGCAAGACGCCCGAGCGTGGATGATGGTTTGGTGGCGACGAGCACCCTGCGGCCCCGGCACGCGCGACGGTCCGCGAGCGTAGAACATTCGTCCATGGTCACCGCCGCGATCGAGACTCCGCACGCCCGCGCGGTCGCATCGCCGCCGCTGCTGCCGGCACCGGCACCGGCCGCCATGGCCGATCGCAGCGCGATCGTCGGCACATTCGCGCTCGTCGGGCTGCTGCTTGCGATGATCGCGCTCGCGATCACGACCGCCGCCGGGCCTTCCAGCGTGATCCCCAAGGCGCAGCCGCAGTTCTTCCCCGGCTGGCTCGCCGGACCGCTCGGCGGCCTGGGACCGCGTGTGTCGATCGGGGTGCTCGAGGCGCTGATCGTGGCGATCTGCGTGTGCTACGCCGTGACCCTGCGCTACGCGGCGGCGATCTCCTCCAGACGCCTGTGGAGCGCGATCATTCTCGCGCACCTCGCCGCGCTGCTCGCCCCGCCGCTGTTCTCGGGCGACGTCTTCGGCTACATCGGGTTCGCGCGACTGGACGTCCTGCACGGCCTGAGCCCATACGTCTTCACCGCGAACGCAGCGCCGCACGACGCGATCTACCACCTGTCCGGGTGGACGAACCTGACGACGCCCTACGGCCCGCTGTTCACGCTGCTCACCGATGCCCTGGTGCCATTCGGGATCGCGGGCGGTGTGTGGGCGCTCAAGAGCATCGCCGCGCTGACCAGCCTTGCGACGGTCGTGCTGATCTGGCGCGTCGCGCCGCGAATGGGACGCCCACGGCGCGCGTCGATCGCGTTCTACGGGCTGAACCCCCTGGTGCTCGTGTTCGCCGTCCCCGGCGCGCACAACGAGGCGCTGATCGGCACCTTCGTCGCCGTCGGAGCGATCTGCATCCTCGCGGGCCAGGAGGTCCGCGGCGGGCTCGCGCTGGTCGCCGCGAGCGCGATCAAGGCCTCAGCGGCGCTGGTGCTGCCGTTCGCCCTGCTCGGCGCCCGCAAGCGTGGCCGGGCAGCCGCGTCGATGGCGCTGGGTTTGGTGCTCGCAGCCACGATCGGAGTCATCGCATTCGGGCCACACGTGTTCAGCGTGGCGGGCGCGCTGACGACCCAACAGGGCAAGATCGCCGGCCACAGCCTCCCCTCGCTGATCTCGCAGTGGCTCGGGCTCGGCAAGCTCGCGCTGGGCGTCCGCGTCGCCTTCCTGGCGCTGTTCGGTGGCGTGCTCGTCGCGTCGCTGTGGCGCACCTGGCGCGGCGCGCCGTGGCTGGACTCCTATGGCTGGACGACGCTTGCACTGCTTGCCGGCACCGCCTGGCTGCTTCCGTGGTACGGCCTGTGGGCGCTGCTGCCCGCGTCGCTGAGCTCGAGCCGGCGGCTGCGGATCGCCACCCTGATCGCCTGCGCCTACCTCGTCACGATTCGCCTCGCGATCAAGCACCCGCTGGCCGCGTAGGCGTCGCGGGCAGACGGCGCCCTCAGCCGGTCGCGCCCGTGGCGCCGGTCGTAGCCGTGGTACCGGTCGCACCGGTCGCGCCGCTGACGCTCTTTCCGCCGGCGCCGAGCCCGGTGCACGTCGGCGGTACCCGGGAGATCGTGCAGTTCGGCAGGATCCCCCACGAGAACAGCGTCTGTGCGATTACGACATAGCCCTCGCGTGGCGCGCCGGTGTAGGAGATCTCCGCGGTGTCCCAGCCGTCACGGGCGGTCCGTGCGTCCCACTCGTACAGATAGACGCGCTGGATCCGCGGGCTCAGCGAGGCGAGGGTGTCGAGGACGAAGCGATTGACCTTCGCCGCATGGGCGGCGTTCTGGGGAAAGTCGGCGACCGTTCCGTTGTGGCGGCTGACGATCCCGCCGGTCTCGGCGAGCCAGATGTTGCCGCGCACGGCGGCGAGCAGCGACCGCGTCTGGGTGGTGACCAGGTGGTTCGCGTCCTCGTAGTCGTTCAACCCCCAGTACTGCGGCTGCGTGTGGGCCGCCTTGATCAACTGCTGGGCCCAGCTGGTCATCGGCACCCCGTCGTGCTTGGGCACATCGAGAAACTCGGCCGCAAGGATCGTGCACTTCGAGCAGGCGCTGCGCAGCGCGCGGTAGAACGCGGCAACCTGCACCTCCTTGTTGTAGGTCACCTCGCAGTAGCAGTTGGTCTCATCCCACGTCGCGAACTGGGTGACCCAGGGGAAGCGGGCGCGGATCGCGCGGAACGCCTTGACGTAGGCGGCCGTCGTCGGCAACACGCGGCTCTGGCCGAACGGTTGGAGCTTCTTCTTCCCCGGCACGTGCTTGTAGATCACCCGCCGGGAGTGATCGATCGTGACCAGCACGCTCATTCCGGCCGCCTTCGCAGCATTCAGCCAACGCGTCGCCTGAGCACGTTGGACCGGATCGGACATCGTGTCCCACGGCATGTCGTAGCGCACGTTCTTGATTCCGAGCGCCAGGAACCGCGGGTCCTTGAACAGGTCGGGCTTGCCGTCACCGATCCCGACCAGCGGGTGCCTCGCCGCCGCGGGGTGCGCGCCGGTCGTCAGCGACTGCGCCGGCGCCGCCGCGACGAGCAGCGCCACCGGGAGGACGAATCCCAGCGAGAGCAGGCACAGCAGCAGTCGTGTCAACCGCGACATGAGTTTGTTGAGACCCTCCGAGGCCCGCGAAGTTGCGTCAACCTCGCGGCGTCGTGTGCTTGAGGTGTTCGCGACGACGCGCCCGACGCCTGCTCGCATTTTCGAAAACGCGGCCTTAGCGGCGGGGCCGATTGCCGCCGGAGCGGTTGAACTTGAGGATCTCGAGGACGTAGATGAGGTAGATGCTCGCCACGACCACGACCAGCCCGAGCGCCACGACGAGGATCGTCCCGCCGAGATAAAGGTGGCCGTGGTGGTCGGAGTAATGGATGAAGCGCAGGCCGACCGCGTAGCCAGCGAGCATCAGCGTCCAGCCGTAGAAGAACAGCACCGTGCGTCGCACGCTGAAGCCGATCCGCGCCATGCGGTGATGCAGGTGCTCCTGGTCTGCCTCATAGACCGGCCGGCGGTACTTCAGCCGTTTGAGCACGACGAACGTCGTGTCGAGGAACGGCACGGCGAGCAGGATCAGCGGCAGCGCGAGTGTGACCACCGCGGAGGTCTTGAGGTCGCCCTCCACCGCGATGCAGCCCATCAGCAGGCCGAGCAGGTTCGAGCCGGCGTCGCCCATGAAGCTCGAGGCCGGCGGGAAGTTGTGAAAGAGAAAGCCGAGCGACGCGCCCGCGGTGATCGCGGCGAGCACGCCGCCCGCGTGCTGGCCCTGGCCGGCGGCGAGCGTGAAGGCGATCACCGCGAACGCGGCGGCGATGATCGCGCAGACCCCCGCGGCGAGACCGTCGACGCCGTCGGAGAAGTTGACGACGTTCATCATCCCGACGAGCCCGATCACCGTCAGCGTCGGTCCGGCCTGGGGGAAGTCCAGGCGGCCGAAGATCGGCAGCGTGATGTAGTGCACGTCCACGCCGCCCACGGCGACAGCGACGACCGCCGCCGCGATCTGGCCGATCAGCTTGACCCCGGGGTTGAAGTCGAAGCGGTCGTCCAGCGCGCCGACGAGCGTGATCAGCGCAGCGGCCGCGAGGATCCCCGGATAGGGCTTGGTGTGCGGCAGCCAGAGCGCCCCGGCGAACGCCGCGGCGGCGAGCATGGCGAGCCCGCCGAGCAGCGGCGTCTCTCGGTCCGAGAGCCCGCGCTCGCGCGGCTGATCGACGGCCCCGACGCGGCGCGCAAGCCGCATCGTCAGTGGCGTCAGCAGCGCGGCGACCCCGATCGCCACGAGGAACGCGTACAACGCGTCGAGCTCTGAGGGATTCATCGGCGCCGGACTAGCATCGCAGGAAGAACGGACTTCGCCGAGCGCGCTGCCGGCGCGGCGGCGGCGGGCGCTACGAGACGGCCAGCGCAGCCGACGTCGCAAGCACGGCACCGCCCGCGCCGAGCGCCTGCACGGCCACGTACGGAGCGCTCGTCGCCGCGCTGATCGCGGTCTCGAAGCCCGAGCTCGCAACCGGCGTGCCCACCGCCGCCAGCGCCGACGCGCTGGCCCCGGCGAGCACCTGCCACGCGACGACCCCGGTCGCGCCGTTCCAGCTGGCGGCGATCGCCGTCGCGGTGGCGCCGGTCGCCCGGCTCGCAGCGATCACGGGCGGCGCAGCCGGTTGGGCGCTCCACGGGAAGCGGTAGGCGCGGTAGGACTCCACCGGGGCTGGCAGGCTCAGCTGGAAGGTCAGCGCACCCTGCGCCGAGAACTCCGAGACGAGACCGATCTGGCCCCAGCCGACGAACCGGTCCGTGTTGGTCAGCTGCTGCACGTCGCCCTGGCTCGGCGAGAGCACGACCTGTCCGGGGTCGACGTATACGTGCGCCAGCGTCGCGGCGTGCGTGGCGAAGTTGAGCGCGACGTCGATCGCGCGCGACTGCGCCCCGATCTTCGGCGTGTCCTCGTTGTCGAAGATCTCGATCGAACCGTCCGCAAGGCGCGTGGCGTCGTGCTGCCAGGCGAAGCGGACATTGGGTCCGAGCGTGAAGGAGCTGTGCCGTCCCCCGAGCGTCCACAGCACCTCCCCGTAGGTGTGGCCGATGTCGTAGACGGCCCACGTGCTGCGCGAGCTGATCAACAGGTTCTGGCTCGGCTCGAGATCGATCGAGTTGATGTGGAACCAGTCCCAGACGGACAGCCCCGGACCGGGCCACGGCTTGCTGTAGGAGGCGCTCAGCGGGACGTGACCGAGGGCATGCCATTCGAACATCACCAGTCCGGTGCGCACGTCGATCTCCTGGACCACGCAGTCGTCGATCACCCCGTTCGACGCGCCGCCGAACGGTTTGAGATCCATGTAGACCGGCTCGTACACGGTGATCAGCGCGACGCCGCCGGGTTCCAGGGCGAAATCGTGCAAATCCATCGCGAGGCCGTTGCCGGCGTTGACATGCGCGATCTCGTGGTAGCTCTGATCGTCGATGATCCCCGACCCCACCCCGTGACCGAGCGCGACGCGACCCTGCCAGTAGGTCAGCACCGGATGGCCGAGGTACTGCTGGACGCGCAGGTCGGCTGCCTGAGAACCCGCCGGCGACGGGGAGAACCAGACCATCTGCCCCGCCGGATTGACGATCATCGGCCCGGCCTGCGACGGACCGTCCGCAGGGGTCAGGAAGACGTCGCCGAGCGACGGATCCGCGGCGGGCGTCGTGACGGCGACCATCGGCGGATGGATGGTCGGCACGGAGACGAGGCTCGCGACGGTCCCGGGCGGCGCCACCGGTGGCGGCGGCGTGGGCGGCGCAGGCGGGATCGCGTACAGCGAGCCGACGGTGAAGCTCGTGCCGATGCTCCGGTGCTGGCCCTTGGCCGTCTCGAGCGCGCTCACCGTCACCGTCTCGCCGCTGGCGAACGGGCGCGGCACCACGAAGCTTGCTCCGGTGCCGGTGGCATACGCCTCGAGCCTGCCGCTGTGGCGGCCGCTGCGCGAACCACGCACGCTGATCTGCGAAAGGTCCGCCGCCGGCACGCCGAGGAAGCTGATCTGCGTCGTCGGAGAGGCGTCCGGCGTCCCGTTGAGCGGTGAGACCGTGACCCACGGAAGCGCCGGGGCGGCGGCGTGGGCGGCGGCCGGGGCGACCCACGCGGCGGCGAGCGCGAGCGTCAGCGCGGCAAGCCGACCGCGATATCTCCCCGCGAGCACCGACATAGATCTAACCGAAAACCCCAAGAGAACACAAAGAGTTGCGCTACGCCGTGGCCGGTGTGGCCAGCTCGGCGTAGAGTGGATAGCGCTCGACGATCGCGCTGACGCGCTCGGTCAGCTCCGCTCGGCGCGTCTCGAACTGCGGTCCGAGCGCCACGCCGATGATCTCGCCGATCTCGAGGAAGTCCTCGCGGCCCAGCCCACGCGTGGTCAACGCCGGCGATCCGATCCGCAGGCCCGAGGTGACCCGCGGCGGCCGCGGGTCGAATGGCACCGCGTTGCGGTTGACGGTGATGTTGATCTCGTGCAGACGATCCTCGGCGTCCTGGCCGCTCAGCACGCTCTCGCGCAGATCGACCAGCAGCAGGTGCACGTCGGTCCCGCCGGTCAGAACGTTGACGCCGTTGCCCGCGCGCAGCAGCGACTCGGCGAGCGCCTTCGCGCCGTCGAGCGTGCGCCGCTGGCGCTCGCGGAAGCCCTCGCTGGCGGCGATCCGCAGCGTCACGGCCTTGGCGGCGATGACGTGCTGGAGCGGACCGCCCTGCTGCCCGGGGAACACGGCGGAGTCGATCTCCTTGGCGTGGCGCTCCGTGCAGAGGATCATGCCGCCGCGCGGGCCGCACAGCGTCTTGTGCGTCGTCGTCGTCACCACGTCGGCGCCGAAGCTGACCGGGTTGGGATGCAGGCCGGCGACGACGAGGCCGGCGAAATGCGCCATGTCGACCATCAGCAGCGCGCCCACCTCGTCGGCGATCTCGCGAAAGCGCGCGAAGTCGAGCTGGCGTGGATAGGCCGACCAGCCCGCCAGCAGCAGCTGCGGGCGGTGCTCGCGCGCGAGCCGCGCGACCTCGTCCATGTCGATGACGCTGCTGTCGCGGTCGACCTCGTAGGCGACGATGTTGTAGAGGCGCCCGGACACGTTCTTCTTCATGCCGTGGGTGAGGTGGCCGCCGTGGGCGAGCGAGAGTCCCATGATCGTCTCACCGGGCTTCAGCAGCGCGTGATAGACGGCTGCGTTCGCCTGCGCCCCGGAGTGCGGCTGGACG
>ODAK010004728.1_pt1 | contig 13933 bp, 12 predicted proteins | sample 1539591 | NCBI WGS metagenome assembly ODAK01 (sample SAMEA3539303, study PRJEB22396) | soil metagenome | biome: tundra; feature: field; material: soil | place: USA | collected 2010-05 | depth 0.15 m | reverse complement strand
GGTCACCCGAATTTCGACATACGAAATCGGTCCAAATCAAAGACTTATTTTTTGGCAACTATTGAATACAGAACGGCAAACCGGGTAACGCCGCTCGATGTCGATAACGTGTCCCTTTGGGGAAAAAGGCTAGAGCCGGGAACTATATCAAAATTCAACGAAGTGAAGCCCGTGAAGAACGTGACTGTGTCGCCTCAAGTCATGGACGCTGCGGCCCAATTGCAAGGTATCGAAATTGTGGTGAGCCTGCAAACTGGAAGGAAATTTTGGCTTAAAGGTCAAGGGCCGGGCCAGTACAGAGGACGACTTCAACGAGTTGCTTTCTGGGTGCGTGATAAAGCCGAAAAAGCTGGGTTGTCGTTTGAGTGAAGCCCCGCGCCATACACTGAAAAGATGGATGCTTTTGCGGAACGCTATTTCCCGGTTGGTGGTCAGGAGTTCGTTTCGCGTGATGGAACGTGGCGCTCTGAGCTTGACGGGCCGGTGGAAGTGTCCGGGCCGGACCGCCGAATATTTCATCTGCGGTTCAACCTCACGACGCCTGACGCACGCTGGAAAGGCCCGGCTGCGAGCGTCCGAAAACTGGAACTGCGAACCTCGCTGGCGAGCTTTCACGGCCTGCGAGAACCAGTGGCAGACATGGCGAGCGTAAACCGCATAGAAGCAGCGGACCATTTCCCCAGTGACTACCCGGATTATTCGAACTGGCTGCGTTTTGTGATTGACAGCTTTCTGGAGGCTGACAAGGCAGACGACATGATCGAAGCCTATGAAACCCAACGGGGGGTAAATACGCTGACACGGGTAAAGAACATCGTTGGAAAGCATGGCCATTTAGCCGTTCCCCCTCCGGTGCGGGATAGGGTGACATTCCTAGCGGTCGTTCTCGGCGCGAACGTCAGGCCGGACACACCCATACAAGATGCAATCTCACAGAGTGAATTCACGGTGAGCTTTGACAACGGAGATTTGGTGGACGGAAGCAATACGAAAGTTATTTCCGGGTTCTACATATCAGACATCGACGGGATGTACTAAAGGCCGAGGGCGCGTCTGCAAACCTTTTACCCCTGCGGCAACGCGCCGGGCGGCTCCGATCTACAAGCAGGGTAGCGCCCAGACCTGGCTACGGCCAAAAGTGGCAGACACGGGCTGAGTTGACAAACTCTCAATTCAGGAGTGTCTGATGCCCATTGGCCCCTCTGCCCGGAACACCGCAATGACTGCCGGGTTCTTCGTCGTCACAACCAGCCGCTTTGACCGCGAGCTTAAGAAGCTGGCTACGCAGCATCCGTGACTCCCCGCGCTCTATCAAGGGTCAACCGGCATTTTGAAGGTTGATCCCTATAACCGCAGCCGCCGCTATCTCATCAAGAAGCTCCATGCCGTGCCCGCCGGGGAGGGTCAGTACCGCATCCGCGCCGGCCGCTTTCGGTTTCGCTACGACATCGAGGGCCAAATGGTCTACTTAAAAGCCTGCTCCTTGCGCAGGGAGAACACCTACTAAAACCACCGGCTCATGATCACCTTTTGCTCCGTGTAAAACGCCACCGCGTCTTTGCCGTGGGCGTGCAGGTCGCCGAAGAAGGAGTGCTTCCAGCCGGCGAAGGGGAAGAAGGCCATGGGGGCCGCCACGCCGACGTTCACCCCCACCATCCCCACCTCGCACCGCCTGGAATACTCGCGCGCGGATTTCCCACTGGCGGTGAAGATGGCGGTGGCGTTGCCGTAGGGCGAGTGGTTCACCAGCTCGATGGCCTCGTCCAGCGTCTTGACCCGCATGACGGAGAGCACCGGGCCGAAGATCTCCTCGCGTGCGATGGTCATCTCCGGGGTCACCCGGTCGAAGATCGTGGGGCCCAGGAAGTAGCCGTTACCGGCGGGCTTGTGTTGGCGGCCGTCCACCAGTGGAACGGCGCCTTCGGCCACGCCCTTTTCCACGTAGCCGGTCACGCGCTTGCAGTGGTCGGAGGTCACCAGCGGGCCCATCTCTACGCCGGTCTTGGAACCGTCGCCCACCGTCATCGCCTGCGTGCGCGCCACCAGAAGATCGAGCAGCGGTCCGGCGGCATCGCCTACGGGTACCAGCACGCTGCCCGCCAGGCAACGCTCGCCGGCGGCGCCGAATGCGGAGCCGATGATGGCTTCCACGGTTTTCGGCATGTCGGCGTCGGGCATGACAACCAGGTGATTCTTGGCGCCGCCCAGCGCTTGCACGCGCTTGCCCTGTGCGGCGGCGGTGGCGTAGATGTACTTGGCCACCGGCGTGGAACCCACGAACGAAACGGCCTTCACCAGCGGATGGTGCAGCAGCGCATCCACCGCCGGCTTGGCGCCGTGTACCAGGTTGATAACGCCCGCGGGCAGCCCGGCCTCGTGAAGCAACTGGATCGCGTAGGTGGGCGTGAGCGGCGCTTTCTCGGAGGGCTTCAGCACGAAGGTGTTGCCGCAAGCGATAGCGAAGGGGTGCATCCACATGGGCACCATGGCCGGGAAGTTGAACGGGGTGATGCCGGCGCAGACGCCAATGGGCTGGCGGATGGTCTTGCAGTCGATGCCCGCCGCCACGTCGTTGAGCGAATCGCCCATCATGAGGCTAGGCATGCCGCAAGCCATCTCCACCATTTGGATGGCGCGGCGCACTTCGGCCCTGGCGTCGTCCGCGGTCTTCCCGTTTTCGCTGGTCAGAATGGCGGCCAGATCGCCCGCGTGCTTCTCGAGCAGGGCCTTGTAGCGATAGAGCACCTGCACGCGGTCCACCACGGGCACGTCGCGCCACTTGAGGAAGGCCTCGTGCGCCGCGCGGACGGCGCGGTCGATATCGCCCGCCTCGGCGTACGGCACTTCGGCCAGCACGGCGCCGGTGGCCGGGTTCGTTACCGTGCCGCCTTTTCGGCGCGCCGGCCGCTCCCAGGCGCCATCGATGTAAAACGAGACCAATGAAACTGTGGCATCCGTAATCATCCTTCAACCTCCCAGGCAGGCGCCGAGGCGCGCTGCATCAGCATTACGTAAACCGCGCCCGATACGCCGAAGCCGGCGAACCAGGCATAGTCGTACAACCACCGCACCGGCGGGAGCGCCAGCCCCAGCAGCGCCACCGCGATCCCCGAAACCAGCGCGGCCACGGCGCGCGGATTGACCCCGTTGTGGTACTCGTATGCGCCGCCGCGCCGATAGAGATCTTCCACCTGCAGGCGCGAGCGGCGCACCAGAAAGTAATCCGCGATCATCACGCCCGCGATAGGCCCCAGCAGCCCGGAATATCCCACCAGCCAGCCGAAGATATACGAGCTGAAATCGGTCAGCAGTTTCCAGGGCATCATGAGCACGCCAACCGCGCCGGTGATCAGGCCGCCGGTGCGGAACGAAATGAGCCGCGGGTTCAGATTCGAAAAGTCGTTGGACGGCGAAACCACGTTCGCCGCCACGTTGGTGTTCAGCGTGGCCACCAGCAGGGCGATCAGCGCGATGAAGGCCACCACCGGCTGGTTGAACTTGCCGAGCAGTACCACCGGGTCCCAGATGGCTTGCCCGAACAACACCACCGAAGCCGAAGTCACCGCCACGCCAATGAACGAATAGAGTGTCATGGCGGCGGGCAACCCGATGGCCTGGCCCATGGCTTGCGCCTTCTGCGATTTGGCGTAGCGCGTGAAATCCGGAATGTTCAGCGCCACGGTGGCCCAGAAGCCCACCATCCCGGTGAGCGACGGGACGAAGAAGCGCATGAACTCGGCGCTGTTATGGAACTTGCTCGGCGCGCTCAGCACCGGACCCAGCCCGCCGGCCTTGCGCGAGATCCACCACAGCAGCAACAGACCGATCCCTAGCATGAACGGCGCCCCGATCCCTTCCAGGAACTTGATGGTCTCGATGCCGCGCCAGATCACCGCGATGTTCAGCAGCCAGAAGGCGAAGAAACACAGCCACGCGCCGCCGGCCAGTTGCGCGGCGCCCGGCCAGACGATCCTCAGCATCGAATAGATCGCCTGCCCGCCGATCCAGGTCTGGATTCCGAACCATCCGCATGCCACCAGGGCGCGCAGCACCGCCGGAATGTTCGCCCCACGCACTCCGAAAGAGGCCCGCACCAGCACCGGAAACGGGATGCCGTACTTGGCGCCCGCGTGCGCGTTGAGCAGCATGGGGACCAGCACAATCAGGTTGCCGAGCAGGATCGTGCCGATGGCTTGCCACCAGCTCATGCCGCCCGCGATCAGCCCCGACGCCAGCATGTAAGTCGGGATGCAGACGCTCATCGCCACCCACAGGGAAACGTAGTTATAGAGTCCCCACGTGCGCCGCTCCTTGGGGATGGGCGCGAGGTCTTTGTTGTAGAGCGTGGGGTCGTGCGGCGTCATTACTTCCAAGCTCCTCCTCTGGCCGCGCGCTTGAGATATTGGCCGCGGCCGGGCTTGCCGTGGAACTGGCCGCCATCCACAATCACTTCGCCGCGCGAGAGCACGGTGCGCGCGTTGCCGCGGCACTCGAAGCCCTCGAACATGGAGTAGTCCACGCGCATGTGATGCGTCTTCGCGCTGATGGTGTACCCGGCGTTCGGGTCCCAGACGACGATATCGGCGTCCGATCCCGGCGCGATTTCGCCTTTCTTCGGATACATGCCGAAGATGCGGGCGGGCGTCGTGGAGGTCAACTCCACGAACCGGTTCAGGGAGAGCTTGCCCGAGTTCACGCCGTGATGATGGATCAACTGCAAGCGGTTCTCGATGCCCGGGCCGCCGTTGGGGATCTTAGTGAAATCGTCCTTGCCGAGGATTTTCTGGTCTTCGAAGCAGAACGGACAATGGTCGGTGGAAACCACTTGCAGGTGGTCGTGCCGGAGGCCGTCCCAGAGTTTCGGCAGGTGCTTCTTGGGCCGCAAGGGCGGGGTGAACACGTACTTGGCGCCTTCGAAATTGGGCCGCTCCAGTTCCTCGATGGAGAGAAGCAGATACTGCGGGCAGGTTTCGGCGAAGGCCGGAACGCCGCGGTCGCGCGCCTCGCGCACCTCGTTCAGCGCGTCTTCGGACGATAGATGGACGATGTAAACCGGCGTCCCGGCGATCTCCGCCATGGCGATGGCGCGGTGTACCGCCTCCGACTCGGCGCGCACCGGGCGCGTGAGCGCGTGGTAGATGGGCGCGGTCTTTCCCTCGGCCAGCGCGCGCGCCACGATCACGTCGATGACGCTGCCGTTCTCGGCGTGCATGCAGATCAACGCGCCGTTTTTTGCGGTCCGCGAAAGCGCCTTGAAGATGGTTGCGTCGTCCACCATCAGCACGTTGGGATAGGCCATGAACAGCTTGAAGCTGGCCACGCCCTCGTTCACCATGTCGTCCATGTCTTCCAGGCCGGAAGCGCCCAGGTCGGTGACGATCATGTGCAGGCCGTAGTCGATCGAGGCCCGCCCCTCCGCTTTTTTCCACCACGTATCCAGCGCATCGCGCATGCGCGTGCCCCGCGCCTGGATGGCGAAATCCACGATGCTGGTGGTGCCGCCGAACGCGGCCGCGCGCGTTCCGGTTTCGAAGTCGTCGGACGATTTGGACCCGCCGAACGGCATGTCGAGGTGCGTGTGGACGTCGATGCCGCCGGGGATGACGTACATGTCCGTGGCGTCGATCACCTTCGCGGCGGAACTCTCGGGAATGCCGGCGCGGACCTCCTGGATGCGTTCGCCCGCGATCAGGACGTCGGCCCGCCTGGTCTCTTGCGCCGTCACCACGGCCCCGTTGCGAATCAGCGTATTCATGATTTCCCCGCGCGCATTTCCCAGGATTCTCTGGCCTTCCCCGTTTCCACCTGTTCCATGGTGATGCAATTCTCCACCGGGCAGACCAGCCAGCAGAGGTTGCAGCCCACGCATTCCTCCTCGTCGATGCGCGGGATGCGGACAGGCGCCGTAGCCCCGCTGGCGGCTTGCGCCGAATCCAGCTTGGCGATCGGCGTAACGGCGATGCGCGCACGGCTGGCGGCTTCGATGGACGCCGGGAGCGCATGGCCGTCCAGGTGAATGCACTGGTGCGCGCCGTCCCAGCAGGCGATGTAGCAGAGGTCGCAGCCAATGCACTTGTCGCGGTCGATGCGCGCGACGATCCTGTAATTCAGGTCCAGGTGCTTCCATTCGGCGATCTTAGGCAGCGAGAGGCCGCGGAAATCCTCCACCGTGCGGAAGCCCTTCTGGTCCATCCAGTTGCTCAGGCCGTCGATCATGTCCTCCACAATGCGGAAACCGTAGTGCATGGCGGCGGTGCACACCTGCACCGTGCCGCAGCCCAGCAGCATGAACTCGGCGGCCTCGCGCCAACCGGCGATGCCTCCGATGCCGGAGATGGGAAGGCCCACTTCCGGGTCTGATGCGATCTGTTGCACCAGGTGCAGCGCGATCGGCTTCACCGCCGGTCCGCAATATCCGCCGTGCGCCGAGAGGCCGCCCACGTTGGGACGCGGCGTGAGCGTGTCGAGATCGATGCCCGTGATGGAGTTAATAGTGTTGATGGCGGAGAGGCCATCGGCCCCGCCGCGTTTGGCCGCGCGCGCCACCGCGCGGATGTCGGTGATGTTGGGGGTGAGCTTGACCAGCACGGGGGTGCGCGCCACCTCCTTCACCCACTCGGTAATCATGCAGGCGTAGTCGGGGACCTGACCGACGGCGGAGCCCATGCCGCGCTCGCTCATGCCGTGCGGGCAGCCGAAATTCAGCTCCAGGCCGTCGGCGCCGGCGTCTTCGGAACGCTTCACGATGTCGTGCCACGCCTCGCGCTTCGATTCCACCATCAGGGAGGCAATCGCGGCGTGTTGGGGATAGCGCTTCTTGACTTCGGCGATTTCCCGCAGATTGACCTCAATGGGCCGGTCGCTGATGAGTTCAATGTTGTTCAGGCCCATCATGCGCTGGCCGTTCCAATCCACGGAAGAGTAGCGCGAAGACACGTTGATAATGGGATCGCCGATCGTCTTCCAGACGGCGCCGCCCCAGCCCGCGTCGAAGGCGCGCATGACTTGTTCGCCGCAGTTGGCGGGAGGGCCGGAGGCCAGCCAGAAGGGGTTGGGGCAGCGTATGCCGGCGAAGTTGGTGGTGAGATCAGCCATGGGTCGCCTCCGCAAGCTGGCGCGCCATCGCCAAGGCAGCACGCTTCCCGTCGGCCACTGCGTCCACCACTTCCCGTCCGCCGTTCACGCAATCGCCGCCGGCATAATACTTCGGGTTGCTGGTCCGCCCGGTGGGCCGGTCTATCGCGATCGAGCCGCCGTTCAGTTCGATTCCGCGCGCCTCGTGCAGCATTCCCACGAACCGCGATTGCCCCAGCGCCGGAATCACCATGTCGCAGGCCACTTCGAAATCGGCGCCCGGTATCGGCTCGGCTTTGCGCCGCCCGCTTGCATCGGGATCGCCCAGCCCCGTCTCCACGAATTTCACGGCCACTGCGCGACCGTTCCTTTCCATGATCTCCACCGGCTGCGCCAGCCAGTGGAAACGGACCCCTTCGACCTTCGAGTGGTCGAATTCGAACGGGAATGCCGGCATTTCCTTCTCGGTGCGGCGATAGAAGAGGTGGACCTCCTCCGCCCCCAGCCGTTTGGCGGCGTTGGCCGCATCGATCGCCGTATTGCCGCCGCCGATCACAATCACACGCTTGCCCACCTGGAAACGGGCGGACGTCTTGTAGCGTTCGATGAAGTGCAGCGCGTCGATCACGCCGGCCACCTTTTCTCCCGGAATCCCGAGCAGCTCCATGGCGCCCAGCCCCAATCCCAGGAAGATCAGCGAGAACTCCTTCTCCAGATCGTCGAGCGATACGGCCCCGCCGACCTCGGCCTGCCGGAACTCCACGCCCAGCGAGCGCACCAGTTCCACTTCGCGCAAACTGTCCGAGGGCCGCAGCTTGTACTCGGCCACGCCGTAGGTGTTCAGCCCGCCGGGCAACGGGCGATTATCGAAAACAATGACTTCGTAGCCCTGCCGCCGCAACTCCGCCGCACAAGCCAGCGACGCCGGCCCGCCGCCGATGCAAGCGACCGGTGGAGCAGGCCTCCAGGCCTGCCCGGGCCACGCCGGTAGCCCTGCCCCACTGGCATAGAAATAATCCATCGCAAACCGTTGCAGCCGCCCAATCTCGATGGGCTTCTGGTTATACCGGTGCAAGACGCACGACCCTTCGCACAATACGTCCACCGGGCAGACGCGCGAACAGCTTAGCCCCAAAATGTTGGCATCCAGAATTGTTAGCGCGGAGCCACGCAGGTTCCCGCTCGAAATCTTCTTGATGAATCGCGGCACGTCGATATGGGTTGGACAGGCGCCCATGCACGGCGCGTCGAAACAGAAGAGGCAGCGGTTGGCCTCCGCCAGCGCGGACTGCGAATCGAGCGCTGGATGCAGTTCGGGAAAGCGCTCCAAATTGCGGGGGACCGGCAGATCCAACACGCTCATCTGGCCCTTCCCGCTACCGCGCTGGCGCACGCGGCCAGGCTCCGATCCAGCAGTTGGATGAACTGGTCCACGTCGCTACGGCCCACGTTCATGGGCGGCGAAATCCGCAGCACGTTGCCGTACATCCCACCCTTGCCGATGAGCAACCGGTTTTCGCGCGCGGCTTCCAGCGCCATGGCGGTCTGGGCCGCGGCCGGCGTCTTGGCGATCCGGTCTTCCACCAATTCGACGGCCTGCATCAGGCCCATACCGCGCACGTCGCCGATGATTTCGTGCTTCTCCTTCAACTCTTCCAAACGCCCGCGCAGGTAGGCCCCGGTTTCCGTGCAATTGGCGAGCAGGTTCTGGTCCTCGATGAAATCGATCACCGCCTTGGCGGCGGTGGCGGTCACCGGGTTCCCGCCGAAAGTGGAAATGGTCAGGCCTGTGACCGAGTCGGCCACCTCCGGCCGGGCCACGGTCAGGCCGATGGGGCTGCCGTTGCCGAGACCTTTGGCGCCGGTGATGATGTCCGGCGTGACGCCCCACTGCTCGATCCCGAACCACTTGCCGCCGGTACGGCCCCATCCGGTCTGCACTTCATCGCTAATGAAGATGCCCCCGTGGTTGCGCACGATCTTTTCGACAATCTGGAAATACTCTTTCGGCGGCGTGATGAATCCGCCCACGCCCTGGATCGGTTCTCCAATGAAGCCGGCCACGCGTCCGCTGGTGCTGGAGCGGATCAACTCCTCCATATCTTGCGCGCACCGGACTTCGCAATCGGGGTAGGTCAGGCCGAAGGGACACCGGTAACAGTAGGCGTTGTGGGCGTGAACGATTCCGGCTTGCGGCGGCCCCAGGCGCCACGCGCCCTGGCCGGTGAGCGCCATGGCCACGGCGGAGCGGCCGTGGTAGGAATGGCGTAGCGCCACGATTTCGGTGTTGCCGGTGTAGCAACGCGCCGTCAGAATGGCGGTTTCGTTGGCCTCGGTCCCGCTGTTGGTGAAGAAGGATTTCGTGAGCTTGCCGCCGGGCGTGACCTGCGCGATCTTCTTCGCCAGCGCGGCCTGTGGCTCATTGGCGAAGAGGGTCGAGACATGTTGCAGGGTATCGAGCTGCCGGTGTACTTGGGCGTTGACCGCGTCGTTGCAGTGGCCCACGCTCACGGTGACGATGCCGCCGAAGAAATCCAGGTACTGGTTGCCGTCGGCATCCCAGACGTATTGGTCCTTGGCGCGCGCCACCACCAGCGGCTCCCGGAAGTAATGGAAAACGGCCGGAAACAGGAACTCCTGGTTGGCAAGCAGAATTTCGTCTTTGGTCATGGGTCAGGCCTTCACCAGAGATTCGTACATGTCGGGACGGCGGTCCCGGAAGAACTGCCAAGTCTTGCGCACTTCGGCGATCTTGTCGAGGTCGAGGTCCGCCGTGAGTACTTCGTCCTTATCGCGCGACGCCTGCGCGAAAATGCGGCCGCGGGGATCGCAGAAGTAGCTGGAGCCATAGAACTCGCCGATGTTCCACGGGGCTTCCACGCCCACGCGATTGATGGCGCCCACGAAATAGCCGTTGGCCACGGCGTGGGCCGGCTGCTCCAGCTTCCAGAGGTGCTCGCTCAGCCCGGCGACGGTGGCCGAGGGATTGAAAACGATCTCGGCCCCGTTCAAGCCCAGGGCGCGGGCGCCTTCGGGGAAGTGGCGGTCGTAGCAGATATAGACGCCGATCTTGGCAAAGCCGAGATCGAAGACCGGGTAACCGAGATTGCCGGGGCGGAAGTAGAACTTCTCCCAGAAGCCGGGCGCCACATGGGGGATGTGGGTCTTGCGATACTTGCCGAGGTATGCGCCGTCGTTGTGGATGACCGCGGCGGTGTTGTAATAGACGCCTGCCTGCTCCACCTCGTAGATGGGGACGACGATCGCGACGTGCCGCCGCCTTGCGAGGTCCTGCATCAGCCGGACGGTGGGTCCGTCGGGAACCGGCTCGGTGAAATCGTACCACCGGGTAGTTTGTTCGGCGCAAAAGTAGGGCCCGTAGAAGATTTCCTGCAGGCAGACGATCTGCGCGCCGGCATCGGCGGCCTGGCCGATATAGGCCACGTGCTTATCGATCATGGCCTGCTTGGTGGCTTCAAGGGACGCATCCGGAGAGGCGGCGTTGGACGCCTGAATCAAGGAACACCGAACGATACGAGACATGAACCCTCCCCTTCGCCAGGGAACACATCCCCTCCGCGGTCCGGCGACCGTCAAAAGTGGCGATGGGGCTTATTATGACCTTTTCGCTTTGGGGAAGCAAGCGACGAAGAGCCGAGCCGGAAGGGCGCCCGCTCGCGCTTCGTGCTAGATTGTATGGCGCGGAGACAACATATGCGCATCTTTTGGGGAGTTCTTCTGCTGGCTGCGTGCCCGGTTTTTTCGGCCGGCCAGGATTTCAATGGCAGGTGGGACATCACCACGCTTACTCAGCCGCGGCCGCGCGCCTGGTGGCTGGAATTGACGGGGGTCGGGACGCCGCAGGCCGCCGGGAAATTCGTGAGCGCTTTTGGCGGCGACATGAACAAGATCGACAAGATCGAGGTGGTGAACGGCGAGCTGCATTTCACCATCAACGCTCCGAACGGGCGGGGAAGGGGGACGCAGGCCCCGCCGCGCAATGCGATCTATACGGCGCGCTTGACCGGCGGAAAACTGGATGGCACGTTTCAGACCGAAGGGGGGACCCAGCCGGTCACGAAATGGACCGGCGTCCGCGCCCCCGCGATCGCCGACAAGGACGACGGCTCCTGGAAAAAGGGTCAGCCCATCGCGCTCTTCAACGGAAAGGACATCACCGGGTGGAAGGCGCTGAATCCCGATACGGCGATGAAATGGACCGTCGAGGACGGGATTCTGAGGAATGCGCCGCCCACCACCGATATTATCTCCGAGCGGAATTTCTGGAATTTCGAGTTGCACGTCGATTTTCGAATTATTCAGAACTCCAACAGCGGAATCGGGCTTCGCGGCCGCTATGAGATCCAGATCCAGGACGATTATGGAAAGACGCCCAACTCTCACAGCGCCGGCGCTCTCTACAGCCGCGTCGCTCCCTCCGTCAATGCTTGCAAGCCGCCGGGGGAATGGCAAACCTACGACATCAGGCTGGTCGGAAGAACGCTGACGGTGGTGCAGAACGGGACGAAGGTCCTGGACAAGGTCGAAGTCGAAGGCCTCACGGCGATCGCCGAAAACGCGGATGAAGGCGAGCCCGGCCCGTTCATCTTACAGGGCGATCACAGCTACGTCGAGATCAAGAATTTCGTGGTGACGCCGTTGGTCCACTAGCGGGTGGGCGATGCTATCGAGACGCGCTTTCGTGGCCGGCCTCCCGGCCGCGCTGTCCGCCGCCCCTCGCCGGCGGCTCACCAAAGAAGAAGACGCATTCCTGGAAGACCTCTCCCATCGCTGCTTCCAGTTCTTCTGGGAGCAGGCCGATGAGAACACTGGCTTGGTCCGGGACCGTTCGCTCGCCGATTCCGGCGCCCCCGACAAGCGCACCATCGCCTCCAGCGCGGCGACCGGCTTCGGCCTGACGGCAATCTGCATCGCCGCCGAACGAGGCTGGATCTCGCGCGACCAGACCCGCCGGCGCACCGCGGCCACATTGCGCTTCTATGCGGAGAAATCCCTGCACGAGCATGGCTGGTTCTATCACTTCGTCGATACCGCCACCGGCGAGCGCCGATGGAACTGCGAACTCTCTTCGATCGACACCATCCTGTTGCTCGCCGGTATTATCACCGCCCGGCAGTATTTCGGCGGAGACGCGGAAATCGATGGCTGGGCACGGAAGATCTGGAGCCGCATCGACTTCCACTGGATGCTGAACGGAGACCCCAACCTGCTCGCGATGGGATGGCGTCCCGAATCGGGATTCATCAAGAGCCGGTGGGACCACCACTGCGAACTCGGTATCCTGTATCTGCTGGGCATCGCCTCGCCCACCAACCCGCTGCCAGCGGAATCCTGGTATGCTTGGGCGCGGCCAACCGTGACGTACGGTGGATACGCCTACATCAGCGGCGCGCCGCCACTGTTCGTGCATCAATACTCGCAGGGGTGGATCGATTTCCGCGGCCGCCGCGAGAAGCGGCCACCCGGGACCGACTGGTTCGACAACTCCGTGAAGGCCACGCTGGCTCACCGGCAGTTCTGCATCGACCTTCACGGCAAGTTCCCCGGCTATTCCGAAAACGTCTGGGGCATCACCGCCTCCGACAGCGCCAAAGGCTACGTCGCCTGGGGCGGTCCGCCGGCGACCAACAATATCGATGGTTCGGTGGTCCCATGCGCCGCTGGAGGCTCGCTCATGTTCGCTCCCGAGGTCTGCCTCCCGGCCTTGCTGGAGATGCGCCGCCAGTTCGGCCAGCGAATCTACAAGCGCTATGGGTTCGTGGATGCCTTCCATCCGGTCAACGGCTGGACCAATCCCGATGTGATTGGTCTCGACGTGGGAATCACGCTGATCGCCGCCGAGAATCTCCGCACGGGCAACGTCTGGCGCTGGTTCGGAAAGAACCCGGGGGTCAAACGCGCGATGTCCGGGCTTTTCACGTCTTGACGGCGAATCGGCCGCCTCAACGAGGTTATATCATTGAGGGATGCATGCTATCGGCCGCCGCACGTTCTTGAGTCTCGCCGCCGCTTCCGCGGTTCCATCCTTCGCTCGCACGCTGAATGTGATCGGCGTACAACTCTACACCGTACGCACCGTTCTGCCGCAGGACCCGCTCAAGGTTCTGCGTGCGCTGGAACAGATCGGCTACCGCGAAGCCGAGCTCAACATGGACAACCTGGACCGGGTATTCCCGGCCCTCAAGCAGACCTCGCTCAAGCCCGTGAGCCTGCACCTGGACTCGACGCTGTTCGTCCGCGGCCAGGACAAGATCCCGGCCGCGCTCGACGCCGCCAAGACGCGCGAGGTGGAGTACGTGGTTTGCCCCTACGTAGCCCCGGAGGACCGGGGTGGCGAGGACATGATGAAAAAGTTGGGCGAGACGCTGAGCAAAGCCGGCGAGATGTCGCAGAAGTTAGGGATGCGCCTGTGCTACCACAATCATGCGTTCGACTTTGCGCCCTCCGGGAACGGAACGCTGCTCGACGTGCTGTTGCAGGCGGCCGACCCGAAGCTGGTCAGCCTGGAACTGGACATCATGTGGGCGCAGGTGGCAGGTTTGGAACCGGTCAGCGTATTGAAGAAGTACGGAAACCGCATCGCGCTGCTCCACTTGAAAAACGTCGCCGAAGGCACTGAAAAGCGGTACAACGAGACCGTGCCCAAGACCGCGTTTCGCGAGGTAGGCAATGGCGTGATCGACATCCCCGCCGTGCTCTCGGCGGCCGCCCAAGCCGGCGTGAAGCACTACTTTGTAGAGCAGGACCAGGTTCCCGCCGATCCAGTCGATTCGCTCCGCCTGAGCTACGCGTATCTGGCGAAGCTGAACTACTGAGTTCTGTGGGTGAAGGCCTGGTC
>ODAK010004727.1_pt1 | contig 13934 bp, 16 predicted proteins | sample 1539591 | NCBI WGS metagenome assembly ODAK01 (sample SAMEA3539303, study PRJEB22396) | soil metagenome | biome: tundra; feature: field; material: soil | place: USA | collected 2010-05 | depth 0.15 m | reverse complement strand
AGGCCGACGAGGCCGCCGCACGGGGCTCCGTCGCCGTCGCCGAGCCCGGCGAGGTCTAGACCCTCGAGCGCGGCGCTCCGCTCGCCGCGGCCGAGCGCGGGCCGGGTGAGCCGCGTCGGGTGTCCGACGCGGCATGCTGGAGCCTCAGTCAGGCTCCGCCTCGAGCGACTGGCGGGCCTGCGCGTTGGCGGCGCGCTGTTCCTCGGAGACCTCGGGCCAGCGCAGCCCGAGCGACGAGACCGTCTCGACGATGACGCCCGCGGCGAGCGCGCGCATCAGCGGCTTGCGGTCGGCCGGGATGACATACCACGGCGCCCATGGCGTCGAGGTCGCGGTGATCGCATCCTCGAAGGCATGCATGTACTCGTCCCAGTGGGCACGCTCGGCGAGGTCGGTGGAGCTGAACTTCCACTCCTTCTCCGGGTGCTCCAGGCGGGCGAGCAGGCGCTTGCGCTGCTCGCGCTTGGAGACGTGCAGGAAGAGCTTGACGATCTTGGTCCCGTTGCGCTCGATGTGGCGCTCGAAGTCGTTGATCGACTCGTAGCGCTGCTGCCAAAACGCCGCGCCGGGCGGGCCTCCAGCCAGATGCTGGCGTTCGAGCCACTCCGGATGGACACGCACGGCGATCACGTCCTCGTAGTGCGAGCGGTTGAAGATCGCGATCCGCCCGCGAGCAGGCAGCGCCCTGGCGGCGCGCCAGAGGAAGTCATGACCGAGCTCCTCAGCGGAGGGCTGCTTGAACGAGGTGACGTCCACACCCTGCGGGTTCACGCCCGACATGACGTGGCGGATCGTGCCGTCCTTGCCTGCCGCGTCCATCGCTTGCAGCACGATCAGCAGCCCGTAGCGATCGCTGGCCCACAGCAGCTCGTGGGCCGCCTCCAGCTGCTCGACGCTGCGCGCGAGCGCCAGCTCGGCCTGCGCCTTCTGTTCCTCGCGCGAGAAATGCTCAAACGCCGCTCCCCCATCCCAGGCAGGATCGCGCCGGTCGAGCCGCGCCGGCTTGCCGGGCTCGACGATCAGCGCGGCGAGCGTGTGCGCCGTCGCGCTCACTGTTTTGCTCCTCCGCTGACGGCGGGCGAGCGGTGGCGGCGGCGGTACTCGCGGGCCTTCGCCCGGTTGCCGCAGACCGCCATGTTGCACCAGCTGCGCGAGCGGTTCTTGGACTGGTCATAGAACGCCCAGCGGCAGTCGTGGTCGGCACAGACCTTCAGCCGAGCCAGGCTGCCGTCGACGGCGGCGTGCTCGATGATCGCCAGCAGCTCGGCGAACGCTCCCTCGAGGCCGCGCGCCACCGGCTCGAGCGCGGGTACACCGTCGCGGTCGAAGGCGACACGCAGGAGCGCTGCCGGTGCCAGCGCGTTGAGCGAGCGTACCGCGGCGCCGTCGCCCACGCCGTCGCCGTCGCGAACCGCGAACAGCGTGCGCAGCGCCTCGCGCAGCGCGAGCGCGCGCTCGAGATCGCCCGCAGCGAGGGGCTCGCGCGGAGCGATCAGCCCACGCTTTCGCAGCCACGCACGCAGGGCTTCGAGATCGACGAGCTCGTCCTCGCCCGGATGCAGGTCGGCCGTGTTGATGAATTGGCGCACGAGCTCCAGCCGTCCAGGAGCGGCGCGCGGCGACTCCAGGCCCGACGTCGTAGATGCGGTGGTTCCCATGCTCTGAGTCTACCGCCTTCGTCAAACCAGCAAAAGTACTTGACCGGACACTATAACCTGCGTATACTGATTACAAGTTACGCCCGCGTCCCCCGAGTAAGGAGTCCGCCATGCAACCGCAACTCAACTTCGCGCTAGCCCGGGCCCACCATCAGGAGCTGCTCGACCAGGCGAATCGCCATCGCCGCAGCTCGCGCCCACGTCGCGATACCGAGTCCGCCGGCGAGACGCTCTGGCAGGGCCTGACGCTGCGCCTCGCGACGAGCGCCGACAGGCCGGCGCTCGCTCGCCTGGCCGATCTCGACCAGGCGGAGCGTCCGGCCGAGCCGGTGCTGCTCGGCGTTGTGATGGCGCGCCCGGTCGCGGCGCTTTCGCTGAGCGACGGACGCGTGATCGCCGATCCGTTCTGTCGGACCGCCGAGTTGATCGAGTTGCTGCGCCTGCGCGCTCGCCAGCTGAGCCGCAGGTAGCGGCCCGCCGCGCGCCCGCCGATGCGGCGTCCGGCAGGCCGCCCGTCCAGTCGAGCTCCGCGACGTTGGGACGCGCGCCCGGCCTCTACACCCTGGTCGGGCACGGCGAGCACGAGTACATCTACCCTCCGGGCTGCGAAACCGCGCGGACCGTCCGCCCGGAGCTGCTCGATCCGGTGCGCACGCACATCAGGCGGCGCTTCGGCTACGACGTCGGCTTGACGCACTTGACCCTCGTCGGGCGCTGTGCAGGATGCGGCGCCTAGCACGCACCGACGAGCCCCTGAACACGTCAGGGCACGGGCCACGGCGCCCGTGCCGTGGCGGCGGCTCGGCGCATGTGCTAGAAGCCGGCCACGGCACCGCTCGCCAAATCACGCAGGCTGATCGTCATCGCGGTCCTCGCCGCGCTCGTCGCGGGCTGCGGCCAGGCAAGTGCGGGCAGTCCGTTGGCGCTCGGGCGTGCGGCGGCGCTGCCCCGCTCGCGCAGCTCCCACGTGGTGGTGATCGTGATGGAGAACAAGGAGGACTCAGACGTCCTCGGAAATCCCGCCGCCCCCTACGCGAACGCACTCGCTCGCCGCTACGGCCTCGCCACGCAGAGCTACGCGATCACCCACCCATCGCTTCCCAACTACCTCGCGCTGACCAGCGGATCGACGCAGGGCGTGAGCTCGGATTGCACCGACTGTCACGTCGCGGCGCGCAACATCGTCGACCAACTCGAAGCCGCGAGGATCTCCTGGCGCGCCTACCTCGAGGGGCTACCGAGCAGCTGCTTCAAGGGCGCGGCAGCCGGCGGCTATGCGCAGAAGCACAACCCGTTCATCTATTACCAGGACATCGCCGACTCGCCGCGCCGCTGCAACGAGCTCGTCGGCTTCTCGGCGCTCGCGCGCGATCTGCGCGCCGGAGCGCTGCCGACCTACGTCTGGGTCACGCCCAACCTCTGCGACGACACGCACGACTGCCCGGTGGCCGCCGGTGATCGCTTCCTCGCCCGCACGGTGCCGGCGCTGCTGCGAGAGACCGGGCCACACGGCTTCATCGTGATCACCTGGGACGAGGGCAGCTCCGACGCGAGCTGCTGCGGCGGCGTCGCTGCCGGCGGAGCGATTGCGACGATCGTCGCTGGACCCGACGTGCGCCGCGGCGGGCGCGACCGCGCGCCCGTCGACCACTACGGCGTGCTGCGCACGATCGAGGACGCCCTCGGTCTTCCGCCGCTCGGCGGCGCAGCCGATCCGCGCAACGGCCGCCTGGACTCGCTGTTCACGCGCCCGCCGCGCGTGCGCTAAGTCCGCACGGCGAGCGCGTGGCACGGACGCCGCGGCAGGCGCCGCGTGTGAGTACCCGCGCGGCGGGTCGGGTCACTGCCCGGGCGACCGCGCGCTCGTAGGCTTGCGCGATGCGCCGTGGACCGCTGAAGGAGACCGCGTTCGCGCTGCTGTTCGCGGGTCGCGCGATCTCCTCGCTCGGCGATCGACTCGTGCCGGTGGCGCTCGCGTTCGCCGTGCTCGACCTGACCGGCTCGGTCACCGACCTCGGCATCGTGCTCGGCGCGCAGAGCGTCCCGCTCGTCGTCTTCGTGCTGCTCGGCGGTGTATGGGCAGACCGCCTGCCGCGCCAGTGGGTGATGCTGGCCTCCGACGGCGTGCGCGCGGTCGCCCAGGGAGCGAGCGCCGCGCTGCTGTTGAGCGGGTCCGCACACGTCTGGGAGATCGCCGCGCTGCAGGCGCTCTACGGGGCCGGCGAGGCATTCTTCGTTCCCGCCTCCACTGCCGTCGTCCCGCAGACGGTGAGCTCGTCGAACCTGCAGCTGGCCAACGCCCTGCTCGGCCTGAGCGGCAACGTCGCCACCGTGCTCGGTCCCGCGCTCGCCGGGGTGATCGTCGCGACCGCCGGACCAGGCTGGGGCCTTGCCGCCGACGCCGCCACGTTCGTGGCGAGCGCCGCCTGCCTCAGCTTCATCCGTGTCGGCCCGATCGTCGCCACGGCGCGAACCAGCGCGCTGGCCGAGCTACGCGCCGGCTGGCGCGCCTTCCGCTCGCGGGCTTGGCTGTGGATCAGCGTCCTCTACTTCACGCTGTTCGTCGCATTCGTGCTCAGCCCGCTGGAGGTGCTCGGCCCCCAGGTCGCGCGGTCCTCGCTCGGCGGCCCCGGCGCCTGGGCTGCGATCAGCACCGCGCTGGGCCTCGGCGCGCTGCTCGGCGGCGTTCTCGGGATGCGCTGGCGACCTCGTCACCCGCTGCGCGCGGCATTCCTCGCGTTTCTGCTCGCCGGCCCCGCCCTGTTCGTGGCGCTCGCGGCCCATGCGCCGCTCCCGCTGATCCTCGCCGCGGCGCTGATCGACGGCGGCTCGGGCACGCTGTTCAACATCTTCTGGTTCACCGCCCAGCAACGCGAGATTCCCGCCGGCGAGCTCTCGCGCGTCAGCTCGTGGGACTACCTCGGGACGCTCGCGCTCCAGCCAATCGGCCTCGCCGCGTGCGGACCGCTCGCGGCGGCGGTCGGCGTCTCGACCACGCTCTACGGCGCCGGCGGCCTGTTCGTGATCCTCGTGCTCGCCGTGCTCGCGGTCCCGGCGGTGCGCAACTTCACGGGCGACGGCGGAGTGGCGTAGCGGGCCAGCGGCGAAACGCGCTGGTCCGCCCGAGCCACCGAGCTGCGGAGAAGTACCTGCATGCCTAAAGTTGTCAGCCCCGCTTGCCGATACGGCTATTCGGTGGAACGCGCCCTCACAAGCACGCGCTTCCGCGCGGGCGTGGGCGCCGCGGTGCTTGCGGTCGGAATCTTCGCCGCCTGGGTCGGCCTGGGCATCGGCGGTCACCAAGCGACGCTCTGGTTCGACGACACCGCCACGCCGCTCGCGGCCCTGATCGGCTTCGGGCTGTGCGTGCGCGCGCGCGCACGCCAGGGCGGGGCGCTGCGGCTGTTCTGGACGCTGCTCGCCGGCGCCATGGCGTCGTGGACGGTGGCCGAGATCATCTGGGGCTACTACGCGCTGATCGTCAACGAGTCAGTGCCCGTCCCGTCGTGGGCGGACGTCGGCTACCTCGGCGCGATTCCGCTGGCGGTCGCGGCGCTGATCGCTCACCCTGCGACGAGAGGCAGCGGCAGGCGCAGGCTACGCTCGGTGTTCGAAGCTCTGCTGGTCGCCACCTCGCTGCTGTTCCTCAGCTGGACGCTCGTGCTCGGCCCGCTGTGGCACAGCACGAACCTCAGCACGCTGGGCGGCGTCGTCTCGGTGGCCTACCCGTTCGGCGACGTGGTGATCGTCTTCTTCATCGTGCTGGCGATCCGCCGCATGACCGGCGGGAACCGGCTGCCGCTGTGGTGCCTACTGGCAGGCCTGCTCGCGATGGCGCTCTCTGACAGCGCGTTCACCTACCTCACCGACGCGTCCAACTACACGAGTCCCGGCGTGATCGACACCGGCTGGGTCGCGGCGTATCTGGCGATCGGGCTGGCCGCCTTCAGCTCCCGATCCGACGTCGCGATCGCGCGGGTCGAGCACGCCAGGCCCTCGCTTGCATCGCTCGTGTCCCCGATCGTGCCGGTGCTGATCGCGCTTGCCGTCGCCGCGGTGGAGACCAGGCTCGGGCATCACATCGGCGGCGCAGCGTGGCTGATGGTGTTCGCGCTTGTCGTGCTCGTCCTGACCCGCCAGGCACTGGCGCTGCTCGAACTGCTCGCGCCCGGACCCGGTAGCGAGAGCGGGATTCTGCAGAAGCTCACCGACGCCGCGCTGGGTGGCGCGGGCCCCAACCAGGGATCTGGCTCCGCCTTCTGAGCGACCGCCATGAGCGACCTGCAATCACGGCCGAATCCGAGCGGTGGCGCTGCGTTCACACGCGCAGGCGGCGAGCCGACAATCCAGTGGATCCGCTCCGAGACGGTGAGCTACGTGCCGCCGCAGCCGGCGAAGGCCGGCCGCCGCGGGCGCGGTGACAACACGACCGCGATGATCGTGGTCGGCCTGACGCTCGCCTCCACGATGCTCGCGCTCTTCGATCTGTTCCAGCTGGCAAGCGGCTTCTGAACCGCGGCGGCCGGCACGCCGGCACGCCAACGCCTACGGTAACGTCCGGGCGGTTGCGATGCTGAGCACGCTCTGGCGCCGACTGCGATACATCGCCACCAGCGGCCTGCGGCGCAGGTTGCGCGATTTCGCCCTCAGGGACACGCGACCTGACGCGTTCGCTGGGCGTGAGCAGCTCGCGCACCGCCAGGTGTTCGTCGTGCGGGAGGACCTCGCGCGACGCTATCTGGCCGGCAGCGGGATCGAGATCGGAGCGTTGGCGTTCCCGTTGCGGATGCCGCCGGGCGTGAAGGTCCGCTACGTGGATTACCTCCCCCGCGAGGATCTGATCCAGGTCAACCGCAAGACACTCGCGTTCGCGAACCTCGACCCCCGCGGGATCCCGGAGATCGACGTCGTGGACGACGCGGCACGACTTGCGAGATTCGCCGACGGGTCCGTCGATTTCGTCGTGGCCAACCACGTGATCGAGCACATGGAGGATCCGATCGACGCACTAGGGCACATGCTGCGCGTGATCCGCCTCGGCGGGATCCTCTTCCTTGCGGTGCCCGACGCCCGCCACACCTACGACGCTGCGCGTTCGCGCACGACGATCGAGCACGTCCTGCGCGACCACCGAGACGGACCGCACGTGTCGCGCGACGCGCACTATGAGGAGTGGGCACGGATCCTTGACGGCGTGCCCGACGTGGGCGTAGGGGAGCGAGTCGCCGAGTTCGCGAGCGAGGACGCGCGCCACCATTTCCACGTCTGGGAGCTCGAGGGCTTTCTCGCGCTGCTCGACGCCATCGAGCTGCCCTGCCGACTGGAGCTCGCGCAACTCAACGCACCCGAGTTCGAGCTGATCCTTCGCAAGAGCGCGCCGCACGGGGCAGGCCGCTCGGCGGACTGAGCGGCGCTGGAAGGCGCGTCGCTTCGCAGGCGGCGGGAGATCAAGCTTCAGACCGCCGAGCGGCACATCAGCGGAGCCCGACCGGCGTCGTCGCGCGGTGCGCTCGGCGAGCGGTCGGCGAGCTTGACAGCGTTCCCAGCTCGCGCGACCATGGCGCTCCAACACGCAAACTCGACTCAGAGGGAGGCCGACCAGATGGCGGATGCGATCATCCTGGAATTCGACGGGGTGGGCCGCGACGGCTACGAAGCCGTGAACGAGCTCTTGGGGCTCGACGCGGCAAGCGGCGCAGGCGACTGGCCCGAGGGCATGGTGTCCCACACCGCCGGCGCGAAGCCGGGAGGCTGGGTCGTCTTCGAGGTCTGGGAGTCGAAGGACGCTCAGGCGCAGTTCATGGGCGGGCGGCTCGGGAGCGCGCTTCACGAGGCCGGCCTCCCGGCCCCGACGCGGGTCGAATGGCTCGATCTCGCGGCTCATCACAACCCGGCAGGCTGATCTCGCTTCGCGCTCCGGCGTCGCTCAGAAGCCGGAGCGCGACCCGCGGGTAAGCGTTGAACCGGCCGCGTCGATCGTGGCGATCGCCGGCGCGGTTCCGATCGAGCGGAGATCAGCGCCGAGGCGAGCGGTGGCTCAACGCGACCGCACGGTGTAGCGGTTCGGCACCTCACGCTCGGTCGGCTTCGGCGGGCGCAGATACCTGCGGCGCTGGCGCGGCGGAAGCTTCACCGGCTTGAGCACGTCGAGGTGCTCGTACGGCACCAGCGAGAGCAGGTGGCTGATCAGGTTCAGTCGCGCCGAGCGCTTGTCGTCGGCCTCGACCACATGCCAGGGGCTCAGCTCGGTGTCCGTGTAGGCGAACATCCGATCCTTGGCCTCGGCGTAATCCACCCAGCGCGCGCGACCCTGCAGATCGATCTTGCTGAACTTCCAGCGCTTGCGTGGATCTGACAGCCGCTTCTTGAAGCGGCGCTCCTGCTCCTCGTCGCTGACCGACAGCCAGTACTTCACGAGCATGATGGCGTCGTTCTGCAGCGCCTCCTCGAAGGCCGGACAGAAGCGCAGGAACTCCTCGTACTCCTCTTCCGTGCAGAAGCCCATCACCCGCTCCACGCCCGCCCGGTTGTACCAGCTGCGATCGAACAGGACGATCTCCCCGCCGGCGGGCAGATGGGCGACGTAACGCTGGAAATACCACTGCGTGCGATCGCGCTCGGAAGGCGTCGGGACAGCCACGACCCGGCAGGTGCGAGGGTTCAGAAACGCGGTGATCCGCTTGATCGCGCCGTCCTTGCCCGCGGTATCGCGCCCCTCGAACAGCACGACCAGCCGCTTGCCGTTGGCGACGATCCATTCCTGCATGTACACGAGCTCGGTCTGCAGCCGCAGGAGCTCCCGCTCGTACTCCTTGACGGTGAGCTCTTGAGCGCCGGGCACGCGGTCCATGATCGCAACTCTCGGCCGCGATCACGATCTGTCACGTCCACGGCCACGGCCCCCCACGCGCTAGTCGAGGCGGAAGATCTCCTCCAGCGCCGGCGGCCCGCCGTCGGGAACCCGCTCGTCGAGCAGCTCCGCCATCGCGTCCTGCCAGCGGGCGTTGACCTCCTCCGACGCGAGACCGCGAGCGGCGGCTTCGAGATCGTCGGCTTCGAAGTAACCGAACACGCTGTTGCCTTCGCGGAAGATCGTGTAGTTGCGAATGCCGGCTGCGCGCAGCGCCTCGAGCATCTCGGGCCAGACCTCGCGGTGAGCCGCGAGGTACTCGTCGATCCGCTCGGGGCGGACGTGCAGGACGAAGCCGGTTCGTTGGGTCATGCGGTCTCCTTATCGAGCACCAAAACGATCAGCTGGCGTGGTCCGTGGACGCCCTCGACCCGACTGAGCTCGATGTCGGAGGTCGCCGAGGGCCCGGAGATGAAGGTCAGCGGGCGCCGTTCGACGCGGACCAGATCCGCCAGCGCCGCCATCGCCTCGGGCACCGTCTCGACGACCTGCTGCTCGTCGACCACGCAGACGTGCAGGTCGGGGAGGAGGGTGAGCGCGCGGCGCCCTTCGGTCGGCCCGGCGCTCAGCACGATCGTGCCGGTTTCGGCGATCGCGAGCGTGCAGCCGGTCAGCACGCCGTCGACTCGGTCGAGCTCGTCGACTGGGAGCTGCGTGTCTTCGACCCATTCGAGTCCGGGCGCGCGCCAGTGGGCCGGGACGGCGCGGGGAACACAGACCCGCGCCGCGCCGCGCGCCGCGAATGCCTCGGCGATCGCGGCGGCCAGCTCGGCCGCGCCCACGCGGCGCACCTCGGCGCGATAGTCGCCGATCCGCTCGCACAGCAGCTCGATCCGCGCCGCCCGCTCGAGCGCCCCGTGCCTGCGGTAAGCACGCGGCGGCGGGGTGGGGGCATCCGCCGATCCTGCGAGCGCGTCGCGGACGCGGCCGAGGATCAGCTCACGCGAAGCGCTCACCCGCGACGCTCCCACCAGTCGCGGAAGCTCTCGCCCGCGAGCGGACGCAGATCCCTCGTGCGGGTCCAGGCGGCAAATGGTCGCGGCAGCCGGCGGATCGTGCCGCCACGGGTGAGGGGCCGCTGGCCGAGGCGCGCCACACGCTCCGCCGCCGCAAAGCGCCGAGGGCCTGCGAACAGCCAGGCGGCGGCCCTCATCGCTACGCGCTCGGGTGGCTTGGCGGTAGCCGCAACGGCCTTCGCCCGCAGGTGCAACAGCACGCTCGGGATGTCGATCTTGACCGGGCAGACCTCGTAGCACGCGCCGCACAGGCTGGAGGCGAACGGCAGCGTCGGCGCGTGCTCGATTCCCAGTAGCTGCGGTGTGAGGATCGCGCCGATCGGGCCCGGATAGACCGAGCCGTAGGCGTGCCCGCCGGTCCGCGAGTAGACGGGACAGACGTTCAGGCAGGCGCTGCAGCGGATGCAGTGCAGCGCCTGGCGGCCGACCTCGTCGGCCAGCACGCGCGTGCGGCCGCCGTCGAGCAACACGACGTGGAACTCCTGCGGCCCGTCGCCCGCCGTGACGCCGGTCCACAGCGAGGTGTATGGGTTCATGCGCTCGCCGGTCGCCGAGCGTGGAAGCAGCTGGAGGAAGACCTCCAGGTCGGCGAAGCTGGGAACGAGCTTCTCGATCCCGAGGATCGTCACCAGCACCGGCGGCAGCGTCGTGCACATGCGCCCGTTGCCCTCGGACTCGACGACGCAGACGGTCCCGGTCTCGGCGACGGCGAAGTTGGCGCCGCTGACGGCCATGCGCGCCTTCAGGAACCGCTCGCGCAGATACAGCCGCGAAGCCTCGGCGAGCTCGCGCGGGTCATCGCTCAGCGAGTCGTCGGCGATCGTTCGCCGGAACAGATCGCGGATCTCGGTGCGGTTGAGGTGGATCGCCGGCACCAGGATGTGCGAGGACCAGTCGCCGTCGAGCTGCAGGATCAGCTCCGCGAGGTCGGTCTCCAGGGCGCTCACGCCTCCCGCCTCCAGGGCGGCGTTCAGCCCGATCTCATCAGTCGTCAGTGACTTGACCTTGACGAGCTCCGTGACCTGGTGGGCGCGGGCGACGTCGAGCACGATCTGGTTGGCCTGCGCGGCGTCAGCCGCCCAGTGCACGTGTCCGCCGGCCTCGGTGACCGCCTGCTCAAACGCCACCAGGTAGCGCTCGAGGTTGGCGAGCACGTCGGCCTTGATCGCGCGTCCCGCCTCGCGCAGCTCCTCCCAGTCGGCGAGCTCGACGACCACGCGGTTGCGCTTCTCGCGGATCGTGTGCGTGGCGCCCCGCAGGTTGGCGCGCAGCTGGGCGTCGCCCAGCGCCTCGTGCGCCGCCTCGGGAAACGGGCGCATCGCGCCGCTCATCGCCGCATCGCGCCGCTCATGTCCGCCGCGCGCCGCACTCATCCGCCCGCGGTCTGGGCGAGGATCTCGGCGAGGTGCATGGTGCGCACCTCGGCGCCCTCGCGCGAGAGGCGCCCGCCGATCTGCAAAAGGCAGGAGCTGTCGAGCGCCGTCACGACGCTCGCGCCGGTGGAGACGATCGCCGCGCACTTGTCGATCGCCATCGCCGTCGAGGTGTCGGCGTTCTTGATCGCAAAGGTGCCGCCGAAGCCGCAGCACTCGCGCGCGTCGGGCAGCTCGACCAGGTCGAGGTCCTCGACCGCACGCAGCAGCGCAAGCGGCGCGTCGCCGACCGCCGTCAGCCGCAGCGAGTGGCAGGTGGGGTGGTAGACCACACGGTGCGGGAACGAGGCGCCGACATCGGTCACCCCGAGCTGGTGAACGAGCAGCTCCGAGAGCTCGAACAGCCGCCCGCGCAACTCGGGATGGCGCTCACGCATCGTGCCCACGCACGAGGAGGACGGGGACACGATCAGCTCGCAACCGTCGAAGACCTCCATGAACCGCTCGCCCAGCGCGTCGGCCTCGGCGCGGTAGCCGCTGTTGACGTGCATCTGTCCGCAGCATGTCTGCTCACGTGGGAAGGAGACCTCGTGCCCGAGCCGCTCGAGCACGCTGACGGTGGCGCGCCCCACCTCCGGCGTGACCGCGTCGCCGATACAGGTGATGAAGAGGGCGACGCGCACGCGGTTCAGCGTAGTGGCATCGGCACCAGGTCGCTGAGGAGCGCCGCGTCCACGCGCCCTCAGCGCGGATAGGCGAGCGCGACGCCGCCATCGACGTTGAGGATGTTGCCGGTGCTCTTGCCGGCGCGCCGCGGCGAGCAGAAGAAGAGGATCGCGGCGACGATGTCGGCGGGGAGCACATTGACCTTGAGCGTCGTGCGCTCGCGGTAGTAGGTCTCCAGCTCGTCGGGCCCGATGCCGTAGGCCCGTGCGCGCTCCTCGCGCCAGGCCGAGTCCCAGATCCGCGACCCTTCGAGCACGGCGTCTGGGTTGACGGTGTTGACCCGGATCCCGTGAACGCCGAGCTCCTCGGCCAGGCAGCGCGCGAGGTGCAGCTCGGCGGCCTTGGCCGCCGAGTAGGCCGCAGCTCCCCGGCTCGGCGCCAGCGCGTTCTTCGAGCCGATGAACACGATGGCGCCGCCGCTGCCCTGCTCGATCAGCAGCCTGGCGGCCTCGCGGGCGACGAGGAAGTAGCCGCGCGCGAGGATGTCGTGGTTGTGGTCCCAGATCGCCAGCGTCGTCTCGGTGATCGGCGCGCTCGAGGCGATCCCGGCGTTTGAGATCACCACGTCCACTCCGCCGAAGGCGAGCACGCTCTCGCGGAACGCTCGGATGACCGACTCCTCGTCGGTCACGTCGGCGCTCACGGCGAGCGCTGCGTCGCCGATCTCGGCGGCGTCCTTCGCGGCGCCCTCGCCGTCGATGTCGGTGACGACGACGCACCCGCCCTCGGCGGCGAAGGCGTGGGCGGCGGCGCTGCCGATGCCGCCGGCGGCGCCCGTGATCAGCGCCACGACGCCCTGGAACTCCCGCGGCGGCGGGGCGAGCGACAGCTTGTAGAGCTCGAGCGGCCAGTACTCGATCGCGAATGACTCCTCGTCGTCGAGCGAGACGAAGCCGCCGAGCGCCGAGGCGCCGCGCATGACCGCGATCGCGCGCTGGTAGAGGTCGCGAGCCAGCCGGGCGGCCTTCAGCGTGCGCCCGGCGCTGACGAGTCCGACGCCCTCGATCAGCACGACCCGCGGGCTCGGGTCGAGCAGCTTGTCCGAGTCGCCGCGGTAGCGCTCGAAGTAGGCCTGCTCGCGCTCCTGGAACGCATGCACCTGCTCGATCAGGCGCTCGCGCAGAACCGCGGCGTCGTCGTGCTCGGGGTCGAACTCGATCCAGGCGGGACGGCGCTTGGTGTGCACGAGGTGGTCGGGGCAGGCCGCCCCGACCTGCGAGAGCTCGCGCGAGTCGCGCCCGCTGATGAATTCGAGCGCGGCCGCCGAGAGGTCGACCTGGAGCACGCGCGGGCCGTCGACGGCGAGCGCGCCGCGCAGCGCCGGGAGCACCTCGGCGAGCAGGCTCAGTCGCTGCTCGTGGTCGATCGGCGGGCGGTGCGCGCCACCGAACGCCGCGTTGGCGCTGCGCTCGGCGACGAACGCCGCGGCGCGGTTGATCGCGTCGAGTGTGGCGGCGTAGGACTCGGCGGCGGTCTCTCCCCAGGTCACCAGGCCGTGCTTGGCGAGCAGCACGAGCTTCGCGGCGGGGTTTGCGCCGACGGCGTCGGCGACCAGCTTTGAGAGCGCGAAACCCGGTCGGATGTAGGGAATCCAGACGGCCTCGCCGCCAAAGCACTGCTCGGCCATCCGCTCGCCGTCCGCCGCTCCGACGATCGCGCCGATCGCGTCCGGGTGGGTGTGGTCGACGTGCGGTTGTGGGGCGAAGGCGTGCAGCAGCGTCTCGATCGACGGGCGCGGCATCGCGGGATCCAGCTGGCAGCGCGCGAGATAGGCGACCATCTGCTCGTCGGTCATCGCGTCGCGCTGGCGCAGCGGCACGATCTCGTCGAGCCGCAGGCCGGTGAACCCGGCCGCGTCGATCGTGGCGAGGTCGCTGCCCGACCCCTTGACCCACAGCACCGTCGTCTCACGACCGGTGTGGTCGGGCTGGCGAACCTTGACCGAGGTGTTACCGCCGCCGAAGTTCACGACGGAGCGCTCGGATGCCAGTAGGTTCGAGCGGTAGACGAGCGCTCCGAGCTCGTCGACGTCGGCGACGCGCGCCGGGTCCCATAGGTTCTCTATCGAGGTCGCAGCGGTCAAAGCCATGAGCGATTAGCTCCTGCTCGAGGGTGGAAGATCGTATGTCTGTGAACGATTGTGTCCGGGATTTGGATTATTAGAGTGCGAAATTGACCGCTCCGCGAGGCGTCTTGCTGAAGTCAATCACAATAGATCACGGTGCTCAGCTGGCGTAGCGGCCCGGCCTAG
>ODAK010004726.1_pt1 | contig 13938 bp, 12 predicted proteins | sample 1539591 | NCBI WGS metagenome assembly ODAK01 (sample SAMEA3539303, study PRJEB22396) | soil metagenome | biome: tundra; feature: field; material: soil | place: USA | collected 2010-05 | depth 0.15 m | reverse complement strand
GGATGAAGCAAGGGTGCTGCCGCCGCTTTCGACGTCGTCACCCGAGGCACCGCCTTCCTCAGTCTGCCGGTGATCTTCGGCACCATTGGCGGCCTCGGACTCCTGATCGGCCCAGCCGGCCTTTACACGCTGCGGCGCCGCCAGGATCCCGCCATCGCCGAATCCGGCGAGAAGAAGCTCAGCACCAGCCTGATCGCGCTCCTCTTCCTCGCCAGTCTTACAGGCCTGCTCCTGCTCGTGCTGCGCGGCACCGCAGCCATGCCCTTCCTCCTGAAACTGCACCTCGCCATCATCCTCGCCTTCTTCCTCACCATCCCGTACGGGAAGTTTGTACATGGCATCTGGCGCTCTGCCGCCTTAGTTCGATATGCTTTGGAACGGTCACAACATGCCAGCCACGGGACAGAATAAGTCGCGCATCGGACCCGTCATCCGGGTGGCGGCGGGCAATTTCCTCGAGATGTACGACTTCATGGTCTTCGGCTACTATGCCGCGGCCATCGGCCGGACCTTCTTCCCGCGCGGCAGCGAATTCGCGTCCCTCATGAACGCGCTCATGACCTTCGGCGCGGGCTACATCATGCGGCCGCTGGGCGGCATTGTCCTCGGAGCCTATATCGATCACCACGGCCGCCGCAAAGGTCTGCTGCTCACCCTCACGCTGATGGCCTTCGGCACGCTCTCCATCGCGGTGATGCCGTCCTTCGCGACCATCGGCGTCATCGCCCCGCTGCTGATTCTTCTCGGCCGCCTCGTCCAGGGACTCTCGGCGGGCGTCGAAGTGGGCGGCGTCTCGGTCTACTTGTCGGAGATCGCCACACCCGGCCGGAAGGGCTTCTACTCCGCCTTCCAGTCAGGCAGCCAGCAGGTGGCCGTTATGCTCGCCGCCCTGATCGGCATCGCGCTCAACGCCTTCGTCAGCCCCGCGGACATGGCGGCGTGGGGATGGCGCGTGCCGCTGCTGATCGGCTGCGCCATCGTGCCGTTCCTCTTTGTTCTGCGCCGCTCGCTGGTAGAAACGGATGAATTCCTCGCGCGCCGCAGGCACCCGACGATGTCCCAGGTGATTCGAACCATCGCCGCGAACTGGCCGCTGGTGGTGCTGGGCATGATGATCTCCACCATGACCACGGTGTGTTTCTACATGATCACCGCCTACACGCCCACCTTCGGCGCCATCACGCTGAAGTTGCCCAACGCTTCCGTGCAGTTGGTGCTTCTCTGCGTGGGCGCGTCGAACTTTATCTGGCTGCCGGTCATGGGCGGGCTGTCGGACAAACTCGGCCGCCGCCCGCTGATGATCGCCTTTTCGATCCTGACGCTGCTCACCGCTTACCCCGCGCTGCTGTGGCTGGTGAGCGCGCCTTCCTTCGGCAGGCTGCTGGGCGTGGAGCTTTGGCTGTCGCTCATGTTCGGCGGCTACAACGGCGCATGTATGATCTACCTGATCGAGATTATGCCGCCAGAGGTCCGCACGGCCGGCTTTTCGGTGGCCTTCAGCCTCGCCACGGCGATTTTCGGCGGCTTCACTCCGGCGATCTGCACGTATCTGATTGAAGTCACCGGCAACCGCGCGGTGCCAGGCCTGTGGCTCTCCTTCGCCGCGGCCATGGGGCTCTCCGCCACCCTGATTCTGGGCCGCCGCGCCACTGCCAGCCAGCCGGTGCTGCAACCGGTACGCGCGGTTTGATCGTCTTCCATGCAGCGCCCGACTACCCCGGCTTCGGACACAGCGACCTTCGACCACTACGCCGAGATCATGAATCGCTTTACCGAGGCGCTCGGGCTCTCCCGCTGCACGCTTTACATGCAGGATTACGGCGGTCCGGTGGGTTTTCGCATGGCCCTTACGCATCCGGAGCGGACGGAGGCCCTGTTCGTGCAGGATGCGGTGGCGCATAACGAAGGCCTCGGGGCGGACTGGAAACCGCGCCGCGCCTTTTGAGCCGATCGCGCCGCCAACGAAAACACGCTCCGCACAAACCTTTGATCGCCGGCCATGACACGGACGCGCCATGTCGGCAACGATCCCGACGTGGAAGGTTATGATCCGGATCTCTGGACCGACGAATTCGCCTTCCAACGTGGAAGCCTATCCCCAATAGCAGGCATGGATGCGGGAGAAGCAGCCCCGGCTTCTCGTTCTCCGGGGCAAATACGACCTGTCTTTCGAGCTTACGGAGCCGGAGGCCTACCGCAGCGACGTGCCGAAGGCCGAAATCCACGTGCTCGATGCGGGCCATTTTGGGCTGGATACAGCGGCGGATCAGATTGCGCAGCTGGTCCGAAGCTTCATGGCGCAGCACGGATGAACGTCCCCGGACAAGGCTGGGCCCGGGAACCGACCTTGACTCCCATTTTCGCCGATGATAGGTTGAAACTCGGGATCTCCGCGACAACACGGGAGGCTTATGCGCAGGAAGACAGACCAGGGAAGTCACGGCAGGAAGCTGCTGGCCGGGACAGCCGTAGCCGGATTGTGCTTGTTCGGCTATGCCGCTGTTCACCGGCTGCGGGTGGATTCGGGCTCAGCGCGGGTGGTTTCCATCGAAGCGATGGAGGACGCCGACGGGGAAGCGTGCCTCAGGCCGCCTCGTGAGTCCGCCACAGAGAACCTGTTTTCGTCGTTTGAGACCCCCGTCCATGCCCAGGGCGCCAATGACGTGGATCTGACACGTCCCGCGGTCCGCGAAATTCTGGATACGGCGCCTATTTTCAGTTCCGTCGGCGTGGATAATGTCCGCAACGAAGTCTATCTGCAGGACAGCAATCTTTGGAGCATACGGGTCTACAGCCGCACGGCCAATGCGAAGCCCGGCGAAGGGCCAACGGAGCCGAGGCGCATTATCTCCGGCGACAACAGCGAAATCCAGTTCAACAGCTGCGTCTGGGTGGATCCGGGCAGCGGCGACATCTACTCGGTGGAGAACGACACCGGCGACTCGATTGTGGTGTTTCCCAACGATGCGACCGGCGATCCGAAGCCCAAGCGTCATTTGCACGTAACCCATCGTGCGCAATCCATGGCTCTCAATCCCGCATCCGGGGAGCTCTTCCTTTCCGTTCAATATCCGCCGCAGGTGGCGATTTACAGTTCCACGGCCGATAAGGAGGAGAAGCCGATTCGCCTGATTGAAGGGCCGAAGACAAATCTGTCGGACGTTCACGGGCTGGCGCTCGATACGAAGAACAAGCTGCTGTACCTCAACAGCTGGGGCAACATCAGCGACTACCACGTGGCGGGCTCGGGCCGTTTTGAAGATCCTTCCATTGAGGTTTTCCCGGAAAGCGCGAACGGAGACGTTGCGCCGATGCATGTTATTCAGGGAGATAAAACGCAGCTGGACTGGCCGGGCGCGATGTCGATCGATCCCGGCAACGGGGACCTGTATGTCGCAAACGACGTGGGTCAGTCGATCCTGGTCTTCCGCAAAGACGACCAGGGAAATGTGGCGCCGTACCGGGTCATCAAGGGAGCCAAAACGCATCTGAGCTTCCCGACGGGCGTCTTCGTGGACGATAAGAACAAGGAACTCTGGGCGACTAACCTCGGCAACTCCTCGGCGACTGTATACCCGCTGACGGCCACCGGAGACGTTACCCCGCTGCGCATCATTCGCGGCGCTGACGAAAACAAGCAGTCTTTGAAGTTCGGCAAGACCCAGGCCCTCGCTTATGACAGTAAGCGCGATGAAATCCTGGTTCCGAATTGAGTGATGCATCCGCAGATTGCGGCCTTCCCCAGGTTGGGGGGGGATAACACAGCACCGGTCAGATCACTCCAGGGGCAGAAGACACTCATTAGCCGTACGATGCATGGTTTTGCTTATGATGAGCCTCGCGACGAAATCATCGTCATGAGCGCTCTGGCGCAGGCAGTCCTGGTTTTCCGCGGAGGAGCCAACGGAGAGGAACCGCCTCTTCGGGTGATCCAGGGGCCACATACGCAGATATGGGGCAACCCCTACGGCGCCAACTCTCAGGTGAGCATCGATGTGGTGAATAACGAAATCTACGTTCCGGTTATCCCTAATTCGATCCTGGTATTCGATATGACGGCGAACGGGGACGTGGCGCCCAAGCGGGTTTTGAAAGGCATCAGCGGAGCCATAGCTGTGGATCCAATCCATAATGTCCTGATCGTCAACACCAACAGCGCGCTCAATATTTTCGACCGTACGGTGAGCGGAGATGCTAAGCCGAAGGCCATCATCACGGGGCCCAAAACCACGCTCCGGCGTCTGGATACCATCCAGGTGACGCCAAAGGGCTGGATCGTCGCCGGCGGCGGAGATTTCACCTCCGGAGGCGGATTCGTGGGCGCCTGGAACATCACTGACAACGGCGACGTCGCGCCCCGCTGGAGAATTCCGGTTCAGCAACTCACTGGGTTCGATCCTTATTCTGTTGCCATTGATGTGAAGCACAAGGAGATGTTAATGGCCGCTGCAGGCGGGAATAAGAGACTTCGACCGACGCGTGGCATCATGAACGCCATCGTGACCTTCGCCTGGCCGGAGATCTTCTAACGGGTATCATTCTGCCGGATTAACCGGGCAGCGGAGCTGGACTCTCATAAGACCAGCTCCGCTAAGAATTCGCAGCGTGAGTTGTTCGCCGAGGCCTGCTACTCCGCGAATCTTCGTCACCGGAACCCCTGCAGTGCGGCGCGCTCGCAGTGTCCGGCTCCGATAAGAATTCGGCGGAACGATTAGTTCCTTGTGGATCTTACCTACGTGAATTGTCCGCCGAGGCCTGCGCCCGCGAGGCCAGCCACAATCCAGAAAGCCTCCGTGATCCCAAACCGCGGAAATACTCCAGCGGGTATTCGTGCCAGCGCAGATCCTGAAGTAGTTCTTTGGCCGCGGGAAGCCGGTCAGCGGAGCTGAACTCTCACGAGTCCAGCTCCGGCAGACTGCTTCCTTAGTTGGATGCCGCCGGCGCCGGCGTATCGAAAATTTCAGGCCAGGAGAAGGTCATCACAATATTTCTGCCGCCGTTGGGAACAATTAATTCCTTGTGGATCGGATCCAGCGTGAGTTGTCCACCAAGGCCTACGCCGGCGATCTTCGCCACCGGAACCCTCCAGTGCGGAGCCACATTCCCGCTCTCATTCACGTTATAAGCGCAAACGGAGGTGCGCTCGCAGCCGGCCACAATCCAGCCAGCCTCTGTGATCCGTACCGCGCCTTCTCCGAGAAGCAGCGTTTGCGGGCCCTTGATCACGAACTTCGGCTTGGCGTTGCCGCTGGCTGTGCGATCAAACGCGCTGATCACACCGCCGACGCTCACAAACAGAAGATTCCGCTTTGGATCGATGGCCATATGCGGGAAATCGCCACCCTTGCGGAAGATCGGAAAATCGAATCCAGTGTCCGGCCCGCCGAGCATGCGTTTCGGCGCCACGTCTCCAGTCGCTGTACGGTCGAAAACCAGGATTACGCCTTTGCCCTTTCCCCCGCTCGTAGCCACGCCGATGTAAATCTCCCCATTCACCGGATCCAAAGCCATCTTGTCGTTGCCATTGTAGGCAGTACTTTGGATTTGGGTGTGCGGACCCATGATTACCCGCACCGGTGGCTCCTCGCCTTTCGCACCACCCCGGAACGTCAGGATCGCATTGTTCAACGGGCTGTTCACTACCAGCTCATCGTGAATCGGATCAAACTCCAGAGCATGCATGGTCCGGCTGATGAGCGTTTTCTGTCCTTCAAGAGCACTGACCGGGGGTGTATTTTCCTTCGCCAACCTGGAGAAGGCCGCTATCTGCGGAGTATTCACTCAATTCGGGACCAGATATAACTCGCGTTTCGGATCAAACGCGACCCCCTGCGGCTTGCCGAATTTCACCGACTTCCAGCCCACCGGGGCGCTGCGGATAGTACGAAGAGGCGCCGCGTTGCCATTCGCATTCGGCGAGAAGGCTGAGGCGGAAGAATTCCCCATATTGGAAATCCACACTTCCCGATTCGTGGCATCGAACGCCACTCCGGCAGGATGGTTCAGGCCGGTTTTGGGACCCTGAATGATTTGCGCCGGAGTCACGTCGCCTCCGTCTGTACCCTTGAACACCAGAACGTTGCCGCCTACATCGTTGGACACCCAAAGATTCCCGGTGTCCGGATCGAGCGCCATGCCGCCGGGCCAGTCCAGCAGGGTTTTGGGGCCCTGAATGATGCGGATCGGGGTCGCATCGCCGTTTGCATCCAGCGGGTAAACGTTAATCGAGGGCGGGTAGAACTTGCCTGAGCCAGCCACATTCGGATCGCTCGAGTTGCCCCAGGTTCCGACGAACATCAGCTTCCGCTTCAGGTCGAGCGCGAGGCCGTGGGTGTCGTGGAGATAGGTGTGCGGCCCTTCGATGATGCGGACGGGTTTGTCGTCACCGGAGGCATCTTTTTTATAGATGACTACTTTCGGAGGATATTGAATCGTGACGTATATTTCGCCCTTTTCATCGTCGATCCCGGAGGCGAAATTGCGGTGCGGCGTGTTCAGAATCCGTTTTGGAGCCACGTTTCCGGAGGCGCCGCCGGCGAATACAATGACGTTGTCTTCCGTGTCCATGGCAACCGAATAGATTTCGCCGGTCTTCAGGTCAACCGACAGGCCGTTGTTGTACTCGCAATGGGTAGCGTCGCCGGTAATAATTCGCTTCGGCGTGGTGGATTCCGCGTTAAGCGGGGTATTATCGGTTCGGCCGAAAACCCTCACGCCGAACAGGTTAGTGTCCTGGAGGATGACTTCGTTCCGCACCGGATCGACAGCAACAGAACTATAGACCGGATAGGTTTCTTTGATAGTCCGCACCGGAGGACGAGTCACATCGAGGGTATCGGCAGCATGCACCGGTTCGGCCTCGAAATCGGCAAACAGGCTGGTTTCCTGCTGGGCATGGGCGCTGACAGGACGAACACACGAGTCGCCAAAATCCGGCAAATCCTCCATGGAAACCAGCCGGGCCGAGCCCAATCGTGGTTCATGGGTAGTTGCAACTCTCGACAGGCAGAACGTTCCGACTGCCAACGTGACTATCGCCGCCGCAAGGGTATTTCTGTTTATTGCTGCTCGCATGCACAACCTCCCGGGACATCAAGCCCCGGTTTCTAAAAGCTACCGCGCCCGTATTTCCGTGTCGAGTAACTACTTAGAGGTATTAGGGATCAGCCGGAAGGACAGGATTTTGAGCTGCATGGGGTTGACCATGTCGTCGACAATGCCTTCCACCAGGATCGGCACACCGGGAGGAATCGTCAGCCCGACCGGAACACCCGAGATAGCGAACCGGTCACGCCCGGCCACCAAAACATCTTCGTTGGCCCGGCGTTCTATGTGACCGCGCGCGCTAACCTGGATTTGCCTGACGCCCGCGCCGCTGCGTTTGAGTGCTTCGCGAAGCTCCGCCGGCCGGAAAGCCGATCCGGGCTTGTAAGCGACCATGACCGCCTCTTTGGACAAGCTGATCGTAATCTTATCGACACCCGGCAGCGCCCGCAGGTAGACTTCGGAGAATACGGCGCAACTGCCGCACGAAATTCCCATGGTGCGTATCGCGGCCTTTTCAACCTGACCTTGAGCCGGCAGAGACAACGTCAGCGTCAGCGCGGAGAACAGCAGGATTCGTGCGTCCAGACTCAGTTTCATCTGCTCACCGGTACCGAATCGAAGTCACTACCCATCCAACCACCAGAAGACCATTCAGCAGCATGCTGGCCCCGAGAATCGACTTGACGCTCTTCGTGCGCATAGAAGGCGGACGCCGGCGCACCGCCCAGACCTGATAGATCAGCGACCCGACAGCCAGTGTAAAAAAAACGGGCTGCAGGCGCTGAAGCCAAAACAGGCACCCGGCGCTCAGAAGCGAAAATAATCCAAGTCCTGCCAGGACTTGCGGCAGCATTCATCAACTGGGCGTGAGAAGAACCGCCAGTATCGACAGGATGCCCGCCCGCCGAGGATCCGTTTGCACGGAAGTTGCCTCCAGGAAACACTATACACCGACACCCGCTGATAAGACCCTTCCTGCGGCCGGATGATTCGGGCGGTCGAGGCAACTTTCTAAAACACAAACTTCAGGGCAAACTGAATGATGCGCGGGTCGCCGGCGGTCAGGCCGGAAGTGCCGCTGATGTCACTCTGAATCTGGCCAAAGGCGCCGCTGTTGGTGGTGGTAACCGGGATGCCGGGATTCATGTGGTTGGGAAGGTTAAAGGCTTCCGCCCGCAACTGGATCGTCTGTTTCTCGCGAATCGGGAACATGCGCGACACGGCCATGTCGAACTGAAAGATTCCCGGCCCCAGGATGTTGTTGTTGCCGAGATTGCCGACCGTCCCCGGAGCGGGCAGGGCGAAAGCCGACGGCGTGAGCCAGTTGGTAACACTCTGATTGGCGGGATAAGGGTTCCCTACCAGATTCGGGCGTTGCAGGCCTTCCCCGTTCAGTGCCGCATCCACGCCGCTGGTGACTGTGAAAATCTGGCCGGATTTGATCTTCATGATGGGGGATATCTGCCAGTCGCTGGCCAGCATCCGCAGCGCGCGGTTGGCGAACTTTGGCGTCTGATAGACCAGAGAGAGATTGAACAGTTGCCGCTGATCTGAAGTAATGCCGTTCTGCTGGCAGTTACTCCGGTCGTTTCTGCGATTGCCGGGAGTGACATTGGATGACGCAGACTGCCCCGGGTTATAAAGCCAGTAGTCGGAAATACAGTGCGAGTACGTATAATTCGCAAGTATGGTGGTGCCGCCGCTCAGACGCTTCTGGACCGCGAAAAACGCCGCGTTGTAACTTCCGGTACCCCCGTCGCTGGTATCCTCAAGGATCGAATAATATTGGCCCTGAGTTGGGTTTTGCAGATAAAGCTGACGTCTCTGATTTGTATTGCCCGTGGTTGAGCAGACCGGATAGGTTTGCGGACCGTTCGGTCCCTGAATGGTGCAGGCGCCGAGTCCGAGAAATACCGCGGGATTCACCTCATTGCCGACCTGAAGATGGAACATATTGTTGCCGATATAGCTTCCGGTGACCAGCCAGTTCGCGCCAAGCTGTCTCTGGACGCTCAGATTCCATTCGTTTACTTCAGTAGGCTTCCAGCTAAATGTCTGGCTGATAAATCCACCAGCCAGGGGGAACTGAATATTCTTGTTCAGAGGAATCGGGAAGGGATTTCCGCCAGGGTAGCTCGCCCATGGATTAGACAGATTTACATTATTCAGGCTGAGGTTGTCACCAAACGGCGGGGATTGCGAGGTCGCGCTCGTGGAGTTAAACGCTGCTTTATCGGTAAACATCCCAAACGCGGCGCGAACCGTCATACGACCGCTGCCTGTGGGATCCCAGGACAGCCCGGCTCTTGGCAGAAACTCCAATAGCCTGTTATTTGTGAAGCTGTTCCCGACCTGGAACTGAGAGTCGCCGGGGAAGGTCAGGCCCGCCGGAGCGTTCGGGTATACGCTGCTGTGAGTATTGGAAGCGAACAGCCCCTGATCGAAGTGCTCGACCCAGCCGTACTTACTTACGATTGCCAGATATGGCTCCCACCTCAGACCGTAGTTTATCGTCAGCCGCGGCGTAAGCTTCCACGTATCCTGCGCATACAGGCCGACATAGTTCTGATGATTATAGAATGGGTTAGGATTGCCCTGCACCCAAGTTGCGGCCTGACCAACCATAAAGTCAGCCATGCTCAATCCTGTTACCGAGCCGTTGAAGGTGAACTTACCGGTGGCATTTGTATATCCGCGGAAAACAATCTGAGTAAAGAGAGAGTTACCGCCGAAGCCGAACTGATGAGCCCCCCTGACCCAGCTAATATCTTCACCGATGCTGGGGTTGGGACCCGTATTCGACAAAGTGGGAATGGCATTGCCTCCGCCAATCGCGAAGCCATTTCCCGTGAATGACATCATGATTGTCGGCGGGGCGAGAGAAACCGCATTGATTCCGTAGGCCTGCCAGCCACCAGCGTTGTCGACTCCCTTCGGAAGCGCCGCTCTGGTGGCGCCCAGACGGAAGGAACTCACCACGTTGGAACTCAGCAGATAAGTATCTCCGAGCGCGAGAGAATACACCCGGTCCCAGTTGGCAACCGTGTTCACCGTAAGCAGGTTTTGCCCGTCAAACGTGGTAGGTGTATCGTAATTTGCCAGATAGAACCTTCCGAACATGGAATGCTTGTCACTCCTCTGATAGTCGATTCTTCCCACTATCAGGTTCTCGGTATTGTTATTCAGAATGCCGAACTGCACCTGTCCGCAGGGAGTCGTCGTCGCCGTTGGCAGCTTAGCTGAGAGCTTCAGCGCTGAAGCGTTCAGCAGGGAGGGCGAAATCTGGTTGCCCACGAAACCCTGTGAAGCCGCCAACTGGAGTTGTTTACCGTTATTGCAGGCGGGCGACGCGACTGTCGTGAAGTTCCCCGCCAGTTCGGCGGGCGTAGGGACATAAGCCGTGTTCTGTCCCGGAGCCGATTTCTGAATCGTGCCCTGATAACCGGCAAAGAAGAACAACTTATCTTTAAACCGTGGCAATACCGGGCCGCCGATGGTTCCGCCAAATTGATTCCGTTTGATGGTGTCGCGGGTGGGGGCGAAAAAATCCCGCGCATTGAAGTCGCCGTTGCGTATGAAATCAAAAGCGTCCCCGTGCAGTTGGTTGGTGCCGGACTTAGTCACGATGTTGACTGCAGCGGAAGCGTGCTGGCCGTACTGCGCCTGCAATGCGCTGGTCTCCACCTTAAATTCCTGAAGCGCATCCGGAAAAGGTGTCGGATAGTTCAGATTGTTATACGGGTCGTTATTGTTCGCGCCATCCAGGACGTAAGTCGTCCAGTTCGCAATCCCGCCGGCCACCGAAATCATGACCGTCGGGTAGTTTCGTACCGAAGCCAGCCCGTCATTGGCGACCGTGGCCATTCCGGCCAGGAAGATCAATTCCGTCGCGTTGCGTCCGTTGAGCGGCAGTTCCACGACGTGCTGGTTGTCGACTACGGTTCCGACGCTGGTGCTGCGCGTCTCCACCATTGCCGCATCGGCCTGCACTGTGACCTGTTCACTCACGGAGCCGATTTTCAGCGCTGCGTCCACCGTCCGGTTCGCGTCGACCTGCAGCACGATCCCGGATTGCACATACTTGCTGAAGCCTTCTTTGCTGATCTCCAGGACATACGGCCCGATGGGCAGGTTCGTCAGCACATAGCCGCCATCCGCTCCCGTGTTTACAGTTCGGACTGCACCGGTGGCGGACTGGGTGGCTTTGACTTCCGCCTCCGGCACCGCCAAGCCGCTCGCGTCTTTCACAGTGCCACCGATCTGAGCCGTCGTAGACTGCCCCCATACTATCGCCGGTGCGATCGACAAGCCGATTACGGCCATTGCCAGGATCGACAGCTTTTTACCAATTTGTGTGCGCACGATAAGTCCTCTCCTGAAACGCGAGTCTGGTGCTGTGAAGGCAGCGAATACAAGTGCGAAAAAATCCGCCGGCCGGGGCGAGATCCGCCGGAGCGGTCTTAAAATACTTCCGGCCAGGAGAACGTAACAATAGCGTTCATGATGTTGCGGGTGGGGCGGACTCTTCCGCTTCCTCCGGCTGTGACCATGATCATTTCCTTGTGCGCGGGGTCGATGGCAATTGAGTTCGGCCCGTACCCGGTGAGTCGCTGAACCGGGATTTTAAAGAGCGGGGGAATGTCGCCGTTGTCGTTGATGCTCCAGGCGCCCACGAAGCTGGTAGTACCGCCCGGTTTGTCCGTTCCGCCCGCGATAATCAAACCCTTCGGCGCATATACCTGGAACGTGTTGATACGGCCCATACCGCTTTTAGGCCCGGCGATGATAGCCTTCGGTTTGGCATCTCCGCTGGCCAGGCGATCGTAAATCATCATCCCTTTATTGGTATTGATCAGCAGAAGATTATGCACTGCGTCCACCGCGACAGATCCGTCTATGCCCTTGAGAATCCGTTTGGGTGCGACATCTCCATTCGCTGTCAGATCGAAAACTAAAATCGCATCGGGGATAACTCCGAGATAGATCTCGTTATTGACCTGATCGATGCTTACCAGCGAGTTAGCGCCGTATGGGTTAGCCCGTATCAGAGTATGTGGCCCCTGAATCACCCGAATGGGAGCTTCCTCCCCGTTGGCTCCGCCGCGGAAAACCAGAACTGCCTGCGCCAGAGGACTCGTGACGATGATTTCGTCGCGCGGTTCATCGTACGCAAAACCGTGCATCGTCCGGCTGATTAATGTCTTCTGTCCTTCTAACGCTCTGACCGGTGGTGTATTGTCCAACCCCAACCTGGGGAAGGCCGCAATCTGCGGATGCATCACTCAATTCGGCACCAGGACTTCATCGCGTTTGCTGTCATACACGATGGCCTGGGTCTTACCGAACCGCGACGACTGCTTGCCTTCCTCGGCGCCGCGAATCATGCGTATGGGAGGTACGTCCCCGGTTGCCGTCAACGGATACACGGTCGCGGAAGAGTTGCCGAGGCTGGTCGCCCAGAGTTCTTTATTTTTCGCATCCACGAACACGCCTGTTGGATAGCTCAGGTGCGTTTTGGGCCCTTTGATGACTCGGTACGGCGCTACATCACCCTGATCGTTACCGTGGAACACCAGGATCGATTGACCCACGTCATTGGCGACATACAGATCACCGTTATCCGGGTCAATCGACATCGCGCCCGGCCAGTCCAGCTGCGTCTTCGGTCCGCTGATGACGCGCAGCGGCGCAACATCCCCGTTCGCGTCGGTATGGAAAACCTCGATCGAAGGATCCACGAAGTGGCCCGAGCCCGCGATCAGGTGGTCGCTGATGTTGCCCCAGCTGTTGAGGTACAGCAACTTGTTCCTGGTATCGAGCGCAAGGCCGTGGACATCCGATAGATTCGTCTTCGGTCCCTCAATCAGGCGAATCGGCTTATCTTCGCCATCGGCCGTCTTGTTATAGATCGCCACCTGCGGCGGATACTGAACCGAAAGATAAAGGTCCCCTGTTGCGGGGTCAAGAGCCAGGGACTGTGCGCGGTGGGTTACGTGCAGTTTACGCAACGGCTTCGGATCGCCTGTCGCTTTGTTCGGAAAGACCACAATCGAGTCGCCGGTATCGTTCTCCACCGAATAGATGTCGCCGCTGCCCGGATCCACCCATACGCAACTGTTGAACTGGATCTGGCTGTTGTCGCCGGAAATGATGCGTCGCGGTTCCGTGGCCCCTTCACCGGGCTTCGCATTATCCGTGCGGCCATAGACCCGGATGCTCCAAAGATTGCTGTCCTGCAGGTAGACTTCGTTCCGCACGTTATCTACGCCGACGGAACTGAAAATAGGCGCTGTGTCGAGAAGTTCGCGGACCGGCGGGCGATTCACATCCACGGTGTTGGCATCCTGAGCGTGTACCGAAGGCGTGTCAAACGCCGAAAACAGATTCTCTGACTCCATACGCGCCGGCCGGATACAAGCGTCCCCGTCTTCGATCTCCTCGATGGAGACCACCCGGGCTGAGCCCGAATTCATCCATAGCCGGTGACCCGCAACTGCTCCCAACAGGCACAGTCCGGCCACCGCAGTCCCGGCAAGCACCTTCCCGCCGCGGCCTCCCGGCCCATTCATCCTGCGCATAAAGCCTCCAACATCCCCGGTTCCCAATGAAAATTCCGGTTTTCGATCTGAATCCACCGTTGCCCCGGCGTTCCCCAGAAAACGCGACGTAGCATGCGATGCTATCATCGCCAAAAACACCATGTCAATGGTCCGATCTAACCATTGTCCGATCTAATCATCCCGCGCCGCTCTGAGTGACGCACGTAAGTATTGGGGTAACTATTTCGAGTTACAGGACAACCATTTAGAGTTATAGACAACGATCTATGGTCGTCTTTGGATACGGCTTCATACTGCCCCCTGGTTCATGAAAGGTGCGCGAATAGCTCCG
>ODAK010004725.1_pt1 | contig 13940 bp, 11 predicted proteins | sample 1539591 | NCBI WGS metagenome assembly ODAK01 (sample SAMEA3539303, study PRJEB22396) | soil metagenome | biome: tundra; feature: field; material: soil | place: USA | collected 2010-05 | depth 0.15 m | reverse complement strand
ATGATGTTGAATTTTTTGATCTGGCCGACGGGCTGCCAGATGTATTCCGGTTTTTGGTAATCGTCCCACTGATGCGGGAGCAGCAGGTAATGCCATTCAGTTGTGTTGACGCGCGCGTCGCGGCTGTTGCGGAATTGTTCAGGAATCTCGTTCTGCGCCTCGACTTTCACGTCCATCAATGCCTTGAGCGTTTCTTTGTCCATCGTCTTGAACTGTTCCGGCGTCAGTTCGAGATATTTCTGGAGTTCCGCCGGCGAATGTTTGTCCATCTCACCGGGCGGAATGACCGCCGACACCAGCGCGGTGTTGCTTTGGCCGAAGAAAATGGGCAAGGCTTCGCGGGCAACGAAGACAAAAATCAAAAAAACCATCAGGATGGTGGACAGCGAGACGAGGAAAATGAATTTTTCCGCAAGCCATTCGAGCGGACGCGCCTTGTGACCGCGATGGATGCCCATCCAGCCTGGCGTGCGACGCGCTTCTTTGTTCCTTGATTGCATTCTATGGCGGAAAAGTTATGCGGGCGGCGCAGGAATCTCAATGGAGAACCGCGCCGCCCGCGACAGGTGATCGTTGGAGGAACAACCGATCAAATCAGTTGCTGCGGAGGTTTTTCGGCAGCGGATAATAGCCGATGTCTTTCACATATTTCTGGCCGTCATCGCTGCGGATCCAGTTGAGATAAGCCGCGACTTCACCTTTGTCCAAAGCCGGGTTCACATACACATAAAGATGGCGCCAGATGGGGTAAGTTCCAGATTCGACGTTTGCCTCGGTCGGTTCAATTGCGGGTGAAATGTCGTCCTTTTTGATGGAAAGCAGTTTGCTGCTGCCGCCATAGGCCGCGCCGCCGTAACCGATGCCGTTCTTGTCCTTGGTGACCGCCTGCACGATGGCCGCCGTGCCGGGCATCGTCTGCGCGCTGGCCACGAAGTCCGCGCCTTTCAAGATGTGTTCCTTGAAAAACTCATAGGTGCCGGAACTGTTTTCACGACTATAGACCGTGATGGGCGCATCCGGGCCGCCGACTTCCTTCCAGTTCTTGATCTTGCCGGTGAAGATGTCGCCCACTTGCGCGATGGTCAGTTCCTTCAACGGGTTTGTCGGGTTCACATAAACGGAGAGGCCGTCGAGCGCGACTTTATATTCGGTCGGACGCTTGCCGAATGCCTTGAGGCAGTTGGCGATTTCAGCGGGCTTGGCCTTGCGCGAGGCGTCGCACAAATCCGTGGTCTGGTTTTGCAGCGCGGCAAAACCGATGCCGGAACCACCGCCGGTGACCTGGATTTTCACGTCGCTGTGCTGGCCCATGTAAACCTCCGCCCATTTCTGGGCGAGGATGACCAGTGTGTCCGAACCTTTGACGGTGATGTTGCCGGCAACTGCCGAGGCGCTGACGCCCGCGACCGCAACTGCGATGCAGAGGGATTGAATTAATTTTTTCATATTCGCTATTTTGACTGAATTGTTGTGTTTTTGCTTGTTACAATTGGGTGACGTTTGGGATTGCCAAATTCAGGTCGGCCCATTTGCTCTTTTTACAGGCTCGCAATACTGGTTCGTTTAGAATTTGTATTGCAAGCCAATCGAGACCACCTGGTGTTCGAAGGAACGGTAGGCCGGCGCCAAATTGACGGGCAGGTTGTTCAGCGCGTTGTCGCCCAGGTCGTAGGTGTAAGCCAGATTGGCGCTGAGATGGGTGTTGAAGGCGTAGGTCACGCCGGCAGAAAGCTCATATTCCAGGTCATCGCGCCGGCTCGGAGCCGTCCCCGCGTAGTCATTACCTTGAGTATAATCAGCCTCCCGAACTTTGCCGCCCAGATCCAAGCCCAGTTGCTTGGTCGCGCTCCAGTGGTAGGTCAAGCCGTAGTCGCTGTCAAATTCCGGCACTTTGCCGGTGCTGCCAACCCACTGCACTTGCTTGTAATTGAACGTCAGCGTCTGGCTGGGTGACAAGGTCGCCGTGAGGACGGCCTCGCCGTAATACTTGATGGGATTATGATCCGCGACCGGCGCCATGGAATTGTAATTGCGGAAATCCGGGCCGCCCGCCAGCTTCACGTCCAGCCAGTTCCACGGTTTGCCTTCCAGTCCGAGCAGCACGCGCTGATAGTCGCTGGAAGAATAATGCCTGTCCGAGGTAATCGCCGCCGAAAATTGCTGTTGGTATTGCGAGCCGTAGCGGTAGCCCAGCGTCGCGGCCAGCTTCGAGGTCAGATTATAGCCGAAATCCACGCCGCCGTTCACGTCGGAACGGTCCACCCAGTTTTGATACCCTTTCCACGGCGCGGCTCCGGTATTGTGCCAGTCGGTCAGCATATTGTAGTCCAGCAGCGAAGCCACCGGCCGGATGAAAATTTTGTCCCAGTCATAGCGCAAAACGACGGTGGAACGTTCCTGAATCTGCGCCATCCGCTCGCGAGGCACCATTTGGGCGAAGTTGTTGCGGAATTGGTCGAACTGGTTGGCCCCCGCGCCGGAGAGCTGGTTCAGAGCGTAAATCGGCGTCTGACGCGCGCCATCGTTATAGAGAAAGGCATTGTCCAACGAGAACGAAAAATTGCCGACCTGACCCTTGATCGTATCGCCAATCTTGTGCGCGTAGTAATTCTGCGACGGTGCGCCGTGGTAAAAATTGAAATCCGGTGTGTAATTAAACGACAGGGTCTGCAGGGTGTTTTGATTGCCCAACAGCGGCGCGAAATTAATGCCCACTTTCGGCGACACCGTGGAGACCCAGGACGATTTGGGATCCATGCCCTTGTCTGACACCAGCAGCACATTGTCGTCTTAGCTTTCCGTGACGCCGAGGGACAAGTCCGTCAGCCACGCCGGCTTTTGCCAGCTCGCGGAACCGGCGGCGGCAGGTGATTCTGCCGCCAGAGCGGACGTAGCCAGTGGCAGCAAAGCGGAGGCGGCAATGAGGTGATGGGACAGACTGGATTTTTTATTCATAATATTTTTTACAGGCAATTCTGCTTTGGATTGGTTGTCTGGTTTGTGTTGTGGAGGCTGATTTCGTTGTTTAATGAACTTGTTTGTTATAGTGATTGGCTCAAATGCGCCCACAGAATGAAGCCATCCTGTTACAGACATGTGGCGACAATGTTACTATCAGGTGACATACAGGCTGGTCTGTAACAATTGAGACATTCCTTAATGAACTTAGGATGAAAACGAATCTCCCCTGTCCTGCTTTTGTCATGAATCTGCCCTCGCTGCAACGACAGTTGTCCCCCGGCATCCGCATGACATCGAACGTCGGCGCGCAGAGAAATTCTTTGCCCGGACATTCCTGCTGCATCCGATGAATGATGACCGGCTCCGTCACGATGACGAACCGACTCGCCGGAGTCAGGCCTGGCCCGCATCAAATTTCATCGGAAGGAAAACTGCTTGACCCCATGAACAGATTTTGAAATTCTTACATTCGTATTCCGTAGCCCGATTACGGGCGTCGTAATGGCCATTAACCGCAAACTGCTCAATCGCGAGATTCTGCTCGGCTTCTGGAAGGTGCATATCCTGCACCATGCCGCCGAGGGGCCGCTGGTCGGCCAGTGGATGCTCCACGAATTGCGCGAACACGGCTACCTCGTCAGCCCCGGAACGCTTTACCCGCTGCTGCGCCGGATGGAAAAAACCGGCTGGCTCCGCTGCCGGGTGGACAAAAGGGCCGGCCCCAAGGCGCGCCGGGAGTATTTTCTGACGGCATCGGGCCGGGAAGCTTTGAAAGAAGCCCTCGCCTATTTGCAGGAGTTGCGGGGCGAAGTTGTGGAAACAAAGAAAAAATAACTGTGACGATTCTCACCATCGCAATGCGACGGCCGTTCACGGTCATCGTGTTCATTCTCTCCGTCGTCCTCAGTTCCATTTTGGCGCTGCGGCAGATGCCACGGGACATTTTTCCCACGCTCGGCATTCCCACGATTTACGTGGCGCAACCTTACGGCGGCATGGACCCGGCGCAGATGGAGGGCTACCTAACTTATTATTACGAATACCATTTTCTCTACATCACCGGCATTGAGCACGTCGAATCCAAGTCCATCCAGGGCGCGGCCCTCATCAAGCTCCAGTTTTATCCCGGCACCGACATGGCGGCGGCGATGGCTGAAACGGTCGCCTATGTGAACCGCGCCCGCTCCTTCATGCCGCCCGGCACGGTGCCGCCATTCGTGACGCGCTTTGATGCCGGCAGCGTGCCCGTGGGCAATCTTGTGTTTTCCAGCGAAACCCGGTCCGTGACTGAAATGCAGGATGCGGCTTTGAATCTCGTGCGTCCGCTTTTCGCCACGCTGCCCGGCGTCTCCGCGCCACCGCCCTTCGGTGGCAGCGCCCGCAGCATCGTCGTCAACGTCAAACCCGACAAACTCCGCGCCTACAACATGTCGCCGGATGAAATCGTCGCGGCACTCACTGCGGCCAATACCATTAGCCCTTCCGGCAATATGCCGATCGGAAATAAATATCCAATGGTGCCGCTCAATTCGGTCGTGAAAAACATCAAAGACCTGGAGGGCGTGCCGATTCGCGCGGGCGTTTATCCGGCGGTTTTTTTGCGTGACGTGGGCACAGTGCAGGACGCTTCCGACCTTGTCACTTGCTACGCGCTGGTCAACGGACGCCGCACGGTCTATGTCCCGGTCACCAAGCGCGCGGACGCCTCCACGCTCTCGGTGGTCAACCTCGTCAAAAAAAACCTGCCCAAGTTCCAGAGCGTAGTCCCCGGCGACGTGAAGGTCAGTTACGAATTTGACCAGTCACCTTACGTGACGCGGGCGATTGGCAGCTTGACGATGGAGGGCGCACTGGGCGCATTGCTCACCGGCCTGGTGATTCTGCTGTTTCTTCGTGACTGGCGCAGCGCGTTGGTCGTCGTGCTCAACATCCCGCTGGCGTTGATGGGCGCGGTGGTCGCGCTGTGGCTCACCGGCCAGACAGTCAACATCATGACGCTGGGCGGCCTCGCGCTGGCCATCGGCATTTTGGTGGACATGTCCACGGTCGTGATCGAGAACATCCACACGCACCTGGCGCAGGGCAAGCACATTGCCCGCTCAGTGGCGGACTCCGGGAAGGAAGTTGCATTGCCGCTGTTGGTGGCGATGTTCTGCGTGCTGGCCGTTTTCGTGCCGTCGTTTTTCATGGAAGGAGTGGCCAAGGCGATGTTCATCCCGCTCTCGCTCGCCGTCGCCTTTTCCATGGTCGCGTCCTATTTGCTGGCGAGCACCTTCGTGCCGGTCCTTTCCACCTGGATCATCCGCGCGCATCGGAAAGAGGAGATCGAGCATTCCCCGAAGAGCTTCCTCTCCTTTGCCCGGTTTCAAACCGCCTACAAAACCGCTCTGCAAAAAATCGTGCGCGTGCGCTGGCTGGTCATGGGCGCTTACGTCGTTGCCGCGGGATTGGTCATCGTGCTTGTGGGCCGGCAGCTCGGCACGGAAATTTTCCCGCGCGTGGATGCGGGCCAGCTTCAACTCCGATTCCGCGCCCCCACCGGCACACACGTCACCGGCACGGAAGCTATCGCGCTCGAAGTGCTGGACCTCATCAGGCAGGAGGCAGGGTCGAATAACGTCGCCATCACACTTGGCTTCGTGGGCGTCCACGCACCGAGTTACCCGATCAACCTGATTTACCTCTGGAACGGCGGTCCGGAGGAAGGCGTGCTGCAAGTTCAGTTGAAGTCCGGAGCACCGATCCGCATCGAAGCCTTAAAGGAGAGGTTGCGGCAGAGGTTCGCCGCGCAATTGCCGGACGTAAGTTTTTCGTTTGAGCCGAGCGACATCGTGAGCCGCGTGATGAGCCTTGGCACCTCAACGCCGATTGAAGTGGCGGTCAGCGGCCCGAACCTCGTGGCCAACCGGGAGTTCGCAGAAAAGGTTAAGGAGCGGCTTCAGAAAATTCTCGCGCTACGCGACGTGCAATTCGGCCAGGCGCTCGATTATCCCACTGTGGACGTGGATGTGAACCGCGAACGCGCCGGACTCATGGGCGTCAAGATGTCCGAAGTTTCGCGCTCGCTCGTGGCTGCCACCTCGTCCAGCCGATTCGTCGTGCCGAACTATTGGGCCGACCCGAACAGCGGGGTGGCTTACCAGATCCAGGTGCAGATTCCGCAGACCAACATGAACTCGCTCGAAGCGGCGCAGAATCTTCCGGTGAGTTATCGCGACGGCAAACCGATTCTGCTCCGGAACATCGCCAGCGTGAAGGAGGGCACGACCGTCGGCCAATATGCGCGTTACAACATGCAGCGCATGGTCACCGTCACCGCCAACATCGCGGACATTGATTTAGGCTCGGTGACAAAACAAGTCGCGCAGGCGCTCAACGACTTGGGCGCGCCGCCACCGAAAGTGAACGTCGCGCTGCGCGGCCAGGTCGTGCCGATGCAACAAATGTTCAATGGCCTGCAAACCGGCCTGCTACTGGCTATCGTCGTCATTTTTCTGCTGCTCATGGCGAATTTTGAATCCGTTAAACTCGCCGTCATCGTCGTTTCGACCGTGCCGGCTGTCATCGTGGGCATGGCCCTCACACTCTGGCTGACGCACACCACGCTGAACATTCAATCCTTCATGGGAGCGATCATGGCCATCGGCGTTGCCGTGGCGAACGCGATTCTGCTCGTGACGTTTGCCGAGCGCAGCCGGATCGGTGGCGCAACGTCCGCCGATGCCGCCGTCGCCGGCGCCCAAAGCCGGCTGCGCCCGATTCTCATGACCAGCCTCGCGATGATCGCGGGCATGTTGCCGCTGGCGCTCGGGTTAGGCGAAGGCGGCGACCAAACCGCGCCGCTCGGTCGCGCCGTCGTCGGCGGATTGGTGGCCGCAACGATTGCGACCTTGATCGTCCTGCCTTCCATGTTCGCCATTCTGCGCGGACACGCCAGCGGCCACTCAGTCTCGTTGGACCCCGATGATCCGTTGAGCGGACATTTTGGTCGGACATAATTGAACCGAAGTCACCTGAAACTCTGGACTATGAACCAAAAAATATTACTCGCGCCCGCCGCCTTCATCAGCGTTCTGCTGCTGGCCGTCAGTTCGCTGCATGCCGCCGACGCACCCAAGCCCGTTGAAGTCAAAACTACCGTGCCCGCACGCGGCGACATCATCCGCTTCGTGACTTTGCCCGGCAGCATCAAGGCCAACCAGCAAGTCACGCTTTACGCCAAAGTCGCCGGCTATCTGAAATCATTGACCGTGGATAAGGGCGACCGCGTCACCGCCGGCCAGGCGCTCGGCGAAATTGAACTGCCCGAACTCGCCGCCGAGGCGGTGAAGTATCGCGCGGAAATTAAAGTCGCGCAGACGGATTACACGCGCCTGGAAGCCGCCAAGAAAAGCGCGCCCGACCTGGTCACGCCGCAGGCCGTGGACGAAGCCCAGGGCCGCTTGGACATCGCCAAGGCAAACCTCGAACGCACTGAAACCTTGCTCAACTACAGCAAACTCACCGCCCCGTTCAGCGGCGTGGTGACGATGCGTTACGTTGATCCCGGCGCGTTCATTCCCGCCGCCACTTCCGGCAGCGCCGCGCAAACTGCGGCCATCGTCACGTTGATGGATTTCAACACGGTGCGCGCACAGGTCGCCGTCCCGGAACTTGAATCGGCGTTGGTGCGCACCGGCCAGCCCGTTCGCGTCACGGTCGAAGGTTTGCCGGGCAAACGATTCGACGGCGGCGTTTCGCGCTTCAGCTACGCCCTCGACGACGCCACGCGCACGATGCTGGTGGAGGCGGATTTGCCCAATGCCGATCTCACGCTGCGCCCCGGCATGTATGCCACCGTAAAAATCGGCGTGGAAAAACACCCCGACGCGCTGCTCATCCCGGTCGAAGCGCTGGTGATGGAAAAAGCCAATGCCTTCGCGTTTGTGAACGCCGACGGCAGGGCGAAGAAAACCGCGATCAAGACTGGCTTCAACGATGGGGCGAAGGTGGAAGTGATCAGCGGCCTGACCGGAAATGAAGCGGTCATTCTCGTGGGCAAGCTAACGCTGGCCGATGGTGCGACCGTGAACGCAACGGAGGCCAAATGAAATTTTGGATTTACGATTTACGATTTACGATTTGTGCGGCGGGCATTCTGCTGGCTGGCTCGTTCGTCACTTTCGCCGAGGAAACCAACCGCGCGCCGCAGATGATTGATTTGCCGACCGCCCTGCGTCTGGCGGGCGCGCAAAATCTCGACGTGCAGATCGCGCAGGCGAAGCTGGCCGAAGCCAGGGCCAACTCGCAAAGCGCCGTCGCGCAGTTTTTTCCGTGACTCGCGCCGGGCATTACATATCGCCAGCACGACGATAAAATCCAGGATGTCGCGGGTAACATCCTTGACGTTCACAAATATTCCACCGCGCCCGGTGCGGCGGTCAACATGCAGGTGGATCTGGGCGATGCGCTCTACAAGTCGCTCGCGGCCAAACAAATTGCCCGGGCCGCCGCGCACGGTATAGAAGCGCAACGACAGGATTCCGTGCTCGCCGCCGCGCAGGATTATTTTGAACTCGCGCTGGCCCAGGGCACGGTGACGGTGGCGCGAGAATCGGTCACCATTTCCACTGAATACGAACGGCAGCTCACCAACGCCGTCGCGGCTGGGCTGGCGTTCAAAGGCGACGCGCTCCGGGTGCGCGTCCAATTCGAGCGCAGCCAGCAGGCGTTGCGGCAGGCGCTCGAACAGCAGCGCATCGCCGCCGCCCGTCTCGCCCAGGTGCTGCGGCTTGACCTAGCGGTGGAACTCATCGCACAGGATTCCGATCTCGCACCACTCGCGCTCATCGCCCCCAACGCCGCGCTCCATTCGCTGGTGTCGCAGGCTCTTGCTGCGCGGCCCGAATTGAAGCAGGGCGATTCGCTCGTCGCTGCCGCGCGTGACGCCAGACAAGGCGCGACCTACGGTCCGCTCATTCCCACGCTCGGCGCCCAGTTGTTTTTCGGCGAACTCGATGGTGGGCGCGACGGCATTGCCGATCGTTCCGGCGCACAACAGGATTATTTCGTGGGCGCAAGCTGGCGCATCGGCCCGGGCGGACTGTTTGATTTTGCCCGCATCAATTCGGCATCCGCGCGGCTCAAGCTGGCCAGTTTGGGCCTAGACAAAATGCACGACGAGACAATACGTCAGGTGGTGGAGACGTTTACCCGCTGGCAATCGCTCGCGGATCAGGTCGAGACCGCCAAACGCATGCTCGCCGCGGCGGAAGAAGGTCTGCAACTCGCGCAGCAGCGCAAGGAATTTGCCGTGGGCGTGGTGCTGGAGACCATCCAAGCCGAGCAGGATCTTACCCGCGCCCGGCGTGATTATTTGAAAACAGTGGCGGAATTTGACGAGGTGCAATACGCCCTGTGCAAGGTCACCGGTAGACTGTGAGATCATTCCGTGGGAATAACTGGCACCTGCGTTTTCGATGGAGCCTTGGCTGACAAAAAAGCACCAAATTCCAAGCACCAAGCTCCAGAGAACCTCCAACCTCCAATAACCAAACCCGGCTTGAGCCACACCGGTTGCGGTTGGACGGAAAGCCATTTTGCATCGAAAGCGGCGCTGGTTCCAGCCCGATTGAAGTTTGGTGTTTAAAGCTTCTCTGGAGCTTGGAGGTTGGTGCTTGGTGTTTCCACTCAAACCCAACGTCCAGATCAAACGCGGCCTGGCTTCCATGACTCCACTGAACCCGCTGCGCGAAAATTCTCTACGTCCGCTCAAACCGCCCTGTGCGGAGGAAATGAATTGTCGGTTTAATGACCGTCCGGTTGCGCATCAGAAACGGATGCGTGGCGTGAATGACGATGTGATCCGTCATCCCTGCCAGTTTGGTGCGTCCGACGGACACCTTGCCATCGTCACTGCCAGGAATGAGCAAACTGTTGATCCAGTTGATCAAGCGGTCGCCGGCAATCACGCCGACGCAAAAATTCGCCGGGCCAAGTCTGTTCGGCGTTGAGTTTATGTCCGTGCCCAATTCATTTCCCGCCGGGCCGTTGAGCTTTTTGAAAAACCACCACGAACCCAGCTTGTCCACCACTTCGCTGCCTTGATTCGGCGGGCCAAGCATCACCACGCGGCCAAGATTCGGAATGGTGTGACGAGCTAGATAACTACGGACGAGAATCCCGCCAAGCGAGTGCGTGACAAAATGAACGGTCGTCGCTCCGTCCTTTTGACAGCCATTGACCGCCCGCCCAATCGCATCGTCGCTCAACTTCTCAATCGCGGCAGTGCGCGACGGATAATCCACATCCACGACCTTGTAGCCAGACTGCGACAGCGCCTTTTCCATCGGCACCATCGAGCGGCTCGTGCGGCACAAGCCGTGAAGCAGGATGACGTATTCCTGATATTCAGTCGCGGAAACAAGCAGCGGAAGAACGGCCATGGCGATGATGAGCGCAAACTTCATTGCACGTGATCAGCCTGCATTTTCGATCGGCTTGGCCGAAATCTCCAGCATCCGCTCGATCGGCAGGCGGGCGCGCCGGATGATTTCCGGCGGCAACTCCACGCGCGGCAAAAGTTTTTCCATGCAGTCGCGCACCTTTTCAAGCGTGTTCATCTTCATGTATTTGCACTCGCTGCAACGGCAGTTGTCCGTCGGCAGCTTCAGCGCATTGAAAACCGGCGCACACAAAAATTCCTTGCCGGGACATTCCTTTTGCATCCGGTGAATGATGCCCGACTCCGTCACGATCACAAACCGCTTCGCCGGACTCGTCTTGCAATAGGTGATCATCTTCTCCGTCGAGCACACTGAATCCGCCAGGTCGCGCACCTCGCGCAAACTTTCCGGGTGAACCACGATCTTCGCGTCGGGAAACTGCCGTTTCGCCGCCAGCACCCGCTCGCGTTGAAACTCGACATGCGCGTAACAATTGCCTTTCCACAACGTCATCGCCCTGCCCGTCTGCTCCATCACCCACTGGCCGAGATTTTCGTCCGGCACGAACAGCAGGTCGCGGTCCTTCGGCGCGGCGTTCACAATTTTCTCCGCGTTGCCGCTCGTCACAATCACGTCGCACAACGCCTTCGCCGCCGCGCTGCAATTGATGTAGGCAATCGTCCAGAAATTCGGATTGGTCTTTTGCAGCGCCGCCAGTTTCTCCGCCGGACAACTCTCCTCAAGTGAGCAGCCCGCGTCCTTGTCCGGCAGCACCACGATTTTGTTCGGGTTCAAAATCTTCGCCGTCTCTGCCATGAAATGCACGCCGCAGAACACGATGACATCCGCGTCCGTCTTCGCCGCCTGCTGCGCGAGGCCAAGCGAGTCGCCCACGAAATCCGCAATGTCCTGGATTTCTGGCACCTGGTAATTGTGCGCGAGGATGACGGCGTTGAGCTGTTTCTTGAGAACAAAAATTTCCTTCGCCAGCGGCTCGAATTGTTTTTTGGCCATCGCCGCGCGCGGCTGCATGTCTGCGACATCAATCATGGGGGAAAGTTACTTGCCCGGCGCGAAGCCGTCAAACCGTGAGGGTGTGTGACTGAAATCTGACTTGGTTCAAAAGACGGGGCATTTTTTGATTGGAATATGTCTATTACATAGGCATAATGGCGCCCATGAAATCTCTCCAAGCGCAACGCGATCAAATCCTCCAACAAATGGCTCAACTCGACACCATGGAATACGGTTCCCTTCAAACCGAACACCGCCCGGCTGCCGCCGGCGGCACCACCGGGCCCTATTTCAAACACCAAGTCTGGGAGCAGGGCAAAAACCTGAGCCAGCGCATCCCCGCCGCCGAGGCTCCGGCCCTGCAAACCGCGCTGGCCAATCGCCAGCGTTGCGAAGCACTGGCCCGCCGGTTCATTGACCTGACCGTTCAACTGACCCGTCGCCGCCCCGATACCCAGGCCGACGCAAAAAAAAACGCCGGATCGTGGCGCAGGCCCTTGCTGCGGAAACCGAGGCCTTCCTGACCCTGGCGCGGGAACGACTGGCCACCGAAGGCTGGACCTCCAGCGACTGGGTGGAAACCGGCTTGCGCGAAGCGCTGCTCAAGGATGGCCGGCGGCTGTTGGAACACTTGCTCAACGACTCCGCACTGCCCATCCCCGACGACACCAGCCGTCCGGGCGAGAAATGCACCGCAGCCGTCTCCCGCGAAGTGGAAACGCTCTTCGGCAAACTCACCCTGCGTCGCAATTATTATTATGCGCCGCAGACCGGAACCGGACGCTATCCACTGGACAGCGCCCTGAAACTGGCTGGCGCCTATACCCCGGCGCTGGCACGGCTGATGAGCCGGGCCGCCGCCCAAACCGGGTTCGAGTCTGGCAGCAAGGACTTGCGGGTCTATGGCGGCATCCAGATTCAAGGGCGGCAAATCCACCGCCTGATGCAAACCCTCGGCCCCTCCGTCCAACAGGCGTGCGCCGACTTGCCGGATGAAAAACCCGACCCTCCCATTCCCGCGCTTTACGTGGCGATGGATGGCACGGGCGCGCCCATGGTGCCAGCGGCCCTGGCCGGCCGGGCGGGCAAACAGCCCGACGGCACCGCCAAGACCCGCGAAGTCAAACTGGGCTGCGTCTTCACCCAGCACAGCACGGATGCGGAGGGCCAGCCGGTCCGGGATGCCGCCAGCACCACCTATTTGTGCGGGCTGGAAACCGCGGGTGATTTTGGCACCCGGTTGCGGCGGGAAGCCTTTCGCCGCGGGCTGTGCCAGAGCCGGCGGGTCGTGCTCCTGGGCGATGGCGCCCCGTGGGTCTGGGAACTGGGCCGGGTCAACTTCCCCAACGCCATTGCCATTCTGGACTACTATCACGCCCGCGAACATCTGACCCTGCTGGTCGAAGCCTTGGCGGGCAAAGGCACACCCGCCGCCGCCCAACTCATCAAACGGTGGGAAAGCTGGCTGTGGGAGGGTCACCTTCCGCGGTTGCTCAAGGCGGTGCAACCGCGTGTGCGCCGCTGCCCGCAGCCCGCTTCCGAAGCGGCGGCGACCCAATTGGGCTACTTCCAGAAAAACCAGCTCCGCATGCGCTATGGCGAGTTTCGACGCCAGGGATTCTTTATTGGCTCCGGCGTGGTGGAAGCCGGCTGCAAGACGGTGGTGGGCCAGCGCGCCAAACAATCCGGCATGTGCTGGACGGAAGCGGGTTTGCTGGCCGTGCTTCACACCCGCTGTGCGCTCTTGGGCGGACAGTTCGACGCCTTCTGGGACAACTGGAATCAAACTCCTCACACCGTCCGGGCGTTCTCCGTCTAACCCGCCAGGTCAGCTTCCAGTCACACACCCAAACCGTGACAGCGGCCAGTTTTGCATTGGCAATCGCGGCAACGCTGCGTATCGTAACAGCGGTAATTTTATCGTCATGCCTAGGAAAAAGCCGACAAAACTCGCGGGCGGGCCGGTTTCCCGGTTCATCCAGCATCATTACCGGCATTTCAACGCCGCGTCGCTGGTGGACGCCGCGAAGGGTTACGTCGCCCATCTCGACCGGGGTGGGCGGATGATGATCACGCTCGCCGGCGCGATGAGCACCGCTGAACTCGGCCTCTCGCTCGCCGAAATGATCCGCCGCGACAAGGTGCATCTCATCACCTGCACCGGCGCGAATCTGGAGGAGGACGTTTTTAATCTCGTGGCGCACGATTTTTACGAGCGCGTGCCGCAGTATCGCTACCTTTCCGCGGAAGACGAACAGGCATTGCTCAACCGTCACATGAACCGCGTGACAGACACCTGCATTCCCGAACGCGAAGCGATGCGCCGCATGGAAAAGGCGATGCTCGAAGTCTGGACCGCCGCCGACAAAAAGGGCGAACGCTTTTTTCCGCATGAATTTTTTTATCAGGTTTTGTTGAGCGGCAAATACGAAAAGTATTACCAGATTGACCCAAAAGATTCATGGATGCTTGCCGCTGCTGAAAAAAATCTGCCCATCGTCGTGCCCGGCTGGGAAGACGCGACGCTCGGCAACATGTATG
>ODAK010004724.1_pt1 | contig 13943 bp, 9 predicted proteins | sample 1539591 | NCBI WGS metagenome assembly ODAK01 (sample SAMEA3539303, study PRJEB22396) | soil metagenome | biome: tundra; feature: field; material: soil | place: USA | collected 2010-05 | depth 0.15 m | reverse complement strand
CCGGACCCGCCGGTTCGCCAAGTGGTCCGCGATCTGCTCCTTCGCGCTCGGCATGGCCGGACAAGTGGCCTACCATCTGCTCGCCCAGGCCGGGACGGCGCGAGCACCGTGGCCCGTCACCACGATCGTGTCCTGCCTGCCGGTCCTGGTCCTGGCCATGGGGACCGCGCTGGCGCACATGCTGCGCGCCGATGCCGGCACCGCAGCGGACGCACCGGACAACGGGACCGGAGGACCAGCAGTATCGCGGTCCCCTGCCTGGTCCGCCGAGGACCAGGCAGGGGCGGCCCAGGACCAGGCCGCACCCCCGGCCCCTCTGGCCGGGACCGGTCCTCCCGCTGGGACCACGACGGCCCCGCAGCAGGACCACGACACCAGGGCGGTAACAGCAATCCCGTCCGGCATCGGCCAGGCACGCCTGGCCGCCAGCAGGCTTACAGAAGCGGGAAGGCCGGTATCCAGACGGGCCCTGCGCGGCGAGGGAATCAGGGGCTCCAACCAGGCCCTGAACGCCCTGGCGCGCACGATCAACGCCGAGCTGGCGGGCACAGCAGTTGTCCCGGCCAGACCTGTTCGGACGGCTCTGGATAACTGACGACTGGCTTGACCGCGAGCTTGCCGCGATAAACCAGAGGGATGTGACCGGAGACCTGGAACGCGGAGTCGCGTCCATAGCCCATTCCCGGGGCTGGGACTAACTATTGCGGATCGGCAGCCTTCTGGTCGAACAGCGCCTTCGACAATTCTACGCGCCGAGCGGTCGTCATCGGGCTATCCGAGGTCAGTATTTCCCTCAGTGCAGCCTCTACCGGAGCCAGCCTTTCCTCTATCCCTTCTATCAGGTTCTCAAGCTCAGCCTTAAGGTAGCCTGCTGTAACAAAGGCATCCTCGTCAAAGCGTTCCGTCACTTCGTCTTCCTTTCAGTATCGTTCAGTGTGATAGCTAACACACTACCCTTCGGGCGTATTCCGCGCTATCTCACGGTGATTGCGGGGCTACGGGAAACGAAACTCCTGTCAAGACAAGAGATCGCACAAAGGGTCAAATCGGACCTTTGGGTGGGTTGGTCAAGGTTACGACCCAGCCCCAGCGCTCAATGTCCTTGCTTTAGGGACATACGGCCTGGTCAAGCACAGGCGCTCCGGTACAGCGCGTGACCCTTGAACTGGAGACCTTGGGGCGATCACACAGGGTGGTGTGGCGTAGATCACGCTAAATCGGCCTAACGCAAGGCCATTGGGCAGTCAGCCCAGGTGGACGCCCGCGGCGTGGTACTCATCGGCACGGGCGTGGTCATGACCGGGGTACCGGATGGCCTTGCAGCGTTTCCCTGGTCTGGCTGGCTGGTGGTTGCGCTTGCTCTGGCGGGGACGGTCTGGACGACTGTGCGGGTGGTGTCGGACGTGCACAAGACCCGGATGAGCTAACTGCTTGCGGTAGGTCCCCAGCCGTTCAGCGGCCCGTTCCGGGCAAGATCGGCCTTCCATTCCGCTCCCAAAAATCGGACACCGGGACTGGCTGCGGAGGAGGCTACCTACCTCTGCTGACATCAGCCGGTTGCGGCGTTCGGCTGGACCCTCTCGCTCAGTTCAGCTAGGAGCCTGTCGATCGGTGCGGCCAGATAATCAGAGCGGTTGCCGCCTGTGGCTGCGTCGAGCCCAGTAGCGTCCCTAAGTCTAGGGAGCACGCCCCCTGGGAGGTGCTGCCCTTCGGGATCGCGGTGGCGGAGCATGAGAACGGCCAGCAGAGCACCGAGGTAATCACTGTCGTTGAGCCTGACCCGTGCTAGCCACTCAAGCAGCTCCGAGGATGTCTCCTCGGCCTTTGCGCGAATCTCCGGTGCAGCGTACGCCAGGAGGTAGCTGGTGTTGATGCTCGCCGGGACCTTGTTCGTTGTGTGTTCATACGGCATCCAGACCTGCCGCATGCCCATCTGATATCGCCGGACATTGTCGAAATCGTTGAGGACCCAGAAGTGCAGAACCTTGCGAAACTGTTCAAATCGCTCGTCGTCCAACAGATCCTCAACTTTGAACTCCAGGATCGGCGGTCCCAGCGAGTGACTACCGGTGGCACCATCAAAGCCGTACGTGGGGGCTGGCCCTGGCTCCCCTGGCTTCCCTGGCACTTCCGGTCCTGGCTCCCCCGGGACGAGGGCCATACTGGCAGGTAGCTCCGGCGCGGCTGCCGCCGCGAACCTTGCCATCGTCTGGTAGACACGCACCAGGCCGTCCTTCTTCCGAATAATGCACAACAGGAGCGGCGCGGGGTACTCAACGATCCACCGGACCGACTCAGGGTGAATGAACGTCCAGGGCGCTACCTCGCTCTTGACCTGAACCGAGTAGTACCCGACGGGCCAGACGCGCTGCCCCTGTCGCTCCGAGAAGAGGGTGCAGTACAGATCTACTCCATAGTCCTCCTGGCGAGCTACTAGGACCGACGTGCCGAACATGGTGAAGACGTACTGGGCCAGGTACTCGGAACGACCTGCCTCGTGAAAATTAGCCGCAATCGAGCCAGTTGCTGTTGGTTTCTTCGCCATCTATCTCCCTGGGGGCTTGACCCGGCGGGCGCAGCTGAACTGGGCGGTCGTCCTGGAGTCGAACAGTCTCTGATTGTCTCATCTGCCGACTGTCAACGGCTCGGACAAGCGGTCATGTGGCCGGGCTATCCTGCCCGGTAACGGGCGTCCAGCGGACGGGTGTGCCGGGTCCCACGCTTAGCGGGCTCGTTGCCAGGCGCCGCATGCGGTGGCGCGGGCGTGTCCCTCTGGCGACCCCATGAGAAGCGACCCTGCCACGTGGCTATAGTTCACGGGCGGATAGACAGAACCAACAGTAAGTATCGCGTCGCGCTATGACCTGATGCTGACGACTGCTCGCCAAAGGCAGGGCCCACGCGGGCGGCGAGCCGCCTTCCGCTCCGGCTGTCACTCTGTTAGCGCTGCCGGGTCGTCATAGACCACGGGCGCGCGGTGCTTGTCCGGGCGCCGGGATGAGCAGAAGCAGACCAGCCGGGCTCTTGATCCGCGGGTTCTGTCATGCCTCGTCTGGTGGAAGCATGTCGAAATTAGCCAGCGCCGGGTGCCGCTACCTTGGAGTTCGGAGCGGATTAGCTCAACCGCGACGTCGTCGGCGTCACTGGCTGCCTGCCGCTGCTGCCGCCAAGCTTCTACCGCTTGCTTTTCATCCTCCGATCCGGGTTCAGTCTTCTTAAGACCGTCGAAGCAGGCCCAGGTGTCACCCGCCACGCTGAGTGGTCATGGATGGGGGCGTTGGGCGTCAGGCGGGGCGGGCATGACGGGTAGGGGTTGCGGGGTGGTGGTGCCCGGCGTCAGGGTGGGCACGACGGAATGGGAACGGCCCGCCCGGCTCAAGTTCGCTGCCTGACCGGACTAAAAGACGTGATGTAACAGTCGGCCAGATAGAGCGCAACAGAGCGAATGCGGATGAACCTAGGTCGTCCCTTCCTTGTCAGGTGGCCCATCATCCATGAAGGCGTGCACGTAGTCCTCAACTAGCTCATGAGCAATCGAGAACGCGGAATCTACCAGTTCTGGTCCGAGACGAATGTGCAAATCAGTCCGCGGGATGCGATGGTGACGATGAAGGGGATTTTCGCAGACTGTCAGAATGTATTGGTCCAACGCTCCCCACTCGCCATGGACACTCGCGCTCGCTGGGGCAAAGAGGAGCCGATACTCGGAGAGCAAGCCGACTTGCTCGGCCATCTTTCGGGTATCGATTCCCGCGAAGTTCCCCTCGATACTGATGTCCTGGAACTCCTCCCAGATATCCTGATTGACCAAAGCATTCAGGTACTCAATGTTCCTGTCCAGATCAGGGGATGGATCCTCCAAGCTGTCCCTGTACTCCTCCAGGTGGAGCTTCAGTAGCTTAATCCGTCCTCGACCGTAGTCCTTGAACCGTGAATAGAGTTCTGGGTCGTTCCGTTGAATGAGCCACTTGAGTACGATCCTTGACTCGAGCAGCGCGCGAGTGATTGAGCTGCCATGCTCCATTGTCCAGAGGGCTGGATACCCAATGAGGACTGACAGACTGCGAAGCATACGCAGAGTGATTCCCGCGAGTACCTCGTAGCGATCAGGGGTATACAGGTCCGGGTCGACGTGCTGTGCCGTTTGGCCGAACGACTTTTGAAGATCGTCAAGCTCGGCGTGCCACTGGCGTTGCGCGGCTGTGATCGAGTCTTTCGAGGCGCGCAGCTCGCTGCCAGAAGGCTGGTCACCACTGGTCTTGCACTTGTAGAGCTTCCAGTTCTGTCGCCAGAACGTCCTTGCCCACGCGAGCGCAGGGGTATCGGCTCCGTCTTCTGCAACCCCATACTTATCCGAGGCAAACGCTAGGAACGTCGCGCGAATCGACGGCTCGATGCGGCGTCGCTCCTCCTCCGTTATATTGGATGGATACCGAGGCAGAACTTCCTTCCATTCCTCGAATACCTCAGGGCTAAGGACTATCTTCCCGGCCTTAAACCTAGCGCGCAGGGTCATGCATTTTGCTCTGGTGGCAACGGCACTCTGTCCGTGTGAGCTATCGAGCACCACCTTGGCCAGGTATCTTTCCTGCTCATCAGGCGGGATAATCGGTTCCCGCCCGCGCCAACCATCGAGGAGCCACGCACCAGGCATGTCTGAATACTTGCCTAGCGCTCGCGCCAAAATTCCGGGGATACCTCCCTCATAGAGGCCATCACTCCGGAGGGCATAAATGATTTCGCTCCGCAGTTCCTCCGAGACTAGCTCAAACGAGGTCAGCTCGCCACCAAGAAGCAGGTCGTCCGGCTTTTGCACCCGACCGTCAGCAACGGCCGCATCAATGACTGACTCAACCCGGTCGATAAACTTGGCAGCTAGGAGCATGCCTTCATCGCCGTGCTGGGTTATGACTGAACATAGCCAGAGCATGTCAGGAAAGGTGTCACGAAGCCAAGGCACGCTTTTCATCTTGGAGATCGTCCGGAACGGCGGCTGCAAGGTCTTCCCGGTTCGACGATGATCCTTCAGAGAAGAGTTATTGCGCTTGCGTCTCTTTCCACCCGACCTTTGTTGCTTCCGGCTAGCTCCCATAGGTTATCTCTGCACCTCCGCACATTAGCTAGACTCTGTCGTAGTCAAACTTATCGAAGATCTGGCTCCTCGGGGACGCCTCAGTCGGTCGCCTGTACCACGCCGCACGCGGTGCAGGCCAGCCAGCCGGGCCCGGCTTCCACGACGGTGTCCTCATGGAGGCAAAAGTCGGCCGTCAGCTAAGTGAGGCTGGTTAGGGTTATGCTCGGCGCCGCCGGGTGCTGGGCGAGGACCACCCCGACACGCAGCGCTCGGCCCGTAACCTCGCCGAAGACCTCCGCGCCCTCAGACAGGTATAGCCAGGCGCGTCCAGGTCGGGTGATGACCCGATAACCCAGCCTTCAGTAGTGGACCGCATTCTGCGTCTTTACTGGTCGCTGCAGCGTCAGCGCGCGGATAGATGGTAAGTATCACGTCACGCGCCATGACCTGAGGCTAACGACTGCTCGCCAAGGCGAGGAGTCACTAGAAGCAGGTGATGGAACATCGGCGGCCTGATGTGGCCCGACGATCCCGTGAAGGGTGACTAGCGCTCCGATTAGTACTACAGCCGCATCCTGAGACTATTGATTCCGCGCTGGTAATGGAACCGCCGGGCGCGGGCCTGGTGGCGGCGGCGCCAGCCTGACCAGCGCTCGTGGTACCGCTCCTGGCGGGTGACGCGGGTGTAGAGGTTGAACAGGCGCCGGGTCTCGGCGGCGGTCAGCGGGATCATCTCCTCGCCGTTTTCATCCGTTATCACATGCGGCAGCCTATATGTCCTCGGCGGGCTGAATATTTGTCCACAGGCTCCGGTACCCCTTTTTACCCGGCTGGCTGCCGGCCGCGCCGCCCGGCGGCACGGGGCCTGGCCGCAGGGCGTGCGCGGTCACGGCGAGGAATGCGTGCGCGAGCATCGACAGGGTGATGTGCCGGCGATGTCAGCTGCTCAGGAGGGTCCGCACCCCGAAGCTAGCTGTCGTCGGCGAGGCAGACCACCGCAGGACACGCTGGCGGGATCGGACTCGCCGACCTGGGCCAGTTTCCGCTGACGAACCTTTTATGTGCGATCATGGATCGCATGTCGGCGCCCACCTGGCCAAGGACCGTCGTGAAGTGCGGGCGCTGTGGACGCGGTCACCGGCTGAGGGTTACTCCAGGCATCGTCGTCGATTCGCTACCAAATCACCACGCCATGTGCCGAATCGAGACCCTTACCTTATGGCAGGCTTGGCAGAGTAGATCCCTGACCGCTATGAGATGAGACCCTTGCCGAAGACCACCGCGGCGCCGATCGTGGGACCTGGACGGACAGTCCTAGACTCCGGCTTGCCTTGGCCTGAACTCAGCCGTCTTGCGAAGGCTGACCAGCGAGCGCGCGACCCGATCTACGGCGCCCATCGTTGGTGGGCTCGTCGGCCACCAGCGGTGATGCGCGGCCTTGTTCTCGCCGCGGCCTTGCCAGAGGGTACATCGGAGAACGAATATTGGTCGGCTTTTGCCGACCCAACAACATTCCTAAGCGGCCTCTCGGCTTATGATCCATTCGCTGGAGGCGGTTCGACCCTCGTCGAAGCGCGGCGCCTAGGTGCAGATGTCGCTGGTTGTGACGTCGACCCGCTGGCGACATTGATCACAAATTTCGAACTTGCCCCTCCACCGAATGAGGACCTGGCGACTGCTAGCGATAGGTTGCTTGCTCATGTCGCCAAGCGGGCTGAACATCTGTACCCGGGTGTTAAGGGTCGCCCGCTCCACTACTTCTACCTCCGAGATGTCAGCTGTCCGGAGTGCTCACACACGGGTCCCCTCTATCGGAGCCTAATTATCGCTCGCGATCTCGATCGAGTTGGCGCCGTTGTACGTTCGTCCCCCATCACGGCTTTCTGCCCCAAGTGTTTTGCAATTCATAACCTGACGACAGCAAATCAAGCGGCGTTGAATTGCTGTGATGACGAACATTCTTTGAACCAAGGTACATTCAGTGCGGCTCGATACGCGTGTCCGAAATGTGACCGACGCTGGACTCATACCGACTTGAGGACTGGCGTCGCTCCTCGACGCCTTATTGGCGTTGAGGAGACAGTAGAGGGTGGGCGACGAATCATTCGGGCACCCCTTGAGATAGACAGCGACGCACTGGAGCAAGCAAGTCTTCGGCGTATTCAACTGGCGGGTGAACTCGCGCTTCCTACCGAGGATTTTGCGGAACAACGGCTTGAGCCGAGGCCGCGAAGCTACGGCATCGTCAGTCCACTTTCGCTCTTTTCGGATCGTCAACTGATCTGTCTCGGTGCAGCTTTTCAGTGGATCAAAACCGCCGATATCAGCGACAGCGTGCGCCACGGTCTTAACTTGGCCATGTCGAACGCGTTGGCGACGAATAACCTTCTCTGCGGATATGCCACGGACTATGGCCGTCTTTCGGCTCTATTCAGCATCAGGAGCTATTCGATGCCGGCGCTCGGTGTCGAGCTTGCCCCACTCCACCCGGATGCGGGTCGTGGGACGCTTCCACGAAACCTTAAGCGGGTTGCCCGCTCTACCGCAAAGTCCGCCCGCAGACACATCTGGTCTCTCGAAACGAACAAGCCTGAGCGGGTGCAACTAGATTTCGCGCCAGATCCCATGCCTCGCGCGGTTAACTGCGTTTCAGCAGCGAACGCGCCCCTAAGGCCCAGCAGCGTGGATATTTGTATTACTGACCCTCCTTATTTCGACTATATATTTTATAGCGAACTGTCGGAGTTTCATCGCCTCTGGCTAAATCTGCCACTTACGGATCATCCCCTACTCCCCAATCTGTCGGATGGTCCAGTTTCATCCTATGCTAGTGATCTAGGGGCCTGTCTTCGCGCGACCCTCCCGGCATTGCGACCTGGTCGTCCGCTCACCTTCACATATCACGCAGCCACGTTCGAAGCCTGGGAAGCAGTGGGGCTCGGGCTGGACGCAGCGAAACTGGTTATCACGGCTCTTTGGCCTCTTCGTAATGACGCTCAGATGGGCGTTCACAGCTCCAAGGGCAACTGCGAATGGGATGTAGTTCTTGTCTGCAGGCCGCTTGACGAATGTACCCGGCAGCCTCATGACATCCGCTTCGAAGACTGGGCAGACGAAGCTGCTCGGCATGACCTTAAATTTAGTGCCGCCGACGAGCAGAATGTCCGAAACGCTCTTGTAATGGCCGTCAGTCGTTTCGCTCATTATCAAGTTGATAGCAAAGCCACTAACCAGGGATGACATGAATTCCGCAGAACGAACCGCTCTTCTCGATCAACAAAAGCGGCAAAGGGACTACAGCTATCGAATGTGGGTACGCGAGGAATGGCGCGTCTTTCCCGTGTGGGATGTTCCAATTGAGGCATTGGCTCTTAATATAGATAATCGTCGGTTTGGTGCGGAGCGCAAACTGATGGAGGAAAAGATCGGCCGCTCCCTTGATCCGGAGAACCGACCCGAGGACGAGCGGTCCGTCATCTCGATTCTTCTCGATGCCCAGATCGACGTCCTCAATGGTGAAGTTTTTGGCAAGATGAGCAAAGACGCCAGGGCGCTTGAGGAGGATTGGCGGAAGCGGAAGCAAGAGACACCGTTCTGGATTAGGCCAGACGGAAGTGTCCGCAACGGCAATCGCCGATTGGCGATGATTGAGCGTCTGCAAGAGGAGGTTGGGGATGATTCACTTAGGCGTGTCGATGCTGTAATTCTCGACACCGCAGATGTTTCTGAACAAGACCTCTTCGAGATGGAGCAGCGAGAGCAGCTCACCGAGAATCAGAAGATTCTTTATACGGACATTAACCGTCTATTGACTATCCGCGAGGCGGCGATAGCCCGCGGCATCGATTGGGGATCCGCCGAGTCGGTCATGCACGTCGCAGGCCAGATTCAACACCTCACTCGTGGTAACAGATCTGATGCAGCGGTTCAGTTGAGAGCGATCCGGTACATGGATGCATTCCTCATCGACTCAGACGCGCCCGGCATGTATGAGAAGGCTTATGGTTCGGTGGAGACGTTTCGGGACATCGGACGGAACATGGCGATGCTGGACGATGATATGCGCGAGTATGCCGACGACATGTTGCGCGTCTGTTTCGCATCTCTACGTGCAAATCAGTCGTTTCAGTCGATTAGAGGACTGAGACAGCTGTTTAAGAAGGATCGTGCCGCTTTCGATCGTCTAGTCAATCGCGTGGATAGCGAGGAAACAGAGTGGCGAGAGGCCGGGGGAGGAGGTCTTGACGAGCCAGACCTTTCTGGGTATGGGGAACCAGCGAGCGACGACGACGACGACGACATAGATGAAGAGGACGAAACCGAGCCTGTTTCCGTCGTTCCTAATTATCCGAAGCCGGTCGTCCGCAGTCTGATTAGCAATGCCATCGACGCAATGCGCTCCCGTGACCTTGATGTGCTAGATGCTGTACAGCAAGCGCTTTCGCGGCTAAATTCTGTTCCGCCTACGACTGACGCCCTAGGCAACGCCTTTAGCGAAGCGGGTGGTGAGGAAATTCGGGCCATAACAAGGGAGATCGTCAGCTGGGCCGAACAGGCACGTCAGATAGTCGAATCGTAGAATGACTAAGACAGTTCGAGTCCGCATCGAACATGACGGCCTTATTGTACAGGGCGATGAGATAGCTGCTGATCGCAGAGCGCGACTCTTCTTTGGCACAATCCTCGTCGCAGATCCGTTGCCTAACGGTTGGCATTGCCCGAAGCGGCGTGAACCGATTGACTCGTTGTTGCTGGTAGTGGACCGCTGGCTCCGCCGAAACGGGTGGACCTCCGAGGCTTCTGGCGATGCAAATTCCGTTCTTGAACGTGAAGCCGAGCGTCTGCGTAGTTTTGAGCGAACCTCCATAGCAGCAGGCGAACTCCGCGCGGGCAACTTGCGTGTTGATCCCAGTCAAGTCCATGAGGCTCTTACGAACGCGGGGTGGAACTTTGGCGAGCGGCAGCTAAGAGATCATCAAGAGCGTGGTCTTGTCCACGCACTTACTGTAAGGAACGCCGCGAATTTTTCTGTTCCAGGCTCCGGCAAGACTGTAACGACGTTGGCGGCCTTCGCCGTGCATCGGCAAGAAGACACTGTGGACCTGATGATAGTAGTCGGACCACTTTCCAGCTTCGGTCCCTGGGAACACGAGACCGCTGCCAGTCTCCCGGATTCAGCACACGCGCGACGGATTCGAGGAACCTCATCGGCTCGACGCGCCGCGTATGGTGCCGCGCAGTCTGGCGACATCTTGCTTATAAGTTACGCGACTGCCGCGTCGGATCTTTCCTACCTGATTGATCTATGTCGAGAGTATCGGGTAATGCTGGTTGTGGACGAGTCACACCGCATTAAGCGCTTTCGCGGAGGAACCTGGGCACCGCGGCTTATTCAACTCGCTCCACACGCCCGATATCGGACCGTGCTCTCTGGGACTCCGATGCCCCAGGACGGTCGGGATCTCTTCAGCCAACTGAACGTACTTTGGCCTGGATATGAATTGACGGGACCTCCCAATGCATTCGCTGGCCAGGTCGACGTTGACCTTCCGGGTGTTCTCGAAAGAGTTGTGCCGTTTACGTCACGGACGCCTAAGTCCGCGCTTGGACTACGAGACTATGAAATAATCAAGCACGATGTGCCGCTCCAAGGCACTCAAGCCGAAATTTATGACTTGATTCAGTCACAGTTTCGCCGCGCCCTCGAGGACGAGCCCGACTGGCGGGATAAACTTGAGGTTCTTCGACGAGCTCGTCCGATGCGCTTGCTACAAGCGGCGACGAACCCTGACCTTTTGAACGGAACGGATCGGAATTTTCGGTTGCCACCGCTTCGGTCTAACCCGACGCTGATGGAGCGACTGGCCCGGTTTGGAGCGGATGATCGTGCAATAAAACATGCGGCTGCGCTCGAAGTTTTGGCGGACATCGTGTCGCAAGGCGGTAAAGCGGTCTGCTGGTCGAACTTTCTGGTGAACCTCGATCAGTTTGCAGAGTATGTCCGAACGGAACTAGGTATTTCCGTCTTTCAGGTAGACGGTCGAATACCAGCATCCGATGACCCGATCAATGAAGCCGTCCGCGTTTCGGAAGATGGTTCTAAGACGAGAGAAGAACTGGTTGAGCGATTCTTGCAGTGTAAGGATCCAGCTGTCCTCGTAACTAATCCTGCCGTTATGTCTGAGTCGGTTTCCCTTCATTCTTCGTGCCACAATGCCCTGTATCTCGATCGGACATGGAATTGTGCTCTATTCTTGCAATCGATCGACCGCATCCACCGCCTTGGACTGCCTCCAGATGTGACTGTGCGGGTACACATCTTCCAAGCGACGCTAGACGGCCGTCCGACCGTTGATGGAGTCATAGACGCCTCGCTCTCCCAGAAAGAAACGGCGATGCGCGTCCTTCTCGAAGGAGCGGAGCTCATGCCGATTCGTCTCTCCCTTGATCCCGCAGAGGACGCGGAAGGGGATGCTGATGACCTAGCACTGCTCCTTCGCCACCTGCTCGGCCAATAGAAACTTGCAGCCATCAACCTGGTTTACTCCGCCAAGGCTTCAACGCCTTGGCGAGCTCCTTGATGTTCTTCCCTCTAGACTCGATCCAATGCCTGAGGCCATCGCATCTCGGATCGTATGGAACCGGGTGGGAGGCCCGATAAATGAGGTCGGCGTTCTGCTGGAGGTCGCTGCCTCTATTGGGCTCATCGAGGCAACCCCTGACGGTATTGGGCGATTGCCGCATGGTACCCGGGCTCGCGAGCGTATCCGGGCAGGTGACCTGGGGGCTATTGGCCTGCACGTTCTAAGATCTGGCGCGATGGCGGATCAAGCACGGCGATTGGTTGAAAGTGCGGTTCTAGACCCGGTGACCGATTGCTTTCGGTGTCCCAGGGAACTTCGTCGCGATGCTTCTCAACTGATAGCTATTCTCCGCCTTCTGGATGAGATTCCGTCTACTGGTGAGTTGTTGCTTACGCGCGCGACATATGAACGCATCGGCGCTGTGTGGGTCTTCATGGAGACGACCGAGCACCTTCCACCATGGCTCCAGGAGCGACAAGCAGTTGGACGGCTGGCCGAGCTTTATAGTTGGAACAGGGAGCGGCTTCGTTCCGGCGATCCGTCAAAGGTTGGCTGGGTTAGCCTAGATGACGATGGTCTCGGCTATGACATTGAGAATAGGAATGTTCTTCCTGCACGATGCATAGAGGTCAAAGGTAGTCGAGGTCGCGATGTTCAGTTCTCGATGTCTACGAACGAGATGAATAAAGCGGAGCTGCTTGCTGAGCAGTATGAGATTCATTTCTGGGGTCGACTGAGCCTTAAGGCAGATCGTGAACAACAGTACGAGAACCTGTTGGCCTCGGGGTCTCCGCTTATTATAGAGAATCCATTCGCCGAGTTTAAGTTGGGAGGCTGGTCAGTTGAGCCCGACGGTTGGCGTGTGGTGCAAAACGACGACTAGGACCCTTCGGCCTGTCAGTTACTTGAGCGGGCGGAATACGCTATGCGAAGTTGGCACTTAAGTGTCAGTCGCGTAACGGTCCTGGCCGCACGATCCCTGCTCCCGATAGCTGCGATCTCCCGGACTGTCGGCCAGGTTCTGTCAAGGGTTTGCCCGAAGGGACGCCGTAGGCGCCCTTGACAGGTACTGGCCGCCCCGGACAATGACGGAGCGGGAGCAGGTCCCCGCATCCAGGCGCTCGACCTGGCGACGTAGTGAATGTCTGGTCTTCAGGCGGCCCTTTGGATCTTGGGCTTCGCGCCAGCCGACCGGCGTATGGCCCGCCAGCGGGAGCGCAGGCGAAGCCGCCGCGTCGGCGGCGCGAGCGGCCCGGCCGGGCCGCCTTGAAAACAGTACAGAAAGTTCTCACACAGCGCGCCTGTGGGGTGTCAAAACGGCTCTGTCGCACTTTCGGTGGTGACGGTTCGTAGCGTCAGCTGAGGAGGATGCGGTGGCGGAGGAGGGTGAAGCCTGCGCGTCCGTACATCTGCCGCTTGATCATCTTGGTCCTGGTGCTGACTCCTTCGGTGCGGCCGTTGTGGTGCGGGAGGGTGAGCCCGGCGGTGGCGGCCTGGCTGTCCAGGTCCAGGCCGCGGGTGAAGGAGTGCAGGTGGGGCAGGCTGGCGGCGCGGGCAGCGGTGATCCACTTCTGCAGGCGCCTGGCGTTGCGCGGGTCCGGGGTCAGCAGGCCCGCGAAGGAACGGACCAGGCCGGCCAGGGCGGTCATCTCGGGGCAGGCGGCGGTGATGCCGGCGAGGTCTTCCTCCTGGCCGGCGGTGAGGGTGGCGGGCCTGGTGAGCAGGAGCCTGGCCACGCGGCGGGGTGACAGGTGCGGCCGGCTGGCCTCGGCCCGGCCCTGGGAGAGGTACTGGACGAGCAGGGTCCGGCTGCCCTGGTAGCCGGGTTCCCTGATCTCCCGCAGCAGCTGCCGGACCGGGACCCCGGGTTCTTCGGCGCGGCGCTTGCGCAGGTGATCGCGGTACGGGCCGGCGAGCGTGGGCCGGTACTGCCGAGCCCGCTGCAGCCGCCCGGGCTGGTCAGCGCGCGCGTACCGCCTGACCGTCTTGACGGGCAGGTCCAGGCGGCGGGCGCATTCCCGCAGCCCGGTGCCTTTGCCGAGCAGGTCGTGGACCTGCTGCCAGCGCTCCAGGGCCGTCTCGGCGCGCTTTCCGGCCTGCGGCTGGCCGGCCTGGGCCCAGCAGGCGCTGTGCGCCGCGACTTCCCTCTGCACGGCCTCGGCCAGCCCGTGCCACAGGTGCCAGCGATCACTGACCTGGACCGCGCCGGGCAGTGCGCGGCGGACCGCTTCTAACGGCACAGTCAGATATCAGAACTGTCCGAATGCCTGGTCCAGGGGCGCGGC
>ODAK010004723.1_pt1 | contig 13944 bp, 9 predicted proteins | sample 1539591 | NCBI WGS metagenome assembly ODAK01 (sample SAMEA3539303, study PRJEB22396) | soil metagenome | biome: tundra; feature: field; material: soil | place: USA | collected 2010-05 | depth 0.15 m | reverse complement strand
TTGCATTGGATCCGGAGCGTAAGGGCGCGGTCTTGTGGAAGACAAACCTTGCCGAAAAAGAAGGATCGCGCGCGACGAACCTTGTTTGGGGCGGCTCAGCCGATCAGCGAAATTTTTACGTTGGGCTGGTGAGTGGCGCTATCACCGCTATACAGTTTGCGACCGGAGAAAAAGTCTGGACCACGAAGCTGGCGCCAGCCGGGAGCCGTGAGTCAAATGCGGCTGCGAGCAGCGCCATTCCGGGCGCGGTCTTCATCGGCGGGACCGATGGAAAACTTCACGCGCTTGCATCCGCGGATGGTAAGGAATTGTGGAGCTTCGACACTGCTCAGGAATTCACAACCGTGAACCAGACTCCCGCGCATGGTGGATCCATTGGGTCGATAGGACCTACCATCGCAGGAGGCATGGTTTTCATCGGCTCCGGGTACAGCGTGGCATCGGGAACGCCCGGCAATGTTCTTTTAGCTTTCGGCGTCGAATAGACTCTACGCAATCAGGGCTGGTTCCCTGACCACCAGAAAGATTCCCCGCGCTGAGAAGCTGTGAATTAATTGCGAAAACGCTCGACGGGCGTCCATGGGGGGATACGAAATCATTCGACGGCTCGTCGGAGCGCCTTGTAGCGCGTCTGGCGAGGCTATCAGGCGTGTCCAAAAGGCATTTTTGGGAAATTTCGATTTTTTCACAGCTTCTGACGCTTGGGGTTATACGGCACCATAACCCCGAACGTGAGAGAGGGGAAACTCTTCTCCCGGTCGCGTGGATATCGCATTCCGGCAGAGCAGGGGAAAACCCTGCTCTGCCCCAGTTCTCAGAATGTGAACTTGGCTGCGATCTGCAGGATCCGCTGGCTGTTCGCGCGGATGGTGTTGAGTGCGCCGAAGCCCAGCCGTCCGCCCGTGCCGCCAAGTTGGGTTGGAAGATTCACCACCTGGCCCGCCGAATTGAACTGCAGCGTTGAGTTGAACGACCCCCACTCGGTGTGGTTGAAAGCGTTGAACGCTTCCAGCCGCAACTGGACTCGCGCTTTCTCCTTGATGGAGACGTTCTTGAACAGGCTCATGTCCCAGTTTTGCAGGCCCGGCCCGCGGAGCCGATCGTAACCGGAATCCAGCCCGACACTGCCTTTCGGCGCGGGTGCGAAGCATGAGGTATTGATAAACGCGTTGATATTCTGGGATCCCATCGAGAGGTTCGGATTGCACGTCAGAATCACGCGTGGCGCGATGTCTTCGCTGCCGGTGATCTCGCGATTCAGGGTAGTCGAGCCAATGCCAGTCACGCTGTACGAGACGTTAGTCGGCGCTCCACTCGAAATGCTTGTCAGGCCTGAGAACTGCCAGCCGTTCAGCACTGTCCGGCCCGCCATGTTGTTGACGAAACCTTTCCCCGCGAAATCCGGCAGATTGTAGATGTAGTTAAAGACCAGCGACTGCGTGCGGTCCTGTGGCAACGGTCCGTAGCCCGCAACGCGGGTGTTGACCGGGCTGCCCACTGAAACGCCCAGTGCCTTCGACCACGTATAGGCGGCGCCGAGTTGTACCCTGCCGACGCGGCGATTGAGCGAAGCCTGCAGCGAGTTGTAATTCGCTGAAGTGCCCCACGTGTAATCCGTCGCAGCGGTGTACCCTGGGTAAGGCCGGTACATGTTCACCGGCAGGTTGGTGGTGCCGTCGAACTTCGGAGTGGTTGTCGGATCCTGTGAGTAAGGCTGCCACGCGCTACCCACCGGCGCTGTGTTGAAAGGCTGCGCCAGCCACAGATGCCGTGACTGGGAGCCCACGAAAGAGACATCGCCGAACAGCTTCCAGGGCAATTCGCGCTGAACGCCCGCGTTGTAGTTATAAACGGTCGGTACGTGCCCGTCGGATGACAATCGGTTGATCGCGGTGGGGAAGAAGGTTCCACCCGATGTGCCGAGGGTGCCGACGTTACCGTAGTAAATCGTTGCCGTGCGCAGCGACGGCGGGTTCGTCGTGTAGTTGCTCGTAATGCCAGGGCCGAAAGTCGCAACGCGCTCGTAAAACACGCCGCCACCCATCCGGAACACCGTCTTGCTGTTGATCTGATAAGCGACGCCGAGCCGCGGTCCATAATGCGCGCCGCGGTCCTGGATCAGGCCAAGCGGAGTTCCATTCTGGCCCGAAACCACCATGCCGTTGTTGATGTTGCCAATCCCAGGCACAATTGCTCCGATGTATACGGCCGGAAGAGTCTGTCCCGTGACCGGATTGAGAGCCTGCCTGTTCGCGCCGGTACCAGTCGGCTGGTAAAAGACCACTGCCTGGGCCGGGTCGTATTTCGAATAATCGAAATTCGACATGAGGCCAAGGCTGTCATGGAACGGACGGATGAACGCAATGCGCAGACCATAGTTCACGGTGAGTTTACTGCTGACCTTCCATGTGTCCTGTCCGTAGAACTCGAAGTTGCTGTATGTGTAATTCGGCAGCGGGTCTTTGTTGATCTGCTGATAGCTGGTGAAGTTACCAAGCAGCGCATTCGAGAACCCCCAGTTGGTGTCGCCGGGGTTGTTGGAGTCACGCCCGAAATCGATCGAGCCGTTATACGGCTTGAACGCGTTCTCGGTCTTGGTCGCGAACTCGTAGTAGAAGCCCGCCTTGATGGTGTGTGGGCCCCACACCTTCGTCAGGTTGTCGATGTAGTTATAAACGGGATTCCTGTTGGCGTAGGGAGTGCCCGCGAAGCACGTCACGGAAGTCACTACGGACGTGAACTGTGAGCAGGTACCTGCGGCCCCGCTCGGTGTCCCGAAGTTAAAGTTCGGGATCACGCCGGAAATGTTTGCGTCCGGATACAGCAGCGGAATATTGATGCCCGAAACCGAGCGGTAGTAAGGACTGCCCGCGACCGGCGCATTGCCTGGAATTCCATTCACTGTGTAGCCGAACTGAAATTCATTGGTCAGCGTGGGACTGATGATGGTCGCGACGTTCGCAGTGACCGACCATCCGTAGGTTGGGGCAAAGAATGGCGTCAGCGCGAGGTTGTTGCTCGTGTCCGCGCGTCCATAGGGCACGTTTTGCGTTTGTTTGTCATCCAGGCCCCGCACGAAGAAGCGCCACCTGTCGCTCATGTTGTAATCGACGCGATAGATCTGATCGTAAGAAGGCTGGGCGCTGGGGACCTGTGACTGGTAGTTGTAACTGGGCTGACCGAAGGTGTTTGGCAGCGGCAACCAGTTCAAAATCGAAGGCCCGTACTGGCTGAAGCGGTTCGAGGGGATGATATTGCCCGAGAAGGGTGTGCCCTGCGGGTTTGCGGCACTACGTGTCGCGGGGTCGTAAATCGTGACGGGAGCGCCGCTTCCGTCGTGCGTTTGCGAGAAATTTCCGGCCCTTTCAAGCGCTGTGGGCACCGTGATCTGATGCAGGGTGTTGGGGATGATGTTGTGGTTCCACTCCTGGGACATGAAGCCGAAAAGCTTTTCTTTGTTCTTATTCAGAAGTTTGGGGATGTAGATCGGTCCGCCCAGCGTCCAGCCTGCGTCCATATAGCGGTAAATCGGCCGTTGAATTCCGGCAAGGTTATTCGTGAACGTATTGGCGTTCATGAACTCGCCGCGCTTGAACCAGTAGCCGTCGCCGTGGAACTGCTTTGACCCGCTCTTGGTGACCACCTGAATCTGCGCGCCGTCATTGCGCCCGTATTCCGCAGTCTGGCCATTCGTCGACACCTTGAACTCCGCGATGGCGTCCATGCTGATGCGATACGCAAACTGCTGGTTGACGCCGATATCCGTGACGTTCTGACCGTCGAGCGTGAAGTTGTTTTGCGCGGTGCGGCCGCCATTTGCGCTGACATCACCCGTACCGCTGTCGGCGGCGATGCCGGGGATCGTTTTCAGCAGGCTCGTATAGTTGCGACCGTTGATGGCGATATCCACCACCTGCGCTCCGGTAACGACACCGGACCGTTCGGCTGATTGCGTTTCGAGCTGTACAGCGTTCGCTTCGACGCTGATCGACTCGCCCGTGGTGCCGATTTCGAGCGAGATCGGCGGCAACCCGAGCCTTTCGCTGACGTCGATATTAATCCCCGATTGGGTGTACTTCTTGAAGCTTGGCGCCTCCACCGTCACCGCATACTTCCCCGGCAGTACAGGCGTGAAGACGAATGTGCCCTCGGCGCCGCTGTTCACTTCGCGAGCTGACGCCGCGCCCTGCTCTTCATTGGTGAGCGTGACCTTTGCGTTCGGGATCACTGCGCCCTGCGAGTCTTTGACGACGCCGCTGACGGAGCCGGCGGTGTTCTGGGCTGCGAGCGGCAACGCCGCCGCGCAGAGTCCAAGAACTGAAGTCAGAATGAGTTGCGCGACCGAGCGCTGAATGTTCGATGACATGTCGATACCCCCAAAATTGAAGTTTTGGTTCTCTCCCCTGAAATTTACAGTTGCTTACAAAACTGTTACTGGGAGGGGATTATATCAGCAGTACAGTACTTTTGGTACTAAGAAAATATCAGGATCAGAAAATCATCGTCGTGTGGTCGCACCGGAGGAGAGATTGCACGCGTTGTGCGGAAATTCCTCGGCTCGCGCACCCGGCGAGCCGAGGAGCCGCTCAACTATGTCCCTGTGCGGGAGACCATCCGAATCATTACGGTGTCGGTGCGCCCGTCGACCAGCTGCAGGCATGGAAGACATTGGAATACTCCGACTGGATCTGATACTGTTGGCCGTTTAATGACACCGGCGGAAGGGAAAATACGAAGGCGCACTCGTCGCCAATCTCGTTTCCACCGAAGGCTCCGAAATGGTTGTACCAGGCATCTATATCCGGATCGCTGAACGCCTCGAAAGTCTCGTGTGACAAGACGCTTGCCATGGAGTCGACCGCGACGCCGTTGGGGTTGAGGCCCGGCAGACTGACAATGGTTAGATTCGCGCAACCCGAAACGTTCTCATAGGGCTCGACGGAGAAGATCACATGGCCGATATCCTTAAAATCCAGATAGCCGTGAAAGCCGCAGAAAACGAAGGTCTGCGGGACGTCGGGTGAGTAACACACTTCGCTGTTCCCGCCATTTGAAGTACATACATCCGTGCCCTGCGAAAAGAAGATGTGTTGTATCTGCGAGTAACCCGTTCCGAAGGTCCGGGCGGCAGCATGAACCAGAACCGCTATATCGGCATCGTCCAGTGTGGTACGAGTAGCTCCATACGGTATGAAGGCCGATTGGCCGACTGTCTTGGTTCCCGGGCCCGTGTACTGATCGAGAATGTGGATCATATCGCTGCCATACAGGAAACCCAAAAAGGTGTCCGCATCGACGGTCGAGGGTCCAGTAGCGCTTTGGCCGAGCACCCCGGGAGAGATCGTTACCGGATTGATGAAGATGTTGTGGGAGGTAACCGTCGGCAATGTCGGGCCGTGCAGGGGATTTTGCAGGTCGGCCGGATAGTATCCGAAAGTTACGGCGGGAATTGTAGGCGCCGCAGCCTTCGCTGCGCTGGCTCCTTCGCGTAAAGGTCCCATCTTGATGCTGCTGAAGAGTGGATTCTGCAGAAACTGGCCGGCCGCCAGGTCAGCGCCGGTGATGTCTATTTCGATCGGAGGTGCCGCGTAAGCGGTTACCAGCGACACTAAAGCAAGTGGAATTGTTGTCAGATAGCGGAAGCCGTCAATTTTCACGTTCGTTATTTCCTTTCTGAGTGTGCGTTTCTTAGCGAACTTCAGGTAGTATAGGCGCACTCAACAACAAGTCAATTGGAGAAACTTGAGGCCTCTTTTTTTGCGTGCTTTAGCTCACGCATATTGGGGTGAATCATCTCTCCTGCCCGGTTAGGAAAAGAAGATTAGTCAAATCGACGTCGGAAATTCGCAGCGATAATCAGAAACGCACACAATGGTTTTTGTCTCGAGGTATTAATGTTAATAAACTATTTCAGTCGAAGCCTGAAAAATCTGCTGAGTTTCCATCTTTATCCGGCTTTGATAATGTCTGCCTGAGCAACCTGCAGTCAACGCGAAGGTCAACCAGCGGTCTCGCAAAATGATTGCCGCGGGGTCTCGCCATCGCGGGTGTGGAGTGCGTAAGGCATTCAGGCGCGAACCTCTGATCGCGAACGTCTGATAGTGGAGCGTGGAGTGGTCATGACGCCATCGGCTCCGGGCCGTGCGGCGCTTCGGGCGCGGGTGACCGGGCGTAAGCCGGCCCAAAGTCGCTCGCAGCACACCCCGCAGAATAGCCCTGCCCCATCAGGCATTTCAAATTCGAGTATTAATCGCGATTCTGGCTGTCCTCCCACCGCACCTTCATCCCAACATCATGGACGAGAAACCGAACGCCCTGGTTTTCCGACGGATTCAGCCACAGCATCCGGTTGAAAATGTGGCCAGCCTCTTCGAATCGTCTCAGCCGCCACAGGCACAACCCGAATCCATGCATGCAACGCAGGAAGGGACGGTTGTCGATCCAACCCCACGGCGTCACGCCGTCGAAGTCGTTGCCGAGAGATAGTTCGCCAATCCGAAATCCAACTTCGTAGTGGCGGATGGCGTCCGCGGGTCTATGGTCAAATACGATGTTCCCGAGATGCGCGTGGGCATCCAGGCAGCGCAGGTCTGCCTGGCAAAGCTCCATCAGGATCTTGTACGCGCCCTCCCGGTCTCCGGCGTTCGTAAGATCAGCAGCTTGACCGATTGGGTCGGCCTCAGGATCCGGGTCATCCGGGTCCATACCGGGAATCACCTGCTCCATCTCGAATTGAGCCCGACGCCCGCGTGCGATGATCGGCTTGGCCCAGTTGTCAATCGGTTCGCCATCTTCGCCCCAATACTGCTCTGCGGGATCCCATAGTCCCCGAGCGTCAATTTTCAAAGGGACCAAATTCAGCGTGCCCACATCGACACGTCTCGATTGGACTTTGCCGGACAGATACCGGATGCGGCCGTAGGTCCACTGCTTTTGCGGCCGGACCACCGCGATCTCACCGGGGACCACCTCCCCCTGACGGGTGCCCCGCAGAGTGATTTCATCGCCACTGCTGAGCAGGCGGCACCGTGCGGCTTTCTGCTTAAGCGACAGTACCGCCAACTGTACAGATCCCATAGCGTTTTGGTCTTCGAGCCGGACTCTGCCTCGCGGGGAATATGGCGCCGCCGGAGATGGCGTCAGTCCCAGCCACTGCCGGTACGCAGTCACATACTCCGAGGCCTGTGAGTCGGAAGCCATCGTAACATCCGCAACTGCCACCACGCAGGTGCGACCGTCGGCGCTGCGGCACTTTGCCGTCAGCCGCGCCTCTCATTTCCGTCGTAGTCGAAGGCAACCATGAGAACCGGGTCACCACCACGATGCCTTCGGTGGGCAGCGCGACGTTATCTTCGAAGGGTTCTTTTGAGGCGAGGGCCTCATCGAGCGACTGGCGAAGGTCGAGATTTGCGTGAACGTCTTCGCGTATCTTCGTCCAGAATCCGCAATTTTTCCGCAAAATGAGTTGTCACGGCGGGCTCGCCCGGAGGCTTGAAGGTGAAGGAAATGTGGGCATCCTGCCGATTCCAGTTGCAGTGGATGGATCAACGGCCAGACGGTGTGCATCTTACGTATGAGAAGATGACCAGCCTAAGAGGGTGTCGCCGACAGTCACTTCGCCAACAGTTCATTCAGCACGAGATCGTTCAGTCGATAGTCCGAATAGGTGGAACCAGTCACCTCCCTCGACTTGAACACCAGCTTCGAGACTCTCAACTTCATGGAGAGCTCACTGATCAGCCAGATTGAGTTCGTCACCGGCGCCATTCCGAACTCGATGTGGGTGTCGGGCAGAACCCGAGCCAGGACTCCATAGATGGGAACAGGCGTCATAACATCGCACTCCACTCGGATGGCGTGGAAGTTTTCCCTGTCGATCCAGACCGTCCCCTGCATGCCGGAGAGTACTTTGGCTGCGAGGCTGGCAGCTCCCGTCCTTTTCCCGGGTGTTCCGGACAGGACGTAAGCCGGGTGCCCGTTCATCGTTTCTTCACGTATGAGCTCGAATGTGAAGGCGCCGGGGAAATCAAGAATCAGAGCCTCGTTTTCGTCACGCTGTTTCTTATACTTCCGGATGCGCTCGCGGCGCGATTCCGGGCTCTCCGCGTTCCGTCGCCGAACTTCGTCCTTCAGCTTTTCAAGTTCCGCTTTTTTACGATCGGATGAAAGCGGCTGATCATCGAACGCCAGCGGCAGGTAATAGTCGGAACCGGCGATATAGACCACTTGAGACGTCTTGCTGGTTACCCTGTCATTCTTTTGAACTTCGCTTTTCTCGACATACGCGTAATCTGGATCTGCAGCCCAGTCCGACTTCAGGGTTTCGGTTGCTCTGGCCACAATCTGCTGAAGATCCGCGGCTCGGCACAGCGGAGTCCGTACACCCGCGCAACAGAAAGCCAGACAAAACCAGACGGCTATATGACGAACAAGGGGCATCGTAAACACTCTTCGAATGTTTCCTGGCTGCATTTTCTCCCGTCTTGGCCAGATCTGTCATTGGTGCTCGCCAGACGCGGCGAAATTGATATTGCGCATCACACTACAGTTGCACTTATGCCAGTATCCGATAGCGCGCGTACGCGAGCCGCGTCCGATCCTCGCTGTTTGAGACGGCTTTCGCGCATGCGTTGATGGCAGCAAGCCGGATCAGCGATTCGTAGCGTGCTCCCAACGAGTGCTCTGACGGCACTTCGAGTGTTTCGCCGGCAATGCTCCCCATTGGAGACTCCTTTCCATTGCCTTTGGATGAGGGACCTGCCTCTGAAGATGCACCGCAGTGTCTTTTGGGTCCACGGTCCGCCTTCGCAATTTCCAGCCAAACAGAGTCCCGAACAACTAAAGCAACTGGTGGCGGCCATCGCGCTGTAGCCTGACGGTCTGGTTGCACAGATCCTGGCGGCCGGTTCCAGTACCGGATATTCCGGAAATACCGAAAGAGTCAGGTTGGAGGCAGATAGTGAAAGCGCACCAGATAAATTCTCTCGCCTCTGCCGTGCTTCGCGACCTTGAGCAGATCGACGACGCCGAGAAAACCCGAGGCGCGCGCCAGAGCGGGAGTGATATCGGGGAGGCCGATGGGCTCGATCGAATCCACCTCGATCTCACCTTCTTCCATGCGGTAACGGTTGCCGGCCTTAACGTGCGGACGCGTCCAGATACGGACGCTGCAGGTGATTTCGCCGGAACGGACTCCGTCGCGGAGACGTTTAGTGAATACCACGTGGAGAGTTTTACCATAAGGGCTGCATAAACCGCTCGGCGAAAAGAAGTAAAATCTGACAATGCCGCTCCGCGCCGCCCTGTTGCAATGCGCATCGTATTTTTTGGCCGCGGCGCTTTTTCCAGCCGCGGCTCAACTCGCCGCACAGACACCCGCCGTCAATCAAGCAGAGATGACTACGCACGACGCGCCGCCCACGTTCAGCGCAGGCGTGAACCTCGTGCTGGTTCCGGTAGTCGTGCGTGACGCCAAAGGCAAGGCTATCGGCACTCTTCATAAGGAAGACTTCCAGCTTTACGACAAAGGCAAGCTGCAGTTCATTTCGAAATTCTCAGTGGAGACGCCAGGCGCGCCGCTGGTGATTTCGAATAACACAACAGAGACGGACGCTGAGGGCAACCTGAAGGCGCCCGGCACTGTGCAGCCAGCCCGTGTTGCGGCTACCCGTTTTGTCGCCTGGCTGTTCGACGACGTCCATGTCTCGCAAAGCGATCTGATGCAGGCGCGGCTGGCCGCCGAGAAGCAACTGACACAGGCGCTGGAACCGGGGACGCGCGCGGCCATCTACACAACTTCGGGGCAGGTCACGCTCGACTTCACCGATGACAGGGAAATGCTGCATCAGACGATGGCGCGCATTTTCCCGGTCCCAACTATTGGCGCGGGCCCGGCGGAGTGTCCGGATATTAGTTTTTACCAGGCCGATCTCATCCTGAATCAGAACGATACGCAGGCGCTCGCGGTTGGTGAAGCGGAGTATCTGGTGTGCAATCCGCCGCCGCCGGGCCAGTCTTCCGCGCAGGCCTTGCAGCAGGCTGAGCCCATCGTAAAAAGCAGCGCGTACCATGCGCTCAACATCGGCGATCACGATACGCGCCAGTCGCTCGCGATCCTGAAGAACGTGGTGCGGCGAATGGCTGTGCTGCCTGGCAGCCGGAGCGTGGTGATGATCTCGCCGGGTTTTTATCTGACCGTCGATCACCGCTTCGAAGAGACGGATCTGATAGACCGGGCAATCCGGGCCAACGTGACTATCAGTTCACTGGACGCGCGCGGGCTTTACGTTGTGATCCCCGGCGGTGATGCGAGCACGCCTGGCGGTGTTGGCGTTGCAGCCGGACTCAAAGCGCAATATGAGCTGTCCACCGCTTCGGCCAATGCGGACGTGATGGCGGAACTCGCGGATGCGACTGGTGGCAGGTTCTTTCACAACAACAACGATCTGGGTGAAGGGCTGAAGCAGATCGCAGCGCAGCCCGAATTCATTTACATCCTCGGCTTCACGCCACAGAGTCTGAAGTTCGACGGCAGCTACCATGCGCTCAAAGTAACGCTGACCAAACCGAAGCCGGCGGGCTATGAACTGCAGGCGCGGCGCGGTTACTTCGTTCAGAAGCATGCGACTGATCCGGCGGAGCAGGCGAAGCAGGAGATCGAAGAAGCGTTCTTCTCGCGCGATGAACTGCACGATATACCGGTGGACCTGCACACGCAGTACTTCAAAACCAGCGAATACAAGGCCAGGCTTTCGATTCTGGCCCGCGTGGATCTGCGCCATCTCAAGTTCGCAAAGGCCGACGGGCGGAACGTCGACAAGCTGACGATCGTGGGCGGGGTGTTCGATCGCAACGGCAATTATGTAAGCGGCAGCGAGAAGGTGGTCGATATGCACCTGAAGGATCAGACGCTGGCGGCGTTGCCCGAATCAGGGATCACGGTGAAGACGACTCTCGATCTTGCTTCAGGCAGTTACATCGTGCGCCTGGTGGTGCGCGATTCAGAAGGACAACTGATGTCGGCGCAGAACAGCGCCGTGGAGATACCCTAATGCGCTTATCGAAATATGTGGCAGCTGCAGTCCTCGTTTCCGCGGCGATCGTTTCCGGGCAGCAGCAAAGGCCGGCGGACGCGGTTCCGGATTCCGGCGCCGTGATCCGCACCGAAACGCGCGTGGTGCTGGTGGATACGGTGGTGACGGACAAGAAGGGGAACTACGTCCGCAACCTGAGCGCTAAAGATTTCAAGGTCTGGGAGGACAACAAGGAGCAGCTGATCAAGACGTTCACATTCCAGTCTGACCCGGCGGCGCCCACGAATTCGCAGCGCCGGTACATCGTGCTTTTCTTCGATAACTCGACGATGGATTTCGGAGCGCAGGCGCAGGCTCGCCAGGCGGCAGGCAAGTTCATCGAGTCCAATGCCGGCCCCAACCGCATGATGTCGATCGTGAATTTCGGCGGTGCGCTGCAGATCGCGCAGAACTTTACGGACAACACGGACCGGCTGAAACGCGTGGTAAGCGGCGAGAAGTTGTCGGCTGTGTCGCCCAATGAAGATGCCGCGATGGGGCAGCTGTCGAAAGCGGCGGCGGACTTCGGCGCCCACGACATGCTGCTCTCGCTGCGCAGCCTCGCGAAGAATCTCAGCACGGTGCCAGGGCGCAAGACTCTGATCCTGTTCACTGGCGGCTTTCCGCTGACAGCGGAGCGGATATCGGAGACTACGGCGACCATCGACATGTGCAACCGTTCGAATGTCGCGATCTATCCGATCGATGTGAGAGGTCTTGTATCGGGCGCGCCGCTGGCTGACGTCATCGAGCCGTCAGTGAAGAGCCCGCGACTGTCGCTCGGCTTCCTCGCGTCACCGGGAAGTCTTTCGCCGGGCATGTCTTTCTTCCAGCGTGGCGGCAGTGTCGGAACGGGCGGTGGCGGTGCAGGAGCCGGAGCGGGGAGCAGAGGCACTGGAACGACAGGCGGCGCTCCATCGCCTGGAGCTGGACGCGGTGCGTCTCCCACAGCCGGGCCCGCTCCCGCGCCGGGAGCTGGCCGCGGCGGCACAGCGATGCCCAATCCAGGCATGAACGGCAGACTGAACAACATGAACACTCTGCCGCCCAGTCAGGCGCGCAACATTATGATTCCGAAAATGCCCGACAGTCCGGTGGACAACCAGAACGTGATGCACATGCTTGCCGACGGCACTGGCGGTTTCGTCATCAAGAACACGAACGACTTGTTAGCAGGCCTGGAAAAGATCGGTAAAGAGATGGATGAGTATTACGTGCTTGGCTACACGCCTCCCGAGTCGACGGAGGGGAGTTGCCACGCGCTGAAGGTCAAGGTCGATCAGGGCGGGACTTCGGTGCGCTCGCGTTCGGGTTACTGCAACGCGAAGCCGCGCGATCTGCTGGCGGGTAACCCTGTCGAGAAGACGCTGGAGAACCGCGCGGCGGGAACGCAGGCCGGCACTGTCGCGGCGTCCATGCAGCTGCCGTACTTCTACACAGCGGGCAATGTGGCGCGCGTCAACGTGGCGATGGAGATTCCCGCCGAAGCCATCAGGTTCGAAAAGCAGAAGGGAAAGTTTCACGGTGAGATGGACGTGCTCGGCATTGCATATAACGCGGACGGAACCGCGGCTGCGCGCTTCAGCGACACCGTGAAAGAAGACTTCGAAGACAAGAAGCAGGTGGAAGCGTTCCAGAAGGCGCCGTTTCATTACGAAAACGAGTTCGATGTGGCGGCGGGAAAATACAACCTCAAAGTGGTGTTCAGCGCAGGCGGCGCGAGCTTCGGGAAACTGGAGGCGCCACTCGAGATCGAGCCATGGGACAGCGCGCAGTTCGGCCTGAGCGGTCTCGCGCTCAGCAAACAGATCCGCCAGCAGACCGACATGGCCTCGACGCTCGATGCTTCGCTGCTGGAAGATCGAGTGCCCCTGATTACGCAGGGAGTGCAGGTGATCCCGGCGGGTTCGACCATATTCTCAAAGGGTGGCCCGGCGCTGTTCTATGCGGAAGTGTACGAGCCGCAGCTGCTCACTGCCAGCGCCGACAGCAAGCCGGTGGTGGGCATCCAGATTCGCATACTCGACCGCAAGACCAAAGAGCAGAAGTTCACGACAGGCCTGATGCGGCTCGAGATGCCCGACAAGGGCAACAACCCGACGATCCCGATTGCGGAGAGGATGCCGCTCGATGGCGTTGGACCCGGACAGTATGTCGTTGAACTGCAGGCGGTGGACTCAACGAATAAGCTGGTCACGCGCACGGCGGATTTCGATCTGCAGTAAACCGCTCCTGGCCAACCGACTCCGTTACCGTCGCGGTTCGGAACTGCGCTGCTCGCGCGCCGCGAGTGAGGCCAGTTCGTCGGCGCGGTTGTTGTCTTCGTGCGAGGCGTGACCCTTTGTCCACGACCACTTCATCTGGTGGCGCATCGCCTGGCTGTCGAGTTCTTCCCACAGATCGCGATTGACGACGGGCTTCTTCGCAGCCGTCATCCAGTTGCGTTTTTTCCACGCCATGATCCATTGCGTGATGCCGTTCTTCACGTATTCGGAGTCGGTGATGACTTCGACGTCGCACTGCTCTTTCAGCGCGCGAAGCCCTTCAATAGCGGCTTTGAGCTCCATGCGGTTGTTCGTCGTGTGTGACTCGCAGCCATAGACTTCCTTCTTGCTTGAACCATGGCGAAGGATCGCCGCCCAACCTCCAGGGCCTGGATTTCCGAGGCACGCACCGTCTGTTATGAGTTGAACTTTCTTCACAGACTTTGGTTGTATCACTCGACGAAGCGCCTCGGCGTGAACCACACTCTAAAACATTTTTCAACTTTTTTGGTGTAACTTTTCCATTTTCGTTTCATAATGTGAACACGGGAGAATCACAACGATGGCAACAACAAAGAAGGCAGACCGGAGGTGGTGGATGAGATCGG